>Ga0210394_10002671_pt1 | contig 24059 bp, 25 predicted proteins | sample IncBWC12MmetaG_FD_160121 | JGI IMG/M metagenome (GOLD analysis project Ga0210394, IMG submission 160121) | Forest soil microbial communities from Barre Woods Harvard Forest LTER site, Petersham, Massachusetts, United States - Inc-BW-C-12-M | ecosystem: Environmental > Terrestrial > Soil >... | reverse complement strand
GTGGCCACACGCGCCCTCGCGCACCTTCCGCGCTTCATCGGCATGATTGCCGGATCAACCCGACGCCTGGCGACGGCGCCTTCTGACTAAGGTTGCATTTCATGCCATTCCTCGTCACAAGCGCGGCGGGAGTCAATGGTGACGGGTACGGAATGCTCCTTGCTTTCGATCGTGCGGGCAGGTCGCTCGGAGCCTTCAGCAGCGACCCGCGCATTTTCGACCCGCGCGGGCTCGCCATCGCTGAGCGGAATGAGCTGCTCTATCTCAACAGCGGCAGCGATCGAATCCTGGCGCTCGATCGGCACGGGAAAGTCGTACGAGATAGCGGCCCCGTGCCGGAATTGAACCCGGGAGGGGGTGCCTTCGGACCCGATGGCCGCTATTACGTCGGAGTGCGCAGCGCGCGCACGATCATGGCCCTTTCGCCAACGCTAGACGGCGCCCGAGAGTGCATTCTGCCGACAGGGATCGTACCTTTTCCTCGCGGGTTTGCATTCAGCGGCAATGGCACACTCTTCCTGTCCTCTGGTGTCGATCCAAATGGGGAAGGCGACAACACGATCGTCGCGTTTGCACACGGGCTGAATCGCAAGCCGACACAACTCGTCTTCGATCCGGAGCTCAGCCCGCTCGACCTGGCAGTCGCATCCAACGGCAACATATTGGTCTCGAGCGAACACCCCTTCGGCTCACCTAACGCAGTGACGAGCGTTCGGGAATATGGGCCAGCAGACGGCCAACTCATCCGGGTGCTATCAGCCGGCGTCTCCGCCGAGTTCCGCAGACCCCGCGGTTTGCGGTTTGGTCCCGACAGCACGCTCTACTGTGCAGCGCAGGACGAGGTCGTAGGCTTCGACTTTGCGAGCGGTCGATGCCTAGGCGCTGTGGTGAGATACCCGCGGTTAAATGGGCAAGCAGTGGCGCTCTTCCCCTGAGGCAACACACAAGCCGCAGCAGGAGCTAGGACCATGAAAGCACACTCCCATGAACCTATGAACCACTATGAACCGCGCCGAATGAGTCGTCATTACCCGCCAGGGGTCCGACTCGTACTCACGGGAGTCTCCGGAAAGCTCGGGGGTTCAGACTTCGACGGTCGGGTCCTTGGAGTACGTCAAGGGGCAACGGACTTCGCGTGGATCCAGAACTGCTAAGGCAGGTATGATGGTTCGTTATGAAGACCGTCAAATCTGAAATCGACGGGGTGTTCGTCGAAGGCCAACGTCACCGGCTGCTGCGCATGCGCACGACTCTCGTCGCAGCGGTCCACGCAGCCGAATCCGAGGAAGACGATGTCAAGACTCAGCGCACCGGCGATGCCCTGGAACTCGAAGAGGACGCACAGGGACTCGACGCGCTCGAGCGGGATGGCAACCTAGTCGTCCGCGACGTGGCGCGCCTCGAACGCGTGAATCGTGCCTTAAAGAAAATCGAGGAAGGCTCGTACGGTCTGTCGGACCGAAGTGGCAAACCGATCCCGCGGGAGAGGCTGGAGGCGGTGCCCGAGGCTCTGTACACGTTGAGCGAGGAACAAGTCCTCGAAGGCAAGCGCTCGTAGTCGCATCCGGCGGGTGGCGATCAGGCGACCCCGACCGCAGCCGTCCATTCATCGACGCGGTCCGGCGGTATGCCTCCGCAACCCCCATCCTGTTGGTTTTCGACCGGGCACGCGGATCATTGAAGGAGTAACCATGGCGGACGTCTTTCTCTCGGCAGGTGTGAGAACCCCTTTTGTCAAGGCGGGTGGTGTCTATGCGCGTCGTTCGGCACTGGAGCTGTCAATTCCCGTCGTGCAGCGGATGCGCGCCCAGGCGCGGCCGGATCTACTCGTGTGGGGACAGGTGATTCCGGACACCACCGTGTCCAACATCGCGCGCGAATTGGTCTTTGAAGCCGGTCTCGAACCTACCATCCCGGCCTATTCCACTGTCCTTGCCTGCTCCACCAGCTTCATGGCGACGCTGCAGGCGGCGGGTCTCCTCGGCCGTGGCGGCATGCACCTGGCATTGGTGGGGGGCGTCGAGAGCATGAGCCACGTGGCGATTGCGTTGAAATATCCCGTCGCGGAGCGCCTGCTCGGCGAGTTCGCCAGTAATCCCGCCTCGGCGCTCGAGTCGTTCAAGAAGCTGACGCCGGCGGACTTCGACTTGCCCACCAAGGGTTGGGCCAATCGCGTCAGCGGCCGCACCATGGGTGAGCACATGGAGGAAACGGCCAAGGAACTCGGCATTACCCGCGAGGAGCAGGATCGGTGCGCGCTACTCAGCCATCAGAGTGCGATTCGCGGGCAGGATTCGGGATTCTTCCGGGACTTGATCATGCCCTTTGCAGGCATCGATCACGACACGTTTCCACGGCGGGATACTTCCCTCGAAAAACTGGCAAAACTTCCCGCGGTCTTCGATCGCGCAAGTGGGTCGATAACGGCCGGCAATTCATCACCGCTCACGGACGGTGCCGCATCGATCTGGGTCGGGGACAGCGAAGGGCTGGCGCGCCTCGGTGCAAAACCGGCGGTCAAGCTCGTCGATTGGGAGGTGGACGCCGTGGATTTTCGCGTCGATGGCATGTTGATGGCACCGGCGCGTGCCATTCCACGCCTCCTCGCGCGCCATCGGCTGCGGGCTGAAGAGATCGCTTTGTGGGAGATCCACGAAGCCTTCGCCGCGCAGTTGATCGCCAATCTCAAAGCCGCAGCGGACCCTGTCTATCGACAAGAGAAAGCCGGGGTCGATTTCGCTATCGGCTCGTTCCCTCTGGATCGCATCAATCCAAATGGCGGATCGATCGCACTCGGTCACCCCTTCGGCTCCACCGGCGCCCGCATTTTGAGTCAAGCGGTTAAGGAGTTGACGGCGATGTCGGTGGGAGCGCGGGGGGTCGTTTCGGTTTGCGCCGACGGCGGACAAGGAACCGTGGCGCTACTCCAACGCGTCTAGAGGACTCCAGGTGCTCATGTAACAGCGAGCCCAACTGCTCACAACGGCTCGCGTACGCGCGGCCCAGTCTCAGGTCAGCGACGCCGTCACCGGAGCGGAGTTCGTGGTGCAGCGCGCCATCGACGACCTATAGCCCTGCCGTCCGCGAGCAGCGGTCGTTAAGCCATGCCGCCACGCATGTCGGGGAAACGAGCTGAACTACGAACACAGAGGGAAAGCGGTCAAGACTGCCTGCGCGAGGATATAGAGAGTCTGAAAATCGTATTTCTGCCCAGCCGGCCCGTATCGTCCGTGGGCTAGCCAATGCCGGAAATTAAATGCGCTCCGGAGCTGGCTGACGAGAGGCCGGGCCGTGGGATGGTTGACTTTCCACGTTTCCCAGATGTCCTCGTCCAGTCGCACGTTCGTCCGCCGGTGCCTGCGAAATGCAATCGACACGGCGTCAGGCTTCTTTGCTTTACGCCGCCAGTCGTAGTCGAGACGGAAGGCCGCTTCGACGTGGGCCATGACGACCAGCGCGGAGCGCATATCGGTTTCATGGATCCTGTCGGCCAACTTCTTGGCCACTTCGGACGGACGGTCGCCTGCGAAGAGGGCAATAAAATCCGGGTTGGTCGACGTAAAATACAGCCGGAGCGACGCTTCGGCGTCTCGATTGTAGTTCGCAAGATCAAGCAGTGAAGCAGGCTGACTTGCAGACGGGATCCGATTAGCCATTAGCCACGGCGAGAATCATGTTGAAGAACGTGTCCTGCGTGAGCTCTGTGAATTTCATTTCCGGCGGGGGAGTGCTTAATTTCCATGTCCACTCGATTTGCTTGATCACCTGCTCGGTCGGCGGAGCTGGAGGCAGAGGCGGACCACCCACGCGCCTTACTGTTACCTTAATGAGCTGACGCGCGTCGGTAACTTTTTTATTTACCAGGACAAGGCGCGCAGTCCCGCGAGGCCCTTGCACGTCGACTCGTCCTTTGGTGCCAATGAGCATTGTGCCTATTGGTGTGAAGGTTACGGTCGAGGGCCCGATTTTGAGGATCAATTCCCGCGCCGTGTAGACGCCTGAAAACTCCTCATCGAGTTGGATGTCGCGGAGGGTAATTTTAGCTGCGCCGGTGTCTAGATATTCTTTCAGGTGATCCGCAATCTGCTCGTAAAGAGCATTCAGGTAATCAAGCCACTCGCGAAGCTGCTGCTTCGGGTCCAACTCAGCCTCCTTTTTCTCCTCGGCCTGTTGGCGTTTCACGAACGCGTCGAAATCGGCCTTGCTCATGTGTTCACCTTTGATCCGGACGTCCTAAGCTGCGGCATACTGGCTTCGAAGGTAGCGGCCAGCGGACTTCCGTACTCTGTATGGCTCCGCGGTCGTATCTTATCCGACGGCGGTCCCATCGTTCTGCTTCACGAAAAGCAGCGGGCTAACGTGAGCGGCAGCTCATGATCGTTTCCTGCCGTCTATGATCAGGGAGTGGCGGCTAACTGCCCGAAGCCGCCTTTCTCCGACGTCCGCTTCCAGGAAGGCAACTGATGACCTTGTGTGCCCTATGAGGCGTCGACATCCCGCAGAAAATTGAGAGTCATGTCCGCACGATGAGGGTTGCCATCGGCCCAACTTAGGAGGAGCTCGTGCGCTCCCGACGGGTGGCGAATATTGAATGACCGGGGGCGAAAGACGGCGCTTGCCAACTGAGGCAAGTTGGTCGATACAGACCTTTCCAGTACCAGGACGAAGCCTAAGCCTAGGATATTCGTCCAGAGGGCACAGATTTCTTCGTTCGCATTCGTCACGGGCGCGATCTGAAAGCGGCTGTGATTGACCGCGAGGTCGCCTGCTCTCATCACGCAGTAAATGCCGGTCACCTGGGGCCAGGCCCCAACTGCCTCCAACATCTCCGAGATACGCACGTCGCTAGGGAACGTGCCAGCTAATCGCTGGCGTCCGCGTGCGAGATTCTGCGAGACCGCGAGAGCCTTCAACGTTTTTAGCAGCCAGCGCTCGAGATCGTGTCCCGACGCTATATAATTGGAGGCGCCGGGCGCGTTCTCCAAGCAAGACTTCAAAGCAGCGAACAGATAACGGGCAGCATCATCAAGCGGACTGAGGGCGGCGTTGTGTCGCTCACAAAGGCAATTTGCCGTCAGGCTCTTGGGCCCAACCGCTTTGGTCTCACCCTCGGGTAACCACGGGGTACCTCCAATTGTGAATTGGCCCTCGCTGGCAAGAAGTCGGATCACAGACTCCGAGATGAGATGCTCGCCGGAAACCCCGCCATCACATGCGCGAAGCTCTCTCATGTAGCATCTATCGAGCGACTTCCCAGTAGGGGGCGTGTGTAAGTTGACGATCGCTGGAGGTTTGAACCAGTGGTTGCCTTGAAGGCAACAAAGGCCGGCCAGCCTGCCGGAGCCGCAGCGACATGGTTGCTGTCGAAGGGCTAACAAACGGCGTCGCGCTTCTCCCATATCCTGAGAACCTCGACTGCCGTGCGAAGCACGGTGCTAGCCGGACGTTGGTGGGGAAGACCGGGCCCGAGAGACCGCGATGAGTATCTCGCGGGCGAAGAGGTTTCCGTTTTCTACCAGCTGGTTCACGATCGTTTCAGCGCGGCCCCGAGCGGTCGGATTCGCCGACGTGAGCAGCGCCAAGAGGACGCCTTCGATCTGAGTCTTCCAGAGGAGGGGCTGCCAGTGTTGCCGCTCATCCACGAGCAAAAGCTCGAGGATCTCAGAAACCTCCAGAGGATACTCGGCGCAGAGGGTGTGCAACCGCTCAAGTACGCCTTCGAGATCCGGCATTCCCGCACCGATCTCAACCGCTCGCTTCAGTCCCCGAAGCGACCACTGGCTTTCAAAGCGAGCCGAAATGAACCATTGCCCAAATTGACGATACACTTCGCGGCGCTTGAGCTCCGGCCAGACTAACGATTGGGCATCGAGGGCAGCCCACAGGTTGGCAAGCGCCGAAAGTATGGCCGGTGAGATTGGCTCCGACCCCTGAAGGCCCCGGCCTAGCGACCAGAGCACTTGCGCCGCGGCGGCTGGGCTGCACCTCTCAAAGTAGCGCAGGAGGAGCGAGCGACTCTCCTCGCCAGCGACCCCACGCCAATAATAAGAGGCGAGGTGTTGACCCAATCCGGTCTCACCCATGCGCTTCCGCTCTTCATCAGCGGCACCCTCGAGCCGATCAAGGGCCAACTCGTACTTGTGCTTCAGGAGCCCGAAGGCCGGGTCGTACGGGTGATCATAGTCGACGAACGCCCGCCAGGTCGCGAGCCAGTAGGCCTTAAGACGCGAACTCTCCGGAAAGATGCTGTCGATGTTTTGTGCGGCCCAACTCGGGTCGAAGAAGTAAAGTGTCCGGAACCAGTCTCCGAGTACCGTGCGCACCGCAGGCGATGCATCGCCGAGGATGAGTTCGAGGTCGACCTTGACCTCGGGCATTCGATGGAAGCTGAGTCTTGCTCCCACCTCAGCCGCACCCACGTGTTCATGAATCCACCAAGCGAAGCGGAACAACGCGTGGGCGGCCATGCCGCGGACGCAGTTCAGGGAAGTGGTCAGAGGGTCCCGGTCCTCAATCGGATCGCTATCAACGGGTGGATCGGGATCCCTAAGGAGATCGTGCAGAATCGGGCAGAGGGTGCCACGCAGGCTCCACGGCAGCTCCGCTTCCTTGGTCCTAAGCGCCGTTTCTAAAAGACGTGCGATCGACTGGCGCGTCCAACTCCAATCAGGATCCTCGCCCTCGTCTAAGGGGTTGCCACCGACGGCCAGCTCGCGGGGCTGAGCGATGACCCACTGCAGAAGCTCAAGCACTGCCTCCCACTCTATAGTCACTTTCGCTGCGCACGCATCGGTGAGGCCCTGGACGAATCCGCGGACGTAGGTTGGATTGAGTCCGACCAGCGATCGTGCCTCTCTCGCCCAGTCCTGCGCGCGTTCCTTGACGAGCTGTTGGAGCTGACGACCCAAGCCCTCACGTGTGGGAGCAGAGAACTCTCTCGTCGGTAGCCAGATCTTGAGGTAATCCACGACCGCAGCGGGCGACAAAGCCTCGAGATCGTCTCTCGTCAATGGACTCGTGGGGCCGCTCCAAACTGCCGAGGCGAGCGGGGGGAGCCGGGGCTGACCGAGCTCCGAGATCAGCTGATCCCGACGCGACACGAGGGCCGATGGCAGCGCGTCACCGAACGCCATCAGGCGATCGCGCAGGATGCTACGAGTGAGGTAACTCAGCCGCTCGGGAGTCAGTTCCTGCTGCCGTTCCAGTGCAATGCTTTGGAGCGGGTCGCGATCCATCGCTTGCAGCACCGATTCTCGGTCATGTTCGGAAAGGCCCAAAAACATCCTCTGCAGAAGCAACGTGTATTCGGCCCGGCAGGTATGGCGGTCGACCAGCTGTGTGTCGAGGAGCATCGTCAGAACAAATGGGTCATTCGGCTCACACACCTCGGCCGCGGTGTACAAGACGATGCGCGTGAGAATTCGCCGGTTCCTGCCCAGCAGGGTTCTTCGTACGAGGTCAAATCCGACGCCGTCGCAACGCGCGAGCTCGATTGCGGTGTCGCGAAGGGCGTCGATCAGAATATCGCTGATCTCCTTGTGACTGTGATTCGCGTGCAGAAGGTCGCGGCGCCAGATATACGAGTAGTCATCCGTCTGTCCCTCGAGCGGCTCCCGGGTGGAATCCAGCAGCAAGTCACGCAACATCTCGAGGGTTGGAACTGGTGCGTGTTGCTTTAATGCCGGCAGGCATAGCTTCAGGTAACGCTCGTAGTGCCATTCGTCGAGCCGCTTCGAGCGCCTGGTGCCGTCGCCCTCATCAGAAGCGAGCAACTTGCGGCCGAGTCGAATCGCTCGCTTGCGCTCGCCGACCTCGAAGAGATGCACCACAAATTGCGCAAAGGGTTCGGCAAAGTGGTGCAGAGTGATTGCATCATCCAGCCAGGTCACTGCGCGATCCCCCAATTTCTGGCTGGGTACGCGACCGAGCGTCGCGCCGATCTCGATCTGCAGCTGCCTTACTCGCGCGTTGTCGGTATCGGGTATGTTCTCGACGATTGGGCCCACGACCTCAGGAACCACGGTCGCCATTCGCTTCAGGTACCGGAGCTCTGGCCAATCTGGAAAAGAAACGCCGTCGTCGCGACGATCTGGCTCCGGGGGACGCTTGAAGAAGCCCCGCTCGTAGAGCGGTTTGATCCACGCCGGGTTGTCCAGCCTGTCGAAGAAATAGGCATTCGCGCCCGGCTTTCCGAGGCGTGCGAGCATCCGCTCGATGACCTCAGGTGTTGGCGTCTTCAAGGATTTCGTCCAGCACGTCCAGGGTGCTCACCGCAGGCTCCGCGAGCATGCTCAGGGTCTCCTCAAAGAACTCTGCCTCCTGCTTGAATCGTCCCTCCAGAAACTCTCGATCCGGCGTGGTGCGATCGTGTACATGCCCGGCAAAGAACTTCTGCATGCGAAACCATCGTTCGGACGTCGGCCCGACGTCGGGTTGTACCCCCCGTCGTCGAGCTTGGCCCTCGAATAGAGCTCTCGAGCGGGAGCGCGCGTTGTCAGTCGTCGTGTGGGCGCGCACGAGCGCGGCGGCGGCGGTGACAAAAGAGGCCGGAACGGCTGTGGGCGGTGCGTCGGGAGCGGGTGAAGACCCAGTCGGTAGCTCCGAGGTGAGATTGAGGGTCCCAGATTCGAGCGCAAAGGCGTCCAGTTTCGCGTTCAGCTCCTCTCTCGAGTTGGAGCTGTACTCCCCCATCAGCATACTGCAGATCTCGCGATACGCGTGCGCAATCATGCGTCCTCGGCATGGAATGCGCTCGTCCGCGGCAATCCACAGGGCTGATTCGAACATACGCCCTGCGTGGGGCTTAGCCTTGTTGAGCCATCCGAGGATTGCAGCTTGCCGCGGAGTCGGAGTCATTGTTAGGAGCTACGGAGTTGAGTATCTCGGCGGGATTTTCAACGTATATTCCCCGGATCCGTCGAAGGTCGGCGTTCCGGCCTCTCCGGCAAGGCTGGCGAGGTGATCGAGTATTGGCCTTAAGGGCGGTCCGGTTTCGGCATCGTTCGTCGGGGCAGTCGGAAGCACAACCTCGGGGAAATGGTAGTCATCTCGATCGGATGGAACCGGTGTTGCCGATGTATATTGCCCGGTGACAAACGAAGCGTCGCTGGCACGAACTAGGCTCAATACCACCACATATGGTGGCCCAACGTCTCCAGCGTTGAGTGTGTTCGCATACAGACCTGCTGACCGGACGATGAATCCTTCCAGATTCATCGTCCTTTGCACGCCGCCTAAAAGCGCGGCGACAGATTCGACAGTTCCGTTGCGGAAGAGCTGCACATAGGCGCGCTGCTCAGCAGGCGGGGGCTCGGCGTTCGATCCCCCGACGAATCCTTCGAAGTTAGCTACAACATGCCTCGGACGACTGCTGGCCATCGGGGGCAAATCGGGCATCATTACCGAAAGGTTGCGGGAAGGAACTGCATTTGTTGCATCCAGTGCGTTGAAGGGGACCACGTGCATGATGAGCAGCGCATGCTCTTTGGAAATAGGGACTGGAGCTTTTCCGGCCAAGATCCTCCGCACGCGCGCCTGGTGGAACGCGAGTATCCTTTCTCGGCGTTGTGCCCCGGCCGTAAATAACTGCCGCAGCTCCTCCACATTGGGCTCGAACTTCCCCGCGGAGCTGCGCATCCAGAATCGATTGCTGCCTCTGTAAATGATCCTATGGGGCCCATGTAGACCCCTCGGTACCCGAACAACGATTGCAACACCCCCGCTCGCCATCGCTATCGCTCGGGTCTGTAAGCCACTAATTCGAGGCTCAAGGCCATCGCGAGCCATGTTTTCAAGGCGTAATCGCTCCGAGTCAGAGTCTCCGGTGAACGCGTGAAACCCGGTGGGTACCCCTCGAGCAGCGGTCATTCCGATGACCAAATCCCCGCCTTGCGTATTCGCAAACGATGAGATGTCAGCCAGGAATTCCTTACGTTGCTCGTCATTGCCACCGTAAGTCTGCGACTTGTACTCGATATGAAGACTTTCGGCCGCTTCGGTTGCGATCAACCTGTCTAGGTGCGCATGAGTGACTTCAGAGAGCGGAATATTCGTGAGTGCCATTTCTCGCCCCAGGTCTCGGCGGGCCGTTGAATCACGTCCACTCACCCGAGATCACGCTACGTGATTGGGGGTCTCGCGTGGTCAGATTCTTGCCCGCGCCTCGCTGAAAGCCCCGTCCCAGGTCTTCCCGCTGGTGTCAGCATTGAGAGCATGGATGGCTTCTGCAGGGATCCCCCAGCCGGCGAATGCTCCGTAATAGGCCAATCTCGCCGCTTGAAGTCGCTCGCGGATCCGGCGCCCGTTGGGGGCGTCAAGCGACTCCGCAAGCTCGAGGACCCAGCGGTCGAGTTTCGGAGTGATTTTTGACCAGAAGGCGGTTGCGGCAAGGAAATACATGATGCCCGCTCTTCCCATGCGCCAGACCCGCATTTCGGCCTCACCTTCGAGTTCAAGCTGGGTTCGTACGACCATGGCTGCGCTAGCAAAGTCACAAGCCCACATGCGCATCAGAGCCGGATTTTCGAGCTCGCTGAAGTTCGCCAGTGCGCCCAGAAACCGGAAGATACTCATGGGCTCGAGCCAGCTGTGCTCGAGTATTGCGGTCCGCGGAAGTGCGAACCGGCGGGGGTTTCTACCGTGGTTGATCATTCGAAGGGCCAGTTCGTCGACCTCAACCGGATTCAAGATCGTGGCAGCCTCCGGACCGATTTGCCTTTCAAGTGCGAATCGGGTGCCGTTAGCCGGAATCCGCACACTCAGGAATGGGGCCCAGGCCTCGTTCAGCGCAGTTAGGAGGAGCCGGGACTGAGTCCGCTGATACAGGCTGGGCCGCCCGTTTTGGCGAAACTTCGTGTTCAGAATGTCCAGCGCCACAAGATGCCTGAGTTCCGGTGTTCCCATTTCGCACAGGTCGATTAGCCTGCTGGACCCGGAAGCTACGCGCTCCGCAGCGCGAACATGGCTGGGCCTCGGAACTACATCTCCCGCCCACCAGGTCAGCCAGGTGTTGGCGTTATCAAAGGGGCACTCGGCGGACTGGAGAACCATATAAGTCTGGGGTCGGGCAGGGTCGTGACGTTGACCCAGCAGCCTAGACTTGATTGAGTTGCACCAAGCGCGCATCCGCACACGCCATGTTGCGTATTCCCACAGGCGGTAGGTCGGGCGGTTCTTCGGCCCGCGTCGGATAGGGCGCTTTCCTGCGCGCGCTCGACCGGCTGGGCCTCTTCCCTTGGATTTCTTCTCTAGCCGCTCGAGCACAGGCGGTCGCATATAGGAAGTCGCATTACTGGCGTGTTCTTCCTGAATTCGCGCTTCAAGCCTACCGCGGCAGGCTTTGAGGTCCTAGTCCCGTATTAGAGATTCAGTCATGAGGCCGCTATACACCATCCAGGAGCTCGCCCACACGCTGCGACTGCAACCGGGGACCGTCCGCAACAAGCTCTCCCGCGGAGAGGATTTGCCCCGAAGCGTTGTCGTTGGGCGCCGGCGGCTCTTCCCTGAGGAAGCGGTGGAGGCCTGGCTGCAAGCTCAGGAAGCCCGTCAGGCCGTCCCGTCACCCGGTAAGCAGGCTGCAGTCGAGGCTCCTAAGCCTATTGGCAGGCCCCGAGGTCCTTCGAGTGCTCGAGCGCCCGTCCGCGGATCCCGACGCCGAAAGACTCGGAGCGCTGTGCACCGCGCCCACTCACCGGCGCAGATCGCGCTCTTCGGAAAGGGTTTGGAGTGAGGAAGGCAGGATTGGCAGCTGGGTGCTGCCTTTAAAAAGGTCTCATGCATGCATGAGTTCGCGCTCATCGCCTGTCGCGTGACGTCGGAGACGAAAGCCCGCGTCCGACGACTCGCTGAACGCGACGGAATCACGGAATCGACTCTGCTTCGGCAGCTGCTCGATGTCGTGCTCCGGACGGCGGGCCTTGATGACCCAGCTACGATGGCAGTACCCGACAAGGTGAAGCGCGACGCGCGCCTGAACGTGCGCCTCGAGCCCGAAGACTGGCGGCTGCTCAGGGAGCGTGCGAGGGCCCGGGGAATGGCCTCGGCGACCTACCTCTCCTATCTCGCCCGGTGCCATCTACGCGGCGCTGCGCCGCTCCCAAAGGCGGAATACACGCTTCTCAAGCAGTCCGTGGAGCAGCTCGCTGCCCTTGGGCGGAATCTCAATCAGATCGCGCGCGCCATGAACCAGAGTGACCGGCCAGCTAGCCTTGGGCGCGCGGAGGTCGCTGCGATGCTCAAGGTGTCGGAGTCCCTGAGGGATCACTTCAGAGGGCTGCTGGACGCTAACGATCGATCCTGGAGGATGGATCATGACACGCCAGCTCGTTGACAGCGGGCCCCGGGGGTGGCTCGACATTGGAAGTTACGCGCGCCATGGACCGCGCCAGCGCGACCGGCTGTCGAGCGCGCAAGTGGCGTTCATCGCCCGCACCGTCCGCCGCACCCCGGAGGTCATGATCAAGATGCTGAATCAAGGTGGACGGGATCTAGGGTCCGTGGCCCGACACCTGAAGTACCTGGACCGGGACGGGGAGCTCCCGATCGACACGGATGAGGGCGATCCGCTCAAGGGCAAAGGCGTTTCCAAGGCGCTGCTCGATGACTGGGACTTGAAGCTCGATGCCAAGCGGCCGCCGACGGCGGATCACAAGCCCCGGCGGATGGGCAAGGAGCCCAAGCTGGTGCACAAGATGATCTTCTCGATGCCCGCCGGGACACCGCCGAATAAGGTCCTGGCGGCCGTCAAGGACTTCGCTCGGGAGGAGTTCGGGGCCAAGCATCGCTACGCCATGGTGCTTCACACAGATGAGCCTCACCCGCACGTCCACATGGTTGTCAAGGCAATGGGATACGACGGGACCCGGTTGAACATCCGAAAAGCAACTCTGCGCGAATGGCGACGCCAGTTTGCTCAGCATCTGCTGGAGCACGGCGTGCCTGCAAATGCGACCGAGCGGGCGGCGCGAGGCGTAACCAAGCCCCAGAAGCAGGATGGAATCTACCGTGCAGAGCGTCGCCGGGACTCCACGCACTGGAGGCAGCGGACTGCCGCTGTGGCGCGCGAAATGACGCCCCACGGGAAGATAAAGCCTGAGCCTGGGAAGGCCGAGTTACTTGAGAGCCGGTACCGCATCGTACGCGGCTGGAACGCGATCGCAGATGATCTGGCTCGACAGGGTCAGGCTGACCTTGCCCAAGAAGTCCGACGGTTTGTCACGCAATTGCCACCGGTTCGAACCGAGCGGGAATGGATCCGCGATCGGATGCTCGAGCAGGCGAAGGGAAGCGAGCGCGCGAAATTCGCCGATCGATGGAAGCAGGACGCCCTGGCGTCATGGCAGGTCTTCCGTGCGCAGCAACAAGCATCGGAGCACGCGAAGCTGCGTGAGCTGGAGCATGCGCGGCGACAAAGTCTCGAACGGCCAGGAAAACGCTCACGAACCCATCGTGATGACCGGACGCGATAGGGTCCGCGCTCTCAAACGAGTTGGATGTATCCATGGACCAAGACAGCGTGAAACTCGGGCTCCTGATGGAGACCGCCCAGACGCATCAGAAACTTGCTGAGACGGCCATCGAGAAGCTGGGGCAGCACTCCCAGTCGTTGGAGGCTGCGGTCAGAGATCAAATCCAGCGCGCGGTCGTCGACGCGCTGAAAACCGTGCACGCGGAGGCTCAACGCGCGGTCGAGGCCCTCCAGAAGATGAAACGAGCAGCCAATGTGCGCGTTACGCTGTGGACGCTTGGTCTTACTGTGATATCGGCTGCCATCGCGCTCTTCGTCGCCTGGCGGGTGCTGCCGACGCCGGCTGAAATCTCGCGGTTACGCACCGAACGGGATGAGCTCGCGAGCAATATTGCGGTCCTCAATCAACGCGGCGCACGTGCGGACTTGCGTCGCTGCGGGGCGGGGCGCGTGTGCGTGCGGGTGGACCTCAACGCGCCGCGATACGGCGAGAGTTCCGACTACATGGTCATCAAGGGCTATTAAGCGAGCAAGCGCAGAAGTCTGCGATAGACGATCAGCGCAAGTTCAAAGCCTAGAGAGATCCCGAGCATCAGGAGGAAGGGGAAATCCGGTGGCCCGAAGAACTTCCAGAACAGCGCTGTCAGAACGCCAAGGAGGGCGAGCGCACCCAGCACGAAGGTGACGACTGGCTCGAGGACAAGAAGGAAGAGGAACAATGGCAAGCGAATGCACTGCCAGACAACCCATAGGGCGCATCTGCCAAGATCGGCTGCGAAAGTTGGTCTGCTTTCCGCAACAGGAATTGAGCCGGGAATGCTCATGGTTGGTGACTCGTGAAGAGGAACAGAGAGCCCGCCGCTACGCACTCGTGCGCGCCGTCGCCCGACCACGCGGTCGACCGCCCTTTCGTCCATTCCTCCGGGCTGCAGCCGCCTTGGCCGACGATGACCGCCGGCCGCCGACGCGACCCAGTTCGGCCATCCACTCAGGGCCTGCGAACACCGACGACACCAGCCCAGGGACGCTCAGGTCGACATCCAGAGCCTCCCAATGCAGACCACCGCCCCGGCCTAGGACTTCAACCGCCCGTACTTCGCTCGGCGATGCTTGCTTGAGGGCCGGAATCAGCTTCACGGGGATACTGATCGCGGCTCCATTCGTCAATTCGATCCGCAGTACGTTCTCCTTGGCGAGATAACTGGCCCGGGCGGCTCGAGGTTCGGTCTTCGCAGCCTGTCGCCCTGCGCGGGAGGCCCGCGCAAAGTTCGTGCGCAACTCCTTCTTTATCCACTCAGGCATCGCCATGAATCTCTCTCCATCGCTGTATCAGGAGATCGCGATTCCGCTCGATCTCCGCAAGGGCTTCGACCACATGCCGGCGGGACAGCCCGTCGTTCGTGATTACCCAGGGCCGCTCACCTTCTTCACCCAGCGCGATCCTTGCCTCGGCGCCAGGACCAATAACGTGGACGTGCGGCGGGCGATGATCGTACGAGTAGATCATCACCCGAAGCCCCCGAAACCGAAGAATGGTCGGCATAGATTGTAACCAAACGCTTGGGTTTATTCCACAGCCGCTAGCCGAGCCTAGTGGCCAGATCCGTAACGCTGAGGTGGGTGTAGCGCTTGAGCATCTGCAGCGTCTTGTGGCCGGTGACGGAGGCGACCTCCATCACATTCAGTCCCTTTTCGAAGAATCGGCTCGTGGCTTCGTGTCGGAGATCGTGGAGGCGAAGACCGGTGATGCCGGCGCGACGCGTGGCGCGGTTAAAGGACTGCCTGAGGGCTAACGGGGTGAGCTCGCCAAAAACGCGTCCGCTGGAGGAAGCGGGCAGGCCACGAAGTACTGTGACCGCACGGCTCGAGAGCGGCACGCCGCGCGACTCGCCATTCTTGGTGACAGGCAGGAAGGCCGTGCGCCGCTCGAGGTCCACGTTGTCCCACGATAGTCCCAGGAGCTCGCCCCGCCGCATGCCTGTTTCGATGGCAAGCGCCACGAAATGCGCGAGCCATTTGTTGCGGGCGCCGCGGCACGCGGCGAGCAGCCGCTGTTCCTCGTCGCCCTGCAGGCGCCTGTCCCGCGGGCGTCCCTGCGGTGGCCGGCGGACAAGCGTGCAGGGATTGGTCGGGAGGTACACGTCCCATTCGCGCCGGGCCGTGTCTATCGCGTGCGAGAGCACGCTGAATTCGCGGTTTACCGTAGCGCCAGAGACGACCTTGAGGCGCTCATCCCGATAGGCCGCCAGGAGGGAACTCGTGAGCGCCGACATCCGGATGTGCGCAAACGGACGCTGCGCCATCGCTTTGAGCCGTAAGTTTTCATCGAGCGAGCCGCGTTTCGTGGGTGTGACTTCGCGTCGGTAACGCTCGAGCACCTCCGCAAGCGAGAGCCGCTGCGCGGTTCGCCGATCGACGACGATGCCCTTATCGAGGTCCGATTCGACGCTGCGTGCCCACTGTTGGGCGTGCGTCCTGTTGTCGAAAGTCTTGGTCTGCGCCGGGAGGCCGGTACGTCGTACCTTTACTCGCCAGAATTGGCCGCGTTTCTCGATGGTCGCCATAGGACAGTTCTCCTGGATGGCGTTTCACCCGGTCGCGCCACTGGCACTGTCCCAAAACTGTCCCAAAATGCCTCAAGAGCGACCATTCAGAAAACAACAGCGATCCAGGAAACTTCCTAGATCCTTGTTCCGCCGACGTTTCTGAATGGTGGGCGGTACTGGGATCGAACCAGTGGCCCCTGCCGTGTGAAAGCAGTGCTCTACCGCTGAGCTAACCGCCCGCTTTTCGAGGGAGCGAAAGTCTATAGGCCGCTCGCCTGCAAGGCAAATGAGTGCGGCGCGTCGACTCGCAGCGGGATCCCTCACCGCTCGCGTGCAGCCGCTGCCACACGGCCGCCTCGGCCTACCCGTCCGGGGCACAGCCCTTACCCTGGTGCGGGTGCACTGGTCTCGCGCCGGGATTCGTGCTTATCGGATGGCCCGATCGCGGCAGCGAGAGCGACTGCGCCGCCGGATTGACGGCGATGACGCCTAGCCTCAGTGTGCGGATCGCCATGCCCCGATCGCTTGCTGAAGCGCGCGCCGGGCAGGCGCAAATCTGTTTGGTCAAGCGGGGGATGCGAGAGTGATTCAGCGTATCAGTGTGTCGGCCTTGGCCCGCGTAAGCTTACTGGCATGTGTGGTGGTCGGCGATGCCGGCGCCGGCCCGCCAGGCGATGCGGCCCCCCCTCCTCCGAAGGTCGTCGCTAAGCCGATCCCTAAGGACTCTCCGGCACTCTTCGGTATGGGCGCGCAGCCGTGCCAAACGTTCGTCGCCGTAGCCGGCGAGACCAACAGTCGCGAGATCGCGCTCAGCGGGGCGATGTTCTCCTGGGCGCAGGGCTGGTTTTCGGCGCGCAACGTGGTGGGCCATGAGAGCGCGCCGCGCGTGGTTGGCGGCAGCCTGCCCGCCGAGAGACTCAAGTCCCTGCTGGCCGCGGAATGCAAGGATCACCCGGATGAGGCCCTGTACCTTGCGGTGAACGATCTGTACAAGGCGCTGGCGGGAAAGGGACTTTGAGCACACCGCTGACGGCTGCCCCGCCGCTCAGCGGGTGCACGATTTCACATCGGCTCAGCCGCGCCCGAGCAGCTTGCGCGCCAGCGCCCTGAGACCGCGCCGACCGCCCGTGTCCAGCTCGTCCTGCACTGCGACGATGCGCCGCAAGCTGGCGGTGCTCAGGCGCGCACCCGGTATCTGGCCGAAGTTGCTGTCAGCCTGAGCCGCCGTCTTGGTTCCGAGCAATACCGTCGACACTTCCGGAAACGACAGCGGATAGGCAACCGCGGCGCGTAGCATCGATCCTGCGTCGGCTTCGAGGAAGCGCAGCCGCTCGACGTCATCGACGGTCCTGGCGATCTGCGCGGCGCTCCAGCCATGGCGTTGATCGTTGGGATCGGGGAAGGTGGCATCGCGCCGGAACTTGCCCGTCAGAAAGCCCTCCTTCAGGGAGGATCGGATCAGCACCGCCAGACCGCTCCGGCGCAGCCGCGCGGCGCGCAACAGGAACGGATCGGGATCCAGCAGACTGAAGGGCAGCTGCACACCATCGAGCATCTCGTGGTCGATGAGCTGGGTGATGTCACGCGCCGAATATACCGACATGCCGACATAGCGCACCTTGCCGGCCTTCTTCAGTCGGTACAGTTGCTCGTAGACATCGTGATCCGGCGGCGGCCAGTGAAGCTGGTAGAAGTCGATGACGTCGGTCCCCAGCCGAAGCAGCTGCTGTTCCAGGGTCGCCACCATTCCAGCCGGCTGATAGGAATACTTGCTGGCAACGATCCAGCGACTGCGGCGGCCGCGCAGGAACTCCCCCAACACCAGCTCCGAGTCTCCGTAGATCATCGCGGTATCGACCAGGTTGCAGCCGAGTTCCTCCGCGCGCGCCAGAGCGCGCAACACGTCCCGGTGATCGACTGCGCCATAAGCCTTGCCGCCAATCGCCCAGGCGCCGAACGACACCTCCGACACCTTGAGTCCGGTCGCACCGAAGCGCCGATAGGGCATGTTCCCGACGAGCGCGACGATCTCGGGAGAGCTGCTGGGCATTGCAGAGTCAAGGTTGTAGGCGGTGCGCTGCAGACGTCGCCAGGTCATAACCGAGGAAACCTGCCGCCGCGAGAGCGGCTAGGCCTGCCACGCCGCTCCCGATGAGTAGGGTCCGGCGAGTAAGGTCGCTGTTGGTGCGGCGCAATTTGCGATACCCGAAGAGCCCGGCCGCATTGTGCGCGGGTATCTGCCGCAGCTGCAACGCCCGGCGCTGGTCAGCTAAGGCCGCAGCCGCTGCGCGAACATCTCTTCGAACGCCGGCATCACCGCCTGAACGATGTCGTGGTACTCGTCCGGGACCTGCCGCTCGCGCGCGCGGTAGGGCTCGAATCCGGTCGAGCGCAGCACCGCCTCGTACCAGTGGGGCGCCCACACGCCATCGCTCGGCCGCGGCCCGGCGGGCCACTGCAGCATGCGCGGCGTGAATGCGATGCCGAGCGCTGCGCACAGCGCACGCAGATGCGCTTCCGGCGCCTGCAGAAACTCACCCGCATCGATCACCGGCGGAGTCTCCGCACGAAGCTCCTGCAGGTAGCCGAAGATCTCGCGCTGTTGCAGCACGCCGATATCCTCCGCGGTGACGTGTGGGCGGCTCTTTATATAGGACAGGAGCACCTCGCACGGATCGCGGATGAGAAACACGTGCGTGAGCTCCGCGAGCCAGCGCCGATCGATATGCGCCAGCAGGTGGTGGGTCATGTGTTTTTGGTACCAGATGGCCTTGCCGCCGGGTATCGGACCGGTCAGCCAGGCCGCCACGCGTCGCCAGTCGGTGTCCCCCGCCGCGATTACCTGGTCGCGCCCCGGATGATCGAGACCGGTTTGCGCCAGGTAGTGGGCGTACAGCGGCTCGTCGACCACCGCGCAGTCGCCGCGATTCTCCCAGGCACGCATCATGGCGGTCGAGATGTTGCGCGGCCCCGACCACGCCGCCAGCCGCAAAGGCGTCACGGCGGCGGCCGCGCCGCGACATCGCGCTCGATGAGCCGCAGGTAGAGCTGCTGCAGACGCTCGACCACGGGGCCGCGACCGGCGCTTATCGTCCGCCCATCGATCTCGACGACCGGAGCGATGCCGGCGTACGTGCCCGTGACAAAGGCCTCCTGTGCCGCATAGGCTTCGGTGAGACTGAAGTTCTTCTCGCGCGCCGTGATGCCATTCTCCCGACACAGCTTGAGTACGTTGGCGCGCGTGATGCCGGCGAGGCAGTAGTCACCGGTCGACGTCCATACCTCCCCGCCGCGCACGATGAAGAAGTGCGTCGAGTTGCAGGTGGCCACGAAGCCGTGCGGGTCGAGCATCAGCGCCTCATCCCGACCCGCCTTGGTGGCCTGGATGCAGGCGGTGATGCAGTTGAGCTTGGAGTGCGAGTTGAGCTTCGGGTCCTGCACGTCGGGAGCGCCGCGGCGCACGTGCACCGTGAACAGCCGCACGCCCTGCGTGAGCAGTTCCGGGCGCGGAACCTTGTATTCCGCGATGATCACCACCGTCGCCGCGCCGATGCAGGCGCGCGGATCCTGGTACGGGGTGCTCTTCATGCCGCGCGTCACCATGAGACGCAGGTGCACCCCTTCGGTCATGTGGTTCGCCGCGAGCGTGCGGTAGAGCGCTGCGGTTAGCGCCGCACGATCGAGCCCGATGTCCAGGTCGATGGCCTTGGCCGCCTCGTAGAGCCGCTCGAGATGCGCACCGAGAAAGGCGATGCGGCCATGGTGCACCCGCAGACCCTCCCAGACACCGTCCCCGAGAATGAATCCCGAATCGAACACCGATACCAGCGCCTGCCCGCGCGGGCGCAGCTCGCCGTTCACGTACACGAGAATGTCGCGATTGCGCGGGTCCTCGGTGGCGTGATGCGTCCCCTGTGTCATGATTTTCCGTACCTTGTGCGGCGGCCGCGGTGCTGCGTCAGTGCAGATTCTAGCGCGGCGCGCGGCACTGCCTGAGGGCGAGGCGTTACGGGCGTCCCCGCCGGTGATACCGGGCGCTCACCTTGGGTGATCTACGCGGCGCTGCTGATGCTGCTATCGGCGCGCACCCGTGCCGCCGCGGCCAGCTGAACACTACCCGCCGCACCCGCGATCCCCTACATTGTCCCCATGCACGACCCGACCAGCGCTGCCCAGGCGACCGCCTCCCTCACCTACCCTTTCCAGGACGCACCGGCGCCCGGTGAGACGAGCGCGGTCGCGCCCGGCGTGCTGTGGCTGCGCATGCCACTGCCGATGGCCGGGCTCAACCACATCAACCTCTGGGCGCTCGAGGACGAGGGCGGCTGGACGCTGGTGGACACCGGCATGCAGACGCCGCAGACCGCCACTCACTGGCAGAGTGCTTTCTCCGGGCCGCTGCGCAGTCGCAAGGTGATGCGGGTCATCTGCACGCACATGCATCCGGATCACATCGGCATGGCCGGCTGGCTCACCCGACAGCACGACTGCCGGCTGTGGACCACGCGTCTCGAGTACGTGGTCTGTCGCATGCTGGTCGCCGACACCGGGCGCGAGGCGCCCCCGGATGGCGTGCACTTCTACCGGGCCGCCGGCTGGGACGAAGTGGCGCTGGCAGGATACAAGGCACGCTTCGGCGGTTTCGGCAAGGCAGTGTATGCACTCCCGGACAGCTACCGGCGCATCGTCGACGGCGAGGAGCTGCGCATCGGCGCACGGGTGTGGCGGGCCGTCGTCGGACGCGGTCATTCACCGGAGCACCTGTGCCTGCACTGCGAGGAGCTCAAGGTGCTGATCTCGGGCGATCAGGTGCTGCCGCGCATTACATCCAACGTCTCGGTATTTCCCACCGAGCCCGATGCCGATCCCTTGAGCGAATGGCTCGAGTCCCTCGCCAGTATCCGCGAGCGCATCCCCGACGACGTGCTGGTGCTGCCTTCGCACAACGAACCGTTTCGGGGTTTGCACGCGCGGCTCGAGCAGCTGATCGCCGGCCACGAGCAACGCCTGCGCCAGGTGCACGAGCTGCTCGCCACGCCGCGCCGCGCGATAGACCTGTTTGCCGTGCTGTTTCGCCGCAAGGTCGGGGCGGACATGCTCAGCATGGCCACCGGCGAGAGCCTCGCACACCTCAACTGTCTCATCGTGCGAGGCAAGGCGACGCGCGAGCAGGATGAGGCCGGTGTCGCGTGGTACCGCCGCAGCTGAGAGTCCTAAGCCGGAATGGGCGCGCACGCGGCGCATCGCTCCCGTAAGATTCACGGATGCCGGACAGCACGCTCAGCACCATCGCGGAACAATCGGGCTTTCGCCAGACGGGACGCACCGACGAAGTAACGCGGCTGTGCGCGGCGTTCGCCGCCGCCTGGCCGCAGACGGTGCACACGCTCGAGTTCGGCCACTCGGCAGAAGGGCGACCGATGCGAGCGCTGATCGTCTCCGGTGCGGACCCGCGCACGGTGCCCATCCTCATGCTCCAGGGCGGCATCCACCCCGGTGAGAGCGACGGTAAGGACGCAGGCTTCATTGCCCTGCGCGAGCTGCTCGAGGGGAGCGCGGCCCCCGGCGCGCTCGAGCGCATGGCGATCCTCTTCGTGCCGGCATTCAACGTGGACGGGCACGAGCGCTTCGGCCCCTGGAACCGACCCAACCAGAATGGCCCCGAGCAGACCGGCTGGCGCACCACGGCGCAGAACCTCAACCTCAACCGCGACTACGCCAAGGTGGACACACCGGAGATGCGGGCGCTGCTCGGACTCATTCGCAGCTGGGATCCGCTGGTGTGCGCGGATCTGCACGTCACCGATGGCGCGGACTTCGAGCCCGACATTTCGCTGCAGGCCGAGCCCATCAATCAAGGCGATGCGCGGCTCTTCGCGGCCGGTCGCGAGCTGCGCGATGCGCTGATCGCGCGCCTCGCGGCGCAGGGCTCGCTGCCGCTGCCCTTTTACCCTGATCTCGCCCGCACCGACGATCCGACGTCCGGCTTTCTTCTCACCGTGTACTCGCCGCGCTTCTCCACCGGCTATTTTCCGCAGCGCAATCGCTTCACCGTGCTGGTCGAAACGCATTCCTGGAAGGATTACGCGCACCGCGTGCGCGTCACGCGCAACACCATCATCGCGCTCACGAAGCTCCTCGCCGAGCACGGCCACCGCTGGCGCGAGCTCGCGCACGCCGCGGACCGCGAGGCCGCGCGACTCGGCGGCAGTGAGGTGGTGCTCGACTACGCCTCGAGCTGGCGCGAGCCCACGGCGGGAGGTAAGAGCGCCACACCCGGCGCAGGCGGCGCAGACGGCGCAGACGGCGCAGACGGCGGTGAGCTGATCGATTTCAGGGGCTACGCGTACACGCGTGAGCGCTCAGCAATCTCGGGGCAACCGGTGACCGTGTACGACTCCGCGCGACCTGAGATCTGGCGGGTGCCGCTGCGCGAGCGGGTGTCACCGTCGCTGGTGGTGAAGGCGCCCCTTGGTGGCTATGTCGTGCCTGCCGCCTGGGCGCCAGACATCGGTGCGCGGCTGGCGGTGCACGGCATCAGCGCCGAGCCGTTGCGCACCAGCGAGAAGGTACAGGTCGAGGCATTCCACGCCACGCGGGTGCAGTTCGCGGCCGCGCCGTTCGAGGGCCGCATGCGCGTGCAGCTGAGTGGCCGCTGGACACGCGAGACGCGCGAGATCGGCGCCGGCGCGCTGTTCGTGCCCATCGCACAGCCCGCCGCGCGGCTGGTGATGCACCTGCTCGAGCCGCAGGCGCCGGATTCATTCGCGGCGTGGGGATTTTTCAACGCGTGCTTCGAGCCGAAGGAGCACCTCGAGCCTTACGTGGCCGAGCAGATCGCCCGTGAAATGCTGACGCAGCAGCCGACGCTGCAGGACGAATTCGACCGCAAGCTCGCGGCGGAACCGGCTTTTGCCGCAGACCCCGACGCCAGGCTCAACTTCTTTCTACGGCGACATGCCTCGTGGGACCCACATCTGAATCTTTATCCGGTGTTCCGCGTGGACGAACTGCTGGCTTCTTCGGCTACCACGCGAGGATAGAATCTTGCACAGTCTGAAACTACCGATCATTGCGGTGCTGCTGGCCTGCACCATGACCGCCACTGCACAGGTCGCGCCCGACTCACGGGCAGCAAGCGATGGCACGGCGCCTGCGGCCGCGGAATCTTCATCCGAGCCGCCAGCGCCTTCCACACCATCGGCCGAGTCCTCCGACCGGGGCCTCGTCTCGGACATCAAGCTGTATTTCACCGCACCGCTGCGCTGGGATGCGACTGACTGGGCATGGTTCGGCGGCGCGGCCGTCCTTATCGGAGCATCTCACCACTGGGACTCCCAGGTCAGGACTCACTTCGTCAGACCTGGTGAGAGCACCAACAGCTACAGCCTGCAGGACGCCCTGCCCGCTGCCGGCGTGTTCGTGGCGACCTGGGCGTCGGCCACGCTGCTCAATGACAACAACGGGCGTCGCGAGGCCTGGGCGATGTTCGAGGCGGCGGGGTTGAGCAGTGTCGCCGGCTACGTCATCGAATACGCCGCAGGGCGCGAAGGACCGAATAACACCAACGACCCGAATGCCTGGCGCAAGGGCGGTCTCGGCTCCTTCCCCTCCGAGCACACCACGGCGGCCTTCGCCATCGGCACCGTACTCGCCGAGTCAGGTAACGACGACTACCGCTGGGCGCGCCGCATACTCGGCTATGGCATCGGCATCTTTACCGGCTACGAGCGCCTGAAGCACAACCAGCACTGGCTGTCGGACACGGTCGCGGGTGCGGCACTCGGCGCGGCGAGCGCCCACTTCACGATGGACCGGGTGTATGGCGATTCGCAGGACAGCAACCTGTCGCTCGAACCGGTGCCGGGGGGCGCGATGCTGACGTACCGAGTTACCCTGCAATGAGGCGCCAAGCGCCGCTGATCAGATCTTGTCACGCGGCCGTTCAATTCAATTGTTAGGTGGTTGTTAGCCCCGTGCAATGATTGCCGCCAGGTCGCGGCTTGAGATCCCGAGTGCCAGGAGTGATTTGACCAGCAGGTCGAGCG
>Ga0210394_10002670_pt1 | contig 24065 bp, 41 predicted proteins | sample IncBWC12MmetaG_FD_160121 | JGI IMG/M metagenome (GOLD analysis project Ga0210394, IMG submission 160121) | Forest soil microbial communities from Barre Woods Harvard Forest LTER site, Petersham, Massachusetts, United States - Inc-BW-C-12-M | ecosystem: Environmental > Terrestrial > Soil >... | reverse complement strand
GAAGTTTTGCCGCCCGTCGTCCGTCTCGGGTGGAAGTACATAGCCTTTCTGACGGTGCTCGTAGTAGCGCTGTTAGGGCTGATTTCAGAGACTTTGGGGGTACCTATTAACGAGACAGAGGCTGCGATTGCTCTGCCATACAACTACGATAATCCAGTCGAAGTTCTAAACGCAAATTACCTGGTCCAGGTAACTACAGCTCCTCAGCTAACGTGGTACAAAGCAGCTCAAACGTTGTCTAGTCCAGTAGATCTGGACCTTGGTTGGTACCCTGTAATGAATTACTGTAAAGATCAGTACAATAGGTTTATGTATGCTGATCCTCTGCACACTACTCTGCATACGTATGTCTACCCTATTACTGACGACAGTATTATTTGTGCAAGAATGATCTTGCCGTAACTGTCGTAGGTGCCGAATTCGTGTAAGCTGGTTGTGTGGACAAGATAGTCGCGATTTCTGACCTTCACCTAGGCCAAACAGGAGCCGACGGATTCGGACAGTATTCTTTGCTGTCCTCAAAGGCGCCTGAGAACTTGGTCGACAAGTTCGCCGAAGCCGTCAGACAGTTCGCCAAAGATTCCTCTATAACCCTCCTAGTTACAGGCGATTTTCTTGACCTCAGTTTGGCTTATATGGCTGAGGCGTTGGAAGACTTCAAGAATCTTCTAGCGTCACTCAGAGACCATAAAGTCTCTGTACGAGAAATTGTTTACCTAGTCGGCAATCACGACCAGCACATGTGGTCATTGCATTCGGAAGACACAAGACTTTTACAATACTTGCGTGCAGGAAATGTACCGCCTCTAGACCCAACTTTGCCTGCCAACATGGCGATGTATCACACGACTACATCGTATGGTGAGACATTCACACTGCTACAGCCACTAGTGGACGAGATCTTCCAGTCTAAATCGACTTCGATTCAAATCGCTTACCCAAGTTTTCAGCGACAGCTCCCTAACAATGGCCCGTTGATCTACGGCACCCACGGGCATCTCATGGGAGGGCTGTACACTGCACTGAGCCGGTTACTAGCGGATCGACTACAGCATCTACCGCCTGACCGTGTAGCTGCGACGGTCAATCAGCCAATAATCGAGTTTATTTATTGGTTACTCGGTGAAACCGGCGAAGGTATGGGTGCCGATGGTCTGTTGGAGCAAATTTACACTGACTCACAAAAAGGTGTAGATAGTACGTTGCAAGATGTCGTTTCTCACGGCGTCAAGCTAGCCGTACCCAAAGGCACGGTGCCTCTCCTGCCCACCTCGTGGGAACAGGCGTGGATCACCAAGGCGATTATGAGCAAGCTAGACGCGGCTATGTCCTCCCCAGCTGCTAGTGCTCACGCATCGGCTGCAAGGCACGCAGACGTAGAATCGACCCGAGAGCAACTATGGGCATGGGTGCATACCGTCCCTGCATTGAAGGCACGCTTGCCATCAGTTCCGATTCATGTGTTGTACGGCCACACGCACGTATGGGACAAGCATCAATTTCTTGGCACAAATATGATTGCCTGGAACCTCAACACGTGGCTGGTGGAGCCGGGTCATGAGGTTCCGCGTACAGGCTTTCTGGCGATAGACTCTGATTGCGGTGAAGTTGAATGGGTGGATGTGAAATGAAGTTTCGGGTGATGGTAAATAACGTCACCAAGAAAATTGCATTGATCATTCAAACCGATAAGTACCAAGTCGCTAGCATCGACGAAATTTCTCTGGAAGACGCAGACGCGCTACGGCAGCAGTTGCAAGACGCCGTAAAGAACCTACGCGATTAGTTGCTTAGTTGCTTAAATGTCGCAAGTTGTACAACCCGTGCAACAGCAGCCATTTAGGCAACGCAAGTTGTACAACCCGTGCAACATCAGCCTTTTAGGCAACGCGTTCTCTTTTTTAGACGATTGTCTTTACCAAAAGACAACCTTCGCTTGACAACTCGACGATCGAGTCCTAATCTATAGAAATGCATCGACCGTGAACGCGAAAGCTCGCTGGGATCGCCCAGTCCTGAATCTCAAGTTCCTTCTCAAATTCTTTACGTATTAGTTCGCTCCGACGTCCCTGAGGGCGTTAGAATTGCGCAAGCATGTCACGCTGCGAGCGAGGCATCAGGTCATCCGCCGACGATTGTCGTCGCGCTAGCGGTACCAGATGAAACGTCGTTAAAGCGATTTGCTGCAGCGCTAGGTGAACAGTCGCTAACGTACTCGTTAATCACTGAGGACGTTGGCACCTATGCAAATCAGGCTATGGCCTTAGGTCTCAAGCCAATTTCTGATCGGTCTACGGCCAAGAAAATACTTTCTTGCCTGCCCTTAGTCGGTAAGGAGGGAAAAACATCAACTAAAAGTTGACTATTTTCGGGTCTGTGGCGTATAGCGCGCGTCGATATTGCCTTCGGGTACCTATTGACAACCTGGTTCGCGTCCAGGCAGACCCTCCTATTTCTGGTCACCGATAACCGTCGACGTAGTCCTTAAGTGGACCGGTGACCGCCTTTTTGGCCTCGTAGCTCAACGTCAGAGCACCTTATTTTTAATAAGGCGACACGCGGTTTAACTCCGTGCGAGGTCTCCAGCAGGAATAGCTCAATTTGGTAAGAGCGCTTGGTAATGTGCAAAACACAAAGCTGAGAGACATTGGTTCGAATCCTTTTTCCTGCGCCGCTTCATAATCAAGACAGAGATAGTCAACTTGACGAATCAAGAAAACTTCCCTACGGTGCCCTTGTGGCACTGCTTGGTCTCTAAGACAAATCCCGGCGGAGGCGTCCGGGGTGTTGATTATGAAGCTTCTGGTCAGTGCCGAACGGAACGGCTAGTGTCGATGAGTAACTGCTTGATCAACAGTGAAAGTAACATGATTACCTGGTTCGAACCCAGGACTGATCACTTTGGGTCCCGAGATGCAAGGCGCAACGCCCAGGAAGATGACTTGGGAATGGCGGGTTCGATTCCCGTGGGACTCGCTTTTTCTGTATACTTCGCAGCATGAAAGTGAAACTATTTCTCGCATTACTAGTTGCATGCTCGCCAATGGTTTATACACATGATGTGCCAAATCTAACGCAAGTCGATTATAACATTTGGCGATCAGGACAAATAACAACGCGCGCCGGTTGGGATTGGATCAACCATTTAGCGAACGGTCGCCAGGTTTACGTTATCAAGCTGAACTTTGACCGTGAGGGTGTAGACGGCCTAGCTGTCACCAACGGATTCAATGTCGTATATCTACCTGTCCAACCGGAGGGCGACCAAGACCTCTGGGATGATTTCTTGAGTGTGTGGCAGTCGCCAGATTATCGTCAAATAGACGAGGCTGAAGACGAGCTGGCATTCTGCCTAACGCATACAGAGACCGTTTTTTGTTTAGTCCATTGCACCCATGGCCAGGACCGTACAGGATATGTTATAGGTGTACATCGTGTACTTCATGACGGATGGACCAAGTACGCAGCATTTAAGGAGATGCAAGCCAACCATTTTCATACCGAGCTTCAGGGACTTTACGGAGCTTGGCTAATGTTCAAGGGACCGTAACTGATAAGGCCCCGTAGCTCAGTTGGTTAGAGCAACGACTTGATGAAATCGTAGGCCGAGAGTTCAATCCTCTCCGGGGTCTCTTACTCTTACCTAATAATAGGCGTGAAGTCAGTCATCCAACGCTGGATATTTTCTTTCTGAAAATCGAACTTTGTGCGCCACTTTATTGACTTAGCAAGCGCCAACAATTCTGGCGCCTGGTCATGGATTTCTTGTAGGAATCCATTGAAGAACGCTGAAATAGTAAGTCCAACAGGCAACGTCGAGACGTCCACTTCCATAGACTTCCAATGAATTTCTGGTTGCTTAAGAAGGCCTACAGCTAGGGAGTAATGGCGACGGTATATTTACAAGCGTCAAGCCAGAAGACTTGATCTAGTGCGTATGCTTCTTCGCCAACCCATTAAACCTGGGAAGTTTGTAGCGTCGATCTTAATCGTTTCATTTTGGGAAACGGCCTTGCTCTTGATAGCCTCGTTCTCATCGAGAAGCCGTAGGACCTCACAGGCAAGCAACCTAGCGTCAGGGCGTTCTTGTGACATAGCAGCGCACTTCTGTGCGTAGGCACGAAGCTCGTCGTTAGTCATGGCTTATTGGCTGTTTCTGCGCGTTCTGCCCTACGCTTACGCCTCTCAGCTGCCTTTTGCATAAGCTCAAGACCGTAGCTAGGCCGCTTGTGCTTAGTCCGTCGCCGCGTGGGCATCGGCTGAGTTCCCCTAGGGGTATTAGTACCGCTGGATGAAGTAGTCATGTTATGGCTTTTCTTGTATGGCTGGTGCCAACTTCGCGAAACATTGTTCAGCCATAGCTAGCCAGGCATGAATCTGAATCTCGTAGGTTATTAGCGCTTCCAAATCGTGTCTTGTTACGACGATTTGTTGCCGTTCCATGTCAGGCCATCCCGCGATTGTTACTTCAGCAGGCAAGCCAGGTAGCTGGCACGACGGCTTTGGATTCGTAGGCCATGCGACAACAGCTACAGGGAGAACTTCGGCTCCGTGATGGCAGCCGATAAGCGCCGTAGTGATCAGAAATAATGCTTTTTTCATTAAACTCCGCCTGAAATAGCCATGAGTAACACGCCGATCATGGCAAGAATCGTCGCGGTGTAGAAGAGCCATTGTTCTGGTGTCATTTTGACGTCTTCTTCAGGACGGAACCTAACTATGCCGATCCACGCTACCAAGAAAATTAGGATAGGCCAGGCACGCCAATGGGTACCGATAACAGAAATTCCTGCTCCAATTGTAAGTAGATAGGTCATCAAGAAAGCTTGATCATTCATTCAGGGTCTCAGGTTAAATACGCGTTCAAACCTCTTGACCATCGTGCAATTATTGGTCACGTAGCCGCCGAAGACATCCAAGGTCCGTGTCCAGACTATAGCCGTTACGTCATTTGCATCACGATAACTGACCAGCGGTACCAGATCCGGCTCGTTCAGACTTATTTCTTTGATTCTGTAGATCGTGCCTGTTTTGAAATGCCTGTAGTCTTGGCCAGGGAAAACGTTGTGCATGTAGAAAGCTTGCAAAGCAAGCTTGACACCGTCATCGTCGTTGTCAGGCATTTAGTCCTCCGTCAACATCCATCACGCTAGCATCTACTAGTACACCGACATCAGTTAGCAATGCAATAGCTTTAGCACTTGCATCAGGCTCGAAACCTTCAAGGGCAAATAGCGCTTCAGCGGCTTCATGTAGCTCAAGTGCGGTCTTATGGGCCCATGTCCGTGCCCGTTGTTGTCTGGGATCACCGTCAGTTTCTATGCAAGGGTTCAATAAGTTCCAGCTTAGATCAGCATCCCTGACTCGCCAATATAGAACCATTTCTAACAGTTTAACCGGGGCTATGTTGAAAATAGCTTCCTTCAGGACACGGTATAGCACTCCTGGAGCTGTTCCACTGCCGATAACTGGGATCGGTGTACCTTCTGCAACTTTTTCTATAAAGGTCAAAATCGGTCTAAGCATAGACGCTTTTCCGTAGCCAGCGTCTCCGTATCCCGCAGCGGTCACTTTAGCGTCCCAGAATAGTTTGGTACGTAGCTCATCGGTAGCGATATTGAGGTTGTGGCTCAAGTAGCTATCAATCATGTCGTATACGGCTTTACCCGTAGGAGGACGGACAAATACCACTGCTACATCTCGACATAGTGCACAGGCAAAACGTGGTTCCGTCCATGCCCAGCCAAAGCATATATCTTCGAGTAGGTCACGGGAGATCTCCCGGATACGCTCTCTGCCTCGCTCAAAGCCCTGCAGTATTTTGCCTGAACTCATTTGGGTCGATTCTCGTCATGGCACGATTGCCTTGCTGAGCATACCTGACCGTGCTGGAGGTCCCGCCGATTGTACCGTCCCAGCAAGCTACCAGATGCTCGATTCGATCTACGACAAACTGATTCCTGATGTGCATTTTCTCGCGGGCATAACCGCCTTCGCTGACGATGATCACTTCAGAGGCGAAGTCTAGCAGCTCACGATATCGTTTTTGTGAGTGCTCGGGCCAGTTTGCCTCTTGCCCCGCAAATGGAACTGCCGCAATGAACGGTATGTTCAGTTCGATGCAAACACGGGCGAAGTCTTGATCATAGCCTAGAGCCATACCTGAGTAGGCTTGAGTAGTATTTAGGCTAATGAGCGTATTGGCTGTACGGTGTCGTATCCAACTTCGTAAAGGATTGTCTTCTAGATAGCCTGACCAGTTTGGGCAAGAAAATTTATCTGGTCGATGCCCAGTGGCACCTACAATCATTTACGATTTCTTTCAAGCGCCAGCGTCAAAATTCTTTGTGCTCGTTCAATCATCGATTGCGAGCCTGATACACCGTGAATGGCGTCCATGTCAACCATCCCACGTGCACTATGAATCCATTCTGAAGCAATTTCTAGCAAGCGGTCAAGTGAGTGCTTCTGGAAGTATTCACGATCTTCTTCAAGGGAAAAGTTCATTTACCAATAGCTTTCAATACCGCTGCGATAGCATCTAGGACCTCATCAGCAGACGGCAGTGATGGAATAGCTGAATCGGTATTGGTCAGCGCAACGATTCGATCCATGATGCGTGGATCTACAACAGGACGATTAGCCTCTCCTGCTTTGCCATATTGAACGTGGTTATGAAAACTACGCTTATCGCATTCACTGCTGCAATATACAATGGCTGGACCGCCTTTAGTCGTGCTCATGTGTACACGCCACGGTTCAGGTAGATAGTGCCAGTGTATCCTTGGCGAATCCCAGAATGCTGTTAATTCACCGGTACATGAAATAGCCTTATCGCAAGTATCACAAATAAGTGTCCCGTGAATTAAGGCAGGCATTTATTTTCTTGGATAGCTAATGTGGCGAAGCCTCGCTGTCTCATAGTCCATCGGGCCTTCACAATCGATCATCCACGAACGCTTAGGTTCGTTTACTAGGAACTCAGCGGTGGACTCACTTATCCGTTCGATAGACTGAACGATGTCCTTGATAACGTGAATCTTGAAGTCAACAGACAGAGGGCAGAGATTGCCTGTATCTGCTTGCACGAACGCAGGGCAACGTTCACAAACACACCCGATGCGAATATAGTCGGTTGTGGGGCTGGTCGATGGCGGTACATCTAGACATCCGTTCGCATAGCTGAGCTTACCGTCTTCTATGATCACAAAGCCGAGGACGCATTTGAAGTCCTTGGTCTGAAATTCCATATTGCTAAGGTCGTGGCCTTCCGAACAGACGAACCTTGGATCGCTCACTCTAACGTAATCGAACATGCCCATAAATTTGTGCCTTGTTAGCCTTGGCTAAGTCTACGCCACTCAAGCCAACGTTTGTGCAACGTTGAGCCGTCCTGTATAGGGCTGCCCAAGAACGCGCACACCTCGTCAATTGCTTCACCTGCATCTCTTAACGCGGCACGAAGTTTTACTACCTCGGTGAGCATCCCTGGAGCGCTGTTCAATAGTTCAGCTATCGCTTCAGCTACAGGCTGGTCAATGTCGCTTGAGATTGTGACACATTCATCATCGTGTAATTCAGAACCTGATGGGATATAGACTAGGCGGTCCTCGATGTCCACGAAGTCGGCAACGTTACCGACTCCACGATCTTCTGTATGCGCTGGATCGAACACGAAACGGCCATTAAAGCCATCACACAACTTACGCGCCTGTTTGATGTCGAAGCTCATTTATTTCTCAACTAAGAACTGTAGATAATCGCAGCAAGCCAACCTGACTGCCACGCTATAGACTTAGGGTATGTTCCGCGTTCACGATTGTCTCCGCAACGCATAAAGCCGACTAACTCCTCAATGATCATATCATGATGGCCTTCATGAAGCATTCGCGCCGCGATTGACGCTGCACGCTTCTCGATTCGGACAGCGTCTCGGAGTCTCATAAAAACCGTTTTTGAGAGGCTATTAGCATGTCCTAATATGTATTGTGCTCGCCTTCGAGAGCATCTAGACAAGCTTGAATAAGTGCACGTAGTCTATTTCTAGACACAACCAGAACAGGTTCGGCACCTTGATCGGTATAGATTACAACTTCGCCGCATTGATCATACCCATGCCACTCGCCGCTGTGTTTCTTGGTCGTGCCTCGGGCAGTGAAGGCTGTAGCGGTATGTTCCTTACTCTTGGGCAGCATCTTTACGGTACGACTTTGTAGATTGGAGAAGCATCCTCGGAGACAGACAAAGTCAAGTCATCGACTAGGTTCCAATCTTGGATAACTTGGGTTGCACCCCCGCACTCTGCAATAACCTTTAACACGTCGTCAACGGTAGGGTTCTCGGGAGCGTCGTTATCCGGCCAGATCTCGTCGACAGTCAAATCGACATGAGTCTCGATCGAAAAACAGAATTTGTTGTTGCTGGTGTTAGCCATAGCTACTCGCGTTCCATATCACACATTTCTTTATAGCGCCGTTCTGCCTCATCACGTGTCAAACCCGGATACGGTCCCGTCCATAGACGGAACTCTTTCTCCATCACCTGTGCGCATTCGAGAGCCTCTATGATTTGCGCGTCGGTTTCTACATTCTTGCCGAGCCGTAGTCGTTCGGCAACCCATGCACGAATAGCTACTGGTGCTGCTGCATCTCTACTGAGCAGCACGAACACCATCTCCTTGTCATGCGCGTGTTGCATGCAGGTGTGTTCTTTGGTCAGTTCATCTTTCTTGCGCATGTTAAACAGTCTCCAATGTTGTCGATTGACAGCCTAGGCTAGATGCCTTGGCAAAAGCAAGCGAGCGAGGGCAGTCGCCGTAAATTTCACAGCTGCAGTCACTCACCCAAGCGGCAGAATGGCCTGTCTTGTAGACGCCTAGCCAAGCAACACGTGGCTTCAATTGTTTTCGTTCTTTGTTGCTCAACACGTGCCAACGTCCTGCAGGGTCCATTTGCAATAACAGAAAGCAGCGTGCGGCTTTCTTAGGGGGCAGGCAGCGAGGATGATTTATCATGATCTTCATCGTGTAATTCAAAAAGGTCCGACTACTTCGATAGGTGCGCGGTCACGAGGGATAAGTGATACTACTAGATCGTAGTCCTCTGGGAGTGGAAGAAGGCCCATTAATGACTGTAGCGCAGTCTTATACAGCCCTAGATCTGGCGTTGTTCCTGCCCATTGTTCTAGCCGCTGTAACGTGTCACGTGCAATTACCTCTAAAGGGGTGAAGCGTAATCCCTTGATCTCTTCTTGCAACCTATCAATGTCTTCAAATGTATACTTTAATGCTTGCTTAAGCTCGTGTTTGTGCATCGTCTCGACTAGAGACGATCTGGCAGCCTCAAGTAGTGCACGGCGGTCATCTGGCGTTGCTGTCATAAAATTCAATAGCCCTCTGGCGGTTTGGCGTTGCTATCTGCCCAGATTTGTTTTCGTAAGGCTTCACGTTCTTCTTCTGTCGGTTCACGCTTGGGGTCCAGGTATCGATCGGCAGCGGCTATAATAGCGTCGACGATCGGTCCACCGATGTTTGACATCTTATAGCGCCAAGGAACGTTCTGTATATCATTTTCTGCGCTCTGACATTTGTGCTGCAGCTCGACCTCAGACCACGGTGGAATACAGGTCGGATTGTACTCTGACAACAATAACTCCATGGCTTGATCCTCGTAGAGGCACCAGCCACGGATCAACAGAAGCACAGCGTGAAGACAGTCGGCCGAGCCATTCATGCCTTGAATCGCGGGACGGCCTTCAGCCTTCAAATCTTTCTTAGCCAACTTGACCCGCTGATCAAGCGTGTAGGGTAGGTCTTCTTCATGAGGCCGATTAGCACTAGGGTCAGATGAAGCGGCCTTACGTGCCTTTACTGACACAGCGATCTTGTATAGCCAATCCGGCATTGTGGCTATAGGGGCGTTGGGATCGTGCCAGCTATAGTTTTGTCCTGAGCTGTGCTTACTTGGCGCAAACACTGCCAAGCCTCCGTTGGCGCGAATGTCTATGCCAGGAGCAAGGCGTGCGCGGTTACGAATACGATCAACCTGAATATCATCGACAGTGAAGAAATAATGCTGGCCGCTATCGATACGGCCAGTCGATTGTGTAAGCGTGAGGGGCAAAGGACTGTATTTCTCTTCTAGATTGGCTAGTGATTCGCGCCCGGTCGGACCGTCAACGTCGACACAGATCAAATTCCCTGACGGAGCCCCCATCAATACACCAACGTTGCTCATCGGCTTCAGGCGCCACCACATCTGAATCATCTCAGGGTCTGTTGAAGCTATTTCTCTCCACTTGAAGAAAAACGGGTGTTTTCCAATAGTTGTGCATTCAGTCTTTTTATGACACGAGCAGCTAGGTATTTCGCTGAACGGCCGAAGGTTATGTAACGGTATTACCTTCCAGCCACGTTTCGCATAGCTGAGCGCTGCAAGAGCTAGAGGATTAAGAGCTGCCATTTTCGATAAATGCTATTACGTGAGGCGCTTCTGCCCGAACATTAGCAAGGAACTTCTCACCGAATTTAGAGATTTGTATCGGGTATAAGCGCCAATAGTCATCGGACTGCGGCTTAGGGCCTGAGTAGGTTATGAAGCCGATCATAGCAAACGTATTAAGTACACCAAAAATAGTCGTTCCGACCCAGCCGACAAAATCTACTCCAGGGCGCTCTTTCTGTAGTTTCTTGATCTTATCATCTACACGGTGGATCAGTTGCTCTCCATTTAAAGTCAATTCTTCTTGAAGTGTTAGTAACACTAGCGATTTAATCGCTAGGCCCTTATCGTAGGTATCCATGATCGTCATTTTGGTTCCTCTAATTAGCGTGCGACAAAATCAACTTGTACCCAACCTCCATCACAGCGTGACCTAGCTCGACTTCTACGGATCGTACGTGATTGGTTGCCCGCGCTCTACAGTTATTCTGGTCGATGCAGTTGGCTACGAACGTCCAGTTGCTGACAGTGGTAGTGTAAACACCCGGTGCTTCCTGTCGCCATGCACGGGCTGTACGGAACGCGTCAGCAAGTTCTCGCAGCTCTTCTGGCGAAATGCGTCTCATTGCGGCCCATAGAGCTTTACAAGCAAACCGGGCAACGGTTGTAGTGCATCGACAATCATCGGCCTGACGTTAGCCCAGTTGAGACCGCCGTTCTTGCAACCGAGTGCAGGCACAGCGATAGACTCGATACGGACGAGCTTGATGCATCTTACTAAGTCAACCAGACCGTCCCTTATCCAGTGGATTTGGCTTGGGTTACGCCAATGGTTCTTGGTTGGGAAGTTAAGAATATATCGAGGTTTAGTTAACCAGCGGTCATGAACCTTAAGGTAGTGAAAGAAAATATGTCCAAGCTTAACCTCGCCGTCTAGGCACGCTCTGACATAGTCTTTATAGTTTTCCGGGTATCGGTACTTGAAAGCTAGTGCTAGGCCCTTGCCCATCACACCTACACAGTTTACCGTGTTGACCAATGCGTCGGTGTCTGCTTCTAATAAGTCGCCTGCGCAGTCCTCGATCGTGGCCATACTTACGTTGTCCGCGGGAGAATTTCTGCAGCGATCAATTGCTGTTCAGCGTGGTCGGCAAGTCTACGCAAGTTGCGCAAGGCCATTCTAGCGACGTCTTCACGTGATGTTTGGCCCCAAGCACTTACGATAAGCTTTGGGTTGCCCTCGTTGGTCTCGCCTTCGTAGATATTGACACGATGACCAATCTTACCGTCATCACTGATGCTTGTCTTACATTCAACCGCTACAGCCTTTGTGTTCATCTTATTTCTCCGTAATTGTTTGAAGTCCGCGTCTAATATCCCAGTCGTCTGGGTCCATGTCAACGTGTAGCCTCACATGATCGCTAGAATAAAACAGTTTGAACTGTTTGATCATGGCATGAATTTTTTGTCGCAACGTTGGGTGAATCATTTTGCCTGATCGAAGCTCCAAGACGTATACCAAGGCGGGCAAGGAGTAAGTTACTTGAACCGGCAGTTGGAACCCCATGGCTACGTAGTATTGCTGAAGATCCGCCGATTCACTGTCCATGTGCCCGTTAGCCAGATTTCTGATTCGTGGCCACTGCGAATGAATCAGCTTTACAGCGGCATCCCGCAAGCCTCCAGTGTCATCGTTGGTGGGGTCACCGAGCTGCTCTAGATACCATTTCTCAAACCCGTATGAGGTATCTAGACGGGCCATCCTACAGACGCCGTTCCGATGGCGTTGGATATCTCTAAACGACCCGTAGTCTAGCAAGAAAGTATACGAGTACTGGCCCAAGTCACTCAAGAAATGAGGTAGGACACAGCCACGAGGACGTGTAAGCAGGATGTCTTTGTAGCGTTCGATCTGCTTTAGTTGAACGTTAGTGACCTCGATCAAGACTTCGTCAGACTTGATAGATACTGTTGGGGGCGTATAACCATACGCCTGGCCGACTTTAGCCTCCCATGCTCGTCGGTCAGCACGAGCTTCAGCGTCTTTGTTGCTGACGCCGCTAACGTTGGCAAGTCCCTTGTCGAAGCCACTAGCCGGGTAACGTTCGTGGAGTTTGGCTGTGATGTTGGATGCTATCTGTCTGACCTCGGTCAGTGGATGCGCAGCTAGCCAATTAAGCTGGTCGCCCGCTTGCCTCAGGTTAGTATGCCAGCTGAGCTGTGTCGTCATGCCTGCTGGAAGAAAGCCACGTAGAACATCGAACGTACGTGCTGTTATCGCTTTCGCGTAGGTTTCTGGTTTCTCATCAGGGCGCTTAGGGTAGCGCTTGCACAGAATCCCGGTTACCCGGTCCTGGTTGGTATTGTAGAACTCCATCCAGTCAGATAGGATGCTTTGCGATTCGGGCGTGTTTAGAGGGTCGACTATCGGTTGCTTCTGAAAATCAATGTAACGGGTAGATGACTCTTGACCGCAATATAACGGATTGTTCTGAATCGCTTTAGCAGCCAACATACTCACGCCTTCAATGAAGATCGTGGTGCTGCTTGTGTCCGCTATGGACTTGTGACCGTAATTTACGATAAAATTTTCGGTAAATCGTGTCGATCCGGTCTTCTTAACCTTTTCCAAATGATCGTCAACACTGGCGCTGCTTCGAGAGTACAGCGCTTGGAGCATAGCCGTATTTTCAGGTGTCTCGTTATCGAGAATTTTGATTTTCATAGTGTTACTCGCGGTCTTTGGTATTGAGAGTAGATCTTGTCTAAGATCTTCTCCTTAGTTGATAAGTCCGTTGGTTTAAAGGTCTTTCTCCAGATTATTCTAGGTGAGAATTCGTCTTCTTCGTAGCGCTCATACTCATTGATCCAGACTTTATGAGAATCGTCGCCAAGATATAGGTAATCTGTTAAAAGGCACGGGACAACCTTGTAGCCCTCTAATTCGGCTGCGGTTAATCTGTGATGCCCGTCTACTAGCCTGAATAGTGGGCCGTCAGGAATTACTTGTAAGACAGGAAGTTCATCACCGTGTCGCAAGATCGCACGTAATTGTTTAACCTTAAGCGTTCTTACATATTCAGAACGATGACCCTCAGTTCTAGTTAGTTCTTCTACAGGAATGAAAACGATCTTTTTTTCGGACCGTTTCATATTGAACTACGCTTTCCTGACTAATCCTGCATGGAACTCCGGCACCGCTTCAACATCAACCTGAACGTAATACGTTTCACCGTTGATTTTTACACAGACTTCTATTTCATTGAATGGATCACCGCTATCGAATGACTCAGCCGCAAACATCTCTGCAGCATCCTCAATTTGCATAGCTACATTCAATCTATCTTCAACTGTTACTGCGTGACTTTTATCGTCCTCGTCGGACTGTCCCCAATCGGGGCACCAAACGGTTGCAACAGTCTTCTTAGCGTTTGTCTCGGTATTCATTGCTTGCTCCTTGCTAGGTCACAAATGTAAGCATAGGCCAGTTCATCACTGGGAAATTCCATTCCTTGTGCGCAAAACACTGATTGTTTGGTGTCTCCGCTATACACAACCTGATGTCTTAACGCAGTTTTGTAGCCTGATTCGTAGTAGCCTCCACGCCCAGGTGCATTGGTAACCGGTACGAGGAACCAGACTAGATCAGAAGCAGCAGCCTCCGCAAGATCTTGATTCCCCCATTTGAGGCGGTCCTCTTTACTAGCGTCACGTGGATTGGCTGATCCGACCTTGGCGATTTCTTCAGGCCAGGTCTGGATCGGTGTGATGAGTCCATCGCGTATGGCGATTTCAGACCACTTTTTGACGCGTGCTATTTCTTCGGTGGTTGATGCAGCTGCTATGTATACCTTAAACATTTTTTCCTATTCAGATGTTTCCAATGGCTACCAGAATCGGGCGATCAATGGGATCGAAATCGACACGCATCGTGTAAGGTTCTGGTTTAGTAGTCAACCACGTTACCTTGTAGTCCCAATTACCGCCCAAATTACGTTGTCGTTGTTCGATGTCGTTGCGCCACTTTTCATACTCAGTCGTGTGTGTCACCGGATTGAACACATACCATGTCAAATACGGTAAAGGCGCTACCCAATCGACCGGTACAAACCGGTACTCTATTACACCGCGGACGTCCTTTATATTGGACACCCTTCCGGTCTTAGCTGTAGCTGTCGTCATTCTATTGATTCGAGAGCGGGAGCTGGAAAACACAAACACGGCATAGTCCATCCACCAACACGAAGTGGTTTGTCGAGCTTTATACGCCAAAAACCTTCAATACTCGATGCGAAACCATTGTTGACTGATTCGAGTACCTCACCCGTGTACACACCGCATTTTACACGTTGACCGACTGCAACCGGATCCCACGGCGTCCAACGGCACGCTTCAGGATAGCGTCTCTTGTAGAAAGCCATGATCGCTTTCTGGCATGCGACGCACATGACGAAGGATTCTACACGCGTTGTCATAGCTTCGCCGTGCGTGTACTGCCTGCAAAGCGTTGCCCGCTCGTCATCTCGATAGCCGTGTAAGAACATCTATTTGCCAGTACTCCCGAAACCGTGTTCACCACGGTCGGAGGTTGGCAGACTATCAACAAGATCAATAGGCAAGTTGGCAACTCGGGCGATTACGAGCTGCGCTATTTTCATGCCATAGGTAATTTTGAAGGGTGTGTAGCTGAGATTTCTAACGATTAACAATATTTCACCGGTAAATCCAGCGTCTATTGTCCCAGGCGAATTTGTGAGGGTTATTTCGTATTGTTTAGCTAACCCGGATCGCGGTCGTACTTGACCCTCAAAACCTGCTGGAATAGCCAAAGCGATTCCAGTCCCGATAGTGCATTGTGAGTGACTATAGATCCACCACTCGTCTGGATGTATCAGACCGTCTCGCTTCCAGCACGCAAACAGATCTAGTCCTGCATCGTCACGGCGGGCACGTCGAGGCACTATCGCGTCTGTATGCAAGCGTTTTACTAGAAGGCGGTCGTGAAGCGGGTCTAATGGCTGGAACTCTTCTAGATTTTTGATTCTCTTTTCTTGTTCTATCAATTTCAGTTCAAGGTCCATCACACGACAAATAAGGTTGTCATTTGGGTTCATAGCTATGAAACCTTGTTATCTTCCTTGAGGCGGTCCGCGCGTTGCTGGTGGAGTACGGCTGTTCTTGTCTTAGCTTGATCTATCAGAATCTCGTCAGGCTCACCTTCATCTAGAGGTGAAACAGTTATTAGATTTTCGGCGTCTGCTGATTGAACGAAGCCGTCCTGCCAGACCAGAGGCTCGACTTTGTAGCCGTTCCGTTCTAGGCCCCAACCAATTAGGCGAATATGAGAAAGTGATCCGTCGTCTTCGAGGTACCAAGCTACCCAGCTACCTCCAGGTAGAAGCTGAGCGATTTTGTTATCACAGTTAGAACAGGTTGTATGAGGACAGGTTTTAATATCGTGGTCGTCGTATTTGGCATCAGACATGAATCACTCCTGGTTGGCGTTTAGCCATTCAACAATAACTTCTCCATGACAGCGTTTTGGGCTGCACCAACAGGCAAGACGTTTATTTCTTAGTCCCAATACTTGCTGCCTGAAGTCAATGTCACGGTCGATACGTTGAAGAAAATACGTCCTGTACTTGATCAAGATCGCGTCACGATCACCTTGCGTTCCGAGATAGAAAGGATTGCCGAAGATGCTTGACCGGTCAATCTTGACGTCAAATGCATCCGTATGGTGCATGTTGACAATCGTTGTCTCAAGAAAGAGCATCGATCAACGTAAGGTTTTAGGCACAGCACCGCCTGCAGCGCGGTAAATCTTCACGCAGGCAGAAACCATCGGGTCAGCCATATCATCACTACCGTCATTGGCGAAGGCATACTCTGGATTTCCGCCGGATAGATGTCCGATCAGTTCGTACACAGCTTTACATTCTTCCTTGGTCAAGTTGATCATGCCAAATCACTTTCTTTCGTCATCGCTGCTCGATGTTCGGCTACAAGCTCATCCATCGCCTCACGATACTCTATAAGAAGCTGGTCGCCTACAGCCTCAACTTCGTCAACGCTTGCCACACCCATATAGTTACCAAACTCAGTCGCGTCGACAATCTCTCCGTTAGCACAAACCATAGGGTGAACCGCTGTCTGTCCGTTATACTCCACTAGAGCCCAGCAGACAATTTGCATTAGCTCGGGACTATTACTGGAGTCTTCATCAGCGTCATGATCAGGTGCCAGCATCACAACAACGTCATTACAGGCGTTGGAGGTAAGCCCAATCGTCTTGAAAATTGCTCCGCCACAACCAGGACATACGTCATGATGCGTCTCTTCGTCTTTCTTGTCTTTCATGTTAGTCTACGGAAAGTATAAAGCATAACGCCGCCAGGTCCCGGTTTCTGTTGGACGTTGAAGTGCGCTGATAGTGCTTCATTCATTTCACGTAGTCGTGCTGCGAGTGCCTTGGGCGACTTGTAAAATCCCGTTGCCTGTGTCTTGGCAAGGTTGGCTAGGTCACGGAACAAATCGTTGACCTTGATCTCACGTCCCTGATTAGCTGTCAGGTCCAGCCACTTGTCAAGCAAGTCTACGAGCGAATCGCCTTCAGTCTGCAGCGCCTCACGCTCGGTCTGCATCGCTTCAAGCATCTTGTCGACGTGCTCACGCGACCAATCGCCAGGGGGGCCTTCAGGATGGCTGCTAAACACACGTCCGATCAAATAGGCCAGGCGAGCAAAGTCGGCCAACCTGTATTTGGTGATGAGCAGTTCTTGGGGCTTACGTAGCTCAGCGACAATTTCATTTAGCCAATATAGCCACTCGCCGAAAATTTCCGAACGCCAAAACTTTACTTGTTCGATGAGCTGATGCGCCGATACAAAGCCCTCTTTAGCTGCACGACGTTCCAGGCGCACAATCAAACACCTGTCCGCGAGCTGAGGCTGGCGGAATGTCATCGGGTTGTTAGTCGTGATCGCGAAATAGCTATGAGGCCTGATCGGGACTTCAGTGTCGTCGGTATACAGCTTACGCCTTGAAAACTTGCCGCCGGTAGCATAGCTGGCCAACAGATCCTGTAGCCAGTCTATGGTTGTGTTGACGTCATCGAGAATAGCGATCGGTGACCGAAGAATCTTGATAGGGAAGTCAGGGTCTTCTTTCTTGGCGATTTGGATCGGACTGGACTTGCCATGTAACGCCATAGCGATGCGTTGCGCAGCGAACGTTTTTCCTGACCCCATCAATCCTTCAAGCAACAAAAAAGGCTTGGACGGTAGCAAATCAGGAAACGCCAAAGTAAATATCCAGATACCCATACACATTTTCTGGGTCTCTGGTGACATGCCGCCTGAGGTAGTTGGCACGTACTGCAGGTCGTTGATCAGGTGGCGAAATAACAAGTGATGATTGCCGATATTGGACAAAGGGTCATCGTTAAACACTGGAGCGTCAACGCCCTTACCCTCATCGTCGTCGATGAACAATGCCGAGCCAGATCCATTGGGAACAATCTGGATATTTGCGTCCCCTGTAATTTCGTAACAGCTACCGTCATAGCGTGAAATGTAGAGTGTTTTTGTGTCCTCATCCCAGAACGTGAACCTACGAATATCGCGAAGCTTACCTGAGGCGAGCGCTCCGCACTTTAACGAAGTGATAATGTGTTTGGTATCGCTCTCGCTAGGATTCAGTCCATATGCGTTCCACATATAGGCACCAAACACTTCATCGTTGGGTTCGATACGGTACAACTTATTGAAGCGGGCATCGAACAGGTACGCGCGATTGTCTAGTGTTCGGATGAACGAGCCGCGTGAACTTTTGCCGTTCTCATAGTTAGCGATGAAGTTGTAAATGATTCGACGCTTGACGTCCGCGTTGTAAGCCTTGTTATAACGGATCGTCCAGACGTGTTGCTTGGTCCACGCATGAGGGTCCGTGCTCGGTTGACTGCCGCCACCGCTGCCAGACCCACCGCCACCACCGTTGGGACCTCCGCCTGTGCCACCTGCAGGGGCCATCGGTGTAGGATTTGAACCGCCTGGCGGTCCAGACGCGCCTCCATTATTTCCGCTATTTCCACCACTTGCAGCGCCGGGAAAGGGAACGATGTTCGACATGGTGGAGAGCTAAGACACGCCACAGCCAATCCGCTGGCTGCGGTTAGATCGTGTAGCAGAAGATATTACGACCAGTCAAGGTATGGAAGCTAGGAGAAAATTTTTTCATCTGAAAAACTCTAGCAGCGTCCATTGGATCGGCCGAAGTCAAGGGTAGAAATTGGGCGGTCGCTTGACATAGCGTGCTGTGTGCTGGTAATCACATCGATTCGTGTGGGGTCAGCCTTGACTATGGCACTGGTTGATGCTCTTGGAAGTATCAAGCCACACCCAACGCGACCGGACTGGTACGCGATCCCAGATTCATGGGGGCCGACACTAGCAGGCGTCCCATCGGTTCAGCTCGATAAGAAATATGGCATTGTCGCGCACCGCAGTCATTTACCGATATTGGCTGTCGCTCACTCTGAAGCGCAACAATTTCTAGAGCAGCTAAAGACCACGCCCAATTTATTAGCGCGGGCTGCGTTTGACACTGAGACGCTAAAAAACGGCTGGGCATTACGCGAGCACCAACACGCTGCTCGTGAGTTTATCTTAAATCGGCGAGGCACATTGCTGGCCGACCAGATGCGTGTTGGCAAAACACTCTCGGCTTTATCGACACATGATCCTGACTCTGGTCCACTAGTAGTAGTCGCTCCTCTTGCTACGCGTGAAGTCTGGATAACATGGTTTCGTAGACGCTGGCCTGATGTTCGACCTACGGTAGTGCAAGGCAAGACCGTCAGGTATTTCGACGAGGAAGACAAGAAAAAGCCTGTAAAACGTCGTCGAGACCCTGGCTATGACATCATTGATGCAGAGCGATTTGACCCTCAAGTATTTGCCAAAGCCAAGTTGATATTTATCAACTATGACATCTTGGCAGGCTGGAAAGACTTCGGTTTTCGTCGAATCGGGACATTGATATTCGATGAGTGTCACGTAATCACGTGGAAGGCTGGTTCGACCGCCAAACGTGCTACGGCCGCACTGTATATATCGACATCAGCTGAACGTGTTATTGGCTTATCTGGCACGCCTATGTGGAACAAGCCGGTTGGCTTGTACACGATGCTTAGCTGCCTCAATCCTGGTGCTTGGGGCAAGCCGTTTAATTTCAGGGAGCGCTACAGCCTCTTAACCGAAGGCGAGTATGGCTTGGTCAGCAACGGCACGCAGCACGAAAATGAATTCAAGCTGAGGCTGACCGAAGTCATGTTGCGGCGAACTTGGGAGGACGTCTCAGGGCATTTACCTGCGATCGAACGCACGGTTGAAGTTGTAGACATCACCGAACGGCAGGCCTTTGAAATCGAGAAACAGGCTGAGGCTGTACGGGATTACAGCCAACGATCAACTGCTATAGGTAACGTTGCACGCTTTAGGCGTCTGTTAGCCAAACTGAAACTCCCTGCAGCGACGGACGCAGCACTTCGTGTATTGCAGTCTGAAGAAAAAGTCATCGTCTGGACGTGGCACAGGTCAGTGGCGATTGAAATAGAAGACAAGCTATCCAAACAAGGCTATCCCGGCTACGTCGTCTCCGGCGAGACGCACATGGACTTGCGTGAAGCGATCTTTGATCGTTGGCGCACCGGCGGACCGGCACCCCTCGTTATTACTTTGGCTGTCGGACAGGTCGGTATTGACCTGAGTGCAGCGCGACAAGAAGTGTTCGCCGAGCTGGACTTCACGCCTGCCATTGTAGCTCAAGCTGAGATGAGGCCGTTCACACCGACGCAACCAATCTCGGCAACGTACGTGATTATCGATCATGAAATCGAACGCAAGTTGCTAGAAGCGTTGCAGACTAAGTGCGAGCTGTCCTATCGACTAGGTGTACCGGCTGCAGAGTCTGCTGTAGACGTTTTGGCTAGTACGTTCACGGGTACTACTTCCCGAGGGGAAGTTTTGTTTGATGCAAGCGCGCTTGCACTAGCAGTTATGTCAGACCACCCTGATATAGAAGACATCGAGAACAACTTCCACGGCAATGCGTGGACCGACGAGGACGATTAAATGGGAGCGCATATCAATAAAGAGGGTCTCTTTCAGTCCGACAAATACCCGACAACGCCGGCTGGCAAGGTTCCGTTGAGTGTTAAAGATCCAACGGCCCAAGATTTACTCTGGGAATATGCCCAGCGCCGTAGGTCTGTTGATGCTGAGTTCTCGGCTGATTTAGAAACATGTCTGCGTAATGCAGGCTACTCTAAAGAAGACCCTCGTGAGACAGATCTGAAACAGGGCCTTAGACAGCTAACCATAGGACAATTGCGAAGACTGCAGTCACATCTCAATAGAGGTCTACCAATACTATTGGATCGTGACCAAGAGGGCCGACCTTGTTACTCTTCTCCCAATCTGTGCTGTCCTCTTGTTATTGCTATCGGTTTAGAGCCTGACTTATTGCCTAAGATGTGGAGTGCTAGCGAGATAAATAGCCGACAGGATTTGGCCAAGGCCGTAATCGACCTTATCCAAGAGAAAGCTATCGGCGAGAATCCGACGCAGTAAAAATGAAGTCTGACGTTCATTTCCAACAGACTTGCGAGAAGGCTCACCAACGTGAGCACGAGTTCGCCGAGTATGTGACCAATACCTTTGGTCTAACTGTAGAAGTGCTGTCTAAAGGTTTTCGTGCGACGCGGGAAGATATTGCTGACTATGCTCACGATGTTGATTTGAAGGTCAACGGATTTCTCTGCCAGTTCAAGTATCGTGATGTTGCTTTAGCGACTTTGAAAGCTAAGAAATGGCGTCCGATCATAGACGAACAGCTAAAAGCGCATCGTACGCCGGTCGATTTCTATATCTTGAGATTTAGTGATGCTACGCTAGTAACGCCGTATCAGCCTTTCGCTTGGCGCAATAACACAGCTTGGAAAGTAGAAGCTAAACACGATGAAAGTGATAAGTCACTAAAGGCTTATTACACAATTGATCCGTCTGACTGCATTGAATTAGAGACTTGGATAGCGGATATCCAAAAGGCGAGGTGCTGACAATGCCGCATTGTGGTGAAACCGAACCCTGTGCTGACGATGTTTATTGCAATTGCGACTGTTCGCAGTGCCGTGACACCGACTGCTACCGTCCAGGATGCAGTAATAAGTCGGGGTGCAATAAGATTCACACCGGTGATGCGCAATGGATGCGTCGATTTGAAATCGAGCACGCAAGGAGATCATTCGGATGGCGATGAAGAACGAAGATTGGGGTTCTCCATATCGCGATCCACCCGAATGCGATCATGGCGTGACGTTTGACGAAGTAGCTGCGCGTGGATTGGACGCACATGAAGTCAGGAAACGTTGGCCGCGATTGGGCGGTAACTGTAAGTTGGGCTGCGGCTACAATGGCATCTACTATGCGTCCTTTATGCATTACCTAATGGGAGATTGGTGAATAGAAATATGTATATAGATGAAAAGACCATCAGTCTGTTCCCCACAGTCGAGTACCCGTATATCGACGAGGTCACTAGTGATATATTTGAAGAATACGGATTACCTCGTTTAGGCGGTGCTTCGGGTAGGGGATGGTCTTCCTTCGCGACCATCCAACGTTGTCCACACCTCTACAAAGTCACGTATCTAGACCGATTTCGGGGGACACCCGGTAAAGCGCTAGAGGTAGGTAGCATTATGCATACGTTGCTAGCGCTCTATTATAGTTGGATGGTCGATGACAACTGGAAGCTAACCCCAGAGATCATGAAGAATGCGTTGATGCAGCGAGGTGCTAGACCTGAATCAGTAATTGAAGGTTGGCGACTATTTGATGCTTATCAGAATCATTACACAAGCGATTATATCTATCCAATCGCTCAAGAAGTTTGGGCGCAAGATCCTGACGGCAATACCTGTCGTTACGATTTGATAGCCCGCGTTGTAGAAGATCAACCAGGAATACCTGCAGGCATTTTCAACATTGAACACAAAAGTGCTGCACGTTTTTCCCAGCCTTATTTAGACGGGTGGCGAAATGATGGCGAAGTTATCGGCCAAATGATGATTTGGAAACGGTCGGGCCTTGATGAGAAATACGGTGAATTGAAGGGGACTATTGTTAACATCATTGGCAAGCAGAAGGTCCCGCTATTTCATCGAACGATCATTCCATTGGAAGCATGGCATGTATCGCAGCATGCACAGGACCTAAAGATGTGGACTGCAATTAGGAATATGTATGAGGCATCTGGATTTTGGCCAAAGTCTCGTACGAACTGCACTAATAAGTACGGGACCTGTCAGATTTTTGATTCGTGCGCTTCCAACCAAGAGCCAAAGACGATCGATCAGTTGATCCAAATTTCACTCGACAAAACAGTCAAGGCTGCTGCAGAAATGTCTCCTAATGATACCGAAGCAGATGACTAAACGTGTCCAAGAAATCGGATGGCAGACAATACGTATAACGTTGATCGTTGTTGCTGCCGTCCTCGCATTGGCCGTTATACTCATGATGGCAATCATTGCGTTCACGTCTTCAGCAATCACAGAGACTTCGAAGTTTCTTTCCGAAAAGGCTTGAACTCTTTCTCAGGACGCGTTATCTAGATCCACCCTGCGAGATCGGCTGTTGAGTCACTAACCCCGCTCCAGCCAATCAATCCACCTCCCCAAGGAGCAAACATTTGCGCGTAGTCGATATCACAAACAAGTCCGCAGCCAATCGAATCACTGCTCTTTCTTATGGACAGTCGCGAGCCGGCAAATCCAGATGGGCTGCAACTTGGCCTCGACCGTTATTTCTATCTGACGCTACTGAGTCAGGGTGGGAAACAGTCCGTAGCATGAACCGTAATGCGTGGTTCGAGCCAGATCGTGCGCCAATCGTTTGGGCTATTGAGACTGCTAGTGACATGCGTCAGGCGATTCGTGACGCTAAACCGCTTATTCAGCAAGGCGAGGTTCTTACTGTTGTAATTGACAGCCTAACTTTCTATGCCGACCTGTTTTTCAATTTCTTAGATAGCGCCGGTCGAGTCGACCAGCGTCAGCTCTACCAGAAGCTGGGCCAGCACCTTAAGACAATTCGCGAAGAAGTTCATTTACTTGGCTGTAACGTTGTGTGGTTGGCACTTGAAAAGCCCCCTGGCGAGGACACACCAGTAGGTGGCCCGATGTTGAGTGGATCGAACGCACAGAAATTTGCTGCTGGCTGTGACTACGTTTTCTATCATCGTAGTTTTCAGGTAACGCCTACGGCACCTGCGCAATGGGAAATCCGTACAAAGCGCTATCAGAATTATCAAGCCGGTGGTCGCGATGAAGGTCGACTGACTGACCCGCTTGGTTATTTCGCAGTTGGCGAAGATGGCAATGAAATTTTCATGACTGATTGTAACTATCGAACAGTTGCTGAATGCCTAGGCATCTTGGAGCCCGGCGACGGTCCCGAGAAACTGATCGCGGCAATGCAAACTGAGCAACAGCTAATCGCTGCGCGTCACGCTGTAGCAAGATCAGTAACAGCTGTAGAGCCCACCACGGATACAGCTCCAGCT
>Ga0210394_10002669_pt1 | contig 24068 bp, 23 predicted proteins | sample IncBWC12MmetaG_FD_160121 | JGI IMG/M metagenome (GOLD analysis project Ga0210394, IMG submission 160121) | Forest soil microbial communities from Barre Woods Harvard Forest LTER site, Petersham, Massachusetts, United States - Inc-BW-C-12-M | ecosystem: Environmental > Terrestrial > Soil >... | reverse complement strand
AGGCGTAAAAGACTCGCAACGGTCGTCCGCCGCTTTGCACGCGCAATTCGCGCATGTGCGCGTGCGTCGAACCATTGACTCCCGACGAATAGGGAAAGGGCAATTGCGGCCCCATCTCCATGAGCAACAATCCGGCCGCCGTTACGTCATCCTGCTGTGCTTCGCTGAGATCGCGGTACCAGACCGCGAACTCATCCGTGTACTCGACGTTCCAGGCCATCCCGTATATTATATTCCATCAATGGAATATAATCAAGGCCGAATGCCTACTGCGCCTTGGCCAATTCCGGGTGCGCTTGGAGCCGCGCCTTGTTCAGCACGTAGATCAGGAATGTCACCACCGCGCCGGCGGCGAACGGCAGCGCCGACCACACATAGAGCTGCTCGACCGGAAGGCCGACGAACAGCGCGCCCAGGAGCGGTCCGACGATGGCGCCGAGCCGGCCGATGCCGAGCTGCCAGCCCGAGCCGTTGGCGCGCAGCATGGTCGGGTAGATCATCGCGCCGGCGACGTTGATGCCCGACTGGATGCCGAGCACCAAGGCGCCGGCAAAGAACGTCGCGATCAACAGCGCGGTGGTGGAGCTCAATCCCGCATAGCCGATCGAGGCGACGACCGGAACCGCGATCACAAACAGGATCGCAATGGCGAAGAAGCGGTGCCGCTGCAGCCACCGGCACAGCGTTAGCGCGCCCACCGTGCCGCCAACTTGCAATGCCGCGCCGGCGAGCGCCGCCGTCGCCGGCGGAACGTGGGCGGCGCCCATCAGCGTCGGCGTCCAGCTGATGAGGAAGAAGTAGCCCATCAGGTTGCAGGCGAACATCAGCCAGGTGAGCGGCGTGATCGCGGCCAAACCGCTGCCGAACAGGTAGATCGGATTTGAGCTCGGCGATTGCTGCTCGTCTTCGATGACGAACTGCGCATTGGGCGGCACCTTGAAATCGGGACGGATCGCCGCGATCAACGCTTCCATCTTCGGGCGCTGGCTTTCATGCAGTGTCATGAATTTAATCGACTCCGGCAGGCCGAAGATTGCGGCAAGCGCAATGGCGACCGGCGCTATGCCGCCGATCTCGAACAGGATCTGCCAGCCGTATTTCGGAACAAGCGCCGCGGCCACGAAGCCGGCAAGCGCGCCGCCGAGCGGGACCAAGCCGACGGCGATGATCGCCATTGTCGCGCGCAGGTTTCGCGGCGCGGATTCGGCATTGATGGCGACGAGGTTCGGGATCACGCCGCCGATGCCGAGCCCGGCGAAAAAGCGCAGCCAGGACAGTTGGGTGAGATCGGTGGAATAGGCGGCCGCGTAGGTGAGCACGCCGAATAGCAGGTTCGAGAGAATGAGCGCGGTCTTGCGGCCATAGCGGTCGCCGACCCAGCCGAAAATCTGCGATCCGAAAAGAACGCCGATATTGCTGGCGCTTAAAACCAGGCCAAGCGCCTTTGGCGGTATGTGCCATTCGGCGATGAGGTGCGGAGCGGCGAACGCGATGGCGCCGATGTCGTAGCCGTCGATCATCGCCAGCAAGACCGACCAGCTGATCAGGTTGATCTGGAACGATCCAAGTCCGTACTCGTCCAAAAACTGCGAAACTTGAACTTTTGCCTCGCTCGCCATCGCTTCCCCCGGAGACTTCTTATCGTGGCGTCGATCCGCCACCGATCGAAAACGTAGGGTAGGCGACCGGCAAAGGAAAGCGACAATCGCGCGCAGCAGCCGGGTTGGGCAATTGCCCCGCTGTGCGGCTTTCGCGCGCCCGCGATAACCAATAAGGTCGCACAACGATCGCGACAGGGTGGAAAATTGCCGAGGTAGGATTGCCATGGAAATGAGCGTGTCAGTCGCGCCGCAGAAGCAGGCGCTGTCGAACGAGGGCAAGGCAAGCCAGACGCGGCCCAATTCGAGCGATCTCGACGAATGGCTGGCGAAGGTCGAAGCCATGGGCGAGCTCAAGCGCATCAGTGCCGAGGTCGATCCGGACCTCGAGGCCGCCACCATCACTTATCTCGCCGCCCATGAAAAAGGCCCGGCGCTGCTGTTCGAGAATATCAAGGGCCATCCCGGACATCGCGCGCTCTACAACATGATCGGCTGCAACCTGTCGCGGTTCTGCCTGATGATCGGCGAAGAACCCGTCGATCACCCGCTGAAGGCGGTGCAGGCGCTGCAACGCAAGATGGGCCGCACCATGAAGCCCAAAGAGGTGCCGGCCGAGATGGCGATCTGCAATCAGAACATCGTCACAGGCGATGCGGTCGACATCCGCAAATTCCCGGCGCAGCGGATGTGGCCGCTCGACGGCGGACTTTATCTCGGCACCGGCGACGCGGTGGTGACGCAATGTCCGGAGACCGGCCGCATCAACGTCGGCACCTATCGGATGATGATCAAGGGACCGCGCGAAATCGGCATCTACACCTCGCCCGGCAAGGACGCCACGCTCGACCGCGAGAAGTGGTGGAAGATGGGCAAGCCGATGCCGATCGCCGCCGCCTACGGCATCGATCCGCTGCTGTTTCTGGTCGCGGCAACGAGCTTTCCGAAGACCGAAAGTGAATACGACTATTATGGCGGCATCAACGGCGCGCCGATCGAGCTGTTCAAGAGCGATCTCACCGGGCTGCCGCTGCCGGCGCGCGCCGAGATCATCATCGAAGGCTTTGTTTATCCGGACGAGACCTTTGCCGAAGGACCGTTCGGCGAATTCACCGGCTATTACGGCCGCCCGGCTGGCGTGACGCCCTATATGCGCGTCGAGAAAGTCCGCTTTCGCAATAATCCGACTTTGACCTGTGCCTTGATGGCGGACGGCCCAGCCAACGAGTGCGGCTTGTTCTGGGCGGCGCTGCGCTCGGCGGCGATCTGGTCGGATCTGCAGAAACTCGGCATTCCCGGCATTCAAGGCGTCTGGTCGATACCGGAAGCCGCCGGCTGGGGCATCACTGTCGTTTCCATCAAGCAAATGTATGCCGGGCACGCGCCGCAGGTGATGGCGCTCGCCGCGCAATGCACCGGCGGCGCCTATTTCGGCAAATATGTCATCGTCGTCGATGACGACGTCGACCCAAGCAACGTCCACCAGGTGCTGTGGGCGATGGCGACCCGCTCGCGCCCGGCGCAATCGATCGACATCCTGCGCGAGACCTGGAGCACGTTTCTCGATCCAAGCCTCAATCCTCCGGAAATCCGCCCCTGGGGCTCGAAGGCCCTGATCAATGCCTGCATGGACTACCGGCACATCAAGACGTTCTCGAAGCGCACCAAGCTGTCGAAGCCGATGTACGAGCAGGTCGTGGCGCGGTGGAACGAATTGGGCTTTGCCGGCAAGCCCATGGACGTGTCGGTATTCGAAGACAGCGCGCCCGGCACGGCCGTGGAGTGATCTTCAGACCGCGCGTTGGCTCACGCGCGGTTTGCTCGTTAAACTGGGCCGGCTTTTCATATTCCCGTAAACGCGACGCAGACAGCGCTTCAGCACCAAAAGCTCGTCGCGCGAAAGGCCGGCGATGGCATCTGCTTCGCACTGACGCGCCATTGGAATAAGGCGTGCGACGAGCGCGCTTCCTTTCGCCGAAAGTTTGACGGCAACTTCGCGATTGCTGTTCGCCGAGCGGCTTCGCGTCACCAGGTCCATGCGCACCAGGCGGCTCACAATCCGCGACAATGTCGAGGCATCGATGCTGGTCAGGTCGGCGAGGTCGATCTGACGCTGGCCGCCCGTCGACGCCAGCACCGCCATGACCCGCCACATCGCGATGCTCAGCCGGTGTGGCGCCAGCGCTTCCTGGCCGAACTGATCGGCAATGATGGTGCCGACCCGGTTCACGAGGTATGGCAAATAATCGCCGAGATCAAGCTTGGAGACAGGCTTAAGCGGCATGTTGGCGCCAGATTACCTCCGTATTATTGCATTTACAACAGATGCATTTTCATCTATCGTCAGTCGCTAGGGAGTTGAAAATGCGACTTCGTGGGAGGTTACGATGGACTTCGGCTATTTCACGCTGAGCGACAACCATTACGAAAACAACGCCCGCTCCTCGAACCAGTTCGTCGCCGACATCACCGCCGAGGCGCTCTATGCCGACAAGCTCGGCATGCACTCGGCCTGGATCGGCGAGCACCACTTCAATTCGCTCGGCGTGTTGTCCTGCCCGGACATGGTGCTGGCCTATGTCGCCGCCAATACCAAGCGCATCCGGCTCGCGCCGGCGGTCACCGTGCTGCCGCTGCACAACCCCATCCGCGTCGCCGAGCAATGGTCGACGCTCGATCTGTTGTCCGGCGGCCGCGTCGATTTTGCCTGCGGCCGCGGCTACGACCGGCGCGAATACGAGCCGTTCCACGTCTCCTTCGACGATAATCAGGGCATCTTCGAGGAGGGCCTGGAGGTGGTGCGCAGGCTGTGGCAGGCCGACGACCGCATCTCGCATCACGGCAAACATTATTCGTTCGACGACGTGCGGATCACGCCGAAGCCGATCCAGCGGCCGATCCCGACCTATGTCGGCTCGTTCTCGAAACCCTCGATCGAGCTCGCCGCGCGGTTGGATTGCGGGCTGATCGTGGCGCCGTTTGCCGCGGCGATGAGCTTCGGCGGGCTGAAACAGGTTTCCGATCTCTACAACGAGACCTGCGCCAAGCACGGCAGGAAGCCCGGACGGCTGATGTGCAGCTATTTCACGCACTTCGCCGACACCAAGGCGCAGGAGGATGCCGCGCGCGCCCGCCAGATTCGATACTACAAAGAATGCGTGATTCCGGCGCTGCCGGGCGACCCGAAAACCGCGCCGCCGAGCTATCGCTATTTCGTCGACATGGTCGAGCGGCTGCACAAGGTGAAGCCCGAGGATTTGACGGAAAACTCGGTGTTGCTCGGTTCGCCCGTGCGCATCATCGATACGCTGAAGAAAGTCGAAGCGGCCGGCTTTTCCGAAGTGATCCTCTATTTTAACGTCGGGCTGAAACCGCACAGCCAAGTCAAGGACGAGATGGCGCGCTTCATGGCCGAGGTGGCGCCCGCCTTCGCCAGCGTGCCAACGGAAAGTGCGGCGTAACGCCGAATGGCTGGGGAGGCATGAGCGCGCAGGCAATGCCCGCTTTCGTCGGCCGACCGGACATCGCAAATCGAAGCCGTCACGTCCGCTTCTGATCAGTAACCCACGGGAAGCCGACGCAACCGCCAGCTTCCCGCTGGACGTCTCTATTTTTGTTGGGCGCTTTTCGCATTCGCCGCCTTGGAATGCTCGTTTGCATTCTGCGCGTGCTGCTGGGCTTGGGTCGCGTGCTCCTTGCCCTTGCCATGCTCGTTCTTGCCGTGAGAGTCGGCAGCGGCACGATGAGACTTTGCCGCGGCTTCGTGATGTTCTGCCGCCTTGTTGTGCGCGTCTTTCATGTTGATTTCTCATATTGGCCGGAAAATTTCGGCGGCCCACAGAGACGGCTGCAATAGTGGCCGAATAGAGAGCCAATCTTGTTTTAACGGCGAGGATCGAGTTCCATCGCCAGCTCCGCCGCCAAGTAAATTCTGACGCGTCCTTGTGCTTCGGGTTCGACACCACAGATACAGAGATACCGGCAGGCAGCGGCTTGCCGGAGAGCTGCTCATGAAACGGCGACATGCCGACGTTTCCGTTCACCCACATGCAGCGCTGGTGTCATCGGCTGGCACAATTCTAATCTAAAAATCGATCTTGGCTTGCATTGCGGGTGCCGTCGGCCCCCGCCGATTGCGGCTACGCGCGCGCCTCCGATTGCGTGCGTACTAAAAGGATTTTTACGAAGATTTTCACAAAGGAGAGTAGCGATGAATAACGAAAACCTGACTGTCCATTTCAAGGTCAAGGACTTCAACGCTTGGCGCACCAGCTACAATGGCCACGAGAAAGACCGCACGTCTGCCGGCATCACGAACGGGCGGGTATTCCGCAGCCCCGACGATCCGAATGACGTCGTGATCCTCCAGGATGTAGCCGACGTATCGAAGGCCCGCACCTGGTTGGGCTCAACTGAAATGAAGTCGGTGATGGAGAAGAGCGGCGTAGTCGGCTCGCCCAGCATCCGCTTCGCGGCGTAAGTCGCCGCCAAATCGCTAGCGGAACGCCTCGTGCGGGTTGACCGGGCGAGGCGTTTTGCGGCGGGTTGAGTATCGCGCGGGCGCGTCGCCAAAACGGCGGGGGCTGATCATGACAACGGGCTACGGCACTACAAGCTTCGCAATCAAAGTAGGCTATTATATCTTAGCCGCCGGTGTGGCCGTCTTTGTCGCCATGCTGTTCCTGACTCTCTATCCCTAGGCCGTCAGCGGAACTCCTGTCATGACAACGCGTACGAGCGACAAAACCGTAACCTTCGCTCATCCGTTCTCGTTGAAGGGTGTCGATCGAATAGTGGCGGCCGGAGATTATCGGGTCGTAACGGACGAAGAACTCATCGAAGAATTATCGTTCCCCGTTTATCGCCGCGTGGCGACCATGATCCTCGTGCCGGCGGATTCGCAAAATTCTTCCTCGGTCGAGATGGTGACCATCGATCCACGCGACCTTCGGGAAGCGCAGGATCGCGACGCGGCGACCAAGCCCCCGAACACTCAAGCCGAACCGGAGATGACCCGTCGGAAAGACTGAGATAATCTCGATCGACTATTCGCGCAGCGATCGCAGACGGTTGAGGACACTCCGGTGACGGTTCTAAATGTGCGGCACACCACGGTTTACCGCTATAGTCGCCCGGTTGCGCTCGGCGATCACAGATTGATGCTGCGGCCACGCGACAGCCACGATCTTCGCCTGATTAAGACCAATCTGACTTTCTCGACGCCGTCGACGGTCCGCTGGATGCACGATGTTTTCGGCAATTCCGTCGCCATCGCGTCGTTCCCGGAACCGTCGACCGAATTGCGCATCGAGAGCAGTCTGGTGCTGGAGACCTATGCTGCCGAGCGGCCGCCGTTCCAGATCACACCGGACGCGTCACGTTATCCATTCGTCTATTCCGCGGACGATCGCATCGACCTCGGCCGGATGCTGGAACGCCAATATCCCGATCCTCGCGATCGGCTCGGAGCGTGGGCGCGCGGTTTCGTTCGGAGCAATCCGACCGACACGTCGGCGCTATTGGCCGACTTGAACAACGGCGTAAGGGCCCAGATCTTCTACCAAAGCCGCGAGACCGAGGGTACGCAAACTCCCACCGAGACGCTCATTCGCGGCTGGGGCTCCTGCCGCGACCTCGCGGTGCTGTTCATAGAAGCCGCCCGCAGCCTCGGCTTCGGCGCGCGCGTGGTGACGGGATATCTTTATCGGGATTCCGCCGATGCCGGTTCGCCGGCCGCGGTCGGCGCCGGGGCGACACATGCCTGGGCCGACATCTATATCCCCGGCTCCGGCTGGATCGCATACGATCCGACCAACGGCACGATCGGCGGCAAGGATTTGATCCGGGTCGCCGTCACCCGCGACATCAGCCAGGCCGTGCCGATCAGCGGCAGCTTTGTCGGCACTCCCGGCAGCTATCTCGGCATGACGGTAGATGTCGCCGTGGTCTCGGAACCGGCAAGCCCGCGAGATCGGCGCTCTGCATAATCGCTTCAGTGCAAGCCGGTTGAAATTTCTCGAAGCCGCCTATCGCCGTTCTCCCCCAAGGCATGTCGTCTCTTGGCCCGGAGCAGACGTGCAACGGCCGCCGATCAATGTCGCCTTTCGGGGTAAAAGCCCCCTCCCGAATGCCGAGTTGAGCCGATACCATGTCGTGCGGGGAGGATGCCGCATGATCGAGCCCAGAAGCGTCGTACATTTTAGCATTGCCGTCGGCGATCTAGATGCCAGCCGCAAGTTCTATACCGAGATTTTGGGTCTGACGCTCGTGCAGGCCGCGCCCACGAACGGCATGGTGTTTTTGCGTGCCGGGAACGACCACGTCATTCTCGCCAAGAGCGATGCGCCGCTTCAACGCGATGCCAAGGACAGCCGGCGGGCGCACCACGCCTTCAAAGTCGATCCGGAGAAGTACGAAGACGCCAAGGCCTATCTCGCCGCCAAGGGAGTCGAGGTCTTCGAAGAAGAAGATCGCAAGAAAGGCGTCTTCGTGGGCCGCCAGTTCTACATCCGCGATCCCGACGGCGCCGTCATAGAGTTCACGGAGTGGGACGGCACCAGCCGGCTCGATTGAGCCGGTCGGAGAAGAAAGGCGAGGCGTTCGCCTTTGCGACCGGCGAATATCTGCTCGTGACCGCTAAATGTCTGCTCGTGACCGCTATCAGTGACAGTACCAGTAGTAGCGCCGAAAAAATCGGCCGGTTCGCACATAAACGCCAAATCTGTTACTCAGCAAGAACTGCTTTTTGGCGCTGTCGTATTCGATCTTGGAAACCGCAACGCGCCGGCCTGAGGGGCTGCTGCGCATTCACCGGTGAAGATGGAAATGCAATTAGCATCAACCCAATCATAGCGGTGACAGGTGCGCTGAGTTTTCCCCATTTCATTCGATCACCTCGTTGACAATGACGAGCAGCCCGGACGGGATGGTGAGGCCGAGCGCCTTGGCGGTCTTGAGGTTAGTGACGAGCTCAAATTCAGTTTGTAGCACGGCCGGCAGGCACCGGACCGTTCAACCTTGAAAATGCGCGCAATGTAGCGCGGCGCAACGGAGCGTCGCTCACGGATCGAGTTCGGTATCCCAATAGAGATAGTCGAGCCAGCTGTCGTGCAGGTAATTGGGCGGGAACAGCCGGCCGTTGCGGTGCAGGTGCTGCACCGTCGGCTGGAACGGGCGCTGCGACGGCCACATCTTGGATTCGTCGGGCGTCAGGTTGCCCTTGCGCAAATTGCAGGGCGAGCAGGCGGCGACCACGTTATTCCAGACCGTGTGCCCGCCGCGCGAGCGCGGAATGAGGTGGTCGAAGGTCAGGTCGTCGCGCGCGCCGCAGAACTGGCAAGAGAACCGGTCGCGCAGAAAGACGTTGAACCGCGTGAATGCCGGATGCGTGGAGGGCTTCACATAAGTTTTCAGCGACACCACGCTCGGCAGCTTCATTTCGAAGCTTGGTGAGTGCACGGCGCGGTCGTAATTGGCGACGATGTTCACCCGCTCGAGAAACACCGCCTTGATCGCATCTTGCCACGACCACAGCGACAGCGGGTAATAGCTCAGCGGCCGAAAGTCCGCGTTCAACACCAGGGCCGGAAAGCCCGATTGCGATACATGAGCGTTCAAGACGACGCTCCTACCTCGACTCAATGCCGCAGCGCGGCGTTGGGCGCTAGTTTATAGGCAGGCGTGACAGGATTGTGAAGCCCGGTCCGGGGGTTACGAGCAGTGCAGCCCGCGCCGAGTTTTCGGGCGCTCGATGCGCCCGTCGCCGGCCCTTTTCTGTTCACTGCCGCGAATATTCCGCGGCGCCGGCGAGCCGAACCGCTTCCAGCGGCGGCCTGCCGCGAACGAGGTCCGCGGCCTTTTCGGCGATCATGATGATCGGCGCATTGATATTGCCGCCGACCAGGTCCGGCATCACCGACCCGTCGACCACGCGAAGTCCCTCGGTGCCGAAAACGCGAAGCTCGGGATCGACCACCGCCAGTGCATCGGAGGCCGTGCCCATTTTGCAGGTGCCGAGCGGATGATGGACGGTGATGGAGTCCGTCCGGATATGGGCGTCAAGATCGGCATCGGCTGTGGCGCCGTCGCCCGGTGCGATCTCGCGCGCCATGAACGGCAGCATCGGGGATTGCCGGCACACGTCGCGGGCGATGCGAAGTCCGGCGCGCAGCGTCTTCCAGTCGTTGTCGGTGGCGAGGAAATTCTGGCGGATGCGCATCGGCTTTTGCGGATCGGCCGAGATGAGTTCGAGTCTGCCCCGGCTCTCCGGCCGTAATACTGCGACGCGGCAGGCATAGGCGTCCGTGTAAGGGCGCCGGAACGGCCACAGATAAGTCGTTGCCGTCATCGGCGCGGCGTTGAAGATAAACTGCACATCGGGCAGCGCGATGTCCGGGCTGGTTTTCAGGAACGCCATCCGGCCGGTCGGCAGTCCGGTCGCGATGCCCTCGCCATGCAAATAGGCGCGCAACAGCGCCGGTACGATACGGTCGAACCGCATCGCCCGGTGGAACGGGCCCGGTTCCTTACGCGCGTAAGCAACGCTCGCCGAAATATGGTCCTGCAGGTTCTTGCCGACGCCCGGTAGCGCCGCCTTGACGGCGATGCCGTGGGCGGCGAGTTCGTCCGGATCGCCGATGCCCGAAAGCATCAGAAGCTGCGGCGAGTTGATGACGCCGCCGCAGAGAATAATTTCTCGCTCCGCATACGCGGTCACGGGAGTACCCCGATGGATATATTCGACGCCGGTAGCGCGACGGCCCTCGAAAATGACTTTCGTCGCCACGGCATCGATTTCGACCGCGAGGTTCTGCCGCTGCAACGCCGGCCGCAAATAGGCGTCGGCCGCGCTGCAGCGGCGCCCGCCTTTCACCGTCATCTGCCAGGTGCAGAAGCCTTCCTGCTGGGCGCCGTTGTAATCGGGCGTCGCCTTATATCCGGCGGCGCGGCCGGCAGCCGCGAAGGCGTCGACCAGCGGGTCGGAAAAGGCAGCCGTCTGCGTGGTCAGCGGGCCATCGCCGCCGCGATAAAAGCTCGGGCCGCCTTTCCAGGATTCTTGGCGGCGGAAATAGGGAAGCACGTGGGCGTAGGACCATCCGGTGAGTCCGGACGCCGCCCAGCGGTCGTAATCGCCGTGGTGGCCGCGCACATAGGCCATCGCATTGATCGACGACGAGCCGCCGATGATTCGGCCGCGCGCGCATTCGAGCCCGCGGCCGCCGGTCGTCGCTTCGGGCTCGGCGAAATACATCCAGTCGTGCTTGCGGTTGAGCAGCAGGCGCGGCCAGCCGAGCGGGATCTTGATCCACGGATCGCGATCCCAGCCGCCGGCCTCGAGCAACAGCACGCGCGTGGCTTTGTCCTCGGTCAGCCGCGCCGCCAGCGTGCAGCCGGCGGAACCGGCGCCGACGATGATGATGTCGTAGTTTCGATTGCCTGGCATCGTGCACTCGCGGCCGAAAGCTTAGCCAGTGCGGCGATGTGCTGTCCATGACCATTGCGGTGGGTTGCTGGACCGCGCTTGGGCCACCGTTTACGGTGTCGTTCCCGCCAAAGCCGGAGAACTTGATTGCGCTACGATGAGAACCTGACGCGCGAACGAAGAACTTTCGTCACCCACCTCGAATGTTCGGCGACCGGCGAGCGCTACGCCGCCGACGAGATCCATAATCTGTCCAGCGCCGGCAAGCCGCTCTTGGTGCGTTACGATCTCGCTCGTGTGAAACAGGCCCTGACTAAGGACGCGCTCGCGCAACGTCCGCCCGACCTCTGGCGGTATCGCGAGCTGTTACCGGTGCGGCGGTTGGCGGACATCGTCAGTCTCGGCGAGGCGATGACGCCGATAGTGCCGCTGACCAAGCTCGCGGCAAAAATGGGCGGCGGCGAGCTTTTGGTGAAGGACGAAGGCCGGCTGCCGACCGGCTCGTTCAAGGCGCGCGGGCTCGTCATCGCGGTGTCGATGGCCAAGGCGCTCGGCATCAAGCACATGGCGATGCCGACCAACGGCAATGCCGGCGCGGCGCTCGCGGCTTACGCGAGCCACGCCGGCATCAAGTCCACGATCTTCTGCCCCGAGGATACGCCGGAAGTGAATGTCAGCGAGATCGGGCTGCAAGGCGCGAGCGTCTATCGCGTCAACGGGTTGATCGACGATTGCGGCAAGATCGTCGGCGAGGGCAAGGCCAAAGCCGGCTGGTTCGACGTCTCGACGCTCAAGGAGCCGTATCGGATTGAAGGCAAGAAGACCATGGGATTGGAGCTTGCCGAGCAACTCGGCTGGAACGTGCCGGACGTCATCTTTTATCCGACCGGCGGCGGCACCGGCCTGATCGGGATGTGGAAAGCGTTCGCCGAATTGGAGGCGATCGGCTTCATCGGCAAGAAACGCCCGCGCATGATCGCCGTGCAGGCGGCCGGTTGCGCGCCGATGGTGCGCGCCTACGAAGCAGGGGTCGAACATGCGCCGCGTTGGGAAAACGCGCAGACCATCGCCTCGGGCATCCGCGTGCCGCAAGCGATCGGCGATTTTTTGATCCTGCGCGCCGTGCGCGAGAGCGGCGGTTTCGCCATCGCGGTGGCCGACGAGGCGATCTCGGCGGGTCTCGAAGAGGTCGCGCGCGAGGAAGGTTTTCTGATGTGTCCCGAAGGCGCGGCGACCTATGCCGCCTATAAGGCGAGCCTCGCTGACGGCCGCGTGACGCGAACCGAACAAGCGCTGCTGTTTAATTGCGCGACCGGGCTGAAATATCCGTTGCCGCCCATCCATCGTACGCTCGACCGCCACAAGCCCATCGATTTTGCCGCGTTGTAGGCAATCGATACGCCGCACAGTAACGTTAACGCTGCGTTGCCCCACCGCGCGCGCTGTGGAGTTTATTCCTTTCCCGCAACGAATAATCAATGTGTCTCAACTATGAGCGGAGCGTGCAGATCCAGGCTCGGCTGACCGTTTGCTGCATAGGATACGTGTGGCATGTTTCGTTCTCTGGCAAAATATTTCCGGCGTCGCGCGAGAGCGGTTTCCCGCTTTTGCGCTGCGGAGCAGGGCGCGACGGCCGTTGAATTCGCGTTGATCGCGCCGCCGTTTATTGCGATGCTCTTTGCCGTGATCCAAACGACTCTGTTTTTGTTTGCGCAGCAGGCCCTGCAAAACGCCGCCGTGGAGGCGGGCCGCATGTTCATGACCGGGTCGGCTCAGACTAGCGGGCTGACCCAAACTCAATTTAACAACGACGTTTGTCCGATGGTTTCGGCGCTGTTCACCTGCAGTAAACTGCTGGTCAATGTGGCGACTTATTCGTCATTCAGTAGCGCGAGTACTTCTGAGCCCTCGCTGTACAACGGCAGCGGCAGCCCCATCACCACCGGAACATATAGCCCCGGCACCCAGGGCGAGATCATGGTCGTGCAGCTTGCCTATCCGTGGCCGATCGTCGGCATGCCGCTCGGATCGGTGTTGGCCAATACCGGCTACGGCACGACGGAGATCATGGGTGTCACCGCGTTTCGAGTGGAGCCCTATTGATGATGCAGCGGTCAGCAAACATTCTTCGCCGCTTTGGCGCATCGACGCGCGGCGTAGCCGCGATCGAATTCGCGATGATCATGCCGGTCCTTGCGGTGATGTTCCTGGCATCGTTCGATGGCGGCAGAGCCATTGCCGTTTATATGAAAGTTCGCGCGTCGACCTTTGCGCTGGCCGCAATCACCAATCAATATTCGACGATCCAGTCCACAGACATGACGTCTATCGTGGGCGCGGCCGCAACGGTGCTCGCTCCCTATCCGAGCACGCTGAGTAATCCTGCCATCACGATTTCGCAAATAGCGATCGACAGCAAGGGCAAGGCAACGATAAGCTGGAGCTACTCGCAGGGCGGTACGGCTCGTGCGCAGGGATCTTCGATAACTCTTCCGGCAACGGCGCTCGATACCGACGGCAGCTATCTGATCTTGGCCGAAGTGAGCTATACCTTTACGCCGCTGTTCGGCTTTTTTACCGCCGGCGCGTTGACCTTTTCCGACAATCTGTACGTTACTCCGCGCGTCAGCAATTGCGTTAATTATGCGCCGCAGCCCATAACGCCGGCCTGCGTCACAGGTTAGCCGCGGTTTTTCTGCCATCGGTCGAATTCGAAGAAAGGCTGCCACGCCGTCCGGCGCAGCCTAAAATCCGCAGACAATGAAACTGAAGGCGCAACAATACGCCGCCGCTACGCTGACTTCGCGCGTGCGCCGCGCACCGGAACTGGTTTGACGTCGCGCAATGCGCGTGACCCCAAAAACAGTTCACGCGTTGTGGGTCGCGCGGGCCGGCGGAAGCCTAATTTGAAATATGGGCCGTGCTTACAGCCTGATCGAACATCGCGATCAGCGCGTTGTTGATATCCGCCGGTGTGTTCGCGGGGTAGAAAAAGTGGGGCGAAGCACAAGTCTGCAGAGCTGATGGAATATTGGGGATGTTATTGTTGGCGTAGATATCTTCGCTGCTCGCGAAAGTCGTCGCGTTCTGAATTGTTTCGTAAGGAATGTAGAGAACCGCGATCGTTATGCCGCGGTTCTTCATTTGCGTGCAATAGTCGGTGGAGGTGACGCTGTTCGGCGGTATGGTCGTCGCCGAATTCTGATATGGAACCGCCGAGGTGGACGTCCAGTTTTGTGACGACCAGTTTCCGCCCCATTGCGTTTGATAGTCCTGCGAGCCGTCGGTGACGATAAACACGTAGGGCAGCGGACTCGATGAGCTCGATCCGGTTCCGACCGACGAGATCAGACTGTTCATGCTGGAGAAGGCATTCTCGAAATGCGTGCCGCCGGATCCAAGGCTGGCATTGGCCCCGGTATCCAACAGGCTGGCGAGCTTTGCGGCAGCAGTGCTGATCGAGCCGGTCAGGCTCGTGGTCATTGCCGAGTAGGTGTAGAGATTTTGAATGAACGGATAGAGCCCGACCTGAAACTGATTAGTGACCAATTCGCTGCTTGATGCGGTTGACAGCAGTTGGGTCACCGCATAGCCGACGGCGTCGGCGCGTAATTGGATGCACGACGACGTTCCGGCCGTGGAGCAGGAGCTGACCTGCGAATTGCTCCAATTTATATCGCTGGGCGTGATATTCGAGCAATTCGTCGTCGAGGTGCATGACGCCGGCGTCGTCCCTAAACGCGAGATAGTAAATCCCTGGCAATATCCGCCCGGGCTTGGATTGTACTCACTGGTGTAGGCGGAGGGAGGCACGCCGGATCTTTGCTCCGACTGAGAGCAGGCTCCTTGCGAGGTAAAGTGGCAGGCAAACGTGCAGCCGTTGGGATAGAGAGTATAGTTGTCGGGGTTGACGGCCTGGAGCCTTGACTGCTCGGCGGTCGTCGACGGGAAGCTCATGGAGCCGGAAACGTCGAGCATCAGATAGAAGTCGATGTAAGTCGGCAGCGTGTAGCTCGCTGTCGATGTGCCCGACAGCGCGATGTTCTGATAACCCATGACTCCCATGAAATAAGTGGGAACCTTCGCCGTGAAGGAGACGGTTGCGGTGACCGTTGTTCCGCTCCTGGTAACGGTCGCTGTCGGAGTAAGATTCGCATAACCGTTGCTCTCGGGCGCCTGCGCCAAGTTTGCATTAAAATAGTTTGCGGCGAAGGTCGAACCGCCGGAAACCGTGCCGCTGCCTGTCATTGCTTTGGCGGTGGTCAGCACCGTCGAGTTGATCGAGACGGTCGCCAGGCTCGCCGCGTCGGCGGCCGCCTGCAGCTTGGTCTTGATCATCGACGCCATCGAATAGTCGACGGCGCAACCCACCGCGGCGATCATCGGCAGCAAGGCAAGGGCGGTTATGACGGCGACGTTGCCGCGTCTGTTCACCCGGAAACTGGAGATAAGCGCCCGAAGCCGCGCCCAACGGGCGCTCCGGGCCAGCCTTTTCATCGCTGCCATGACTATCGCGCACCTTTAGCCGATAGCGCGCTTCTAAGCCGAATTTGCTAGGAAATCGTTACTGAATACAAAGGCTTGCGGTTAAATTCCCGGCGGCAAAGCGGCAAAGCGCCGGGCCAGGAATTCGCCGCCGTGGCGCAGCCCATCGGCATCGATGCCGTGGCCGACCCCGGCCGACAAATGCCACTCGACCGATACGCCGAGGGCGGCAAGTCCTTGCGTCGTCTGGAATAAAGCCTGCGGCGGGATGAGATCGTCGCGATCGCCATGAACCAGCAGCACCGGCGGGCGGGACTTGATTTCGGCGGCGAATGTCTCGGCGTTTCCGTCCGGTCGCTCGACCAACAGTCCCGAATAACCGACGATCGCCGCGGGCGCGACCGCGCGGCGCAGTCCGACGTGGAGCGCCATCATGGTGCCCTGGCTGAAACCGACAAGGGCAAGTGCCGATGGCGGGAGCTTATGGCGGGCGAGCTCCTCGTCGAGGAACCGGTCCAATATCGGCGCCGCCTTATTGACGCCGATCCAGCGTTCGTCCGGATCGCGAAAGGTGAGCGCGAACCATTGCCGTCCGACCGGCGCCTGTCCGCACGGCTCGGGCGCATGCGGCGACACGAAGGCCGCTTGCGGCAACAATGGCTGCCAGGCGCGGCCGATCTCGATGAGATCGTTGCCGTCGGCGCCGTAGCCGTGCAGGAAAACGACAAGCTGTCGCGCCGTGCCGGAGTGCGGATTAAGCCGCGGACCGTCGAGTTCAGCGGCCATGGGCACCTCTTTTCGGCGTGGTTCTTTTAGATTTGGCTTTGGGCAGAATCTTCGTCACGACGGGGGTGCCTTCACGCCCCTTGGCGGCGCGATAATAGGTCCACAGCACCCGTGCCGCCACGGCGCGGAACGGCCGCCATGGTTCGGCGAGCGGCGCCATCTGCTTTGCGTTCGGTCGCGCGGCGAGCCCGAAAGCAAGGCGCGCCGCCTCCTGGAGCGCGAGGTCGCCGGCGGGCCATGCATCGGCATGGCCGAGGCAGGACAACAGGTAAATATCCGCCGTCCACGGTCCGATGCCGTGGACCGCGGTGAGCGCCGCATGGGCCTCATCGGCGGCAATATCCGCAAGCGACGCAAGCGCGAGGTCCCCGCGGCTCACGGCGCGGGCGATTTCCTTGAGCGCCCGAATTTTTGGCGACGACAGGCCGAGCCGCGCCAGCCGAGCCGCTCGCGCCCTTAAGATGGCCGCCGGCTCGAACGGATCGAATGCCGCGGCGAGCCGCCCCCAGATCGCGCTCGCGCTCGCGGTCGAAAGCTGCTGCGACACCACCGTCGCGGCGAGCCCGGCAAAACCGTCGGGCCGCCGCCGCAACGGCGGCCGGCCGGCTTGCGCCATAAGCGCGCCGAATCGCGGCTCGGCTTGCGTCAGCGCCGCAAGCGCCGCGTCGAGATCCTTCTCGGTGCGAATATGGGTCAGCATGTTAGACTGCTGCGGACGGGACGGTGTTCCAGACGTTGATCTTTGCTTTAAGTGTCGAGAAGCGTATCGCCGATGTACAGCCGCATCTTGCGTTTCGCACCGAGCCCGAACGGATATCTGCATCTGGGCCATGCCTATTCCGCATTGCTCAACCATGACATGGCGCGCGATCTTGGCGGACGGCTGCTGCTGCGAATCGAGGACATCGACATCGAGCGCTGCCGTCCGGAATACGAGGCGGCGATCTACGAAGATCTGCGCTGGCTCGGCATTTCGTGGGTAGAGCCGGTGCGGCGTCAGAGCGAGTATTTCGAAGATTACGCCGCGGCCGTTGCCGAACTCGAAGCGCAGGGATTGCTCTATCCGAGTTTCGAGAGCCGCAGCGAACTGAATACGATCGTCGCGGAGCTGGACCGCCACGGTCACTGGCCGCGCGATCCCGACGGCGTGCCGATTTATCCCGGGCGGGCGCGCAAGCTTTCCGCCGCCGAGCGTGCGCGCCGCCGCGCCGCCAGCGAACCTTTCGCGCTGCGGCTCGCCATGGATGCGGCGGTGGCGCGCGCCGGCGCGCTGTCGTGGACCGAGACCGGCGCCGGACCGCATGGCCAGACCGGTCTGGTCACCGCCGCACCGCAAATGTGGGGCGACGTCGTGCTCGCCCGCAAAGAAACGCCAACCAGCTATCACCTCGCCGCGGTTCTCGACGACGCCTTGCAAGGCGTCACCGACGTGGTGCGCGGGCAGGATTTGTTCTGGTCGACCGGCATTCACCGGCTGTTACAGGCGCTGCTTGGATTGCCGGAGCCGACCTATCATCATCACCAGCTCATTCTCGACGATGACGGCCGCAAGCTGGCGAAATCGACCAAGTCGACGGGTTTGCGCGAATTGCGCGCCGCCGGCTCTACTGCACGCGATATTCGGCGCACGGTCGGGCTTGGGCGCTGACTTTGGCGCTGATTTGGGCGCTGATTTGGGCGCTAGATCGCGTTTGAGCGTGTTTTGTTCGGTACGCCGCCGTGGCATGTTGCGCTCTGCGTATAGCTTTTTTTGAGCACGATCTTTTCCGACCTTCCTTCGCCCGCCGAAGCGGGCTTCGCGACGGCGGGAAGCCGGCGACCATCCTCGGATCAAGTCCGAGGACAGGTTTTTTCGGGATCATGCTCTAAGGGCCGCCAATGGCGCGAGTGAGGACCAAACAAAAGTCCGCCGCAAAGCCGGCGCGACGCCGCAAGCGGCGGCGGCCGACGGCGCGCGATGACGAAGCTGTGCTTGCCGTTTTCGCGCACGATATTCGCACGGCGCTCACCGGCATCCTTGCGCTCGGCGAATTACTGGCGAGCTCCAATCTCGGCGAGCGCGAACGGCGCTGGGCGGCGGGCATCAAGGATAGCGCCGAGCATCTCGCCTCGCTGACCACGCTCGTCATCGACGCCGCCAAAACCGATAGCGGTTCGCTGACGCTGCAACAGGAGATTTTTCGGCCGCGGCGGCTCATCGAAGCATTGGGCGAAACGCTCACCGCGCGGGCGGAGACCAAGGGGCTGCGCGCGGAAGTGAGCATCGCGGACGACCTGCCCGAAATGCTGGTGGGCGATCCGGTGCGGCTGCGCGCCGCGCTGGAAAACCTTATCGACAACGCGGTGAAGTTCACGGCGCTTGGCGTCGTCCGGCTGCAAGTGCGGTCAAGCCGCGCCGCGCGCGGACGGGCCAAGCTGACCTTCGTCGTCACCGACAGCGGCATCGGACTTAAGCGCGCCGAGATCAAGCGGCTGTTCCGGCCGTTCGTTCAAGCCAGCGCCGAAATCGCGCGCCGCTATGGCGGCGCCGGCCTCGGGCTCGCCGTGGTCAAAGTCTTGGCCAAGCTGATGGGCGGCGATCTGACCGTCACCAGCACCCCGGGACGCGGCTCAAGCTTTTCGCTCTCGGCTATCTTGCCGATCGCGCCGGCCGAAGCGGCGCGCAACGAGCGCTCGCGGCAAAGCATGGCGCCGGGACGCCAGCTCAAAATCCTCTGCGCCGAGGATAATCCTTACGGTCGCGTCATCCTCAACACCATCCTCAGCGAACTCGGCCACCGCGCCGACTTCGTCGGCTCGGGCGAGGAAGCCATCGCCGCCGTGCCGCGCGGTTACGACGTCGTGCTGATGGACGTGACGCTGCCCGGCATCGACGGCCTCGAAGCGACGCGCCGCATCCGCGCACTCGGCGGCGCCGCGGGAGCCACGCCGATCATCGGCATTTCCGGCCGCGAGGCGGACGACGCGCAGACGCGCGCGGCGGGCATGAATTCGTATTTGCGCAAACCGTTGAGTCCGAGCTCGCTGAGCGATGCGCTCGCGGCGGTGGCGATGCGGCGTTGATTATTCCGCGGCGTCTGCCGATCCTTCGACGATGCGCACGAGGTCGCTCATGATGCGGTTCAGCTCGAAATCCTTCGGCGTATAGACTTCGGCCACGCCGGCGCTTTTCAGCGCGTCCGCATCCTGCGGCGGGATGATGCCGCCGACGACGATGGGTACGTCCTTTAACCCCGCTTCTTTCATGCGCGCGATGACGTCTTTTACGAGCGGCATGTGCGAGCCGGACAGGATCGACAGGCCGACGACGTGCACGTTCTTTTCCGCCGCCGCCGCGGCGATTGCTTCCGCCGTCAAGCGGATGCCGTCATAGACCACCTCGATGCCGGCATCGCGGGCGCGGGCGGCAATCTGCTCGGCGCCGTTGGAATGGCCGTCGAGGCCCGGTTTGCCGACCAAAAATTTCAGCCGCCGGCCGAGCTTTTTCGACACCCGGTCGACCTCGGCGCGGATGTCGTCGAGCCCTTCGGCGTCGTTGCGCATGGCGGTGCCGACGCCGGTCGGCGCGCGGTATTCGCCGAACGCGGAGCGCAGCGTAAAACCCCACTCGCCGGTGGTGACGCCCGATTTGGCGCAGGCGATCGAGGCCGGCATGATATTGGCGCCGTTCTTTGCCGCGCGCCGCAACGACTCAAGCGCCTTGGCGACGGCTGCGCCGTCGCGCGCGGCACGCCAGGCGGCGAGCCGCTCGATCTGCCCGGACTCGGCTTCCGCCGACACGGTGAAGATCGATTCGGCCGCGTCGGTGAGCGGCGAGCCTTCCGTCTCGATGAAGCGGTTGACGCCGACCACGGTCTGCTCGCCGCGCTCGATCGCCTCGACGCGGCGCGAGTTCGATTCGACGAGTTGCCGCTTGAGATAACCGGACTCGACCGCGGCAACCGTTCCGCCCATCTTCTCGATCTGCGCCAGCTCGTCCTTAGCCGCGGCTTTAAGTGACGCGACTTGCGTCGCTATGGCGGGCGAGCCGTTGAACACGTCGCCGTATTCCAGAAGATCGGTCTCGTAGGCCAGAATTTGCTGCATGCGCAGCGACCATTGCTGATCCCACGGCCGCGGCAAGCCGAGCGCCTCGTTCCAGGTCGGCAACTGCACCGCTCGAGCGCGCGCGTCCTTCGACAGCGTGACCGCCAGCATTTCGATCAAAATGCGGGCGACGTTATTTTCCGGCTGCTGCTCGGTCAGTCCCAGCGAATTGACCTGCACGCCGTAGCGGAACAGCCGGTGCTTGGCGTCCGTCACGCCGTAGCGCTCGCGCGTGATCTCGTCCCACAGTTCGGTGAAGGCGCGCATCTTGCAGATTTCGGTGATAAAGCGCAGCCCGGCATTGACGAAGAACGAAATGCGCCCGACCACCTCGCCGAATTCGTCCTCGGCGACCTGACCCGACGCCTTGACTGCGTCGAGTACGCCGATCGCGGTGGCGAGCGCGAAGGCCAGCTCCTGCACCGGCGTCGCGCCGGCTTCCTGCAGGTGATAGGAGCACACGTTCATCGGATTCCATTTCGGCATTTCCTTGGTCGTGAACAGGATCACGTCCTTGGTCAGCCGCATCGACGGCGCCGGCGGAAACACGTAGGTGCCGCGCGACAGATATTCCTTAATGATGTCGTTCTGCGTGGTGCCTTGCAGTCTTGCCCGCGGCACGCCTTGCTCGTCGGCGAGCGCGACGTAGAGCGCCAAGAGCCAGGCCGCGGTGGCGTTGATCGTCATCGACGTGTTCATTTCGCCGAGCGGGATGGCGTCGAACAACGCGCGCATGTCGCCGATATGCGAGATCGGCACGCCGACTTTGCCGACCTCGCCTTTGGCCAAGGGATGATCGCTGTCGTAGCCGGTCTGAGTCGGCAGATCGAACGCGACCGAGAGCCCGGTCTGCCCCTTGCTCAGATTTTTCCGGTAAAGCTCGTTCGACGCGGCAGCCGTCGAATGGCCCGCATAGGTGCGGAAAATCCACGGTTTGTCGCGCGCTGCCTTATCGCGAGCTGGCCTATCGCGTAATGATTTGTCACGGCGCGGCTGGTCGCCCATTAAGTCTTCCACGCATTCCACCGGCGTGGCTAATGTGGCGCGGATTTTGTTGCGACGCAACATGCGCGTTGTGCAATCAATGCCAAAACGATCAGCACCGCGGCGAGGCCGACTTGGGTCTTGACGTAGGGAAAGCTCAGAATGAGCGCACCGGCGCAGGCCAGGCCGAAGACTTCGCTCGCGAAAAATCCGCGTTCGAGCGCGAAGCGGAGAAGAAAGGCGACGGCCACGGCGAGCACGACCAGGTCGTACATATAGACATAAGGCGTTACCACCAGCGTGCCGGCGGCAAGCGCCGCGGCTTTGAGATCGAATGGCGCGCGGCTTCGCCAGAGAGCTATGATTGCAATAGCGAGTGCGATGCTCGCCGCTGCCTGCACGGTCCAAGCAAGCGATTCGCTGCCGCCGTGCGTGCGAACGAAACCAAACACGCTTTGCAGCCTGCCAAAATCGGCGTGGCCTTCGCCGAGGATTTCGTGACTGGTGATCGGCAGCCAATGCACGAAGGCTTGCCAACTGGCGCCGCCGAAGGCGATTAAGGACAGCGCGGCGAGCCCGATTGCCACCGCCGCGGCGACGGCCATCGTCAGCCAGCGCCGGTCCGCGATCAGAACGAGCGGAAACAGCAAACCGAATTGCGGTTTGTAGGTCAGCAGTCCGAGACAAATGCCGGCAAAAGCCGGCCGGCGCTCCATCAGTCCGAGCGCGCCGCCGATCAGTGCGGCGGTGAGGAAGCCGTTTTGCCCGGCGGTCACGTTCCACAGCGCCGCGGGAAAGCCGAGCGCGACAAAAATGCCGGTGCGGCCCAGGATGCTCGCCATGGCCGCGGCGTAGGCGGCGAGCGTCGCCAGCAGCGAAACAACAGCCGCGAACAGAAACGGCATGGTCGCCAGCGCCGCGGCGACAAAGAGAAACGTCGGCGGATAGTGCCAGCCGTAATAATCGGCAAAATCGTGGCCGATGACCCGGACCTCGGCCTGCTTATGCGTCGGCCAGTCGTAAGCGGCGGCGGGCGCGCCATCGAGCGCTAGCCGTCCCGCCGCGACGACGTTGACGAAATCGTTGGCGATCGGCCGGCCCTGCCGGTCGATCAAAAAGTCGCCCTTGAGAAATGTGCCGCCGAGCACGATCAGATAACCGAGAAAGAGCGTGAGCCCGATGAGGCGGATCGTGCGCGCTGCGGAAAAAGGCGGTACGGCGCCAGGCAGTATTTCACTGGTGAGGCTTTTTTGGGCGACGTCCATGCAGCGCTGCCAAAAACAAAGCGTTGGCGCGAGAACTCAAGGGCCCTCGCGCCTTCCCTTTAGCGCGCAATTCCTTTCCGCGGTGTTAGCGCCCGATCAGGCGCGCTTGACCAGTCTGATGACGATCAGAAGGATCACGGCGCCGATAAAAGCGTTGATCACCGCGCCGATCAGGCCGCCGCCAATTACGATGCCGATTTGCGGCAACAGCCATCCGGCGATCACGGCGCCGACGATGCCGACGACGATGTCGCCGATCAGCCCGAAACCGCCGCCTTTGACGACCATGCCGGCAAGCCAGCCGGCAATTGCACCGACGACCAGCCAAACGATCAAGCTCTGTGCGTCCATGGTTTCCCCCTCAACACCCTTATCCCGGCAAGGGCTAGGCCGTCGCGCATTGAGGCTGCGCTTTTGAAGCTTAGGGCTTCGCTCGATCCCTGTCAGTAGCGGTTATAGCCCTGCCGCTCGAAGTAATTGTTGCGCTGCAACATAAGCTGCGGCAGACTATAGCTTATGCTCGCGCCGCCGCGTCGCGAAAGCCGGTGCAAGCCGGGAGCCCGTTATGGCCGTTGCACAAAAGAAACCGTCCGCCGCGCCGCTTAAAGATCTCTACGAGATCGGCGAGATTCCGCCGCTCGGGCATGTGCCTGCGAAAATGTATGCCTGGGCCATCCGCAAGGAACGGCACGGGCCGCCGGAGACGGCGATGCAGTGCGAAGTGGTGCCGACCTGGCCGATCGCCGAGGACGAGGTGCTGGTCTACGTCATGGCCGGCGGCGTCAATTATAACGGCGTCTGGGCCGGCCTCGGCCAGCCGATTTCGCCGCTCGACGTGCATAAGAATCCATTTCATGTCGCCGGCTCCGACGCCTCCGGCATCGTCTGGGCCGTCGGTTCCAAGGTGCGGCGCTGGAAGATCGGCGACGAGATCATCATTCACTGCAATCAGGACGACGGCGACGACGAGGAGTGCAATGGCGGCGATCCGCTGTTGTCGCCGTCGCAGCGCATCTGGGGCTACGAGACGCCGGACGGTTCGTTCGCGCAATTCTGCCGCGTGCAGTCGCGCCAGCTGATGCACAAGCCGGCGCATCTGACCTGGGAAGAATCGGCCTGCTATACGCTCACGCTGGCGACCGCCTATCGCATGCTGTTCGGCCACGCCCCGCACATCCTCAAGCCTGGCGACAACGTTCTGGTTTGGGGCGCGTCGGGTGGGCTCGGCGTATTCGGCGTGCAGCTCGTCGCCGCATCGGGCGCCAACGCCATCGGCATCGTGTCCGATCAGTCGAAAGTGCAATATGTCATGGAGCTGGGCGCCAAGGGCGTCATCAACCGCAGCGAGTTCAAATGCTGGGGCCAGATGCCCAAGGTCGGCACGCCCGACTACGACACCTGGGTGAAAGAGGCGCGGCGCTTCGGCAAGGCGATCTGGGACAT
>Ga0210394_10002668_pt1 | contig 24081 bp, 23 predicted proteins | sample IncBWC12MmetaG_FD_160121 | JGI IMG/M metagenome (GOLD analysis project Ga0210394, IMG submission 160121) | Forest soil microbial communities from Barre Woods Harvard Forest LTER site, Petersham, Massachusetts, United States - Inc-BW-C-12-M | ecosystem: Environmental > Terrestrial > Soil >... | reverse complement strand
GGTCGTGAACCAGGCAGGCGACATCGTGCTGTTGAATGTGCAGGCAGAGAAGCAATTTGGATACCGCCGCGATGAGCTCTTGGGCCAGCAGGTGAAGAACATCATTCCCAAGGGATTCGCGGAACGGCTGATCGCTGATGATGCCCGAAGTGCCGCCGAGGCGCTGGCGCAGCAGATCGGCACTGGCATTGAGCTTTCCGGGCGGCGCAAGGATGGCAGCGAGTTTCCACTCGAGCTCATGTTGAGCCCGCTGGAAAGCGCCGAAGGCATGCTGGTGACCGCCGCAATCCGCGACATCAGCGTGCGCAAGAAAGCCGAAGCTGATGTTTTCTACCTCAATCGCTCGAATGAAGATCTTGAGCAATTTGCCAACATTGCCTCGCATGACTTGCAGGAGCCCTTACGCATGGTCGCGAGCTACACGCAGCTGCTTGCGAGACGCTATAAGGGAAGGCTCGACTCCGACGCCGATGAGTTCATCGCGTACGCCGTGGACGGGGTCAGCCGCATGCAGCGATTGATCCAGGACGTGCTCGCCTACTCGCGAGTGGGGTCAAAAGCGGGAAACCTGCGCGATATCTCCAGTGAAGACGCATTGGGGCAGGCACTGCAGAACCTGCGCGACGTCATTAAGGATAGCGGCGCTGTCGTAACGCACGATCCCCTGCCGAGCGTCATGGCGGACAAGATTCAGCTGATTCAACTATTTCAGAACCTGATAGGCAACGCTATCAAGTATCAGAGTCCGGGAACTCCGCGGGTGCAGATTGCCGCCGCTCGCAATGGTGGGAAAAAATGGACATTTTCCGTTCAGGACAATGGGCTCGGAATCGAGCCGCAATACTTCGAACGTATCTTTGGCATGTTTCAGCGGCTGCACAAGCGGGGAGAGTTCGCCGGTACCGGCATAGGATTGGCTATCTGCAAGAGGATTGTCGAACGACACGGCGGCCGAATCTCGGTTGAGTCGCAACTCGGACAGGGTTCTACCTTCCGATTTGCATTGGCAGCAGGGGAAATCACATCTTGAAAATCATTGGCGAAGGCGGTAAGCCTATCGAAGTCCTCTTGGTCGAGGACAATCCCGGCGATATCCGGCTGACGCAGGAAGCTTTCCGCGAAGCCGACACTACTATCAAATTGCATGTAGCGAGTGACGGCGTAGAGGCCTTGGCCTTTCTAAGGCGTGCCGGCGCCCACGCCGCTGCTCCGCGTCCGGATCTGATCCTGCTCGATCTGAACCTCCCGAAAATGGATGGCCGCGAGCTTCTCGCTCACATCAAGAAGGATGCCAGCCTTAAATTGATCCCGACGGTCATTCTGACTACCTCCAGTGCGGAAGCGGACATCGTAAGGAGCTATCAACTCCATGCAAACTGCTACCTGACGAAACCCGTGCTCTTGGAAGCGTTTGAGGACCTCGTCAAGAGCATTAACGACTTCTGGCTGACGAAGGTCAAGTTGCCACGAACCACGGCCAAATGAGCGCCCAGCCAATTCAAGTGCTCTTGATCGAGGACAATCCGGGAGATGCCCGGTTGTTGCAGGAAATGCTCAGGGAGTCAAGCTCGGTCAAGCTGGAGTTAACGCATCACGGATGTATGAAGGACGCACTCACCCATCTGTCGACGAAGGTCGCAAACATTGTGCTGCTCGATCTCGGATTGCCTGACGCGATGGGAATAGCGGCGGTGCGCGAGATGCACGCGGTCGCGCCGCGCATTCCACTGGTTGTACTCACGGGTCTCGACGATGAAGCAGTCGCTACAGAGGCGTTGCATGAGGGCGCACAAGACTACCTCATTAAGGGCCAAATCCAGGCCCAGGCGCTTCTTCGATCTCTGCGGTATGCCATCGAGCGAAAGCGCATGGAAGTCGAGACGGACCAGGTCCGAAAATTGCAGCTGCAGCTTCGGGACGACTTCATCTCCACGGTGAGTCACGAGCTGCGAACGCCACTAACCTCGATTCGCGGCGCCTTAGGGCTTATCGACGCGGGCGTTCTTGGAATGTTGCCGGAGAAGGCAGCGACGATGGTGAAGATTGCGCATCAGAACAGCGAGCGGCTGGTGCGCATCATTAATGACATTCTCGACGTCGAGAAGATCAAGTCCGGCGGCTTGGAGATGCGGACCGAAAGCGTGCGCGTGATGGCGTTTTTGCAACAAGCGTTAGCAGTCAACCAGGCCTATGGCGTGAAGTACCAGGTGCAATTTGTGCTCGAAGACACGCCAGCAAGTATGGAAGTGGCGGCCGATCCGGACCGCTTGATGCAGGTGATGGCGAATCTGTTGTCGAACGCCGCCAAGTTCTCCCCCGCAGGTAGCACCGTCCAAGTGCGCACGATTGCACGCGGCACTCACGTGCGGATCGAAATCGAGGATCGCGGCACAGGCATTCCTGAGGAATTTCGGCAGCATGTATTCGAGAAATTCGCGCAGGCCGACTCTTCCACGTCCCGTCACTTTGAGGGCACGGGTCTGGGATTAAGCATCACGCGACAGCTATTGGAGGCGATGGGCGGCACGATCGGATTTACCAGCATCACAGGTCAAGGCACGACTTTCTATTTCGAATTGCCGCAAGCGGGTCAAACGCTGCAACTGGCGCCAGCCGTCACGCAGTCGGATACGCAGACCTTTCGGGCACCGATTTTTACGGACAAAGCCGAAGCGTTGCAGGAGCGCACGGCCACTCCCCGCATATTGCACGTGGAAGACGACGAGGATCTGAGCCATGTGCTCGAGATGGCGCTGGCCGGCAACGCCGAAGTCGTGCTTGCCTGCACACTGCGAGCAGCGGAAGCGCTGCTGCGCGAGGAGAACTTCTCGTTGCTGGTGCTCGATATGGGCTTGCCGGACGGCACGGGCCTCAGCTTGCTCGAGAGGCTGCCGAGCCTCGTCTCCCAGCCGCTGCCGGTTGTAATTCTCTCTGCCTCTGAAGTCGCACGTGATGTGCAGCAGCGAGTCGCCGCTACGCTCGTCAAATCGCGCGTATCAGAGGCGCACATCGTGCATACAATTCTCTCACTTGTGGAGCGGCCGGATGTTTGAACCCTAAGTCGATTCCGCCGCTTCGACTGCTTGCGAGAGCCGCTGGGTGCAGACGATTAAATCTTGCAGGACTTGCGGTTCGATGGCGGCGCCGGCTGACTCCTGACGCAATCTCACTCCCTCGACAAGGCACTCGAGATCGCCGGCGCAAGCGCTCACTGCCGCGTACCCGAACATTGATCCACTGCCGCGAATTTTATGCGCCAGGTGCTCGATTTGATCGATGACGAGTGGATCGCCGTTATGGGCGTGCTCCACCAGCGAATGCAGTGTGATCGCCTCACCTCTCGTGCGCTCCAAAAATCTTCTCCCAAGCTGCGTCACCTCGCGCTGTAGGATTCGTTTATCCATGCGCTCATCGAGAGGCGGCGCTTTGGCGGTATGTCCTTCCCACAGGGAACGCAGCTGTTTGGTGAGCTGCATCGGATCAAAAGGCTTGGCGATGATGCCGATGGCACCCATTTTGCGAAACAGCGCAACTTCGCGCGGCATGGCTTTGGCGGTTACGAAGATGACCGGTATGTGAGCAATCGCGGGATCAGCACGCATCCTGCTCAGGGTTGCGGGTCCATCGAGGCCTGGCATCATCACGTCAAGCAGCAGTACATCCGGTTGCAGCTCGCGGGCAAGCTCGAGCGCCTGAGCGCCCGATTCGCCGGTGTGGACCTTGAGTTCATTTGAGAGGCCGAGCGCAATTTGCACGATCTCTCGAATATGCGGCTCGTCGTCGATATACAGTACTGTTCGCAATTCCGTCGCGTTCATCTGCGCCTCCTTTCATTTTCCATTTCCGGCCGGTCGCGTTTTTGTGCTCAGTTAGGACAAGGTAACGCGGTTCCGACCGTTCTCTTTGCTCTGGTAAAGACGTCCGTCTGCGACACGCATGAGCGACTCGACGCTTAATTCCTTGTGATCTGCGGCGGCCTCCAGCCCACTCACTCCAATGCTGACCGTCACATCGATCATGCCCGCTTGCGTTCGCATCGGTGGGGCCGCCATGGCTTCGAGAAGCCGTTCGGCTACCTTCTTTGCACCTACGAGATTAGTCCCTTCAAGGACCACCACAAATTCCTCCCCGCCCATCCGCGCGCACCAGTCGGTGTTGCGCGGCAAACACTGGCCCATGCGCCGCACGAACTCCTGCAACACCGCGTCGCCTGAAGAATGTCCGTAGCGATCATTGATCTGTTTGAAACGGTCGATGTCGAGGGACATCAGACATAGCTCGCCTCCAAAGCGGCGCATGCGTTCGAGCTCCCGGCTCAGACGTCGCTTGAAGTAGCGCCGATTCGGCGCACCGGTCAATGGGTCGGTCATTGTCAGACGGCGCTTTTCCGCCAAGGCGTCTTTGAGTGACTGTTCCAGTGCTAAAATGCGTTGCGCGATGCGCAGCCGTGCCAACAGGTGCGCGGATGACATCCGCTTGCTCATATAGTCGTCGGCCCCGGCATCAAGACCCGCAAGAACGTCGTCTTCAGCGTCTTGTATTGTCAGAAGTACGATATAGACATAGCCTGGCCATGTTCGCTGGCGGATGGTGCGGCATACCGCGAGACCATCCATGTCGGGCATTTTCAGATCCATTATGACTATTGGTGCAAAAGTCTCCTGCAGAGACGTCAATGCCGCGGCACCGCTGAGCGCTGTAGCGACCTCAAGACCCGCAGCCGTTACGAGACTCTGCAGCGCTGCCAATGCGAGCTCGTCGTCATCGACAAGCAATACCCGGGGCGGAACTGCAAACGGAAGCTTCAGAACCTGCGTGGTAGTGCCGAGGTCGGGTTCCATTTGACTCATGCTCTCCTGCATTGCAACTGTGCCAGTTCCGGGCAGTCGCACTGGTGCATCGCCAATCGGCTCCTACAGCGAGTGCGTTAGATGATTTATTGTCGCGGGACGAGTTGAAGCAGCGGACATCCACAGCTCTTCGCCAGCGACTCCTTAAAGCCCGCGTGCGAATATGGCCGCCGCGCAGCGGAGCGCTTCGAAAGCATTGCAATGAGAGTGGGCGCAGTTGCCAGTAGCGTCAGTTCGTTCGCGCACATAGGTACTGGCAGCGCATCACACTTTCACGATGTCGGGAAAAGCACCGACCCATGGTCCGACTAAGCTGCGTGCGCCTGACTCGCCAGAGCATCCGCAAGTGCAGCGCGGGCGTCCTTCAGCGAGCGCCGCAGGGCAAAAGTGTTTAAGCCAGCGTGAATGCGTGCCAGCAGTTCCGTGTCATGCACTTTCTTGGTTAGATAATCGTCGACGCCAGCACGGTAGGCTGCCTCGTAGTCGAGTGTGCGGTCGCGGGAGGTGAGCATGATGATGCAAGAATCGTCTGTGCCCCGGCTTCGCAACTGCTCCGTGAGTTCGATACCGTTCATGATCGGCATCGCCCAATCGACCAATATTACAGGGATGGACTGCCCTTCGAGAAGGGCGAGCGCTTCTTCGCCATTGGCTGCGCACGCGACTTCGAAGTCGTGTGCCTTGAGCCGGTCCGCAATCAGCTCGCGCTCAAGTTCATCGTCGTCAACGACGAGAATCCTTAGCGGCATCTTCTGCGCCAGAACTTTGAGCTTGCGGGTGACGGCGCCTTGGTCGATGGTGTGTTCTTCTGTCATGACCGGTTCCTTTTGCTAACGCACACCCAGTCGGAGGTCTGAACTCACGGCTAAAGTCGCAGCGTCGGCTGGCGATTGCGACGAGGGCTGCTGTATGTTGAATCAAGTGATTCTGGAGCATTCTTCAAGGATTCAAGCATCCACGCAAGGTCAAAACAGTCATTACGTGACGGGCATTCGTATTTACTCGCGTGACTGCTCACCACCTGAGTAAACCAAGAATTGGACGGGCTCGCGCCTCGAGCGCGGCATCGAGACTCGCACGAAAGGCGCGCGCAGTGGCTGCACTCCAGCGAAAGAAACGCCAGTTATGTGAGCCGGGAGAGATTGATAGTCGTCGAGGCCCGCTTGTTTCGGACCGATGCTTTACGAGTCGTTCGCAGTCCGCGATTTCCTAGCCGACAGTTGCAGTTACCAGCCTTTCAATCAGGCAGCGGAGAAATACTCGCGTATCTTGGCGGCAACCTGCCGGTCGGTCATTTCAGCCTACGTCACATTTCGTTTGCAACATCCATCCGTAACATTTGGAGTCATTCACCGCTATCGAAGGACGCTGGATCGCCGCATCCTTGAGAATTGGCGCGCTAAATGCGCGCATGCACTATCCGTTGTGCCCACGGCCGCACTGGCGCGGACATCCAGGATTGCGCTGCATCGGGTTAGTGCGCGGCCAGCGTGCTTCGCCGCAGCACGAACTTAATTGAATCTTAATGCCAACCCTTAGCTTCGGGGCGTATCTTCCTGTGCTCGGGGGAAGAAGACATCGCGCCTTGGGCTGCTCTCGGGCCACCCATTCACGTGTGCTCACCGACCCCACACCAACACCTTCTAAGCAAACGATCGGGGAGACGACATGAATACGATACTGGTCAGAGTACTGGCGGGCGCGTGCCTCGCAGGCGCGTTGGGTTTTGCGACAACGCCTGCGAGCGCGCAGTCGAGCGAAGTCAAAGAGAAGCCGCGGATCTACACCTACGTGTCAAACTGGGTGCTGCCGCGCTCGAAATGGGCGGACATGGAAAAGAACAACGCGACCTCGCAGAAAATCATCGATGCCGCGCTTGCGAAGGGCACGATCATCGCGGCCGGCAATGGGGAGGCCTTGGTTCATACCGAACATGGCGCGACGCACTATGGCTGGTGGTGCGCGACATCCGAGGCCGGCGTGCTGAACCTCCTTGAGGAGTTCTACAAGAACGGCTCGGCAACCAATGCGACTTTCGCGAGCGCAACCGCGCACTGGGACGGGCTCTATGTCAGTCGCTTCTACAACTACAAGAGCGGTCCTTTGAAGAATGGCTACGACCATGCGGCGTACTACAAATTGAAGGCGGATGCACCCAACGACGCGGTCTCGACGTTGAGCAAGGCGTTGTTCGTGCCGTTTTTCGAGAAGCTCATGAATGACGGCGCCGTCGTGGCGTACCAGGTTGCGGAAGAGGCGATTCACACGCAGGATCCCAACTGGTTCTTCGTGTTCTACCTCACGCCCGATGCAGCAGGTCTCGACAAGGTGAATGCGGCGCTGAATGCTGCCGTGGCGAAAGATCCGCTGGCTGGCGCGGCTTTCACATCGATGGTCGACTTCGCGCCGCATCGCGATGATCTCTCGCGCGCCAACGCGATGTTCAAGTAGAAATTTTCCGCAGATCGTACGGGCACGGATGACGCGCCCTTAGGAAAATTCGGCCCCGGCGGCGCAAAATGCGCCGTCGGGGGGCGCGTGTTCTGGATCCCGCTATTTAGGAGGCCGGAGGCAAGTTCGCCCGCCCTTGTCAAACGGGCTACGAGTTCATCGCGCGTTAACACCATATCTTTGCTTCCGCAAGCAAATAGAAATTAAAAAGAAACGTAAACGATCGTTCAGCGGGAAAAATTCACCAGCCAACTCAAAGAGTTAATCGGTAACTTTCACTTTACCCGCAAAGTTGCCCATGCAATCTTTATGCTGGGGCGGGTTGAATTGATACCACGTGTGCTCAGCTGGGTCGCTGATCTATGTGATCGAGGCAGATGATCGCAGCGGCTGTCGACATGAGGTGCCTTCACTTTAGTACCGATTGCGGCGCCTACCGCATTGCGGCATCGACGCCGGCAGGCCACACGCTCTTCCTTGATCTTAGGAACGCTGACGTGCATCCTCCAACGCTCGCTCGGAGTGGCACCGGAGCGGATCGCTAAAAAAGTTAAGAGCTGCAATCACTCAAGGGGGACAACGTGAAAAAGATACTCTCACTCATCGTGCTCGCAGGAGTGTTCTTCGCCAGCCCGGCATTCGCGGCAGACCCGGTCGTGGGCACCTGGAAGCTCAATGTCGCGAAATCGAAGTTCAATGCGGGCTCAGAGCTGACCGCCGGCACCCGTGTCTACACCGAAGCCAAAGGCCTGTACACGCTCGACCAGAAGCTGACAGGCGCAGATGGCAAGCAAAAGTCGATGCGCGCGCAGTACCGCGACGGTAAAGAGGAAAAGCAGGGACCGGGCGGGCCCGCGGATACGACGCTCGGCAAGAAGATCGACGCAAACACTTGGGACTTCGATCTCAAGAAGGAGGGCAAGGTCGTTGGCCACGTCCATCGTGTCGTATCGGCAGACGGCAAAACGCTCACGGTACAAAACACAGGTGTGCAGCTCAGCGGCGCCACGGGCGACGAGACGCTTGTCTTCGACAAGCAATAGCGATTGCGAAAGGGCTGCGCGCAGGGACGTGCGCACCCAGCCCGGGTCGTTCGAGTCAACTCGCAAGCGTAACCTCCGACTGCCTACCACCGCCAACAGAGGAGCGATGGTGCCGGGAGGGACACGCAGCACCCACCAGCGGCAATTGACCCGACGCGGTCCGGTGATTCGCCCGTTAGCTCCGTCGTCACCGGTTGCCCCTCAGCCGGTGAGCCGGCTCGGCCAAACTTAGCCGCTTGAGCTAAGCTGCCGGCTACGGAGGCGATGAGAAGACCTCCCGCGATCTGTCTGGGGGCCCGCCGGTGACTGAACCCTCGCACGCGGTATTTCTGAGCTACGCCTCGCAGGATGCGCAGGCGGCCCAGAAGATTTGCGCGGCACTGCGTGCCGCCGGCATCGAGGTCTTTTTCGATCAGAGCGAGCTGCGCGGCGGGGACGCGTGGGATCAGAAGATCCGGCACGAGATCCACGATTGCGCGCTCTTTATTCCGATTGTCTCGCAGCACACCCAGGAGCGTCTCGAGGGCTATTTTCGGCACGAGTGGAATCTCGCAATCGAACGCACCCATCACATGGCCCAGCAGAAGCCCTTCCTGGTACCGGTCGTCGTTGACGGTACGCGCGATCAGGAGGCCTTTGTCCCGGACGCCTTCCGGGCGGTGCAGTGGACGCGCCTGCCGGGAGACGAGACACCTCCTGCCTTCGTTGAACGGATACGGCGCCTGCTGTCGCCGGAGCTGTCGCCGATGAGCGCAGTGTCGGGTGCTACGGTGGCAATAACGGAGCCGGTCCGCGCATCCCGGAGGTCAAAGCCGGTCCTGCTCGCGATCGTTGCCGTCGGCGTCGTCGCGGCGCTGGCGTACTTCCTCGCCAATGAGTTCTGGATCCCCAAACACGCGACGCCAGAGACGGCCGCCCACGCAGGCGCGGCCCCCATCGCCTTCAACCCGCCGCCGCACTCGATCGCCGTGCTGCCGTTCGTCAACATGAGCGGGGATAAGGAGCGGGAGTATTTCTCGGACGGGCTCACGGAGGAGCTGCTCAATTCCCTCACTGAGGTCAATGAGCTCCAGGTCGCCGCCCGCACCTCGGCGTTCTCGTTCAAGGGCAAAGACACTGACATCGGCACGATCGCGCGCAAACTGAACGTGGGCGCAGTCCTCGAAGGCAGCGTGCGGCGCTCGGCAAACACCATCCGCATCACTGCGCAGCTGATCAATGCCGTCACGGGCTTTCACCTGTGGTCGAAGACCTATGACCGGGACTTAGGCGATGTGCTGAACCTGCAGACCGAGATTGCCACCGCGGTAGCCAGCGCCCTGAAAGCCACGCTACTCGGCGATGTCGCAGCCAGAGTCGAGCTCGGCGGGACGCGCAATCCGGCTGCCTTCGACGCGTATCTGCGCGGGGCTAAGGCGTATCGCTCGAGTCGCGACGCCAAAGACCTCCCAGCCGCGATTGCCGCGTACACGGAAGCAATCCGCTTGGATCCGCACTATGCGCTCGCGTTCGCAGCCCGATCGATCGCCCTTTCCACTGCCGCCGGGGAGGCCGAGACCCCAGAGGCGGTGCGTGAAGGCAATGACAAGGCGCAAGCGGATGCGCGCCAAGCGCTCGCGCTCGCGCCGGACCTGGCCCAGGCTCACCTCGCATTGGCGTTCGTTTCGGAAAGCACGCTCGACTTCAGGCACGCGAGTGAAGCCTACGAGCGCGCCCTGGCGCTCGCGCCGGGCAATGCCCAGGTTGTGCGAGATAGCGGTGCATTTGCAGTCTACATGGGGCACTTCGATGCGGGTCTTGCGGCTGCCCGCCGCGCCGTCGTGCTCGACCCGCTCGGTCTCCTGAGCCATTCCCTGCTGGGCCGGGCGCTGCATGCAGCCCGCCGCTATGAGGAGGCAGTTGCAGCTTTCGCAAAAGCCATCAATATTGACCCTGACTACAAGGCGACCTACGCGGATCGCGGGCTCGCCTATTACGAACTCGGGGATTTGCAGCGCGCGCGCGCTTCATGCGAGACGAAGCCGGACTACTGGGAGAGTCAACAGTGCCTCGCGGTGACCTATGACAAGCTCGGCCGGCACCCCGATGCAGAAGCTGTGCTTTCGAAACTGAAGGCAGCAAATGGCGATGCCTCGGCGTACCAGTACGCCACGATCTATGCGCAGTGGGGTAATCGGGCGAAGGCGCTCGTATGGCTCGAGACGGCGCTGCGGCTGCGTGACCCGGGTCTGATATACGTAAAGACCGACCCGCTCCTGGACCCCTTGCGCAAAGAGCCGCGCTTCCAGGCGATTGAGCGGGAGTTGAAGTTTCCGAGCTAAGCGGCGGTGCGGCCAACTCCAGCCACTCGAGCAGAACCCTCGATTCTCTACATAGCGGACATTGGAACGATTTTCGAGGGACTGAAGGAATCGTGTCGGAACTGGCCGATTTGCGACGCTCGACCCGTACAAGAAAGATCTGCCTAACAGCTCATGGTCGAAACGCGTCCGTAGAGACCAGGGATCCATTGCTTCTCTTTGATGCGGCCGGAGTAAAGGTCTCCCCATCGTGTCAATGCGTAGATAAAGAGGCGCCGCCTCAGCGGCTCGCAAGTGCTCCGCAACGCGAGCAATCGGATCGCTTTACAATCGCTCTCTCGCGCAGCGGCTCACGTACACTGCGCCCGGCGGCACGAAAGACTTGGAGTCCCAGTTGCAACGATATAAGTTATTGATTATTAAGTATAAAAAACGACGAATGCCCAGGAGAGGACTCGAATCTGACGCGTAACTTCCTGATCTAATGGGATTTCATACAATGCGGCCTCGTCAGTTACCCGCAAGGTTACCCACGACCTAATTCGCGGCGAAATTCCCATCTGTCGCCAAGGACTTTGACAAACCGCTCTACAAGTAATAGCGGCAGGAGCTCTTCGGGGGCCCAATCGAGCCGTGAGATTTTTGCTCGACACCCACGTGGTGCTCTACTGCAGGCCACTGCGAACAGAGGTGATTCGCTGAGTGTTGAAGCCAAGCCAGTGCATTCGTCCCGCGTAGCGGGCATGCTCGACCTTGATGCAGCGATCCATGACGACTGAAAGGCCGCCTTCCTCCGCGATGCGCGCGCCTTCCTCGTTAATCACCGTGAATTGGCACCACAGGCACTTGGCGCCGATCGCCACGGCTTCTGTCGCGATCCCAGGCAGGGCCATCGGTGCGCGGAAGACGTTGACGACATCGACGGCAACCGGCACCTCCCGCAGACTTGCGAAGCTCCGCTCGCCGAGGATCTCCGACTCGCGCGGATTCACCGGAATCACGCGATATCCGTGTCGCTGTAAGTAGAACCCGACGAAGTAACTGGCACGCAGCGGGTTGCCCGATAACCCCACGATCGCAATGGTCTTTGCGGCCAGCAGCACGCGCTGGATGGTCAACGGGTCCTGATAACGCCCGAGGTCGAATGTGTTCATCGAACGCCCTCCAGGGATCCGGGCGCACGGGCGCGAGCGAAGCCCTGCTCGAGGTCCCAGATCAGATCTTCGGCGTCTTCGATGCCGACCGACAGTCGGATCGTCCCCGGGCCAACACCGGCCGCTCTGAGCTCCTGCTCGTCGAGCTGTCGGTGCGTCGTGCTCGCCGGATGAATGACGAGGCTCTTCGCGTCGCCGACGTTCGCGAGGTGCGACCACAGGGTGAGGCCACGAATGAAGTCCTGTCCGGCGTCTCGGCCGCCCCGGATATCGAACGACAACACTGAGCCCGCGCCATGCGGCAGGTACTTGTCCGCGAGAGGACGGTATCGGCTGGTGCGCAAGCCGGGATACGTTACGTTCGACGCGAGCTCGTGCGACTCGAGGTAGTCGGAGATCGCGATGGCGTTCTCGACGTGACGCGACATACGCAGCGACAAGGTCTCTAGTCCCTGCAGGAAGAGGAACGCATTGAAGGGCCCCATGCAAGCACCCAGATCCCGCAGGGTCTCGGCGCGCAGCTTCATCAGGTAGCCGTACGTGCCGAAGGTCTCGTGGAACTGCAGTCCGTGATAGGCGGGAGAGGGCTCGGCGATAACCGGGAACCGGCCGTTCGACCAATTGAACTGGCCCGAATCCACGACCACGCCGCCGATGCTCGTGCCGTGGCCTCCGATGTATTTGGTTGCCGAGTGCAGCACGATGTCGGCGCCCCACTCGATCGGACGGCACAGATACGGTGTCGCGAACGTGTTGTCGACGAGAAGCGGCACCCCGTGCTCGTGCGCAACGGCCGCGATTGCCTCGATATCGAGCACGTTACCGCCGGGGTTGCCGATCGTCTCCCCGAAAAACGCCTTGGTGTTGTTGCGAACCGCGGCCCTCCAGGCACCGAGGGCGTCGGGATCGACCCATGTCAGCTCCACATTCAGCTTGCGCAGCAGGTGCTTGAACTGATTAACTGTTCCGCCGTACAACGCCGCTGACGACACGACGTGGTCGCCCGGTGCGAGCAGCGTAAAGAGCGCTGCGGCCTGCGCGGCCAACCCGCTTGCGAATGCTACCGCGCCGCATCCACCCTCCAGACTCGCGATGCGCTCCTCGAACACAGCCACCGTCGGGTTTACGATCCTCGAGTAGGTGTTGCCGTACTCCTGGAGGTTGAAATAGGCGGCTGCCGCTTCTGGATCTTCGAAGACGTAGCTGGTGGTCTGAAAAATCGGTACCGCACGCGCACCAGTATTCGGGTCCGGACGCTGACCGGCATGAACCTGACGAGTCTCGAAGCCGAAACGGCGTGAAGCTTCCACAGACGCGGCTCTCCTGGCGCGATGGACTGCGCGATCATAGGGCTTCTTCTGCTTTGCTGTCTCCAATTGCCGCAGCGCACCAGCTTATAACCGATAAGTCATAGTGTTCGGTCAACGCCGGTTGTACCCTTTGCCACCGGAGCGTAGCGTCGCGCTCTGCACGCGCGCAAGCTGTCGGCACGACGTTCCCAAGTTATCCAGGAGGCAGAAACATGGCGCAGCTCAGTGTCAATAATGGTGTCAACGTCCAAGCGCTCCTTGACGCAAGGGAGGCGCTGAGGAACGCCCCCGCGGCCGCCGAGTTCACCTGGCGCGCAGCCTGCAAGTGGCAGAACGGTACTCATGCCCGCTCGACGGTAAGTGGATTTCGTGGGCTCGGGGAGGAGCAGTCGCACAAGACCGAGTTCTCCTTCGAGACCGATCATCCGGAGATTTTCGCCTCCGAGGACCTCGGTGCGACGCCGGTCGAGCTGGTGCTCGTCGGTCTTGCGAGCTGCTTGACGGCTGGAGTCGCTGCGGTGGCGCAGAATCGCGGCATACAGCTGCGCTCCGTGGAGGCAAAACTCGAGGGCAAGATGAATCTTTATGGCATCCTCGGCATCGACAGCACCGTGCGCAATGGCTACGACGACATCAAGGTCACTTTCCATATAGACGCCGACGCGTCGAAGAAAGACATCGAGGCGCTCGTGGCGCAATCCCAAAAGCGCTCCGCCGTATACGACATCGTGACCAATCCGACCAACGTAACCGTCGAGGTCGTCTAGCGGGACTGCGTCGCCCGCGACGGGCTCGCCATCGAAAACATCACCACGGTCGTCGTCGGCGGCGGGCACACCGGGCTTGCGACTAGTCGTGTTCTCACCGAGCACTCGATCGATCACATCGTGCTCGAGCGCGGTGAGGTGGCGAACTCCTGGCGGCGCGAGCGTTGGGATTCGCTGCGCCTGTTGACGCCCAACTGGCAAAGTCGGCTGCCAGGTTATCCATACAACGGCGCCGATCCCGACGGTTTCATGACGATGCCCGAGGTGGTTGCGCACATCGCCGGGTTTGCTGCGGCGAGCTCCGCGCCCGTGCGCACCCACACAACCGTCACCTCCATCAGGCGAATCAATGGCGGCTATCGCGTCGCGACCGACCGCGGCGCGATCCGCTGCCGCAGCGTGGTGCTGGCGAGCGGCCCCGCAAACATCCCGAGGGTGCCGCAGGTGCGCCAAGCAGTGCCGCAGCACATCGAATGCTTCACGGCATTCGACTATCGCAATCCGGAGCGGCTACCGCCGGGCGGCGTACTCGTCGTGGGCGCCTCGGCGACGGGCGTGCAGCTCGCTGACGAGATCCAGCGCTCGGGCCGCCCGGTGACACTGTCGGTCGGAGAGCACGTGCGGTTGCCGCGGAACTACCGTGGCCGGGATGTGCTCTGGTGGATGGACGCCTCTGGTGTCTGGAGCCAGCGTTACGATGAGATCGACGATCTCGAGCGTGCCCGGAGGTTGCCATCGCCACAGCTGGTGGGCACAGTCGAGCACGCGACTCTCGACCTGAACGTTCTGCGAGCTGCGGGAGTCGAGATCGTCGGCCGGCTGGGCGCTATTCGTGACGGCCGCGCGCTCTTCTCGGGAGGGCTTGCCAATCAATTCGCGCTTGCCGACCTAAAGATGAGCCGGTTGCTCGATACGTTCGACGCTTGGGGCTGCACCAACGCGCCCGACGCCGAGGTTGACCCAGCAGAGCGTTTCGAGCCGACCCACGCGCCGGCATCGCCACGGCTGTCACTCGACCTGCGCAGCGGCGAGATCCGCTCGATCATCTGGGCCACAGGATTTCGTCCCGACTATCGCTGGCTCGAACTGCCGGTCGTCGATCGCGGGGGTGAGCTACGCCACGACGGTGGCGTTGTCTTGGGTGTCCCCGGTGTCTACGCGATGGGATTGCCTGTGTTACGGCGTCGCAAGTCGACGTTCATCTTCGGCGCGGAGGACGATGCACGCGATGTCGTGCGGCACCTCGTGCACCACCTCGCGGGTGATGTCCGGACCGTGTGAGTCCCCCAACGCCAGCGACGCCAAGCTTGGTGCGACCATGCAAGTGCACTCTGCGCACCGAGCTTCTGTACTCGCCGACGGCTCATCACCGAGCTAGCGACTCCTTTGCCATACCGCCTCCAGCGAACCTTGGTCCCTCATAAACGCGGTTCGTCGATCACAAACGTCTCGCGGTCGACCTCGCCTAATCCACCGCCCATCGACTCGATACGTGAATTAGGCAATGAGTGACCGCAATCGGACCGGTCAGCGACGTTCCACCCAGACTCATCAGGGGATAGCTGGAATTTTGAGCACGGCGGCAGCCAAAGCTGGCCGAAGGCAAATCCCCGACCACAAGCTCACGGTATTCCCCAATCCCGGAATTAGGCGTTTCTGATCGTGCTCGGATCGCGAGCGTAGAAGGGAGTCGCTTGGGCGATTGAAGCGATTGGCACGCGGCACTTCGGAAGCGTGCGCGAACTGGTTGCTGGGGTGGGCTTCGTTGATATGCCGCGGGCTTGCGTGGGCGCATCGTTCAGTCCTCGCTGCCGACCATCGCGTCGAGGGATATCAGGGAGCCCCATGCCTTCCCTAGCGATCGCAATGGGCTACTCAGTCTTGCACGGCACTTCGGGTCTGCGCCTCGTCCCGGGCAATGCACGAGTTCCATTTCCGCGCATTTAGGCCAGGCGTCTACGCGCGAATTAGCTTCGCGGACTACTGCGGTTCGAGTCGGTGTCCCAATAGGCGGGCTCGCCAACGGACTGCCGCAGCCAGGCACTCAGTTCCCGAATTTTCCCGGACGAGCGGAGGTGTTCGGGGTAAGCAAAGTAGATCGTTGCTCCTTCTGCCTCAGCTCCGATATCCAGAACTTTGAGCGTTTGCTTTCTTAGCGGGGTCTCGAGCAAAAAAGTCGCTAGCAAGGCAATCCCCAGCCCTGCAACGGCTGCATCGCGCATGAGCACCCCATTGTTGACACGTAGGGCCACCTGCGGTCGCGCAATCACCCATTTGCGGCCCACCCGAAAGCGCCAGTCCGCAGCGCCACGATTTCCATACATGATGCCGCGGTGTTGCCCGAGATCTTGAAGCGAAGTGGGATTGCCGAAGCGCTTCAGATAGTCGGGGGATGCCACTAGCACGCGTCTGCTCGCAGAGAGGCGCTTCACGATGATCCGGTCATCGTCCACCGGACCGTGACGCACGATGGCGTCGTAGCCCTCACCGTGGATATCCACGAATCGGTCATCGAGTTCCAATGTGAGCTCAATTCCAGGATACCTCGCGAGAAAGCCGAACAATGCCTGCCCGAGGTGCAGGGTTCCGAAACTCACGGGCGCAGAGATGCGTAGAGGGCCGGTGAGGGTACCGCGTCGCTCAGTGAGCTCAGAGGCAGCGCTTTCTACGTTTCGCAGTATTTGTTTGGCGCGTTCATGGAATGTGTTGCCGTCATCGGTCAACGACAGACTACGCGTTGTTCGGCGCACGAGTTTGGTACCCAGGACGCGCTCTAGCTCCGTGAGGCGCTCGCTGACAACCGACTTCGATAACGCTAAACGCCGCGCGCCACCCGTAATAGAGCCGGCCTCCGCGATAGCAGAGAATGCCGCGATGGATTCAAGCTTAAGCATTGTTCGTTTTTTCCGAAATTTGGATCGGCTGATTATCAGCTATCGCGAACTCCATTTGGAAACTACAGTGCCTAGCACGACAGACCGGTAACCGCTGAGTATTGGAGGGTTCATGTTTAGGCATCTGGTGGCCCTCGCGGCTGCCGCTTTCCTCACCACGCCAGCCTTGGCGCGTATCGAAGCATTTCCAGTCACTTTTCATACGCAGATGGTAGCAACCAACGGCACCAGTCTTTTTGTGCGTGTCGGCGGCCGAGGGCCGGCGGTCATCCTGCTGCACGGTTTTGGGGATACGGGGGATATGTGGGCCCCGCTGGCAACCGTATTGGTAAGGGACCACACCGTCATCGTGCCTGACCTTCGCGGCATGGGTTTGTCGGCGCATCCTGATTCCGGCTACACCAAGAAGAATCAGGCTCTGGACATCGCCGGGGTAATGGACGCGCTGCAGGTGAAAAGGGCCGATCTCGTGACCCACGACATCGGCAATATGGTGGGCTACGCGCTGGCGGCCCAATTTCCGCAGCGCATTGCGCGATGGGTCGTCATCGATGCGCCGTTACCCGGCATTGGTAATTGGGACAGCATTCTGCGCAGCCCTTTGTTGTGGCACTTCAACTTCCGCGGTCCCGACGAAGAGCGATTGGTGCGGGGACGGGAGCGTATTTATCTCGACCGCTTCTACAACGAGCTATCGGCGGATCCGAAAGCTATTGATACGCAAACGCGCGATCACTATGCCGCGCTTTACGCGAAACCGCATGCCATGCACGACGCTTTTGAGCAGTTCGGCGCGTTTTCCCAAGACGCCACCGACAACAAGGCGCTGTTGGCTCAAGGAGGGAAGCTGACGATGCCCGTGCTTGGCGTAGGAGGGGAGAAGTCTTTCGGCACCGGGATGGCAGATGAGTTGCGGTTTGTCGCGGATCATGTCAGCAGCGGAATCGTTCCTCACTCCGGTCACTGGATCATGGAAGAGAATCCGCAGGCAACGGTCAAGATCGTCACGGAATTCCTGGCCAAATGAGCGCGCGCATCGCCACACTTTCACTGGGTCTACTGTTCACGGTGGCCTATGCCGCGCCCCTGTTCTCGCCCCAGCTGCGCCTCACGCCGAGTGAGGTCGACGCGATGCCGGCGCACGATTCAGGCGCAGGCACTTCGGGGGTCGCCGGAATTCGTACCACCGTGATGTCAGGGGACTCAACCCAGGACGGTCCTTACACAATCCGCCTGAGCGTTCCGGCAAACACCAAGATCCAGGCTCATACCCACCGCGACGATCGCACCGCCATCGTGGTCTCCGGCGTGTGGTATTTCGGTTACGGCCCACTCGCGGGCGCTGGGGCCGAAAAGGCTCTGCCGGCCGGAAGTTTCTACACCGAACCGGGTGGTATTGCACATTTTGCGGAAACCAAGGCAGATCGAGTAATCGTTTACATTACCGGACACGGGCCGACCGACACCGTCTACCTCAAGTGACACCAGCTTTGCTGGAGCTTGTGAGCGGGAGTCGCCAACCTTAGAGAGTGGCCGGCTTCTGCGTTCCAGACGCATCCGCGAGCTACTCGAGGAATGGTTATGGCTACTTATTTGAAAGACCGGCAAAGCGCACCCCTCAGGATTGGAATCACCGGCGTTGTTTGCTGTCAGGACTGCTTCCTGCAACAGGAGAACTCAACGTGAACGGGCAAACAAGCGGGACGACCATCGCGAGAACGATTACGGAACACGAAACGCAGCAGATCGAGCGCGCGAACAGGACGAACCGCCAGCCGGTTGTTTTTGTCCACGGCCTTTGGCTGCTGCCAAGTAGCTGGGATCGGTGGGCAAAGCTGTTCGAAGAGGCTGGCTACACAGCGCTAACGCCGGGTTGGCCGGATGACCCAGACACGGTTGCGGAAGCGAACGCACACCCGGACCTTTTTGCCCGCAAGACAATTGGCGCCGTTGCCGACTATTTGGAACGAATAATCGCCGGGCTGTCGAAAAAGCCCGCCCTCATCGGTCATTCCTTCGGGGGCCTGCTCGTGCAGATTCTCGCCGGACGCGGACTTGGCGCGACGACGGTTGCCATCGATCCCGCTCCATTTCGCGGCGTGCTGCCGCTTCCATTTTCATCACTCAAGTCGGCGTGGCCGGTTCTGGGAAATCCGGCCAATCGCAATCGCGCCGTCCCACTCACCTTCGATCAGTTTCGATTTGGCTTTGCCAATGCGGTGAGCGAGAAGGAGGCTAAGGAGCTGTACGAGACCTTCGCTGTCCCGGCCTCAGGCGCCCCCCTGTTCCAAGCCGCCGCCGCGAACCTCAATCCTTGGACCGAAGACAAGGTCGAAATCGAAAATCCACGGCGGGGGCCGCTCCTAGTTATCTCAGGCGAGAATGATCACACGGTTCCTACGGCAATCGCCCGGGCGTCGTTCAGAGAGCAACAGCGTAATATCGGCGTGACGGAATTCATTGAGATTGCCAACCGCGGGCACGCCCTTACCGTCGACAGCGGCTGGCGTGAGGTTGCCGATACAGCGCTGCGCTTCGTGCGGCGATTTGTGGAGTAGATATCACGTTGCAAGAATGAGCTTTGGGATTGCCGACCGCCGATTCTGTGATTGGAAGCAGAGCCGGAGCGGCACGGTCACCAAGTAGCGGCGGGATTCGCCGCGGCCTTCGTAGCAAACATCGCTTAGGAAGAATGCCCGGAAAGTTACTCATCTCAATCGCGCGCTGCGGTGGCATCGCTTGGCATCGCTTGGGCTCGCATGAGCCGGCTTGTCACTCTGGGATTGTTTTCACCAACTTTCTGATGTCGTCACGCGAAGCGGCGTACCACCCGCAATCACTGGCTCCCAGAGTACGATGATTGTCTGCCGTCATTGACGTGTTAGGCCGGTGTTGATCCGGATCGGCCCATCGTGACCGACTGCTTTCTGGCCACGGATCGCTGATCGTCCGGCTGGCGACGAACCTATCCCTCCAGGTTCAACTGCTTCGCGATCTGCGGCCAGCGCGGGCTCGCTTTGAGGTCTTTACTCACGACGAAGCGGAGATAGATCGAAATCGACAGGTCACGCTCTTCGAGGGCCTTTACTGCCCAATCGGCCCCCTGATCCACATGGCCGCAGAGCAGATGAAAGATCGCGTGCGCCGGGGCATCGCCGATCCTCTGTGCCGCATCCAGCAGCCGCTCCAGCGGCATCGCTGCCCCACCCTCTCCGCTGCGCCGTAGCAGCGCCGCAAGCACCGCAACCGCATCCAGATACCATGGGGCGAGCGCATGTGCCCGCCGCGCAACCGTCAGCGCCTGTGCGAGATCGCCCCGGTCGGCGTAGATCATGGACATGGCCACCATGGCGACCACTTGGTGCTCGTCTATTTCAAGCACCTTCTGCAGTTGCTCGAGGGCTTCAGACGGGTGGCCCGCCGACTGCAAATAGGCCTGCAGGTTCATCCGGGGCCATACATCAAGCGGGTCCTCCTCGATCCCGCGACGGGCGAACGCGATCGCCTGCTCCACATGGCCGCACAGGAACTGGAACCAGCTGTAACTCGGTCGGAAGACACAAAGCCTACGCTCTTCGCCATCGGAAAGCCGAAGTGGCGCTCAGCGGCCTCCCAGTCAAAGTCATACATCGCTGCCAGCAGACCCAGCAACGCATGGGCTTCCGGAAGTGTGGGATCGATTTGCAGGGCTTTGTGGGCTGCGGCGCGCGCCGCCGGCACTACCTCATGCGCGGAACAGCGACCGAAAATCATGACGGATATCCAATGGTATCCGAGTCCGATATGAGCGAGGGCAAAAGCGGCGTCAAGTTGAATCGCCTGTTCGTAACTTTGCCGTGCCAGCTCCAGCGACTCCGGCGTGACCTTTTGTGCAAGATGCCTGGCCTTCAGGTAGGCCTCATAGGCTGCAAGGTTCGGTGTATATCGACTTGAGCCAGTCCCATCCGAGAGCTTTATCCTCAGGGCTCCAACGATTGCCGTCGATATCTCGTCCTGGATCGCAAAAATGTCGCTCATTTGCCGGTCGTACCGCTCCGACCACAGGTGCGTCCCATCAGCGGCATGAATCAACTGCCCGGTGATGCGCAGGCGATTGCCCGCCCGGCGCACGCTGCCCGCGAGCACATGAGTCACTCCGAGCGCATCCGCAATGCCACGAATATCCTGTTCCTTGCCCCGAAAGGCGAAGGCTGATGTGCGCGCATCACCTTCAGGCCGGGAGTATGCGTCAACAGGTTAATGATCTCTTCGGCCAACCCGTCGGAGAAGAATTCCTGATCAGGCTCCGAACTCATGTTGGCAAATGGCAGCACCGCGATGGATTTCGCGCGGGCCACCGAACCCACACCAACTGATGCCGGACCTGAAGCCTGTGGTCGTGGTGCGTTCGGCGCCTTGAATGTACTGGAGGCAGGATCGCCTAGGCGGTTCACCGCGTCGACCAGCGTTGGCAGAATGGTGGGGACGCCCGAAGCGCTCGCGTCGAGCCAGTGCGAGGCATTGAGAAAGTACTCGAGCGCGGGTGGCATCGACGCAAGGTCGATCCGTAACGTCAATACCGGCCGTCGTTTCGAAGTGGCACGCTCAATCTCCCTGAGCACGTGCGGCGACGAAGCTGCAGGTTGCGACAACAACAGCAACACGGCGCTTGCGGCATCAATGGCTCGCACGATGGCATCGGCATACAACTCCCCTGGCACCACGTCTCGGTGAGCGATCCAGCAGCGTCGCCCCTGGCGCTCTAGCGCATTGCATACCTCAACCGCAATGGACGTATCCATGCGAGGCATGGCTGACGAATATGTGAGCGGCATCAATCGCCGTCGTTGCACCCTGAGCAGGTGTCCGGGGATTCTCGCGTTGCACGGTGTTGGACACTTATGCTCTTCGTGGCTATGCGTATAGCCTACCTAAAGCCGCGGGCGGCCGCTTCCGGGCAGCCATTTAAGCGCCACCAGTGCCCGGTCATGGCCCGCCAGCTGACGGATTGGCCTGCAGTTCGCGGAACTGCCGCGCGTCGCGGCGACCGGCTGCCGGGGCACGAATCAGCCCGTGGTCTGTCGCCAGAATTCGCCCGGTTTGATGATTGCAATGCCTTGAAACTCGCGGATCGTAAGGAGGTTCTTGTCCACTGTGACTAGGATCGATGCGTTGCCGGCGACGGCAGTACCGAGAACTGGAATGTCGGCCGGATCGCGGCAGACATCCATCGACAGGTCCGCGGGGACCACCGCCGTCGCCACCTTGCCCAAAAAGCGCTGCAGCTGGCGGACCTCACTCTCCGGGAAATTAAACTTGTCGCGAAGTTTGCGGCGGAGTTCGTGCGTGATGAAGTCCGAGATCACGAGTTCATGGTGCGTGAGCACATCCTCGAGCAATTCGGCGCACACGCCGGCTCGACTGATCGCGGCGGCGATCAGTGCGGAGGAGTCCAGAACGATCCTCACTTCCGGTCGAGCAAGCGGAAGACATCTTCGTCCATGTGAACGCCCTGGGCCTGAGCGCGACGGACGAGCCTCGCGCGCAAACGCTGAAACTCCGATACGGTGAGAAATCTGCGCAGCGCTTCGCGTGCTAGGTCGCTCTTGGAGACGCCAGCAGCATTACTTTGACGCTCGAGCGCGTGGTCCAGAGCATCGGGCAATCGAAGGGTGATGGTGGCCATGTATTACATTGTAATACACAGATCTAGTGCATGCAATCACCAGCGCCCGGGGGCAGGGCCGAGGCAGCAGTACAAGGTTTCGCGTGAGTTTTTGCAACCAGCCAATGGCTTAAGTTGACCCGAAGTTGATGGTCGCAAACGGTTGCTATCGGGCTATCTATCTCAGAACGTCCTCGCAGGCACTTAGGACAATATGAGGCGCGACCCCGGCTACGCGATTGCGCAATCGGGGGTGGCCCGTGTGCGACTTGAATGCCTGCTGATCCGCCGCGCTACGCCTTGCACAAGCCGAACGCGGCATGAGCGACGCCGCGATCGATGAACGCGTGCGATGCGAAGCCGTAGCTGGTGAAGTCTTGAGCTGCGGCACTCGCAGCCGGCGCAAAGCTCGATCCCAGGCCATGCATCGGCATGAACCGATTTCTTATCTCGCTCGGTTCGCGACGTGAAAGTAGAGTCGCCTGGGTAGTTGAAGCGATTGGCACGCGCCGCTTCAGAAGCGTGCGTAGAATAAAGCTCGGCGATTCGTTACTCGCCAGACAAAATCAGCGTCAAGAAATTACATTAATAATGTATCGTAAGACATTGAAAAAAATGCCCAGGAGAGGACTCGAACCTCCACGGTGTTACCCGCTAGTACCTGAAACTAGTGCGTCTACCAATTCCGCCACCTGGGCGGTGAGCCGGAAGCAAGGAAGGCGCCGAAATGTACGCATGGGTTTGAGGGCTGTCAATTGACGCCACGACGGGGCAAATATGGCCGCCGCGACCGCGCGCCGGCTGCGGCCAAGAAAGCAGCGTCGGCGCGCGGGGCAAAACGCTCCGGCGGACCGGCAAGGAGGGGCAAAAACTCGCTCGACGGCCAGATCGTCGAAGGCACAGTCAGCGCGAACCGCGGTGGCTTCGGCTTCCTGCGAGTGCTGGGCCTCAACGAGGACATTTTCCTGCCGCCACCACAAATGCGCGGCCTATTGCATGGCGACCGCGTACGCGTGCGTGTGGCCGGCGACGGCGGCGGACGCTGGACGGGGGAAGTGCAGGCGGTGCTCGACCGCGGGGTCACGGCATTTCTGGGCACGATCGAGCAGGAGGGTCGCGGCGCCTGGGTGAGCGCTGCGGACCGGCGCCTGCAGCTGCGTTGCAGCGTGGCTGCGACTGACCTTGCCGGTGCCCGTAACGGCGACTGGGTCATCGCGCGCATCCACCGCTACGCCAGCTCCACCGCGCCTGCGCAGGCAGTGGTTGAAAAGCGCCTCGATCCGGCTCGCCCAGTGGAGCTCGGCACCGAGGCCGCAATCGCACGTTTTGACTTGCCAAACTCGTTCACGCCGGCTGCATTGCGCGAGGCGCATGCCCACGGCGACCGTGTGGATGCGCAGGAGGCGGGATCACGGATCGATCTGCGCGACCTGCCGCTCGTGACCATTGACGGCGAGGACGCCAAGGACTTTGACGATGCGGTCTATGCGGAAGCGCACGCGGAGGGGTTTCGTCTCATCGTCGCGATTGCCGACGTCAGCTACTACGTGCGACCCGGGACGGCGCTCGACACCGAAGCGCGCGCGCGCGGGACTTCTGTCTATTTTCCGACGCGCGTCGTGCCCATGCTGCCGACGCCGTTGTCCGATCATCTATGCTCGCTCGCGC
>Ga0210394_10002667_pt1 | contig 24083 bp, 16 predicted proteins | sample IncBWC12MmetaG_FD_160121 | JGI IMG/M metagenome (GOLD analysis project Ga0210394, IMG submission 160121) | Forest soil microbial communities from Barre Woods Harvard Forest LTER site, Petersham, Massachusetts, United States - Inc-BW-C-12-M | ecosystem: Environmental > Terrestrial > Soil >... | reverse complement strand
AAAGGACGCCTCGTTGTAAAGAAATTCGGCTCGGCCTCGTGCAACCCGACCCAGATCGTTCCTTCGCGATCTTCGAACAACGTTAGGATTCGATTATCGGCGAGGCTGTCACCGTCGCCGGGATGATTGCTATAGCTGATGAATCTTCGATGCGTGCGGTCAAACTCCAAGACCCCGCTGTCAGAGCTACCAAACCACATGTTGCCGTCCCGGTCTTCCAACATCGCGTATATCCGATTCCGCTTCCGATTGTGGTCCGCGTTGGATCTAAGCTGGAATCGAGTGATCTGCCCGGATTTGCGATCAAGTACTCCAGGCACTCCATCGTCTCCATAGAAAATCCAAAACACTCCGAAGCGGTCCTCGTGAAACTGGTTGCCGACGCCAGAACGCGGGGTGGCGATGTGTCGTAGAACTTTGCCTGTTCCACGAACAAATTCGTCGAGCGTTTGAGAAGTAGCGACCCAGAACGTGCCTTTGCGGTCCTCGCCGGTCGACGAGACGTCGTCGTCCCCGATCGTCGCCGAGTTTTGGGGATCGTGAACGAATCGGGTAGATTTTCTTGTTGCCGGGTCAAGGCGAAAGAGCCCCTCGTTGGTCGACAGCCACAGAAATCCGGAGCTGTCTTGGCTGATATGGCTTATGGTTATGGCAAGACCGTTCCTGTTCGGCTCGACAAGCGAATAATGCGTAAACACCTCGGTTACCGGATCCAGGCGATCCAGAAATTGGTCGGATGCAACCCAGATAAATCCTGAGCGGTCCTTAAATAAAGCGTTAATGTATACTCCGCTGAGGCCGTCCGGACGCTGGGGGTCATGCCGGAAGACCTTGCACTTGTAGCCGTCGAAACGGTTCAATCCGTTCTGTGTACCAAACCAGATGAACCCGTCGTCGTCCTGCACAATATCGGAGACTCGCGTCTGGGAAAGTCCCGCACTCGTGGGAAGTCTGCGGAACCGTATGCCCCTCCCCTCGATTATTGGAAGTGTCAGCGTCTTCGCTGGATGAGATTCACTTGCTAACGTTGGACTCATGAGCACCGAACAGCACAACAGAACGGTTCCGCAAGAGACGGCGAAGCCGCGCAGATAGCGCCGATGCAAAGTCGCCCGCTGAATCTCGGATTTCAAAGCCTCGTCACGCTCGTACTATCGAATGTCAACGGATTCCAACTTAGCAAGTGAAACACCAATTTCCCCCTCTTGCCAATTCCGAAAGTGGAGCTTTTTTGATGCCACACGAGAATGCGGCAGGGCCGGGAGATGTGCACAATCCCTCTTTGACGCGGTCATTGTAATGCGGGTGCCGCTGATCTTGCCTGATTTCTCACTGCGAGCTATCAGGGCAATGCAAAAAAACATAAGTTCTGCCGGGTGTATCACGATGGCATTATGGATACCGTGCTCAATCCCGACTTAGCGAACGAGCTCCGCTATGCTCTCGGCGTCATGGAAGAGTACTCACACTTGGGATTGGACGAAGAATACGCGAGCACATTGCGCGAAATCCTAGAGCGGCGCATCGCCGATGCCGATGCCGCGGTCTCCTTCCGTCCCGCCCAACCTGTCCGCTTTTCCATCTCGTCGAAGGTTCCAGCCTAGTCTACTGAGAATTTCGCGGGTCACGGGTCTCCTTTGCCGCGGAGATGGCCAACTCCTGGCGGATCAGTGCATCGGGTTGTTTCGAAAGCGCTGTGCGCTCGTAGAGCATGGAGTCAATCCGCTCACGTAGTGGTGCGCACGCTCCAGCCCTCGATGCGGCACACCTTCGCGTAGAATTCACGTTGGAAGGGCTGACTGAGAGGCAAAAGTGCGCTGAAGTGGGACCAGCTCAATTGTCGCCGAATTCCGCCACCAATTGTCGCGACAACGTCCAGCACCTCACGGTGGATGCGCCTGCCGATGCGCCAATAGAGGAGGGTAAGCCCTATGTTGACGGCAACGGCAGTTTGCCGGCGGGCCTCCTCGATCAAGGTACGGATCTCGATCAACAATTTGCCGGGTTCTTGGCTCTTCAGATCCAGATCTCGTTGCCTCATCCTTACCCTTTTACTATTTTCACCCGATCACGGTTACCCATGACGGATATTGGATCAATGCTCCCGAGGGGTCTTGAGGGAGGAGATCGATCGCTTCACTGGAGCTAAGACTCACGGCCGACCGTGTCCCTCACAGTGGTCGAGACCCCTTCATCTCGAAGAAAGATGCAACCCATGGCATACTCGAAATGTTGACACACGGACAGGCTCAAACTCCGCCGCTCATACGAGTAGTGAGGATCGGGGAACAATACGGGAACAACCTTGGGAGGAGGCATCCCAAGCGATCCTAAATCGGCACTGCTCTAACGTCTTTCGTATCAATCGCGTCCGCTGATTCTAAGCCACTTAAGCCCATTGGTAAGGGGCCCTGAAAAGGCCAGCGTCGGCGGTTCAATCCCGTCCCTGGCACCATTTAAGTCAATGATTTAGCTGAACCTTCGACGGCCATGTGACGCAGATCACCGCACAGTGGCGTCGATAACACGATAATTCAGATGCCCGACCAAGCCGTAGCCGCTAAATTTCTACGGAATGAGCGATAAATAGCGTCAATGGGCGTTCGCATCCGCTGCGATAACGGCCGACTAATCGGCTCATTGCGACCGGACATCCTGTTAAATATTGGCTCTTCCCGAGGTGGAATAAGGTTCTAAAAGGTTCACGTTACCGATGGGGAATTCACCATCAGGCGGGACGGTGCAACGGAGGGTGCTACCTCATGACTATCCAGGATTCCACGATCCTTCGCTTTGGCTCATCTCACCAAGTAAGTTGGGCGGAGTCTATCCAGAAAATTATCCGGAACCAGTTTGCGAAAGGGCTCTCGAATGCCACTCTGGAAGAGGTCTTTCGTGCAACAGCGACCGCTTTGCGGCCGCGAATAGTCGACGCGCTCCTGGAATCGATCGGACGTTTTGATTCGGCCAATGCAAAGTCGATCTACTATCTTTCGATGGAATTTCTGCTCGGCCGCGCTCTTCGGAACAACCTCCAGAATCTAGGCCTTTACAGCGCAATTGAAGGCGCGTTGTCCGAAATGGGCTTCAGGCTCTCCGATGTTCTCGAAGCCGAGCCCGACGCCGCGCTTGGAAACGGCGGGTTGGGCCGTTTGGCGGCCTGTTTTCTCGAGTCGCTCGCATCCCTGCATATGCCAGGCTACGGATACGGCATCAACTACGAATTTGGATTGTTTCGCCAGGAAATCGAGAACGGGCACCAGAAGGAAAGGCCGGATTACTGGGCGAGCGAGCAGTCCCCCTGGCTCATCGAGCACCAGGATCAAACGTTTGCAATTCCGATTTATGGTCGCCTGGAGCACAGCCAGGACCGTAACGGTAATTACAACCCGATGTGGTTGGATTGGAAAGTTCTCCTCGGGGTCCCTCATGACTTTCCCATCGTTGGAGGAGACGGGCGTACGGTGACTACACTCAGGCTTTTTTCTGCCCGTGCGTCCGATGACTTCGACATGCAAATCTTCAATGAGGGAGGTTATCTGCGAGCGGTCGAGGACAAGATCCAGTCCGAGACGGTAAGCAAGGTCCTGTACCCCTCTGATTCAGTTGATTCCGGCCGCTACTTGCGTTTCACCCAAGAGTACTTTCTTGTGGCATGCGCGATTCGAGACATCTTTCGTCGCTTTGTGTCTCATCATCCACATCCCCGGGAGTTTGCGCATAAGATCGCGATTCAAATGAATGACACCCACCCCGCGCTGGCCGTTACCGAATTGATGCGAACTCTGGTGGATGAATTCGATATGCCGTGGGACGAGGCGTGGGAGATTACGCAGGCCAGTTGCGGTTACACCAACCACACGCTAATGCCCGAGGCGCTTGAACGGTGGCCCGTAGATATGTTCGAACGAGTTCTACCTCGACACTTGCAGATTCTGTTTGAGATCAATCGGAGGTTTCTAGCTCAAGTGTCAGCGCGATGGCCGGCTGAGCCACATCGGCTGGAACGCATGTCCCTCATTGAGGAGGGGGGACAGCGAATGGTGCGGATGGCAAATCTCGCCATTATCGGAAGTCATTCGGTAAATGGCGTGGCACAATTGCACTCCAACCTGGTCCGATCACAGCTTGTTCCCGACTTCAACGAGTTCTATCCCGGACGCTTCAACAACAAGACGAACGGCGTCACTCCCAGGCGCTGGCTCATTCAAACCAATCCTGGACTGGTTGCGTGGATCGACGACCGAATTGGCGAATCGTGGCGCAAAGACCTTGATCAATTGCGTGCTCTGGAGCCGTTTAGTATTGACGCAGCTTCGCAACGCTCATTTCGAGAAATAAAACACGCCAATAAGCAGAGGCTGGCGCGGACTATTTTTGACCGCACCGACATACGTGTCGATCCTCTTGCACTGTTCGACGTCCAAGTAAAGCGAATCCACGAATACAAACGCCAGTTGCTCCATGCCCTCGCCATTGTCGACGAGTACTTCTGCATCGTCGAAGACGGAATCGTGCCGGCTGTTCCCCGTGTCCATGTGTTTGCCGGAAAAGCAGCGCCAGGCTACTTCCGAGCCAAACTCATCATTAAACTTATCAACGACATAGCTGCCGCGATCAACAAAGACTCACGAGTCGGGGATGCCTTGAAAGTCGTCTTTTTGCCTGACTACAAAGTCTCGCTCGCTGAGATCATCATCCCGGGCGCCGATCTGAGCGAGCAAATTTCAACGGCCGGAATGGAAGCATCGGGAACAAGCAATATGAAGTTCGCTCTAAATGGGGCTCTGACCGTCGGAACGCTCGATGGAGCGAACGTTGAGATGCTGGAGGAAGTGGGCTCTGACAACATCTTCATCTTCGGCTTGCACACCGACGAGGTCCAGGCCTTGCGGTCGTCGGGTTACAACCCATGGGAACTCTATAATCAGGATCACCGGATCAGACGTGCAATCGATGCGCTTACAGATGGCACGTTCTCACAGGAAGGCCCCGGCGTATTCGACCCGATCCGGCGCTCCTTGCTTGATGAGGGCGACCACTACCTCCATCTTGCGGACTTCCGAGCATATCTAACCGCCCTGGAGAAGCTCTCAAAAACCTTCCTGGATGTGGCCTCGTGGAACTCGAAGGCAATTCTGAACGTCGCGAGGATGAGCAAGTTCTCGAGCGATAGAACCATAAAGGAATATGCGCGTGATATTTGGAATGTTCAGCCTGTTCGACCCTCCGGCGAGATCTAACTTTCAGTGAAGATTCTGCGACGATGATCGGACCATTCGCGCCATCCATTCCAGGCTGTTACGCCTGCAGGGCCATGACGTGGTTTAGACAACTAACGGGGAGTCAGCCTGGGAAATATTGAAGAACGGCGAATTCACTTTTGTCGTAAGCGACTGGATGATGCCGAATCTTTCTGGCGTCGATCTTTGTCGAAGGATTCGCGCCGCGAAGTTTGAGCACATTGTATACGTCATCCTGTGCACATCTAGCTTAGCTTAGCTTAGCTAAGCTATGGCAGAGACGTCAGATCTGGTGGAAGGAATGGACGCCGGCGCAGATGACTTTATCAGTAAGCCGATCGGCTCCGATAGTGCTACAGAGCCTAACTTATTTGCGATGAATGCGCACCAGGTTTGCCTATATCTCCTGGATGTTTCCGGACATGGGGTGACTCCGGCGATGCTGTCTGTCACTTTGAGCTCGCACTTGACTGCGGATGCATCTCACGGTAACCCGCTGAGACGATATGACAGGGGGCGGGGCACATTCGACCCTCTCTCTTCGGGCGATGCAATTCGCGAACTTAATCGACGATTCCAATCGAAAGATGACCACTACTTCACGATGATTTATGGATTGTTCGATTCCAGATCCTCCGTCCTGAGTCTCGCTCAGGCCGGGCATCCCTCGCCGATTCTCATGCGCAAGGAATGCATACTTGAGGGTCGAAATTCGCAGCCTTTGAACGAACTGCTTGCAGGTCTACTGGGTGAGATCAAGACCTGGCCGGGTTCCCAAGAGGCAGCAGATGACCTGTCCCCAATGGCGATGGGAATTACGTGGGGCTGCATTGGGTCCTCAACATGCTCCAGGTCTACCCACAACCGCTGAAGCATCTTCTCGTATAAGGGGTACTTGCGTAGTCAAAATTCGGCGGCCACGACTCTGTTCCGGCCTTTTTTCTTCGCAAGATATAGCGCCTCATCCGCCTGCCGCAATACAGCTTCAGAGATTCTGGGCCCGTTGGTTTTCACGGCGACCGCTCCTACGCTCACCGTAACGGAAAGGGGAGCCCCCTCAATATCGAAGGCAGCGTCCGAAACCTTTCCGCACAATCGTTCGGCCCTCTCCTGCAACGATCGTTCGTCGCAGCCGGCAAGAAGCACCAGAAACTCCTCTCCTCCGTATCGCCCGATCGCATCATCTGGTCTTACAGCGCCTCGCAACCTGCATGCGATTTCGCGAAGCACGGCGTCACCCGCAAGGTGCCCATGCTTGTCGTTGATCCCCTTGAAATGATCAACGTCGCATAACAGAACCGCTGATGGTTTTTGAATCTGCAAAGTGTGATCCAAAGCTTCCAGGATCGCCCCACGGTTCCAGAGCTTGGTCAGTGGATCGTGAGTTGCTTTGAAGCGCATCTCCTCGCGAGCAGCCACTAGATGGTCTTCAAGCTCTAGAATTCGTTGGCCAGCTCGAAGCCGGGCCCTCAGTTCCTCAGGGTGACAAGGTTTCGTTAGATAATCGTCAGCCCCTGCATCCAGCCCTTCAACAAGATCTGCTGATGAGTCCTTGGAGGTCAGAAGGGTAACGTAGACATACGGCCGTTGGGTCAAAGCACGCACGCTCTGGCAGACAGCCGGCCCATCCATCTCCGGCATCATCCAGTCAAGGAGCGCGAGGCGGGGGCCATCCCTTTCCAGCAGTTTATCCATGGCCTCTCGTCCATTGACTGCGGCCACCACGTCGTACCCAATTCGTTTAAGCATGTTTTGCATGAGCTTGAGGGACATCTCATCGTCGTCTGCAATCAGGATCTTCAAGGGACTCTTTCCTCGCAGATTGCACTCAATGCATCGATTGCGCGTAATAATTCTGGCTCGAAGCTGCTAAACGCAGCATTTGCGGTGTTTAGATCTCCGGCCGCAGCCGCGTATTCAACTTTGGCTGCCAACGCCGCCGCCGAAGATGCGGAAAAGTTCGCCAACGGGCCCCGCAATGAATGGGCCACCCGGATCACCTCTGCGGCGTCGTGCTGCCGCAATGCCGTCCTGATTCTGATCATCATGCTGGGACAGTCCTCGCGAAAGAGTGTGACTAGTTCGGCCAAAAACTCTCGGTCGCCGCCTAGCCGAAACAGCAAGACGTTCTCGTCGATCGTTTCCGTTCCAACTTCAATAGGCGCATTCGGATGAGCCTTTTGTTCTGGGTCAATTTTCCTCTTTATCGAGATGAATTTCTCGAGGACATTGTCCAGTTCCTGGGTATGAATCGGCTTGGAAAGGTATCCATCCATGCCGACAGCCAAGCAGCGTTCTCGATCGCCCTTCATCACCAGAGCGGTCATCGCCACTACGGGAGTGTGTCGGCCCGATTCCAATTCGCTCGCCCGCAGCGCCGCGGTTGCTTCAATGCCGCCCATCTCGGGCATTTGTACGTCCATCAACACCAGGTCATAGTGTGAATTGCGCAGCGCAATCAGGGCCTCGCGTCCGTTGAATGCAACGTCCACATGGTGTCCGCGCTTCTCAAGCAGCCTCACCGCGAGCTTTCTGTTTACTTCGTTATCCTCAGCCAATAACACCTTCAGCGCGGAGTCTCGTTCCGGTGTCTCGGACAACTTCGGGCCGGTGACGACTGCTGGGGGTTGGCTTACCCCTGAGGCCCCGAGCACTGTATCCGTTCGGGCAAGCCCATACTTTTGCGGGCGTAGATTACGTGGTTGACTGGATGCATGAACAAGACATCATCCCAGTCTGAAGATCATCATCGTCGCCGCCGCAGCCGCTTAGAGGTGGCAGATCTTGTAGCAGCATTTGAACAGAGCGGTCTGAACCAGACGGAGTACTGCCGGCAGCACGGGCTATCGCTATCCACGCTGAAGAGATATTGCACGCCCATGGGGGATCGGGGCAGCAGCCGGTCTGTTCGGGCTGAGTACTCGGCTCCAGCAGTCTCGCTGATCCCAGTAGAAGTGGTGGACCGACCGGCCGCGCATGAGACAGAGCACACGGCGTTGTATGTCGAGCTGTGCGGGGGTCGCCGGATCGGCGTGGGCGGAGGATTCGATGCGATGACACTGCGGCGACTGATCGCCGCGCTCGAGGAGGTGTAGCGGTGCTCGGCCTGGGCGCAGCCACGCGCGTCTACGTGGCTACCGGCGCGACGGATATGAGGCTGAGTTTCGATGGCCTCTATGCTCTGGTCTTCGGCCAACTCAAGCAGGATCCGCAAAGCGGTCATCTTTTTCTGTTCGCAAACAAACGAAGGGACAGAATGAAAATTCTCTTCTTCGATGGGTCGAGTCTTTGGGTATGCGCGCGGCGTATGGAACAAGGTCGCCTGCACTGGCCCAGTTCCGAGGAGGGTCGCATGCAGCTGAGCCGCGAGGAATTCGCGCTGTTGATTGGCGGTATAGATCTGAGCGCGACGACTAAGCGGAAATGGTATCGCAGATCTGTGGCGGAAGAATCAAACTCATCACTAAAAGTAGCATGAATACAGGCGATTCGATAACTTACCCACAGCAATATCTGGGATGATGGAGGACAGATGAATCCCGCTTCCAAAACGACGTTGTCTGCCGTGCTCGATCCGGTTGTCGCAGCCGTGGTGGAGCAGTTACAGAGCGAAATGCAGCGGGAGGTGGAAGCCAAGGACCGCATCATCGCGGAAAAGAATCAGGCACTTTCTGCGGCAGAGGCGATCATTCAGCAGCTCAGGGAGGAGCTTCGCGCCGAGCGTGTGACGCGTTACGGCAAGCGCAGCGAGAAGCTATCTGATCTGCAGCTTGCGTTGCTCGATCTGGAACCCGCGGTATCGAGCGACGAGATCGAGACGGAGATCGCCAGCGGTCCTCTGCCTGATGAGTCCGAGAGTACGCAAGAGGGCAACAAGCCTACGGAGAAGCAGCGGAGTGCGCGCCGGAATCATCCTGGCCGCAACGAACTGCCCAGCCATCTTGAGCGCGTCGAGGAGAACATTCCCTGTGCGCCCGATCAATGCCGCTGCGGCAAGTGCGGCGGCGATACCAAGGTCATCGGATATGAGACGACCGAGGTGCTGGCCAAAAAGCCGGCCGAGCACTACGTGCGCGTCATCAAGCGCGAGAAGCGTGCCTGCGTGTCATGTGTCTTCGAGGGCGTTGCGACGGCCGCAGTGCCCGAGCGCATCGCGCCCAAGTCGATCTTCTCCGACGAAGTGATTATCGACTTCCTGGTAAGCAAGTATTGTGATAGCGTGCCGCTGTATCGCCAGCGCGGGATTCTCATGCGCGATCTCGGCATCGAGGTAGCGCTGACGACGATTAACGGCGCGGTGCTGCGCGTGGGCGAGTTGCTGATTCCGATTGTCCATATAATGAAGCGCGATCTGCTCAGCGGCGGCTACGTCCAGGCTGACGAAACCTACTGCGGCGTGCAGACGCCGGAGAGAAAAGGCGAGAACCACAAGGCATACTTCTGGCAATACAGTTCACCGGGTAAGGGTGTGGTCTTCGATTTTGAGATGACGCGCTCGGGCGAGGTGCCCAAGGCAGTCTTCAAGAATTTCTCCGGCATACTCCACACCGACGGGTATGCAGCCTACGACGAAGATATCGGCGCCGAAGGCATGGTTCACGCCTGCTGTATGAGTCACGCGCGGAGAAAGTTCATCGATTCGCTCAAGGTCCGGGAGAAGGCCAGAGCAACCGATGCGGAGTTGGAACGCGTAGTCGTGCTCATGGACGGCCTGTTTGCCATCGATCGCGAGGCGCGCAAGCAGAACCTCTCGCTCGACAGTCGCCATACGCTGCGCCAGGAACGCGCCCCCGCGCTGCTCGACGAGTTGCACGCTCTGCTCGAAAAGATGAAGGCACACTCGCTGCCGAAATCCGCAACAGGCAAGGCCGTTGCCTACACGCTTACACGCTGGGAGAAGTTGACGCGCTTCATGCAGTATCCAGTCATCGAGCTATCTACGAACTGGGCTGAAAACTCGATGCGGCCGATCGTGATCGGCCGCAAGAACTGGCTGCAGATCGGCAGCAAAGAAGCCGGGCCCAAAATCGCCGCCATCTTCTCCATAGTCGAAAGTTGCAGGAAGCTGAATATCCCCATCCGGAGATACCTGGCCGACGTGCTGCCCGGCCTCGCCGACCGCTCCATCCAGTCCCTGACCGACCTCACCCCAACGGCCTACGCCGCCAATTCCGCAAAATAGCCTATCCGCGCCCTGGACGACCCGTCAACTATGGCCTTACCCGAAGGGCTACGGAGTAAGACCCATCTGCGCGAAGAGGTGCTCCAGTGCGGATGCGCCTTCGAGGTCTCCAGTTCCCGTATAGCCGCTCTCATAGTAGACTTTACCAGCCTTGCCGACGAGTGAAGGGTTTGAAGCGTACCGTCGCGCTAAATTGGGATCGACCGGCACCCCACGCTTGTCGACGGCTCCCTCCGGATAGGAAAATAGGTCACCAGAATCATCCAGAATATAAAGAAAATTTGTATAGACGATCACCGGGGCCGAATCATTGCCGAGAATGTCGGCCCAGAAAACTCGCGTGAGATCTGCCTTGGCAAGGTCGGATGAAAACTGAAACGATCGATCACCGCCGGCCCGTCCGGAAGATCGGCTTCTTAGCATCCATCCGGCCTGAAAGCATGTAGCCGCAGCAAGCATTACGATCGCTGCACGAAGAGCAACACCACGCACAAATCGTGGCCTTGATGCTTCCTGCGGCGAAGGGGCGACTTCGAGACTATTGGCCGTCGAATTCTCGCCGGTGATGGCATTCCCAGAGCGTGGTGCGGTTTTTTGGGAAGTCGGAATGGACAGCGCCATCGCCTCGAAATTAGGCAAATACCGACCCTTCGGAATCGTTACGCGGATGGGGTCCCGAGTACCTTCGCCTTCGTAGTACTCCAGAAGCTTCTCGCGAAGCCGGTGAATCTGAACGCGAACGATTGTATCTTCCCTGGGATCGAAGCTCGGCCTTCTCTCCAGAGCCTCCACTCCAATTGTGTACTCCTTAATTTGTTCTCCAGGAGTCTCGTTCGATTTGGCGGCCAGATATCGAAGTAGGCGTTGCAAGGTCTGCGAGTTCTCAAAGGCCCGCGACTTGGAAATTCGATCAATCTGCTCCTTCAGGCTTTCTACAGAGAATTCCTCGTGCTCCGTTTGGGAGGACGTAAGCGCGGTCGTCATGCATTCCTCGCTCTCTGTGGAATCTGTGGCCACCCCATTCTCGAAAACCCGTACATCTCTCCGTGTAACGTTTCTTGTAACGTCTTGTAGATTCAAGCGTAGACAGGGCTCAATTTCGCCTCACCATTCAGCTTGGGCCGATTGTATAACGCCGTTTAACAAATCCGTAGCCCTCCTTAACTAGACACAAAAAAACACCGACGCGTATGGTTCCGAGCATCAAGGGTCAAAACTTCTGAAAGAGAACCAAGACTCTGGCGCCTATCCGAAAAAGAATTCGCGCCGCATAGAATCAACCCCCAACGGATAAGCGATTCCCGTAGGCTGTTGATTCTTAAACGGAAAAGGCTCGTTTACAAAATGCTGAACGTAAACGTATCCGTTGACTGCGGGAATTGTACGGCTTGTCGTTTGCGTTTGCAATCGTGTCGATGGCAATTGACTCATGATAAACGAGTTCCAGCTATCCTTGGATCCGGGATCAGGACAAGGAGTGCCGGTGACAAAACCAAAATTTACCAACGCTTATGGAGGCCCTTATGAAGCAAATTCCCGGTTGGCTCTGCATGTTGTGCGCAGCAATCGCCCTGTTCTGTGTACTGGTCTCGCAAGCCAGCGGCCAAGTTACCTACGGGTCACTGACCGGTACGGTCTTCGACTCATCGGGTGCGGCGGTGGCACACGCAAAGATTGTCGTCACCGCTGACGCCACCAACGCTTCGCACAATGCGGATACAAGCGCGGATGGCATCTACACGGTGCCTAATCTCGTGCCGGGCACCTATACGATCTCCGCAACTGCACCCGGATTCAACGCTGAGGTCGCCAAAAATGCCGTGGTGAACGTGCAGCAAAGCACGCGTGTCGATATGACGCTCAAGCCTGGTTCGGTCGAGACACAAGTGAGTGTGAACGCGCTGCCTCCTGTCGTACAGACAACCTCATCGGACCTTGGTGAAGTGATTGGCAATAAAGAAGCAGAAAAACTTCCCCTCAACGGACGCATGTTCGAGCAGCTAGTGACGATAGTTCCTGGAGCGGTCTCATCGGGCAACTCCGGTAGTGATTCGGCCGAGGATCCGGCTGCCGGCGGCTCTGTCGGCAACATTGAGGCTTCGGTCAATGGCTTACCGTTTCAAGGGGAATACGTAATGATTGACGGCGTCCACGACAGCGAACCAGGAAATGGCTATCTGACCATTACGCCGCCTCTCGATTCTATCGAAGAATTCAAGGTTGAAACCGCCGATCCACAGGCTGAGTACGGATCATTTGGGGGGGCAATTGTCAATGTCACCATCAAATCCGGAACCAATAAGCTTCACGGTGAGGTCTTCGAGTACGTCAGAAATAACGACCTCAACGCGACAGACTATTTTGCCCTCACCAAGTCCCCTTATCATTCTAACCAGTTCGGCGGAACACTCGGTGGCCCAATCGTAAAAGACAAATTGTTCTTCTTTATGGACGCTCAGCAGTTGCTGCAGAATGCGGGCTCGACCTTTCTCATCTCCGTACCGACTCAAAATATGCGCAACGGCATCCTAACCGGACAGACGCAAGCCTACAATCCTCAGACCGGACAACCGTATCAAAATAATATCGTCACGAATATCAACCCCATCGCGCAAGCCGTAGCCAACATCTATCCGCTGCCGAACCTTCCTGGAGATGTCAACAATTACGACACCAACGTGGTTACCAGTGAGAATTTGCCGCAGTTCGATGTCAAAGGAGATTGGCAGCTAACCCCGAAAGATCATATTTTTGCACGCGAGACTTTTGCTCAGCGCGAGTATGTCAGTCCCTCACCGGGCAATCGGTTCATGCAGGGAGGGCCCTACTCAAATTCTCAGAACCATGCTCCGGCCATAGGATGGGACCACATCTTTTCACACAATCTCTTCAACGATTTCCGGTTCGGTTACATGCGTTTCTTTCTGACCGAATTTGGCAATGACTATGGCGTCAATGAGAACAACGCATTAGGAATTCTCAACGGAAACCTGCCAAACCTGCCAGACACGTCCGGCATTGCGACGTTTAACATACCGGGATACTATTCTACGGGCGATCCGGGTTGGGTCAACTCCGAGCACGTCACCAACGAGTTTCAACTAGGCGATGTGGTGACGCTTATCCACGGCAAGCACTCTATCAAAGCGGGAATGAATTATACCTTCCAAACATTCGTCGATACGAATCCTCAGGACGATCCACGGGGAGTCTTTAGTTTTGACGGCAACGTCACAAGTAATCAGGGCGCGGACAATACTGGAAATGCTTTTGCCAGCTTCCTCATCGGCAATCCGTCGTCTGTGCTGCGCGATTTAGTAACAGACACACCACGCGTCGTCACTAAGAACGTTGGCCCCTTCGTCCAGGACGACTGGAGAATTAATCAAAGACTCACCTTGAACGTTGGTATTCGCTGGGACCTTTATACTCATCCAGTTGAGGCATACAACAAGCAAGCCAACCTCATTCTTCAGACCGGTCTTCTGCAATTTGCCTCATCTAACAACCGTGGCCCGAATGTTGACAACAACCTAACGAACTTCGGTCCGCGCGTCGGATTTGCATATTCCCTCGATAATCGAGGTAGAACCGCCATTCGCGCCGCCTTTGGAATGAGTTCGTTCAACGATACATTTGGGGCCAACGGTGGTACTTTGGAAAGAAATTATCCATTCTTCCCTATCGTCAACCTCGTGACCCCAACTCCCTTCGCCCCTTTTTACAGCTTGAACCAGGGATTGCCCGTGCCTACACTAACTCCATATAGCGCTGGCGCAATCTTCGACCCTCCCCCAGGAACGAACGTCTTCGAAATAGACCGCAATTTCAAACAAGACGAGGCCCAGGTTTGGAATGTGAGTGTGCAGCGCCAAGTCACCGATACGATAGGAGTCACGCTTGCATATGTCGGAACCCACGGTTCTCATCTCTTCCGCGATCTTCAACTCAACCAAGCAACTCCTGGTCCTGGCGATTTGACGACGCGGCTGCCGTTCTATTCGATCAATCCCAACCTTGTGAACGTCGACGCCAGAAATGGCAACGGCGATACTCACTACAATGGTTTGCAGGCAAAGGTTGAAGGTCGCATGAGTAGCGGCTTCTACTTCCTGGGCGCATACACGTATGCCAAGAACACCGACAACACTGATAATCTCCTTTCTCCCTTTATACCGTCGCTGAACAATGGCCTTGCTGCTTTGGACATCCGTAGCAACGCCGTATTCACTTATGCGTATCCGTTGCCTTTCGGAAGGAACCAACGCTTTCTGAACAGCGGAGGGTTTCTAACGAGCGTGGTAGGGGGTTGGTCAGTGAATGGTATCAGCACCTTCCAGGGCGGAGAGCCGCTGCATATTACGACTGCGTCTTCAGGTTTGAATAACAATGGATATTCTAATGTCCCGGACCTGACCTGCAAGGTGACTTATCCGAAGACGGTAACGGAATGGTTTAATACTGGATGCTTTGCAAACCCACCACTCTATACTTTCGGAAACGCGGGAGTGACACCGGCACGCTCCCCAGGCCTCAATAACTGGGATCTGTCGCTAGCGAAGGTCACTCCGCTCAAAGAGGCACTCCAATTGAAAATCGAGGCTGGCTTCTTTAACGCTTTTAACCATCCTCATTTCGGTAGCCCGAATGGCACCTTCGGAACTGGAGGTTTTGGGACCATCACATCTGATCAACTGCCACCACGCGAGATCCAGCTTGGTGCTAAGCTTTCGTTTTGACGTTGGGTGCAGTGATGTAATGTTGTAGTTTCAGGTGTAACAAGAAGTATCGAGTCTCCGCGGGGGCGGCTGCTATGATCTCGCGGCCGATCCCGCGGAGCGTTTTGGGTCGAGCGGAGAGTCAACGCTATGCACTCTCCTCATTCACCCGATCTGAGTTCAAACACACTAGAGAGTCTGCAGCCGGCAGACACGACCACGAGGCTTGGCTCTTAAGCGTGACGTGCCCAATGCAGGATTCTGAAAAACAGACGCGGCATCACGGACGATCGCATTACGGTAGAGCACTTATGCTGTGGATTCATTCTGTCAAGTATTCTCCGTGCGGACGGTTGAGCAAGAAACGAGCACGATCTCTGCCCTTATCGCTATGCGTCACACTGCTCATTCCCTTGACTGTCGCGACGAGTCTGTCTCAGAAGCCTGCGCGGTCAGTCGAATCTTCCGCAAAAATCGAATTGCAAAAAGCAACCAAATTAGCTCAACAGGGGGATCAAGTCGCCGCCCTTTCTCTCACTAGTGCATTGCTCGACAAATACCCAGATTTCGTCCCAGCGCTAAAGCTTCAGGGCAGTCTCCTAGAGCGATCCGGGCAGAGTTCCGAGGCCTGGCGGATCTATCAAGAAGCTCTGTCAGATGCCCCTAATGATGCTGAACTTCTCCTAATAATGGGTCTTCACCTCCTTCTCGGAGGACAAAACGATCAAGCGATCATTCTGCTGCGCCGTCGCCTGCGGCTTCTGCCGATGGATGGGGATAGTCTATTTTACCTCGCCCAAGCGTATCACTTGAATGGAGATGATGCACTCGCCTTACAATCCATTCGGAACTGTCTAAGAGTTGAAGCTGACAATGCATCTGTGTTGCAAAAGTATGGGGAGATGCTTTCCAGCTCTGGAGACAATTCCGCAGCATTGCACTGGCTCCTCAGGGCGCGACAGTTCGATGCGACGCTGGAACTGATCGATTATGACATCGCGGTAGCAAGCTTTTATAACATGGATCTTCCTAGCGCATTGAAGTACGCCGCCAGGGCTGCTGAACACGATCCCAATGATTTACACATTTTGGCACTCTATGCCGCAGTCGCACTGAAGCTCTCCCAATGGCAAAATGCCAAGGCCATCTTTGAGCGTATTCTCGCCGTGAAGAGCGATGATGGCGCGGCCTTGCTAGGGCTCGGCGAGTGTGAGCTCGAACTACGGAACTATCAAGCGTCAGTCAATATTCTCAGTCACTTGCTACAGGTCGATCCAACCCGGATTACCGCTCACTTTTTTCTCGCAAGAGCTTTCCGAGGACTAGGTAGGACGAGTGAAGCGCAACAGGAGTCAGATCTGCATAACATGATGATGCAACAGATTTCCTCCGTCCCCCTGAGACAGGATGCCGAGCGCCAGAAGGCCATTTGGGACCAAGTCAGGCTACTGCTTACGGAGCACCGCGAAAGCGATGCCCTTCGTCTTGCTCGAGTGAAACCACCCGGGCCCTCCGCAACACGAGGAAACGCATACGTCTTTATTGGGGCTGTGTATCTCTCAATGGGGAATACTGAGGATGCAAAACGCAACCTGACTTTTGCGTTGGCCACTGAGCCAACTGCTCGGGGCGCTCACACCTACGGAGGCATAATAGACATCCTGCAAGGCGATCTTGCCACGGCTGAGAAGGACTTTCAAGCCGAACTAGCTCATGACCCAAACAATCGACTAGCTAGGGCCGGACTCGGCGAGGTCCGCTACCGGCAGGAGAGATGGTCGGATGCTGTGAACCAACTGACACAGTCCAAAACAACTACGCCGAGGTTCCTGTTCATGCTTTGCGACTCCTATTTTCGTCTCGGTGAGGTCAAGAGTGCTAATGAAGCCTCGGAACTATTGGCGGCATACGCCAGGGGTGAACCAAGAATCTTCGACGGACTCATTGATTTGCTCAAGCGCAATGGACAGCTGACACTGGCGCAGCAACTGTCGCTCCGCTCTGGGCCCTGATCCCATGCGCCTATTGTGGGCCTATCTAACGTCCGAGGAACCTTCGAAGGATCTTCCTCGGTAGAGCATCTATCGGGGGGCCTAACCCAGCCGCCAAAAAACGCCCGAAGATCCTGATGCGCGATCTTCAACTCAGCTGGCTGCTCGATCACGATCAGCACAACGCCCCAGCGATCGTACATGGGGTTCTGGAGGACACTGCAAAGCATGATATTGAATGGTAGGTCATTCTAGATGTCATCCTTATCAAGGCTGTACGGCCGCAAAGGTGCCTTGAAACTGGAACCGTCGCGGATCTGCGCGACCCGGCTGTTGTCCATAGCAACGATGTGCCTTTCGGTAACGTCAATCTGTGTCAGCATCGATCCTCGAGTCGAAGCCGGCGACGATAGGTCTCAGAAGCAGGCTAAAGGCTGGTTCACGGATGTGGCGAACCGGTCGAACTTTTCCTATCGAACGAACAACGGGGCTACTGGGCGCAAGTATTTCCCGCAGCCGATGTGCGGCGGAGTCGCTATCCTGGACTACGACCATGATGGAAAGATGGATATATTCTTTACAAACGGAGCGAAGTTTCCGGGGTTGAAGAAAACCAGTTCTGCTTACTTTAACTGTCTTCTTCGTAACAAGGGCGACGGCAGTTTCGAAGATGTGACCGCGAAAGCCGGACTCTCCGGAGCGAAGCTGGGATATAGTTTCGGCGTCGCCGCAGCCGACTATGATAATGACGGCTATGATGATCTCTTTATTTGCAACGCCGGCCGGAATACGCTCTATCACAACAATCGTGACGGAACTTTCACTGATGTCACTGCAGGTTCTGGGCTCGAAAACAAGCCCGAGAATACCATCAGTGTAGGTGCCGCATGGTTCGACTACGACAACGACGGCTTGCTTGATCTTTTCGTAACAGACTACACGACATGGACTCCGGAGACGGACCGGCGCTGCGCCGTTGGCAAAGATGAAGCGTATTGCGTCCCGTCGGTGTACAAAAGCGTTTCATCAAGGCTCTATCACAATTTGGGAAATGGCCATTTCCAAGATGTGACAGATGTCTCTGGAATTGGAAGTGTTCTTGGCAAAGGCATGGGAATTGCCATCGCCGATTTCAACGGCGATGGACTTATGGACATTTTCGTTGCAAATGATACAGAGCGGAACTTTCTGTTCATCAATCAGGGAAATGGCACGTTTAAGGAAGACGGAGATCCCTTTGGAGTTTCCTACAATAGAAACGGTGCCGTCGTCTCCGGGATGGGGACCGACGCTAAGGACTTTGACAATGATGGTCGAGTCGACATTGTGTACAACGACTTGATGGGAGAACTCTTTGGCATATTCCGGAATATTGACGGAAAGGAAATGGAGGATGAGGCCGCATCGACCAAATTTGGAGAGCTCAGCAGGCCAATGTCTGGGTGGAGTCTGGGGTTTATTGATTATGACAACGACGGGTGGAAGGACATTTATTCGGCAAACGGCGATGTTGACGATATCAGGGAGAAAAGCAAGCAACACGACACGATGTTCAAGAATATTAACGGCAGAACATTCTCCGACGTCTCGACAGAAATGGGACCAGACTTCAACAACCTTGGGTACCAACGCGGTTCGGCTTTTGTAGATCTTAACAACGATGGGTTTATGGATATCGTCGTCACATCATTAGGGCAGAAGCCGCGAATTCTCATGAATAACAAGCTGAACGGGAACCATTGGATCATGTTTGACTTGATTGGGCGGGAGAGCAATCGCGACGGAATTGGAGCAACTATCAACGTAGTGACAGGAACCGGGAGATCGTTATATAACCACGTCACAACAAGCGTAGGTCTACTCTCTTCCAGCGACAAACGAGTGCATTTTGGCTTGGGAAAGGAGGACATAGTGGGCAGAGTTGAAATTCACTGGCCCAGCGGAATTGTCCAGATATTGAATCGTCCAGTTGTGGACAGGATTATGAAGGTCCAGGAACCTGTGAGGGTGGATTCCAAAACCAAAGGAGCTATTCGATCGAGCGGGCCTTAGCATGTGATTTCCCGCAGTGTTCCAAGTGAGTCATACGCTTTCGATCAATTGACGTTATGGTTGAGTTGCTTCGGTGGCGCTTTGTCAAGAACACCTGAGCTAGAGGTATACATTCAGCAGAGGTTTAGCCAATCTCAAGAGACATGTTTAAAACGAGCATCAATCGACGCCGGCCCCGGACCAAGATAAGTGTCCTCTTGCTCTTGAAGTCGGGAATTGCCCAATTGTCGCAAAGAGCCGCCGTCGTTCTCTTCGCCTGCGCTGTGGCGACCTGTCATCTCGGGCTCGTTGGGATTTTACCGCCGGAGAATTGGGCCAACGCAACGGCTCAGGAACCCACAAGGAATACGCCTGCGCACCGACCCAGATCCCTTGAAGCCAAAGGATCAGCCCCGAAAACGGTGACCGGTGCATCAGCGATCAGATTCGACAACGTCATCGACAGATCACGAATCACATTTACGCTGAAAAACAGTGTCAGCCCGGAACGATTCTCAATCGAGACGATGACCGGGGGCGTGGCTGTGTTCGACTACAACAATGATGGATTGCTGGACATCTTTTTTACCAATGGCGCGAGTATCCCATCGCTCGAGAAGAACGAGCCCAGTTACTACAACCGCCTCTTTCGGAATAATGGGGACGGTACATTTACCGACGTAACGGAGAAGGCTGGGCTTGGAGGGATTGGTTATTCAATGGGTGTTGCGGCGGCGGATTACGATAATGACGGATTTGTGGATCTCTATGTAGCCGGCGTTAACAAGAACCAACTCTTCCATAATAACGGAGATGGTACGTTTACTGATGTAACAGCAAAGGCCGGCGTCAGTGGAATTATTCCGAAGATTGGAAAGGCATGGTCTGTGACTGCGGGGTGGCTCGATTACAATAATGACGGATTACTCGATCTGTTCGTTGTTAACTACCTGAAGTATGACATACAAACAGCGCATCGATGCAGCAGTCAGGGCCTTCCCATATACTGTTCGCCGAATGATTTCGAAGGAACACCAAATATCCTCTACCGCAACAACGGAGATGGTACTTTTACGAATGTATCCGAAAGCTCGCGTATCTCACAATACGTTGGCAAAGGGATGGGAGTTGCTTTTGCGGATTATGACGACGATGGCTTTACGGATATTTTTGTTTCTAACGATACTTTCCCGAACTTTCTTCTTCACAACAATGGCGATGGAACATTCACGGATGTCGCGTCGCAGGCCGGGGTAGCGTACCGCGAAAACGGCGAAACCGTGGCTGGAATGGGTGCCGACTTCCGCGATCTCGACAATGATGGTAGGCCGGACATCTTCCATACCGCCATGTTTGGGAATAGCTTTCCGCTCGATCGCAATTTAGACGGAGCGCAATTTGAAGATGTTACCAGCCGGTCAGGACTAACAACGTGTACTAGTCGCTTGACGGGGTGGGGGGCAGGATTGTTTGATTTCGACAACGACGGGAATAAAGACATCTTTACTGCGGACTCTGCGATTCTTGACAATTCCATGGAAGTGCAGCATGAACCTTTCGCGCTTCCCGATGGGCTATTCCGCAATATGGGCAATCTCCGATTCGAGGATGTCGGGTCAAAGGTTGGCAGTGGCCTATCTATTCCCGCCGCCCACCGAGGGGCGGCATTCGGAGATCTTAATAATGATGGAAAACTCGATGTTGTTGTGACAGTGTTAAACGGTTTGCCTGAAATACTTATGAATCGTTCAAACAATCACAATCACTGGATCATTGTGAACCTTGTTGGCGTAGCCGATAACCGCGATGGCTTGGGTACGAAGGTCAAGATTACCACCTCTCATGGGAGTCAATACAACGAAGCCACTACGGCCGTTGGATACAATTCATCTAGCGATAAACGAGTGCACTTTGGACTTGGCGACGCGACAGTCGTAGATCGGATTGAACTCGCATGGCCGACTGGTGTTAGGCAGGTCCTGACCCACGTGAGTGTGGATCAAATCCTAACTGTTCGGGAGAGTTTATCACCACCAGCTGAAAAAACTCCGAAGACATCGGCCCCTGCATCTTCACCTACGCGCGCCACCAGTTTCTGACTGGTGGACAGGCGATCGCGAGGATAGGACCGGTTCAAATCAGCGCCGTCTGGGATAACTAATCTACGTGTTCGGTGCACCAATACGCAGGATGCCGCCGAGTTGGCTCTCCTCGGGCTTCGGTAGATATGCCGCCAGCAGTTTCGCCTTCCCGAACGTTGCTTTGTCGTCGTCAGTGGAAAACTCAGTAGGGGCTAACTCTGAGGGAGGAAGGGGCCTTTTGGCGTGGCGTCCTCGTGGGCAAAGCGAAAGTCCAGCCGAAGCTGGCCTATGCGTGCCTGGATGAGGCTGCATCATCGGCCTCGTTGGAACTGTTCTCCCAGCGGCTACACTATCACCGCTGGTTCTGGTTCGGTTCTATCCATATCGAGTTTCCAGGTCGGGCGATGATCAGCGTGGAGAGCGGCGCCTATCCGGCGCTGCGACGTTCGATCCTCGAGAGTTGTCTGCGCAGGTGATTGAACTCCGTACGGCGACGAAGATAGGTGCCATGTCATGAGGCGCTGCGACGCTGCGACTGCGAATCGTAACTCCGCTATCGCGCTATCGCAGCGCGATGCGGTCAATTTGTCACTCCGGCGCTCATAATTCCAAGCACGTCGCATTACTTCGATGGATCAGGCCGCTCTTCTACTAGCTGGAATCGCTTCCTGTCAGCCAGCTGCTGGCGGGAAGCCTCCTGCAACTCGGATAGACGCTTTACCAAAGATGGGATTTGGTCGCGCTGTTCAATTCGCTCGGAGTGTCGCAAGGCAACAATCAGATGATAGATGGCGATCTGGTCGTTCGGGGAAAAGTGCAACGCGAGCCTGCATTGCTCAATGGCAAGGTTGTACTGGCCAGACCGATTGTAAATGCCGGCAAGCAAATCCCGTGCCTCCGCTAAGTCTGGCTTAAGTTTAACGGCAAGCAGGGCGGATCTTACAGCCTCCGCTGACGCATTAGTTTCTGTATTTGGTTCTTGATATGTAAGCAGCTTAGCGAGTAACAAGAGCAACAAGGGATTATTCGCATGAGATTTCAACTGTGTGCGTATTTCCAATAGTGCTTTATCCGGTGGGCTCCTGTCAGACATGGCCCGTTGAAGCTCTGCGATATCCGCAGCGTACGCGCCTAGACTCTGTCCCGAGTCAAGGTGCTCTGCCATGTTAAAGTCGGCTTCAGCTTTGTTGTATTCTGCCAGCTGCGCAAAGAGTAAGCCGCGTGAAATGTATAGAGACGGGTCATCCTTGATGCGCTCAAGGCCTGCATTGAGCATATCTATTCCCACTTGGAAGGATTCGTGATCCAAGCATAGCAACGCAAACGCACTAAAGTAGCTTGCGTTTGACGGGTCCAAAACAATAGCCTGCCGAAGAAGAGATACTGCTTTGGGAGTGTCACCGCTTGCCTCGTACGCCTCAGACGCAAGGCTTAACAATTCAGGGTCTGCTTCGTCCGTTGCGAGCAAAGGCCCAATGATCTCGAGAGCCGCTGCATCCTGCTTCGTTTCGACCAAGAGCACTGCGAGATCAAATTTCGGGTTGACACTCTCAGGAATTAGCGCTGAGAGCTTTTCGAATATAGAAATCGCCTTCTGCGGTTGTTTTGTCAAGACAAGACAATAAGCGTACGCATACAAGGAGTCCGGATGAGTAGCGATCGATTCACCAGTGAGACGGAAGTGATCGATCGCGGCCAGGCAATTTCCCTGCACGCGCTCTAAATTCGCAATCATCTCATGCGCAGTCTCATTCCTGGGATCGGCTTTCAGGATCCTTTCGATAAGCGGGATTGCATGCACGTCCTGCGCTTGGTATAGAAGTTGCACTTCACCTTTGAGGGCTGCAGTGTAGTTCGGGGAGAGGCTCAGTGCCCTCTGGAAAGCCCCAATCGCGTCCTGGTCGTTGCCCTTCGTCGAAAGTACAATTCCGTCCAATGTCCACAGCCGGAAATCCTTGGGCGCATCGAGCAATCCTGATTTGAGGACTTCGAGGGCTTGGTCAAATTGGTGAGAACGAATTAAGTTCTCTATCGATGCGACAGACCCCGTGTCTTGCTGCGCTTGAGCAACGAACGACGATCCCAAAAGAAAGAACACTAGACAGTTCTTGGCGCGCATAAATCCGCCTTTTCCAGAACGTTTTAGCAACCGAGCCGCGCACATCACTTGTTTCCAACGCATACCCAGTTGTCCCGACCGAAGAAACCCCAGTGTCGAAGGTGGACGCACATATGCGCTCTTGAATGAACCGTCAGCGTGCCCATCCCATATTCGGGATTATACCGCGCGCTTCTTTAATAGTGACAAGTTGATCGCATTTGACACTGAGGTACTTCTCCGTATGGCCACTGGGCCAATGAATCGTTAAGTCAACAACAGTCGCTAGCCCCAGTCCGAAATGAAGTCGAGAATCGTTACAGGAATAATAACTCGATTGGCTGAGAACTTCCTGTAACTGGGTTCGACCCGAATATCGGGCGAGCACGCGCGCCCCGATTGCACTCCGATTCGACTTAGTGCCGACGAGTTTCACTTTAAGCCAGTGATGGGACCCCTTCAAGTCGTTTCGCAGCAGGGATGGGGGTTCATTCATATTCAGAATGAGAATGTCCAAGTCGCCGTCATTGTCGAAGTCGCCGAACGCACAACCGCGGCTCGAATGCGGTGTCGTTACACCTGGCCCGGGATTTGTAATCTCTTCGAATGTGCCGTCCCCGAGGTTTCTAAACAGAATGCGCGGTGACTTATCTGGACTGGTTGGAAGTTGTTTCTCGACGCCCGGGTACACGCTCCCGGTCACAAAGAAGATATCAGGCCATCCGTCTTTATCCAAGTC
>Ga0210394_10002666_pt1 | contig 24094 bp, 17 predicted proteins | sample IncBWC12MmetaG_FD_160121 | JGI IMG/M metagenome (GOLD analysis project Ga0210394, IMG submission 160121) | Forest soil microbial communities from Barre Woods Harvard Forest LTER site, Petersham, Massachusetts, United States - Inc-BW-C-12-M | ecosystem: Environmental > Terrestrial > Soil >... | reverse complement strand
TCCGGGAGTGACTTGCTGGCCGACCTCTACCGAGACAGCGGAAAGCACGCCGCTGAGTCCGGCGCGCACGTGCAAGGCATCGAGCTCGTCTTTCTTCAGCTCGTAGAGCACGCGCTGCTGATCGAGGTGCGCCTGCTGCGCCGCGATCTGGGCCTTCGCGGCATCATCCACGATCTCGAGCTGCTGCTCCGCTAGGTTTTCGCGAATCGCAAGCTGCTCGGCGGTGACTGCGGATTTCTTGGCCACCAGGGCCGGCCACAGCCCTTGGTCGAAGAGCTGCTTATCGGCGTCCGCCTGTAATTTGGCCTGCTGATATTGGCTTTCGACGTCTGCGGCGGCGCTCTTCTGGGTCATCAGGTTGCTTGCAAGTTGAACTTTCAGATTGGCGAGGTCGGCCTGGGCCGCTTTGTAGGCGTATTCGGCATCGAGCGCATCGCGCTGAAGCTGCGCGTCGCTCAACTCCAGAATCACCGAGTCCGGCTTCACGATTGCGCCCGATTGCAGGACGATTTTGTCCACCCGCGCGGAGGTTTGTGCGGGAATCCAGCGGATGTCGACGGGGACGAGCGTGCCGAGGCCGCGAACTTCGCGAAGCATTTCGCCGTGCTTCACGGTGTCGGTCCAGATGGTGGCTCGATCCACGGTAGGCGGAGCGGGACGGAGGCGGGAGAGGCCGAGGGTGGTGCCACCGAGGATCAGGACGGACATGGTTCCGTAGGCGACTCGGCGGATCTTTCTTGCTCGAGCGTTCGATGGTCGTGGAAGGTCCATTTTGCAGGGCCTATTCGTGGCGCAGCGCGACCATCGGATCGACGCGAGTGACGCGCCAAGCAGGAATGTAGCAGGCGAGTAGCGCTGCAAAAAGAAGCACCAGCCCCACCACATCAAGGGTTGAGAAGTCGATCGCACCGACGTCAAACAAGATGCTTTGCATTGCGCGCCCGACAAAATAGGCCCCAGCCAGTCCGAGACCTAACCCGACACAGGCCAACACCAGGCCCTCTTTCACTACCAGGGCAACGACGCGTTTGCGGGTCGCGCCCAGCGCGATCCGCAAAGCCATCTCATGGGAGCGTTGCGCTACAGAGAACGCCGTCACACCGTGGATACCTACTGCGGCAAGCAACAGCCCAACCACGGCGAAGCTGGCGAAAAGGATCAGCGTAAACCGGTCGTTGGCCAAGACCTCGTCGTGCACCTGATCCATGGTCCGCGTTAGTGCAAGGGCCGCCTGCGGGTCCACGGCATTCACGGCTGCCGCGATGCTCTTGAGCATGGCCGCCGGATCTTCCGCGGTCCGAACGCCGATACCCGAGACAGAAAACGCCTCTTGCCAGAAAGGTGTATCGATCTCAGGATTGTCCTCGCGGGAGCCCCTGCTCTTCACTGTGTGAAACACACCGACGATCTTCCACTCGGTAGCTGGGCCATTCTTGGGCTCGCCGGTCAGCTGTTCCATCACCACGCGTTGGCCGAGCGGATCAACCCCTTTCAGGAATCTGCCGGCAAAGGTCTCGTTGACCATAGCTACTCTGAAGCTCGATGCTTTATCAGCATCAGTAAACGCCCGCCCTCTTACGATTCGAATTCCAAAGGTCTGGAAGTAGTCAGGCGTAACTGTCTCAAGGTCCGCTCTAGGGCGCAGCGACGGGTTCGCATACGCGGGTTTACCAGCAATGGTGAATGGCATTTCGGCGTGCATGGTGTCGAGAGGCAAATAAGTCATCGCGCATACATGGGAGACGCCGGGAACCGCTTCGATGCTGGCAAGAATGCGGCGATAGTATGAGTTGAGCTGCTTAGGATCCTCAAGGCGCGCCAGCGATGCCGGATCGAGGTAGAAGCCAAGAATGTGATCGGTGCGGACGCCGAGGTCTACGTGCGTAAGATTCCAGAAACTGTTAATCGCCAACCCCGCCCCGGTAAGCAACGGCAGGGCCAAGGCAAACTCGGCGATCACGAGGACCCGGCGAAGCCGGTGGCGGCCCGCGCCGGTTCCGGAACTTCCACCATCCTTGAGGGCTCTTGCCGGATCGAGACGTGATGCGTACCACGCGGGGGCGTAGCCAAAGAGCACGCCAGCCAGGGTTGTGGCGGCAAGCATGATCAGGAGGATGGGAACATTTAGCCGCAGATCGGCCTCTGCAGGCAAGGATTCTGGGGGCATTACCACAACCAGCCCGCGCAGCAGCGCATATCCGACAGCGACACCGAGGACGCCACCCATGATCGCCAGCACAAGGCTCTCCGTTAGAAATTGCGCGAAGATAGCCGCTGGCCTCGCCCCCAAGGCGCCGCGAATCGCCACTTCCTTCTGCCGGGTAATACCCTTGGCCAACAGCAGATTGGCTACGTTCAGGCATGCGATGAAGAGCAGAAATCCCACAGCGCCGAGCAACAGCCAGAGTGTCCGCTGCCGATCGCTGGGCAGATAGACGTTTTTGTATGGCTCCACAAGCGCACCCCAGCCTTGATTGCTCTTGGGATGGTCCTTGGCCTCCTTCGCCGTTATCGCGTCCATCTCTGCCTGCGCCTGCTGGATGGTGACGCCGGGCCTCAGCCGTCCCGTGACGAGCAAGCCGCGAGAATCGTGATCGCTGAGCTCCTCGGGTTTGAAAACAAGCGGTACGACCAATTCCCAGTCCCAACGATCCGCAGTACCGGGCGCAAACACGCCCACAACAACATGAGGCTCGCCGTTGACTTGCATCGTCTGGCCAATTATTGCGGGGCTCGCACCGAGGTGCTGCCACAGCCGATGGGTAAGAATCACCACGTTTTCTTTGCCTGGCTCCCCTTCCTCAGGCAGAAAACTGCGGCCAAGGAAAAGCGGACTCCCCAACATTCCGTAATAGCCTGGCGTCGCTTCCATACCGTTGAAGAATTCGGGCCTCTCTCGCGAGGCAATGTTGAAATTGTTGGTGCCACAGGCGTTCAAATCCTCGAAAGCGGTGCTCTGCCGTTTCCAATCGGTGAAATCGCCCGGTGAAACTCCGGGGTGACGGCCTTGAAGGACGGACCAGACATTCACTAGCTGGCCCGGATGGGGGTAAGGCAGGGGTGCCAGCAGCGTCGCGTAGGCCACGGTAAAGATCGCCGTGGTCGCACCGACGCCCAGCCCAAGGGTTAGGACCGCGACGGCGGTGAAGCCGGGGCTTTTGCGGAGCGTGCGGACGGCGAAGCGGAGGTCCTGCCAGAGGGTGTCGAGGGCATATTCCCAGCCGGCGGCGCGGACTTTTTCTTTCGTGGATTCGAGGCTGCCGGCTTCGAGGCGCGCGGCGCGGAGCGATTTCTCACGGGTCAGGCCGGAGCCGATCTTGGCTTCGGCGGCGGCGTCGAGGTAGGCGCGGAGCTCTTCGTCGAGTTCGCGCTCGGCGCGCTGTTTGCGGAACAGGGCCCGAAGGCCGCCGGCGATGTTGTGGAGGAGCGACATGAGACATCCTCGCCCACAGGGGTCAAAACCCCTGAGGAGCCGGAGGCTTGATGTCGGAGCTACAGCTCCGACCCCCTAAGGACCCCGGTTGCCGCCCTGAAGGGCGGCTCTACAAAACAGCACCTGCGCGCGCTAAGAGGTTTCCATGATGCGGGCGATGGCGGCGATCTGCCGGTCCCACTCGCGCGCTTCGCTTTTGAGCTTGCTACGGCCGCGCTCGGTGAGGGCGTAGTACCTGGCGCGGCGATTGTTTTCGCTGGCTCGCCACTCGCCCTTGATCCAGCCGGCGCGTTCCAAACGGCGGAAGGCCGGGAAGAGCGAGCCGGGGTTGACTTCGAAGACGCCGCGGCTGGTCTGCTGGATGCGCAGGCCAATGCCGTAGGCGTGCATGGGTTCGAGGTCCAGGGTCTTCAAGATGAGCATGTCGAGCGTGCCCTGCACGAGACCGGTCGACTTGTCCGGCATGGGATGCGCCTCCCCCTCGATTGCCTAGGGAATGGTAGTCGTTTCCACTAGATTGTCAAGGGGAAAGAGCGGGAATCGCGTCCTGGCCTGCGGCAAGGACAACGCACCCTGCAGATCCCTCACTACGTTCGGGTGACAGCGCGGAGGGAAGCGTACGGAAGAAAACCTAGAGAGATCCTTCGACTGCGTGGCCGGACGTTCCGAGAAACAGAACGCGGGAAGGTCCGGCCACTTCGTTCAGCTCAGCACAGCTCAGAATTACTTCGCGCGGGGCGTCGTCAGGCGAAGCCGCCATCGACGCGCCTTACGGTTTTCGACGCTTCCCTTTGGTAGGCTTCGCGGCCAGCGTCGATTGCGGTGGCGATTTGCTCTTGCTTCTGCGCGACTACCTCTTTGCTGCGCTCAACTAATTCTTCAGCCTCTTTCCTCAGCTCCCGCATCTTCTCCTCGGCGTACCGGCTTGCTTCTTTGGCCTTCTGGGCCAGATATTCGCGAGTTTCCTCGCCGGATTTCGGCGCGTACAGGATGGCGATCAGCGATCCGATACCCAGTCCCACGAGAAAATAGTTCACTTTCGAAACTTGCATCATGGTCAGCCTCCTCCATCGTTCAGGGTGAGTGGAGCACTTTCAGAACTCGCTATCTCGCTTGCGCGCCTGCCAATCCTCGGGCAGATCCCAAACAGCCATCATCACCAGGATGCTGCCCAAAACCAACAAGATGCCGACTGCTCGCTGTTTGCTTTTTAGTTGGTCCATGATGAACCTCGCGCGCCTAGGGTGGCCGGCGATGTTGCCTAAGGCACGGCGGATACCAGACCGAAAGAAGCTAAAAAGCAAAGCAAGGAAAGCAGTTAGGCGTCAGCTTGGGCTAAGACCGAGCAAATGAGTGCGTCAGCGAGCTAGTAATAATCTTCCATCGACTCGAAATATATGCTCGGCGGGCTCGCCCCCGGGAGGGAGAAGGTGCCGCCCTGAAGGGCGGCACTACACGGCCAACCCCGGATGCCGCGCTCAAGCGCGGCTCCACGAGGACCGAAAAACCGAGGATGGTCAAGGGCGTTCGTAACGGGTTGACGGCGCAGGCCGGGTGGGTTCGGAGTGCAAGAGGGCGTCTTCGGCGGGAGTGAGATAGGTCCGAGAAATGCGATCGTGCCAGCAAAGGCGATCTTCGTCCCAAAGGGCCGCCAGGAATCCGAGCGTCAGCATGCCAGCGGAAATCAGGTAGCCGAAGCTGCGCCACAGCAACTGCTGCGCGGTCGGGTCGGCGCCATCAAAGCTGATGACGCGCAGGCCGCGCAGCATCATGCCGGGTGTGGCGCCGCCGAAGAATGTGAACAGCGCGACGTATTGGGCGTAGAACAGCCCGAGGGTAGCCGCCACCACCAGCGCATCGAGCTTCGACACGGCGAAACGCCCTCCCATGGTCGCGAACAGCGAGAGAAAACCGCCGTAGGCAAACAGCAAGACCAGCGCATCGAGCAGGGCTGCGCGGCGGCGTTCGGCCAGCGGGGCCACGGGATGCGCGGGCGATTCGGGGAAGGCCGACGGGCTATTCGCGCGCGCGGGGCTGGCGGCGCTCACAGCGCCCGAGAAATCGAGCGCCGGCTGCGTGACGTCAATCTCCACGCGTTCGACGCCGAGCGAAGCGTAGCGAGTCGAGCGAGCCGCAGGCTTCGGCGGCGCAGCAGCGAGAGGCGGGGCTTGGGGCGCGAGAGGCGCGTCGCGTTCGTCCTCGAAGGAAAGCCCGGGCTGCGCGGGATCCGCGCGGAGCCGTTTCCGGCGCGCGCGATAGGCTTCGAGGCGGCTGGCCACTTCGCCGCGCCAGTCCGGCGCCACGGCAAGGTTGCCCTCGGTCCTCGCGGGAACGCCGGCGGAGACAAAGGTATCCTTCATGTTCTGAGAGAGGCGCGCGTCGCAGAAGCAGCAGATGCTGGCTTCGGCGTTGTTGACGGCGCCGCACTGCGTGCAGGTCTTTACCACCGTCTCGTTTTGCGCTGCGGACGGTTTCCGCGGCCGGAGGACCACGGGACAACGTGATTGTAGCGCGAGATCACTGGCGGGACCAAGCTGTCTAAAGCCGGGCGGTGTCGCTAATGGTACACGGCCGGGCAGGCAACGCCGGGCATACCTGGTGGTTCCAATCTGGCGTGCCGCAGGGCTGCCCAGCCCGCATTGTCACTCAACAGGGGGAATGTTAGTCTAGCCAGCCGCCGTTCCCGAGAGGTTTTTTTGCGGGGACCTCGCGCGGCTTCAGCGACATGGCCAATCGCCTCGTCAGCCACCACTGGTGGGCTTTGCTGCTTTCTGCTTTTCTTTCGGCGCCGCCGAGTGCGTGGCCGGCGACGCCGCAGTCGCTTGCCCCGGCGGGCCAGGGCGTCGCGGAACTCGAGGCGAACCAGCAACGCAAGGAAGGGCAGGTTTTCTACGCCGACGGCGACGTGCAAGTTCGTTACCGGGGCGCCCGCCTGCGCGCCGACCACGTGGAATATAACGCGGCCACGGACGAGGTGGTGGCGCACGATCACGTGCAATTCGACTACGGCACGCAGCACCTGGAGGCCGACCGGGCGGAATACAACGTGCGCACGGGGCGCGGGCGTTTCGAGCACGTGAACGGTTCGGTGCGCATCGAACGCAAACCGAATCCGGAGCTTTTGGTCACGCCCAACCCGCTTTCCTTCGAAGCGACTTCGGTGGAGCGGGTGGATGAAAATACCTATCGCATCCATCAGGCGAAGCTGACGGTATGCGATCCGAAGCATCCGAATTGGACATTTGGAGCAAAAGAGGCGACGCTGCGCGTCGATCGCGGCGTGGCGCTCGTGAACGCCAATTTCCGGCTTTTCCGCATCCCGCTGGTCTATCTGCCGTACGCCAACGTGCCGGAGGAAAGGTCGCGCCAGTCCGGATTCCTGCTGCCGGAAATCAGCAAGAGCTCAATCAAAGGCTACATTATAGGAGAGGCATACTACTGGGCGCCCGTCGATTGGGCCGATACGACGATCGGCGCGCAGCTGCTCAGCCTGCGCGGCTCGGAAGAAAACGCAAGCATTCGGCTGCGGCCCTCGGAAAACATCGATCTTTCGGCGACCTACTTCGGCGTCGTGGATCGGCTCGGGGAGGGCGGGCACTCGCTGAACGTCAAGCTCGAAGCCCAATTGGCCCACGGCTGGCACGCGGCAGCCAACGTGAATCAGCTCACCTCTCTCACATTTCAGGAAGTGTTTTCGCCGACGTTCAACGAAGCGGTCAATTCCGAGGTGAACACGACCGCCTTCGTGACGAACAATTTTCACGGCTTCAGCTTCAATGTTGACGCGCACAACTACAAGAATTTCCTGACGGCGCAGCCCGAGACGTCGATCGACCTGCGCACCACGCCGGAGGTGCGCTTCGGGTCGGTGGACCAGGAGCCGTGGAAGCGCTGGCCGCTCTATTTCGGTTTCGAAGCTTTCACCGACACCGTGCACCGCGACGACCCTGGAGAAACCACGGGGCAAGGGGTTGTCATCCCGGCGGTCGAAACACCTCAATACGTGAGTCGCAGCGAATTTGCACCGCGCGTCACGATTCCGCTGCACTGGGGCCCGTGGCTCGGCGTTACGCCGACCTATACATTTCGCACGGCGCTCTACGGCGCTCAGGAAGTCAACGGCGCGGTAGTCGACACACCGGTGGCGCGCAACACCGGCGAGTTCAGCCTGGATTTGCGACCGCCTACGCTCGAACGCGTCTGGCAGTGGCGCGATTCGAAATGGAAGCACACGATCGAGCCCCAGGTTGAGTATACCTACGTGACGGGAGTGAACGACTTCACGCGCTTCATCCGGATCGATGAGGACGACACGATCACGGACACCAACCAAATCGCTTACTCGATCACGCAGCGTCTGTTTCACCGCCGAGGCTCGGGCTCGGCGGAAGAGTTCGCCTCCTGGACCTTGATGCAAACATATTATTTCGATCCTACTTTCGGAGGGGCGCTGGTGCCCGGCCAGCGCAACGTCTTCCAGGCTCTCGATGAGGTGACGCCGTTTGCGTTTGCCGACGGCTTCCGCCGGATGTCGCCTCTGGTAAGCGATATCAAGCTCACGCCTGGCGGGCGCTACGACGCGGAGTTTCGCATTAACTACGATCCGTTGCGAGCGCGGGTCACGACCGCCGAATCGCTCGTGAAGATGCACCCTTACGGAAACTTCGAACTGAGCGTCGCGCACTACTCCATCGACGCGAGTTCAGTGCTGCAACCGCTGTCAAGCCAGGTGCGCGTGCTGGCCGGCTATGGCGAAATCAACCGGCGGGGCTGGAATGCCTTGGGCGGCTTCAGCTACGACTTACACCAGGGAACTCCCCAGAACGAACTCGCCCAATTCGGCTACAACGGAAACTGCTGCGGTTTTGCCTTCGGGTATCAGCGCCTGGTGCTGGGCTCAATCCGGAACGAGAACCAGTTCCGAATCTCATTCATCATCGCCAATATCGGATCGTTCGGGAACCTGCGCCGCCAGGAAACGATTTTCTAGCGTCACGCGCCGGGGACGCACCGCATGGCCGCCTCTTCTTTTCTTGCGTTTGCCACCATCGAGCAACTGTCGCCTCTGCTGGCGAAAAAGAAAGTGTCGCCCGTTGAGCTGACCGAGCTTTACCTGTCGCGAATCGAGCGACTGAATCCGCAACTGGATGCGTTTCTCACGGTCACGCGCGATGAGGCCTTGTCTCGGGCGCGCGCGGCGGAGCGCGAACTCGTCCGCGGCCGTTGCCGAGGGCCGCTGCACGGCGTCCCGGTCGCACTGAAGGACAACGTCTGGACGCGCGGCGTGCGCACCACGGCCGGATCGGCCATCCTGCGGGACTTCGTGCCTAGAGAAGACGCCACCGTGGTCCGCCGACTGCGGCGGGCGGGCGCCGTGCTGCTGGGCAAGACGAACATGCATGAGTTCGCCTACGGCGTCACGAACGACAACCCGCACTTTGGCCCGACGCGCAACCCGTGGGCGAGCGAACGGATCACGGGCGGCTCCAGCGGCGGCTCGGCTGCAGCGGTCGCAGCGGGCCTATGCGCCGGGGCAGTCGGCTCCGACACCGGCGGCTCGATTCGTATCCCGGCAGCGCTCTGCGGCATCGTCGGGCTTAAGCCGACATTCGGCCGGGTCAGCGTTCACGGCGTGGTGCCGCTCGCGCCGAGTTTTGACCACGTCGGGCCGCTCGCCCGCAGCACAGCCGACGTCGCGATCCTCCTCGACGCGCTCGCGGGGCGCGACCCGCTCGATCCGAGCAGCATCGCCAGGCCCCGCGAGAATTTCCTTGCCGGCGCGGCCAGGAAATCCAGGAATCTGCGAGTGGGCCTGCCGCTAGAATACTTCTGGGAGCGAATCGATCCCGAGGTACGCCGACTGGCGGAAGCTGCCGTAAGGAGCCTCATCGGGCGCGGAGGCTCGATCGAGGAGATATCGCTGCCGGGCCTTGCGTCGGCCATTGAATCGCTGAACACGATGGCCACCGCCGAAGCCCGCGCGGTTCACGAGGAAGCGGGCTACTTCCCCGGGCGCGCCGCCGAATACGGCGAAGACGTGCGCAAGCGCCTTGAACTTGGCGGCGATGTGCGCGCGGTGAATTATCTGAAGGCACGCGAGGGGATACGCCGCTCGAAACTCGAGTTTGCGGCGGCGCTCGAACACGTGGACGCGATTGCGGCCCCGACCGTTGCGATCGCGGCCCCCGCTATTGGCGCTGAGAATGTTCGCGTGGGCGACGCCGAGGAATCGGTCCGCAGCGCACTGCTCAGGCTCACGCGCCCCGGGAACCTTACCGGCTTGCCGGCGATTTCGCTTCCCTGCGGCTTCACGCGCCAGGGGCTGCCGGTGGGTCTGCAACTCATCGGCCGCGCGTTTGACGAGGCTGCCTTGTTGAGCGTTGCCCGACGATACGAACTGGAGCACGACTGGAGCCGCCAGCATCCGCAATTGGCAGCAGGGTAGCCGACACGCCGGCGAAGCCTGTCCCGGGCAAGGGATACCGCCCCGAGGCGGCGCCGGTATGCGACAATGGAATGAGACCGGGAGTAAAAAAGATAACCATGCAGATCTCCATTTTTGCGGCGTTTGGGGCGGGACTGATTTCGTTTCTCTCACCATGCGTCTTGCCGCTTGTTCCCGGCTACATCTCGATGCTCTCGGGCATTGGCGTGGAGCAGTTGCGGCAGGGTGAACGGCCGCGCGCGAGCCTTTTCGCATCGGCCCTCGCCTTCGTCTGCGGGTTCTCCCTGGTGTTCATAGCGTTCGGCGCCTCCGCGAGCGCGGTGGGCCGGTTTCTGCTGCAAAACAAAACCATGCTGGCGCCGTTCGCGGGCGCCATCATCGTGCTTTTCGGCCTGCATTTGGTCGGGTGGCTCGGCAAGATTCCTGTTCGCGCGGGCCTGATCCTGGGAGCGGCGCTAGCGATCGCCGGCGCCGTGATTTGGCTGCGCAGCGGCGCGGATGCTCCGAGGGCGTTTGGCCCGGCACAGATGATCTCGGTCTCTCTAATCTTCCTGGCCGGACCGACGCTGACGCGCTGGCTCAACCGCGACGTGCATTTCCGCAACGTTGGCGGCCAGCGGGGAAACGACGCCAAGCAAGGCCCGTTTGCGGGTGTTGCGCCCGGCTTTCTGCTAGGGTTTGCCTTCGCGTTCGGCTGGACGCCGTGCATTGGCCCCATCCTAGCCGGCGTTCTTGGCATGGCCGCCACCAGCGACACCATCGCGCGCGGCGTCTTCCTGCTGGCGGTTTACTCCGCGGGGCTGGCGATCCCGTTTCTGCTGGCGGCCCTCGGCATCAACCAATTTCTGCGCTTCTACCAGCGCTTCCGGCGCCACCTGCAGGCGGTGGAAGTGGCCAGCGGCGGGTTGCTGCTCGCCGTGGGCGGCCTGATTTTCGTGAACCGGCTGACATGGCTTTCGGGTAAACTTACCTTTATGAACTGGTTTGCGAAATGGATGTAAGGCAGAGGAGATTCGCTATGCGGAGCGAGCTTTTGGCGCTGTGCGGCATCGCCGCGCTGCTGACGCTGGGCGGTTGCAAAGGCGCTTCCCAGGTGCCATCTTCCGCAGCCGAGGGAGGCGCCGAAAAGCCCGCGCCCGAGGCCAGCGTGAAGCTTCCCGGCCTCGACGGCGTGGATACGTCAGTCGAGCAGTACAAGGGCAAGGTAGTCCTGGTGAACTTTTGGGCGACATGGTGCGAGCCGTGCAAGGCCGAGATTCCCTGGCTGATCGAGTTCAATGAGAAATACGGTCCACGAGGTCTGGTTATCCTGGGCGTCGACTATGACGAGGGCAAGAACGTGGTCGCGCCGTGGGTGATGAACCGCCTGTTCCAGGTGAACGGCCACCCGGAAACAATCAATTACAAGATTGTGCTCGGCGACGACGATGTCGTCGACAAGTTCGGGGGTCTGCTGGGTACGCCGACGAGCATGCTTTATGCGCGGGACGGCCGGAAGGTCAAGACGGTCGTCGGTATTGTCGATTACTCCGACATATCGAAGGCTATCGAAAAGCAGCTCTGAGGCCACCTTTCCCGTCCCGCGCTTTCCTCGCCGCCTTGCCCGCGGCTGGTCCCTGCGGTACTCTCAGACGATGATGGACGAGCACGATTTTCGCAAGAAATGCGATGGGGCGTTGCAATCGCTGCGGCAGCGGCTGCTCGAGCTGGGGGATGAACGCGGCTTCGACGTGGAAGGCCAGGGCGAGAAGCTGGAGATCCTCTTCGAGGAACCCGAAGAGGTGCGTTTCGTCATCAGCCCCAACGCACCCGTCCGGCAGATCTGGATTTCGGCGCTCACCACCAGTTTCAAACTCGGCTGGTCGGATCAGGCCGGCGCGTTCGTGCTCGAGAAAACGGGAGAGACGCTCGCGCAGCTGATGGGCCGGATTCTGACGCAACAGCTTGGCAGCGCCGTTACCGTATAGAGGAAATGCGCGTCGAGGGAGCGAGAGCTAGCGAGCAGCCCAACGCTCGGCGATCGCCGGCAACGCGCGGCGCAAACGGCCGACCACGCGCTCGCGCCCCAGCGCCAGCATCGTATCGAACAGCGGCGGCGCGACGCCTTGCCCCACGAGCGCCACGCGCGTGGCGTTGATGACCACGCCGGCCTTCACGCCCGCCGATTCCGCCAGTTCCCGCAGCGCGCGATCGCACGCGTCGTGCGTCCATTCCGGCAGCGCCTCGAGGACATCCGCCAGACGCGCGAGCAAGCCCGGCAGCCGCTCATCCTTCCAGAATTTGTCGCTCGCGGCGGAGTCGTAAGCGAAATCGTCGGAGAAAAACGCGCGGGCCCAGGTGGAAAAATCCGGCAACAGGCGCGTACGCGGGCGGAGCAAGTCGACCGTTCGTGCAAACCAATCCCGTCCGGCGCCCGCCCACTCCTCGCGCCACAGGCCGCTTCTTTTGAGCTCGCCTTCGATCGCGGGCAGCACTTCATCGACGGGCAGCTTCTGCAGGTACTGCTGGTTGAACCATTCGAGTTTCGGGCGATCGAAAACGCCATTCGTGCGGCTCACACCGCCCAACGAAAATCGCGCGACGAGCTCCGGCGTGCGCAAGAACTCCGAGTTGTCGCCGGGCGACCAGCCCAGCAAAGCCAGAAAGTTGCGGAAGGCTTCCGGCAGGAAGCCCTCCTCGCGGTACGATCCCACGCTGGTGGCGCCGTGGCGTTTGGAGAGACGCGTACGATCGGGGCCAAGGATGAGAGGCACATGAGCGAAAATCGGCGGCGGCGCCTGCAGGGCGCGATAGAGCAGCACTTGCTTCGGCGTATTTGAAAGGTGATCGGCTCCGCGGATCACGTGAGTGATGCGCATGTCCCGATCGTCCACGACGGCGCCCAATTGGTAGGTCGGCAGGACACCTACGGGCTGGTCGCTTCTGGGCGAGCGGAGAAGGACGAAGTCTTCGATCTCGTCGTTCGCGACCTCCTGTGGGCCGAAGACGGCATCGTCAAATCGTGTCGTCTCGCCGAGTGGCACGCGGAAACGCAGCGCGGGCCGCTGCTCGGTGCCGACAGGCCGGCCATCGCGGCAAATGCATCGCGTGATGCCCCGCTTCCGCCCACCGCCGGCCTCGTCCGTTTCATCCCCGGCCGCATCTCCTCCCGCATATTTCTCCGGCGGACAGTAACAAAGATAGGCGGCGCCCGACGCAAGCAATTTGTCAGCGGCAGCGCGATAGCCCGCCAGGCGTTCGGATTGATGAAACGGCCCTTCGTCCCAATCCAGGCCCAGCCAGCGCAAACCTTCGAGGATGCCCTCTACCAGCTCGGGACGGTTGCGCTCGGCATCGGTGTCCTCAATTCGGAGAATGAACGTACCGCCCTGGTTGCGCGCAAAAAGCCAGTTGAATAAGGCCGTGCGCGCGCCGCCGACGTGCAGATAGCCCGTAGGCGAGGGAGCGAAACGCACGCGAACACGCTCCGCATGGGGTGGTAAGGAATCGAAATCGGTCGCAGCACTCATGGTCTTGTCCGGTAGTCCGGTATTTTACCTCAACGAGAAACTCAACATGCTAGCCGATGGAGCAGCGAAACGCGAGCCGCTCGCAGAGGCTAAAAGACGCGCCCGTCCACGTTTGGTCGGCGACCGAAGGGTTGCAATTGTTCCTGCCTGGTACCCCCGTACCCTTGACCCTCGAAAAAGCCGTAGTCTATATTCGCGCCCGACGCACACCTGGGCAGAAGTTGACTGTTTTCAGTAGATAGCCAGCGTTTGAACGCACGATCAGAGAATACACTCGTGCGTTTCCGTTCGTCGAGGAAGCCTTGCAAATTCAACTGAACTTCGTATCGCTGGGCCTCGCGGCGACGACGGCGCTGACGGCGGGATTCTTCGCTTACTTGTACCACGAAAAGCAGCAGCCGTACCTGCGCTTCTGGACCGTCGCCTGGTGTCTGGCGACAGTGCATTCGTTGGCGGTGGTGCTGGAGCCGTGGCTGGGCCCATCCGCCTGGCTATTGGCGCTGAGCGGATGGCTTATGGCAACTGCCGCGCTCGCCTTCTTCTGGTCTGCCCGATTGTACGTGCGAGCGCGACCTGGGGTCCCGTTTCTGATTTCGGCGGCGGGGGTGTTTGCATTCTGGGCTATCGCTTACGGTCTTCAGGAAATAAGCATTTCGCCAAACTACGGGACCGCGGTCGTGTTTCTTGTCGTCGCCGGCATCTTCTTTCTGCAGGGCCGGCAACGAGGGAACTACGCCGACCGACTGATGGCCCTGGCGTTTCTCGTTTGGGCCCCGATTCCACTCTTGGGTTTGGACTTCGTTCCGCTCGGGACCACGGTGCGGCAGGGTTTCGCGGTGCTGGCCATCGCGCCGCAACTATTTGCGGCCGTGCTGATGCTGATGGCAACCTATGAAAACGAAACACGGTGGGTCGAAAATCACCTGCTCGCGCTCTCCGATCTGAATCTGCTTACGTCAGGGCTGCCGAACGGAGAGATGCAGAGGATTCTCTCGGAAGCTCTGGAGCGCTTGTTGAGCGTGGTGCACGTGCCGGCCGGCGCGTTTTTTCTGGATCACGGCGAGGCGAGCGGCCCGACTTCCGTGGTTTCCATCGGGTTTGACGAATCGTTCTGCCGCGCGCTGCAGGAAAACAATCTGGACGACTATCTGACGCGACTGGTTCGGCGATCCGGGGGCCTATTCGTGGTTCAAGACATCGCGAGCCACGCGCCCTCCAGTGATTTCGACCACGAAGCGCCGTTCCTGCAGTTTCAGCGTCTCGCCGCCGGCCGGCGCCTGCACACGGTGATTGGCGTCACTCTGCAGGCAAAGGACCAGACGTTCGGCGCGCTGCTGCTGGCCACTCCGGACAGCCGGCGCCTGACGCCCGCCGAACTCCAGTTGCTGAAGGCGCTCAGCCACCAGATCGGCATCGCGATCGAGAATAGTTATCTGATCCGGCAGACCTCGCGGCGCTCGGAAGAACTGCGAGTCCTGAACGAGATCGGCTGCGCGCTCAGCTCGATGCTCGATCCGGACGCGCTGCTCGAGAAAATTTTCACGGAAGTGCGGCGGCTTTTCGAGGCAACCAGCTTCTTCGTAACGCTGTGCGACCCCACTCACAACCAAATCCGTTTCGAGCTCGAATTTGCCGAGGGTGTCCGGCTGCCCAAGCGCACTCGGCCCATCGGCAACCATGTGACCGAATATATTATGAAGACGCGTCAGCCGCTGTTGATTCGCGACAACTTCGAGGACGAGATGCGGAGGCTGGGCGTATTCCCGCTCCGACGGCCGGGCTCGTTCTGCGGCGTGCCGCTGATTGTTTGCGATCGCGTCATCGGCGTGATGGCCGTTCGCGGGCCGGAGGAACGCCTCTTCGATGAAGGCCACCTGGAGCTCCTGCGCGTGCTGGGGAGCGAGGCCAGCATCGCGATCGAAAACGCGAGACTGTTTCGCGAAGAGCAGACCAAATCGCGGCATCTCACCCTGCTCAATAACATATCGCGCGACGCGATTTCGACTCTCAACCCCGAAGAGATGCTCGCCAATATCGCCGAGCAACTCGAAAAGGGGCTGGCGTTCGATCACATGGGCATCGCTATACTCGACTACGCCAGCAAGGAGATCGTGATACAGGCCGAAGCGGGCCGGCGCCGTGGCGCGCTGAACCGCCGCTTGGCGCTCGGCGCCTCGCTGGTGGGGCAGGTGGCGCGCACCGCCCGGACGTGCGTGGTTCCCGTCTTTGCGGAACAGGCGGACAGCCTCGATCCCGTGCTGGAAGGCTCGGTGTCGAGCGCGGCGTTGCCGATTCTCCACTCCGACCATCTGTTAGGCGTGCTCTACGTGGAAACCGCCGAGCCCAGCGAGTTTTCCGAAGAAGAATTGTTGCTGCTGCACACTCTTGCCGAGTTGATTTCCGGCGCGCTGCACAACGCGCTCAGGTTTCAGAAGGCGCAGGAGCAAGCCATCACCGACGGACTCACCGGCGTCAAGACCCACCGATTCTTCATGGAAGCGCTCTCGGCAGAATGGAAACGCTCGGCGCGCGGCGGCCGCTCCTTCGCGCTGGTGCTGATCGATCTGGACCGTTTCAAATTCGTCAACGATTTTCACGGCCACCTGGAGGGCGATTCGATCCTCCAGCATCTCGGCCGCACACTGGAACAGAACTGCCGGCGTTCGGACGTCGTGGCGCGCTACGGCGGCGATGAATTCGTCATCCTGATGCCCGAAACCGACCTGGTCCAGGGCCAGCAACTGGCGCAGAAGCTGCGCTCGTGCATCCTGGCCGACCCCTTGCTGCACGAGAAGAACACCACGGCGAGCATGGGCATCGCTGTTTTTCCGCTTCACGGCTCGACGCCGCAGGAATTGATTCAGGTCGCCGATGCTTCCATGTACCTGGCGAAGCATCAGGGCGGCAATGCGGTGGTCGCGACCGACGACTTCGACGCGACGGAAGCGAGGCAATGGAAGTACAGCGTTCTCGAAGCTTATTTAGGCGTCACTCTCAAACGATTGTTCTCCCCGGGCCCCGAAGCCTTCGGCGAGATCCATAAGCGTTTGGAACAATTCTCGCAGTCGCTGGCCGCGAGCGAACCGCCGCCGGGCGACGCCGCGGACCTTGCGGACGAAACGGCGGAAAAGCCTCGGACCGTCTCCGCGGCCATCGTCGAAACCGTCACTTCGCTCGCGCTGGCGATCGACTCAAAGGACCAACACACGCAAGGCCATTCGCGAAAGGTAGCGCACCATGCTGCGCTTATCGCCGAGCAGTTGGGTCTGGAAGACGAACAAATCGAAGAAGTGCGCCTCGGCGCGCTGCTGCATGATGTCGGCAAGGTCGGCGTCCAGGCTTCCATTCTCAACAAGAACGGCCCGCTTAATCCCGACGAGTGGGACGCCATGAAGGCGCACGCTCAATTGGGCGACAAACTCCTGGAACCGCTGGTCAACATCGCGCACATACGCCGAATGGTGCGCCATCACCACGAGATGTTCGACGGGTCGGGCTACCCGGACAATCTGGCCGGCGCGAACATTCCCTTGGGAGCGCGCATCATCGCCATCGCCGACGCTTACGACACCATCACGTCGGAGCGCATCTACAAGAAGGCTCGGACATCCGACGAAGCCGTGGCCGAACTGTTGCGCTGCGCGGGCACCCAGTTCGACCCTGAGCTCGTGCGCGTTTTCACCGACGCCGTGGAGCAGCGTCACCAGCAAGTCCTGGAGTCCTCTGCCTCCGAAACGAACTCCCTCTCCTAGCGGCTCTCGCGCCGCTTCGTTTTCAGGTGCCCCACAACGCATTCCTCGAACGGCGTTTGCTTGTCAGTGCATCGGTGATTTCGTACAATCCCAAGTTCTTAAGGCGTGGCGAAACCGCGGTACCGGGGGTAGCGCTGGATGGGGAAAAGCATCGCCGCAAAAATCACCGGAGTGGCCGGTTACGTGCCCCCGTGCGTGCTGACGAACGCCGACCTGGAGAAGATGGTCGACACCAGCGACCAGTGGATTCGCGACCGGACCGGCATCGGTGAACGACACGTCGCGGAGAAGGGTGTGGCAACATCGCACCTGGCGACCGCAGCAGCCGAGAAGCTCCTCGAACAGACCAAGACGGCGGCCGTCGATATCGATTTGATCGTCGTGGCGACCGTGACACCTGACATGTTGTTTCCTGCTACGGCGTGTCTGGTGCAAAACCGCCTCGGCGCTTCGCGCGCGTGGGGCTTCGATCTTTCCGGAGCCTGCTCGGGATTCCTTTACGCGCTGACCGTAGGAGCGCAGTTTGTCGGCGCCGGCACGCACCGCAGAGCGCTGGTGATTGGCAGCGACAAGATGACCTCGATTCTCGACTACGGCGACCGCAGCACGTGCGTGCTGTTCGGCGACGGCGCCGGCGCGGTGCTCGTCGAGCCGGCGGAGTCGGAAGGAGAGGGAATTCTCGATTTCTATCACGATATCGACGGCTCGGGCGGCGAGTTCCTGTTCATGCCGGGAGGGGGCTCGCTCCATCCTCCTTCGCATGAAACCGTGGATCAGAAGATGCACTGCGTTCATCAAGTCGGACCGCAGGTGTTCAAGTATGCGGTGCGGCGGATGGCCGAGGTCGCCTGCAAATTGCTGGAGCGCAATGGCTATTCGACGCAAGACGTGAAGATCGTGGTGCCACACCAAGCGAATCTGAGGATCATTCGCGCGATGCAGGAGCGGCTGGGCGTGGACGATTCAAAGATCATGATCAACATCGACCGCTTCGCAAACACCACCGGCGGAACGATTCCCCTGGGGCTGCGCGACGCCGTGGAGCAAGGACGTCTGCGCAAAGGCGACCTGGTGCTGCTGGTCGCGGTCGGCGCCGGGTACACCACAGGCGGCGTGCTGATGCGCTGGGCTTACTGAGACCGCCGCGCAAACAGTCCTTCTCTTTTTGCCCTTCCCACCACGCAAAAAAGCTGAACTGCGACCCTGGGCTCAGCGAGGCGCGCTCGGAGCCACCGCATCCGCGGGCGGCCCGGCGCTATTTTCGCCGCAGGAATACTGGCGAGTTTCAATTTGCCAGGGAGCGGCCGCGGGGTCCGCGAGGAAACGCTGCTTCCAAGGGTAGCCGGGATCACGCACCATGTGGCGATCTATCCGGTCACCGCAGTGCTGGTCGAGCCAAGTGCCCGCCGCATCCGTCGCAGCACTTGCCGGCAGGCCCTCGATCCAAAGTACCGCGGGTTGGATCGGCCGGCCCGCCGCCTGCCAATCTTCAGGACTCCAGATCTGCGGGTAGCGCACGTCGCTCGGCAGGATTCCCGCGAAACGCCAGGGTCCGCTCGTCTGGGGAGCTCGAAGAGCGTACGTCAAATAGAGAAAAAACGAGGGGCTGTTCCCGATGATGGCTGCACCGCCGTCGCGAACCGTGTTGCCCGCCACTACCGCCATATCCGCCCAAGGCTCCACGAATTGCGGCGCCGCGTAGTAGGTGCGGAAGAGCACGCCGTACCAGCCAACCCAGGCCACAACCGCCAGCGAGATTGCCATCAAGCGGCGCCAGGCGGGCGTGTGTATTGTGCCCAGCGCAATCGCCGCGGGAAGCAGGAACCACGGCGCCACCAGGAAGAGCCGTCGCGTATTCAACATTCCAAGGACCGCCAGGGCGACGAGCAGCAGCGCACCGTAGAGCAGAAACCGACGCGCCTCTCCACGAACCACCCATATAAGAAGCAGCAAGCACGCTGCGACAGCCAGCATGGCGGGCACACCGAAATTCCAGAACCACGGCCCGACAGATTCACTGACAAACAGCACGTAGAGGTCGTAGGCGGCATTAAAGATGAGCGCTCGCCAGGGTTGATGGAGATGCGCGGCGAACCTCAGCTCTGTCGCGAAGGCGCGCCAAAGCGGTAGGTACGCCGCCAGTAAAAACGCCGCGCCGGCGATCAAACGCGGCAACGCTGCACGTGCCCGCCCCCGATTCCGAAACCAATCTTCGACTCCGAGCAAGGCTAGGAACATCCAGCCAAGATAGGTGGTGTAGACAAGCGCGAGAGCCAACAGGCAGACCACCGCCCAATTGCGGCGGCTGGCCCCGGCCGCGTGACGCAGATACGCCCAGGTTAGCGCGGAGATCAGGAGGAACGCAAGGGAGTACCAGCCGACCAGTCGGCCGACATGAAATCCGTAGGGCCACAGAGCGCTCAACCACACCAGTGCCGTTCCGCTTTCCTCGCCGCCGACGCGACGAGCCGCGCGGGACAGAAACCACAGCCCGGCGAGGAAAAGCACGATGGACGGCATGCGCAGCCAGTCGGCCGCACCGCCCGTGAGAAGTAACCACACGTGCAGAAGTAAATCGTAGAGCGGAGGATGACCCGGCAGGCCGGCTCCGAAACGAAACGAGCCGAGAATCGCACGGAAGGGCCTGGCCGCCGCGCTCAACGTCAGGGCCTCGTCATCGAGGAAAGTGAAGCGCGCGTCGGAATAAATCAGCGCCATGCCCAGCAAGACAAGCGGGAACACGTCGCTGACCGCCCGACGTGGGGCCAGCGACGAACCGCGCGCGCCGGAAGTATCTCGGAGGCGGCGCATCGGCTAGTGGGGCTCCGGCCGAAGCGGAAAGCCGGCGCGGGCGTTGGCAATGCCGAGCACCTCGCGCACGACGTCGAGCGCATCTTGCGTTCTGCGCCACCAGTGCGCGGCGTCGAATGGATCGTCGCTGACGTAGCGCACGATCGCCTTTGGATCGCCGCCGACGCGGCGATCCCAGATGAGACGCACGCGGCGCGTGTGGACCTTCGACGTCACGATGATGACGGCATGGGCATCATCGCGACGCAAATCGCTCGCGATTTCGTCCACCTCCTCCTGAGTATTGGCGATGGGGACTTCGAAGATACGGATCGCGTCGGCGGGAACACCCTCGGCCATCAGCACCTTTTGATTGTAGAAGTCCTCGCCGATGAAGGCGATGTGCATTTGCGCCAACTGCGCCGCCGGACTGACGGGCTGGGACACCCACACTTGCGAGGCAAAGCTGCCCTGATAGATGCGCGCCGCCTCAATCGCGCGCTCCGGCATGCGTCCACTCAGCACCACGATGGCGTGCGCCTGCTCCAGGGGGTCCTGAACAACCAGCCACTCGCCGACGTGCAAAAACACCCAGAGGCAGGCACCCGCGAACAGCAGAAGGGCGCAAAGGTAGATGATCCAGCGGTAAAGCCTCCTCATCCCCCTTCTAGCCGACGGGCGACTGGGCGTATCGCTGACTTTGTCGAAATCAAGAATGCGTTTGGTGTCCAGCCTAGTGACCATTCCGGCTTTGGCTAATCGTCATCGAGGATTTCTCGGCCCTTCCCAAACGCAAGCAACCCATACCGGCAGCGTTTGAGCATGAGCACGCGCGGCGAAATGCTACCCCGGCACCGTCACTCGGTCAATCGGGACTGACGTTTGGGAAGCGCGGAACACGGGAACCGCCGCTCTTTGCGTTTTGCTTCGCGCAAACTACAATAAATCCCGCGAAGGGCCCTCCGCCCAGTCGCCGGCCGATTCCGCGATATCCACCGAAAGCGGGCTCCCCCGAGGAAGGCGGTTACTTGCGAGCAGTCGTTACCGGAGGTGCGGGGTTTCTCGGTTCTCACCTGTGCGACTACCTCCTCGCGCGAGACTGGGAAGTGCTTTCCATCGACAATCTGGTGACCGGCGCCGAGGGAAACGTCGGCCACCTGCTTCATCACCCGCGATTCCGCATGATGCGGCACGACGTGTCGCGTTACATCGACGTGCCCGGACCGGTGGACTACGTGCTTCACTTCGCTTCGCCGGCGAGCCCGGTGGATTATTTGAAGCTCCCGATTCAGACCCTCAAGGTCGGCGCGCTCGGCACTCACAACGCGCTGGGCCTCGCGCTCGCGAAGAAGGCTAAATTCTTCCTGGCTTCTACATCGGAGTGCTACGGCGATCCGCAAGTCAGTCCGCAACCGGAGACGTACTGGGGAAACGTGAACCCGATTGGACCGCGCGGCGTCTACGACGAAGCCAAGCGCTTTGCGGAAGCGATGGTCATGGCCTACCACCGCTACCACGGCCTGGATACGCACATCGTGCGCATTTTCAACACCTATGGACCGCGCATGCGGCTCAACGATGGGCGCGCCCTGCCGAATTTCGTTTACCAGGCCCTGACCGGCCAGCCCATCACCGTTTACGGCGACGGCCGCCAGACCCGGAGCTTCTGCTACGTGAGCGACCTCATCGACGGGATCTACCGGCTCATGCTCTCGCGCGAACACGAGCCCACGAACATCGGAAATCCTCAAGAGATTACCATTCTCGAATTCGCGCAGCGCATTCTTGCTCTCATAGGCTCCGGGGTTCCGATCGTCTTTGAGCCGCTCCCGCAGGACGATCCCAAGCAGCGTTGCCCGAATATCGCCAAGGCGAAACGCGTGCTCGGATGGGAACCGAAGGTGAATCTGGAAGAAGGATTGCGACTGACGCTGGACTACTTCCGCCAGCAAGTCGCGGGCGGACAGGTTCGTTGAAGTAACCGCCGGCTTCCGAATGGAACGCGAGAACTAATCGGGCTCGCGGCGAACGAGCGAGCCGCGGGTAAGCAAACCGCGCAGTCCGACCAAAAGGAGGCGCGGCTGGTTGCGGCAGACGTTCCAGAGGACGCGGCCGGCCTCGTCGCGCGTGACTCGGCTCAACGAGCGCAGCATCGCGTCGTTCATCCAATCCACCAGCCGGCTGTAGTCGGCTTGCCGGAAGCGGTGAATCGAACGGCGAATCAGCAGGTGAAGGTCAAGTTCACGGCGAAGGGCGCGAAGTTCGCGGCTGCGCCCGCCGTTCAGAATGGCTTCGCTCACTCCCAACGCTCCCCGGAAACCGGTCACGACGCCCCCGACGGTCGAAACCTTCACCTGTCCGGCCGCGTCTCCGACGAGATAAACGCTGCCGTTGCCTAGGCGCCGCTCGACCGGCACCCAGCCGTTATATACGGGGATGCGCGCCCCCTGGAACGCGAGCGGCGTGAATTGGCGCTTCTCCAGGAATTGATCGAGGCAGCGTCGCGTCTCCGGCCCCTCCACTCCGATCAGGCCCAGCACGCCGCGATCTGCCGATTCAGGTATCAGCCAATAGAAATACGGCGTGTCGTCCGGGATGAACCACACCCGCACGGTATCGGGAGGCATGCCGGCCGGCAGCTTCACAACCGCCTGAATCAGGGGAACGGTGGGCAGACGGGGCCAACCGGCAGCCTGCGCCACGCCGCTCTGTGCGCCGTCGGCGCCGACTACGGCGCTCGCCAAAACGCGCTCGGGCGCAGCCTCGCCGGAGCGCTCGAACTCGAGCTCGATGCCCTTTCCGTTTGGCCGCAGCGAGGAGAATCGCCGCCCAAATTCGATCTGCGCACCATGCGCTTGGGCGTCTTCGGCAAGCCCGCGAATCAATTGCGAGCGCTCGACGATCAGATCGGGACGTTCCAACGGTATGGCAGCGGAGCGGCCGTCGGTAAAAAGTTCAAATCTGTGGATCTCGTTGACGATGGCGCGCTCACCCAACGGGCCGAGCAGTTGACGCATGCGATGGGTGACGATGAGCGTGCGGTCGGGCGGATCGAGCCGCTCCGTCCGCTCGAAGATTTGCACCTCGCGACCCGCCCGCGCAAGAAGCGACGCGGTATATAACCCCGCGGCCGAACCGCCTACAACGGCGATTGGGCGGCCAGATGGGAGCCCTTGGTCCTCTTGCTTAAATGTTTGCAGCTTGCCCTTCCCTCAGTGATCGTTCGTTGGCGCCCGATGGGCGCGGCAGGATGGTCCTCGCAGTTTTCGCTCGAATCCCGGCGTGGCGCGAACGAACCGCGTGCGTCTCCCCCTCCGCGCCGGACGCAGCGACCTCGACCTTCGCGCCGACCGACGGCAACCCGGTCTGATGGAGTATAGCGAACCGGCCCGATTAGGCAAGGTGCAAGGCACGACCAAAAGGAAGTTCTCAATTCGAAGACGCGCGGGGAGCCGGCTTGGAAAAACCTCAGGCCGCGGTCTTCGGCCTGGCTTGTTGGCGCTCGTAGGGAGCCCTCTCCAGCAGCGCCACAGCCACTAGCATCACGGCGGCCACAGACAGGGCCACTTTCACTGCTTGCCAGGATCCGAGGCGGCTTACGAAGAGCGCTAGGATCCCGAAACCGGCGCCCAACGCGTACATCGTCAAGACTGCGCGGCGCGTGCCGAGACCGCAGTTCGCCAGGCGATGGCCCGCGTGATCTTTCCCCGGCGTGGCGAACGGAAGCAGGCCGCGGCGCGAGCGGGAGATCGACACCAGGACCATGTCAAAGATCGGCACGCCCAGCACCAGAATCGGCACGAACCAGTCGGCGGCGTGCGACGTTCCGTTCATGCGTAGTTTTAGGGCCAGAGTGGCCATCAGGAATCCGAGAAACATGGCCCCTCCGTCGCCCATGAAGATTTTCGCCGGATTGAAATTCCAGCACAGGAAACCGAGCGCCGCGCCCATGACCGCGGCGGCCAGCGTGCTCACCAGCACTTGCCCGCTCAGCGTTGCGAAAGTGGCGAAGAAAAGGGCGGCGACCGCGGCAACGCCCGCGCAAAGACCGTCCATATAGTCGAAAATACTGAAGGACGCGGTCACGCCCGTGACCCAGAAAACGGTGAGGGCCGCATCTCCCACGACGCCCGCGCGGCCGGGAAAAAACACCGAAAAAACCTCG
>Ga0210394_10002665_pt1 | contig 24095 bp, 19 predicted proteins | sample IncBWC12MmetaG_FD_160121 | JGI IMG/M metagenome (GOLD analysis project Ga0210394, IMG submission 160121) | Forest soil microbial communities from Barre Woods Harvard Forest LTER site, Petersham, Massachusetts, United States - Inc-BW-C-12-M | ecosystem: Environmental > Terrestrial > Soil >... | reverse complement strand
CGGCCACTATTGTGGATGATCCACACGAGCTACCCGAACTCGATGTCGCCAAGTACGCTGAAAACGAGGATCTAAAGAGCCAGTTTCGCGGTTTCCAGAAGCGGGCGATCAGCTTTCACTCCGAACCCTTCGAGCGGGATACCGAAGTAGCAGGTCAGATGCGCCTGAAGTTGCTGGTGGAGGCGGACGCGCCCGATTTTGACTTGTGGGCGCAGGTATTGGTAGTTCTGCCGGACGGTTCCACGCTCAGGCTCGGCGAAGACATCCGGCGCGCCCGATTCCGTAACAGTCCGTTCAAGCAGGAACTTTTGAAGCCGAATCAAATCGTCGAGATACCCTTCGAGTTTTACTGGATGGCGCGAAGAATTCCGGCGGGCGCACGATTGCGGCTCACCATCGCTCCACTCAATTTGCCGAACTATCAAAAGAACTACAACACCGGTGGCAGGATCGGCTACGAGAAGCCGGAGGACATTCGGGTTGCGCACATCAAGATCTTCCACGATACCGAACACGCGAGTCAATTAATCCTGCCGCTCGCGGCACCTGTTCCTTCATCCACAGGCCAATGACATGCCTATAAGACGATCTTCGGTTTCGCGCCGTGAATTCCTTTGCCGTGCCAGTTCTGCTGTAGTGGCTGCGCCATTTGTCCTCCGGAACCGCTACCGGCTTTTTGCCGAAAGTAATGAAGAATATCCGGAGCGCGTAGTGCGCCTGATCCGGGAGGAGCTGGTGATTGACATGCTCAATCAGTTCCTGTACCGCAAGGATAAGGAGAGCGTGCTGAATGACTGGCTGTCCCATCCAGGTGCTTTCAAACAGTCCGACTTTGAGTTCTTCATGAACTCGGGGGCGAATGCAATCAACTTTGGTGATGGCGCATCATCCCTGGATGATGCAGAAAAACTCTTCGCAAAGTGGAACAGCTTTCTCCTTGACTACCCGCAATGGCTGGCGCGGATCAATTCTGCCGATGACTTTGAAAAAGTGAAGACCCAGGGTCGGTACGGCATTATTTTTGGATTGCAATCCAGCGCGCAGTTCGAAACCGTGGATGCGGTCAATACCTGCTACGGCTACGGCCAGCGGATTTCACAGCTCAGCTACAACTTCCGCTCTCTGGTCGCCGATGGCGCATTCGAGCCACACGATGGCGGAGTAAGCGAGTACGGCCAAAAGGTGATTGAGCGTATGAACCAGGTCGGAATGGCCGTGGACCTGGGACACGCGAGCGATCGCACCAAGCTCGATGCCTGCGAGACGTCCAAAGCGCCAATCATTCTGTCGCACGGGAACTGCCGCACACTGAATCCAGATTCGCCCCGCACTTCAACGGATGAAGCAATTCGGAAGCTGGCCAAGCGGGGCGGAGTCATGGGAATTACGTGTATCGCATTCATGGTCAAGGGCACTGAGCCGGTGACCGTAGAGGACGTCGTGAACCACTTCGATCACGTGCGCGACTTGGTGGGAATTGAGCACGTGGGAATCGGGTCGGACGCTGGAGTCGAGAGCAACGATCTGGGCGCTCCTCAGATACTCAAGGAGATGCTGGCGAAGGCTGACCCGCGCTACCACGTTCATGGAACACACGAAGTGGTGGCCGGCCTCGAAGGACAGAAACGAATCTACGATCTCACCGCTGCTTTCGTCAGACGCGGATACACCGACGAGCACCTTCGCCTGGTTCTGGGCCAGAACTGGCGCCGAGTGCTGGGAGAAATCTGGCATGCCTGACACTATGTAAGAGCAGATCGTCAACAGCCGTAGCCGCTGAGGTCAGCAGGAGTAGCCGAAGGCATACATATATCGTTCGGGGAGTTCGTAACGATGCCGGCGAACAGGACCTTTTCTGCAAACGGGCTTCTAAGCGACGATTCGGGAGTTACCATGGGATAGTTTCCCGAGAAGCCAGCCGATATCACAGCAGGAGTCGGCGGGATGACACATCAAAGATGGAGCTGCGGAGGAGACACGAGAAGATGGCCAAATACGTGATTCAAGCTAAGCGTGGCGCACCGCCGGGAGGAGCTTATTCCCAGGGGTGGCGGGCCGGGGATTTCGTCTTCGTTAGCGGAACGGGTCCGATCGATCCGGTCCATGGCGGGCTGGTTGGTGACAGCATTGAGCAGCAGGCAGAGCAGACCATTGATAACATTGTTGCCATTCTCGAGGCGGACGGAGCTTCTCTTCGCGATGTGGTGAAGGTCCATGTGCACCTGAGTGATACGAGTTTGTTCGCGCGCTACAACGCGGTTTACGCGCGACGTTTTTCACCGCCGTATCCGGCGCGCACGACGGTAGGCAGCGATCTTGGTCACACTCCAGGCATGCTGATCGAAATCGATTGCGTTGCGTACAGTGTGAAGAAAACGGGCCCGAGACCAGTGCCTGGGACAAAGAAGATAAAGAAAAAGACAAAGAAGAAGGCGAGCCGCGGGAAATAGTAAAATTCCCGCCCTGTCGCAAGAAACGCCACCAGGACGGGCCAACCCCCAAGGTAACGGCGCGGAATTTCTTTCCTAGACTCTCGCCTAAAGTGGCTCGGTAGCCGCAAGACTCACTGAGGACTTGGCCAAAGTTAACGTGGGCAGCAGCGGCGCTTCGCGGCCGCGCGCGGTAACTTTCTCGACGGATGCGATCCGGCCGTCCCGCACCAGGAGCGCGGAATCAAAGTTGTTCACCGTGGGGCAGACGTGGCGCGGCAGGAGATAGAGCGCTTCGCCTACCTGCGGACCTGCGGTTTTGCGGTTCAATTTCATCGGAAGATGCTCTTCACTGGGCGCGAGAGGCGTTAGTTCCGGATGTCCGGCGACTACGCACGTGGGCACGCCGGCATCGGCCGAGACAGCTTTGTGGCCCGCGTCACAGGTGATGATACCGTCGTGTGGACGGCTGACCACACGTGTTAATACCAGCGCCGCTGGCGCGTAGCCGTACTCAGCGGGCAGTTGCGCCAGACTTGTGGCATCGCAATAGACAATTGTTCCGGGTGAGACACGGTGGATGAATCCTGCGCCGTGAAAACCTTCGAACGCGAGGGAGCAGGGGAATGTCGGCGTCCCCGCGGTGATGACTTCTGGCACGCTCATCCCGCTGTCCTGGATCGCGATCACAAGTTTCAGCAAACGATCGTAGCCGGCATGCGCCGCTGCGGTTCGTTCGGGCTCATCGAGTTCCCCGTACTGGCCGTCATAGTAGTGCAGGCCGCCGAATTTCAGCTCCGCTTCGTCAACAGCACGCACAAGCCGAAGCACCTTGTCGGTCTGGTCCTGTTCGACTCCTGTGCGATTCATGCCCGGATTTATGTCGACAAACACGCCGACTGAGCTGCCCCGCCACTGCCACACCTGTTCTTCATTCTCGACCAGGACGGAAATCCGGACGTGCGGGAACTGACTCGCTATTTCGAGCACGCGCCGTGCATTTGCGCCCACTGCCGGGTAAGCAAGAAGGACGTCGGCGATTCCGCTGTTGCAAGCTACCAGCAGTTCGAGTGTGGTTGCGCACTTGAAACTCTGGACATTCTGCTCGATCAGCATGCGAAGCGTATAGGCCAGCTTGGCGGTCTTGATGTGCGGACGCCAGCGATCCGGATCGCCTCCGAGGAGATGCAAAGTCCGCGCAATGTTTGACGCCACGATTTCCGGATAGACCACAAGCGCAGGAGTAAGGACGTCTTCAATGCCGGCCACGCGGTAACGTTCGTCCCAGGCAAACTCACTCAGCATGAATTTATGCGCCGCCATCGCGGCTTCGATCATATCGCGCAAATCTGAATCGGCGCTATCGGTCACGATCTATTGATCGTGCATCCCGTCCGCAACGAAACGACAGGACTGACCCGGATGCCGAGTGGCTCGGGCAAACCCTGGCGGGTCGTTGACCATCTTCCTTGCTCCTAGTAGGCTCTGACTTCCGCGATGTTGGCTAATAATTCATCTGATCATTCCGAGCGAAGTGATTTGTTTCGCGGCCTGGGTCTTGGTTCGGCGATCGCCATCGTGATTGGCGACACCATCGGGACGGGAGTTTTCCTCGTCGCTAGCGACATGGCGCGCGCCGTGGGGTCCGCCACACTGGTGTTGATCGCCTGGGTCCTCGGCTTGCTCATCGTCCTCTTGGGCGCCTTCTGCTATGCCGAACTCGGTGCAGCTTTTCCGAAGGCCGGCGGCCCTTACGTCTACCTTGGCCGGGGGCTCGGCCCTCTCTGGGGATTTCTCTTTGGCTGGATGAGTTCGTTTCTCGAGCGGCCAGTCGCTATGGCCACTCTGGCGGCGGGTTTCGTGCGGTTCATTGGATTCTTGTTTCCCATCGTGGCCACGCCACTATTCAGCAGTCACATCGGGGGTTACGAATTCACATTCACGACGGCCCAGCCGGTTGCGGCGTTGATCGTGGTGATCGTGACGGCGGTCAATTTTTTCAGTGTGCGGATGGGTGGCGCTATCCAGGTACTCCTGACGTCGCTCAAGATGGGGACAATCCTGGTCATTGTTGTGGGAGGCGTAACGTTCGGAACAAAACACGCCGTCTCAACTGCGCCAGCGGTAATATCGTTCAGCTTGGGGACGATTGGCGCCTTGCTGACCGCGCTCGTTCCTGCGATGTGGGCGTACAACGGCTTTAACGACCTCGGCGATCTTGGGGAAGAGATTGTTCAGCCGCAGAAGAACATTCCGAGAGCTATCATTCTTGGGCTGCTCACTGTGGGTGGGCTGTATTTGATGGCGAACGTTGTGTACTTTCATGTGTTGCCATTCGCACAGGTGGCGGCGTCCCGGCATGTTGCGTCGGACGTTGTGCAGTCGTTGAGCGGTTCGCGCGGCGCAGCTTGGCTCACAGTCGCCATGGCCGCGTCGGCTCTTGGGGCTCTGCACGTCGTGGTCTTGACCGGTGCTCGCATCCCCTACGCCATGGCGCGGGACGATTTATTCTTCCGTTTCGCGGAGCGCCTTCATCCTTCACTTCGTACGCCCACAGGCGCGTTGGTTTTCCTGGGCTCGATTGCCGCACTGCTGGCGCTGACGGGGACGTTCGAGGAACTCTATTCATTGTTTGTCTTTGCGGTGTGGATCTTTTTCGGGTTAGTGGCGATTACCCTGATACGTTTACGCAAGAAAGAACCGAACCTGGCTCGGCCTTACCGCGCCTGGGGATATCCATGGACGCCCCTCGTCTTCTTGGCTGCCGCGATGGCTTTGACGGTCAACCTGTGGATGGTCCGGCCGGTACGTTCCTCGCTGGGGCTGGGAGTGATTGTTCTCGGTATTCCGTTCTTCTACCGCTGGCGCAAACGGCCTCGTGCCTCAGACATGCATTGCGGAGGGAACTAGTGGATTCTAATGCTCTGGCGGCCCGTTTCGGGTGGGTTCCGAGTGGCCGACAAATCAGGAGTTAGCCTAGTGTTGTGATGATAGTTCCCGACCCGGCCATCCGGGAGTTATCGCATGCCGAAAGGCGGTGAATCTGTAGCCACGGGCACCCATGCCATGCCATCAACGCCTCTAGTGAGCCGAATGGGCTCTTCGAGTTTCCAATCTTTCAGATTCAGGACCTCGATGGTGCCGCCCTGGGGACAACTCACATACGCGTGTGTGCCGTCGGGCGCCAGTGCGAACTCTCCTGGGGTGGGTAGGACGGGGACATCCGGGGTGTCAAACGTTTTTGTAAGTGCTCCGCTGCCCAAATCTACAACGAAGAGCTTTCCAGATTCGGTATTGGCTAGGAGCCAGCGGCCATCTTTCGTGACTACGGAAGAGAAGACAATTCTGGGGAGGGAAATCGATCGGACGACAGCGTTGGTTGTAGTATCAATGACGGCGATACGGGGTGTTTCCTGGTCCTGCGTAAAGACAAACTTCCCATCGGGCGAAATCGAGATGCGCTGCACTTTCTTAGCGATTGGAATTGTCGCGAGCAAAGTCCGAGCTCGCAAGTCGAGAACACTCACGCTGCCCGCCTCGTTATTTGCAGTGTAGATCCTCCGTCCATCGGGAGAGATCACAAACATGTGTGTGTGGCTGGCGCCAGTTGGAATTTCGCCGACGAGAGAGCGCGTCTTTGTGTCCACGATGTAGATCGCATTAGCGAGTTCCGCGGAAACATACAGCAATCCGTCAGGCCCAAAGTGCGCGCAGTGCGGACGAACCTCTTTGCCGAGATCGATGACGGCAACGGTCCTCCCCCCGTGCAGGTCAACGACGTGAATGGTGCTTCCGTTCGAGCCGGGCATTCCCACCCATGTGTTTCCGTAGATGGGAATGTACCCGAAATGGCCGTCGGGAGAGACGGCGACCTCGTATCCGTTAATGTCTACTCCAACTTTGGCTAAAACCTGTTTGGATATGGGGTCCACAAGCAAAACGGTGTGCTCCATTTGGTTAGCGACGAAAAGAAGATTGTCTGAGTGCTGGTCAGCAGAGACGCTGCACGGAAGCAAAAGGCATGCGAAAAAGGAGATACCCAGGAGGCGGTGATTCATAATAACCTTCTCCAGGAGAAGCGGAACCTCCTGTTGGAGGAAGTATAGCACTCCATAAATGCAGATTTCTGCGAATTGGATAACGTCCTTTGGGCTTTCGTCTCTGATTCCGGACGGATGACGGGCAAACTGGAAGTAGCCGAATTACTTCCTGTTTACCGACTATCCGAGAGTTGGCCGCCAGCTCTAATGGGATACCAGGCCGTGGGTGTAGGAACCGTAGCTAATCGTGAAATACTCAGCGCTTTCCTGCTCCCACTAATGCGCGGCCGGGGAAAACACCGGGCACGATCTTGCCTTCGTCGACGACGATGGTTCCTCCTACTACCAAATAGCGCACGCCCACGCTCGGTTCCATGGGCTTCGTGAAAGTCGATCGGTCACTGATAGTCGCAGCATCGAACACAACAATGTCGGCGTCAGCGCCCTCCTGCATTCTGCCTTTTTGCCGCGCAGCGGGAGTGGAACGCTCGAGCATCTCCGCCGGCATGAGACTCATCTTTCGCAGCGCATCCATCAGCGTGATCGTTTGCTTTTCGCGCACATATTGGGCCAGCACGCGAGAGTAGGTTCCGGCATTGCGGGGATGGCCCTGCATGCCATCGCTGGCGATCATCACAAGTGGGTGCGGGATCACTTTGTCCACCATTTCCTGTGTATTGGAGAAGACCAATACCAACTGCGGCACGCCGGAGTTATGCAGTTCGTCAAAGCGCTCCTTAGTTAGGTGCTCACCAGTGTTCGGAAGCACGAGGTCGCTATAGTCAATGCCGAACTTCTCCCGCCAGCCCGTGTTGAAGAGCGCTGAATTTATGAAGGTCATGCCCGCAGTGTAGGGATACGCCTCGGTGGTGACATCGAGGCCGCGGGCGCGCGCTCCTTCGACCATGGCAAGGCACTCCATGGCATCGCGCGCGCAGGTGCTGTTAATGTGCACGATGTGCAGCGAAGCCCCTGTGATAGCGGCTGCTCCGATGACTTCGCTGGTCGCCTCAATGGCCGAGCCGGGTTCGACGCGGCCCGCGCTGCGCATGTGAGTGTATACGGGAAGCCTCCGTTCGGCTGCGAGACGGAACATGTCAATCACTTCCAGCCGAGTTGCTCCCGGTGTGTACTGGATTCCCATCCCTACAGCCAGGCCGCCGGCGTCCAACTCTGCGCGTAAGCGTTTTCGCATAGCCTCGATCTGCTCGGGTGTGGCTGGCTGATCGGTGGCGGGGCCGCTCTTCGGCAGGATTTCTCCGGGCGGCAGCGGCGCTCCGAACACAAGAGCTCGTGCCGCCACATGGCTGGCCGACGTGCCGTAGTGAATGAGCGACTGACCCTCTTTCGCTTTCAGGAACTGAGCAACGTCGGGCGCTCCGATTTCCAGTTCGAGCGCCGTGGTTACGCCGTCGAGCGCCTTCACGCGCTGGCTCTCCATCTCCTGGCCGTGCTGGTGGAGGTCAATGAATCCCGGAGCGACTACCAACCCGGCGGCACGGATGACCCGGCGTCCGCTCAGCGCCCCGGACGAGATGCGCACGATCTTTCCGTCATGGATGCCAACGTTGCGCACGGCATCGAGGCCGGTCTCGGGATCCATGACACGCCCACCTTCGAGCACCAGGTCGTATTGCTGTGCGCACACGATGGTGGTTGATAACACCAGAAAAAACAGAAAGAAGGTGAGCTTGCGCATGGTTACTCCGTTGGACGGACGATCATAGCAGGAGGAACTCCCTTCACAGTTCGCCTCCCCGGCGCGTGACGGGCAATCCGGAAATTATCCGGGCAACACAACGCCCTGTCTCGGGGGCTGAGAAAGCAGATCCTCCCGTGATTTCGTGAGTACCAGGAGACTATTGGTTAAGAGATCGTGTATGGAGAGCCGAGGCTAGTGTGCCTTAGGCGCTAGTCGTTAGCGTGACAAGCAATCCCAAGTGATTCCGGGACAGGAGTTGGGTTTGAGGAGGTGTGTCATTGATCTCAACAAGCCCGTTCCTGGCCTACACGGGATCGCGGCGGTCTCAGACCATACCTTGGCAAAGTATGCGGCAAGCATCGCTGAGTTTTGTCACATCCGCCTCTCTGCAGTCGGTATATTGGACTGTCCTGAATAAATAAGGAATTGGGGCTGTCCGAAAGTAAATGGGAAACAAGATGTCTTCGCCCGTATCGTTCTGCCGGATCATGGCGGCCGCGAATTCGTCTTTACAGTACTTACTTGTCCAATAGGTCGGGGTGAACAGTGCGGCGACGCGCTTGGCCGAATCGAGCGATGCAGCAATGTGAAGCAGCCAGCTTCCGCCGGGCTCGAGCGATTCCCTGTCGTAAAAGACGCGAATGGTTGGTGAGGACTGCTGCAGCGCCCGGACCACGCCTCGAGCCGTTTCCGCATCCTCGTGCGAATAGCTAAGGAATACATCCCACAGGTCGCCTTGTAAACGGGAGAGTTTGATGGCTTCGGTGCCGGTTCCTGACGATAGTTCTTTCGCCTTCATTTCGTTGAATTTTTTCTGCGCCAGGGCCGCCGTCGTGTCGGAGTATGCGACGATTTTCAGGACGCTGAGTCTCAGCCCGCGACGGAACCAAGAAATAGCAGCTCGCAGAATGGATTCCAGAATCTGTCCGACAGGGTAACCCTGATCGCCCGCGCCAATCAGTGGCATGGCGACTGAGGCTTCCGGAAATTCGACGATCGAACCCGGAGCCAGCGCTCGAAAAATGTCGTCGGCGATCTCCACTGGAGTGCCTCGCCAACCCGACTCGATACACAGAATCCGGTGAAAGCCACGTACTCCTGAAACCGGCTGGGAAAGCCAGCAGGAGAATTCCTCGCGCATGTCGAGCTGCTTGTCGTAGGAGAGCCGTAACACGGACACTCCATTTCGCTGCAGAGCGCCTATCAGCGACGTTGGTGTCGGCATGTAGTCGTTGGGAAAGGCGGAGACAACGAGAATATCAACCGCGTGCTCGGGAGGCAGAAGAGAGAGGTCTCCCCAAAACAATTCGATTTTCCGCTCCTTGTCCCCGTGTTGTACCTTCCAGTCCGCGAGGAGCCGCATCGATTCATTATCGCACTGCCAAGCACTCACTAGCCCGAAGTCGGGCTGTGGACATGATGCGCGATTCTGGATAAGTTGTGATAAAGGACGTTATCATTCTCTAGCATCCGGTTATTAGCCGGATGAACTGGAGGAAAATCGTCGATCTTCCCGCGCGATGAGTGTGTGAAAACATCCCACCCGAAATTATTCTGGAGCTTCGACTCATGAACAAGAGGACCTTTATCAGACTCTTCGCCGCCGCGCTGGCATCTGCCCCGGTCATGCGCCTTCTGGCTTGGGCTGGACAGGACAAACTCAGAAACTGGGCCGGCAATATCGAGTACAGCACTAACCGGGTTGAGACTTCCACTTCGCTCGCGCAGGTGCAGGACTACGTCAAGACACGATCCAAGCTGAAAGTGCTCGGCACGCGGCATTGCTTCAACAACATTGCCGACAGTAAAGATGGATTCCTGTCGCTGAAGCCGATGGACGAAGTGATTTCTCTCGATCCCGCGAAGCGCACCGTCACTGTCGCCGCGGGCATCACATATGGACAGTTGTGCCCCTATCTCGACGGCAAGGGCTTTGCCCTTCACAACCTCGCCTCGCTACCTCATATCTCCGTGGCGGGCGCGTGCAGCACAGCGACACACGGATCCGGTCAGAAAAACGGTAACCTGGCTACAGCAGCCTCTGGACTGGAAATAGTAACTGCGGACGGTACAGTCGTGAATCTGTCGCGCGAACGAGACGGCGAAACATTTAACGGGGCAGTGGTAGGACTCGGCGCTCTCGGCGTAATCACAAAAGTCACTCTCGACATTCAGCCCAGCTTCGTGATGCGCCAGTATGTGTATGAAGACCTTCCCCTCGACGAGTTGAAAGAACATTTTGATGCCATCGAATCCAGCGGCTACAGCGTGAGCCTGTTCACCGACTGGCAAAAGAAGCGCATCAACGAACTGTGGATTAAGAGCCGCATCGAAGGTGGGCAGGAATTTCACGCGAGCCCCGAGTTTTACGGGGCGAAGCTTGCTACCCGCAACCTACACCCGATTGCGGCGCTGTCAGCGGAGAACTGCACCGAGCAGATGGGCGTGCCCGGTCCGTGGTATGAGCGCCTGCCCCACTTTCGCATGGGTTTCACGCCCAGCGCCGGCAAGGAATTGCAATCGGAATACTTCGTGCCTCGGCGGCATGCGGTGGAAGCAATCCTGGCGGTAGAGAGGCTGCGCGACCATGTGAGCCCGTCGCTGCTGATTACCGAAATTCGCACCATCGCCGCGGATCATTTATGGATGAGTCCTTGCTACCAGCAAGATTGCGTGACCATCCACTTCACCTGGAAACCAGACTGGCCAGCCGTCGGCAAACTATTGCCGGTCATCGAGAAGGAACTCGCTCCATTCGACGCGCGTCCACACTGGGGAAAGCTGTTCACGACTTCGCCGACAACACTGAGGGGCATTTACAAGAAGATGCCCGAATTCGTTGAACTGGCTAGGAGCTACGATTCCCAAGGCAAGTTTCATAACGAGTTTCTGAACCGGAACATCTTCGCTGCTTAGCTGTGCAAATGGTTATCGCTGCGGTCTGCTTTTGGCTTTCTTCGAGCATACCTAGGACAACTAAGGCTCACGAAAGGGTCCTACTAACCCGCAAGCAATGCTTTGTGGCCCTTTTTTCTGAAGGGCACCTTAGTAGTCCGGTTTCAACAACCCCGCCAGTCAAACGCAATGCGAATCACAAATCGATGATGTGGTGGAACCAACTTGACTTTCGTCCGTACCTGAAGCGCGACTGGACACGGATGAACATCGCATAAACTAGGCACTTGGCTCGCGGTGCGTAAGCAGGATCCCTTGCCGTCCTGCGGATTCGTGATCCAGAGTGTTACGATTCTACTAACGTTGAACCGGGGGGGCTATGCCTAGATCGATGAAAGCCCGCTTGACCCAGCCGCTGGTGCGCGAGAATGGTTCACATCGTCCCGCTACCTGGGATGAAGCTATGGACCGCGTCACTTCGGCGTTCCGGAAGTCGATCGCGAAGAAAGATCCGCGGGACTTTGGCATGTTCAGTTGCTCCAAGACCACCAACGAACTGAACTATGCGGCACAAAAATTCGTGCGCAGCGTCATGGGCACGAACAACATTGACAGCTGCAACCGGACTTGACACGCTCCCAGCGTCGTCGGTCTGGCGACGGTATTCGGAGCGGGAGGCGGGACAAGCTCGTATCGCGAAATTGAAGACACCAACGTGATCCTGCTGTGGGGATCGAACGCCCGAGAAACGCATCCAATTTTTTTTCATCATTTGCTGAAAGCGGTGCGGAACGGCGCGGAACTGTATGTCGTGGACCCGCGACGCACGAGCTCCGCGCGCTGGGCTAACCTCTGGCTCGGCCTGGACGTGGGTTCCGACATTGCTCTGGCCAACGCGGTGGGGCGAGAAATTATCGCAGCCGGCCTGGCCAACGAGGAGTTCATTCGCCGCGCTACCAGCGGATTTGAGGCTTACAAAGCGCACGTTGAGAAATACACGCTTGATCGGGCCGAGCGGGAAACCGGCGTGCCCACGGAAGCGATTCGCAAGATGGCCCATGCGTATGCGAAAGCTCCGCGCGCCCAACTTTGCTGGACGCTGGGCATTACGGAGCATCACAACGCGGTGGACAATGTCGTCGCCCTCATCAATCTGGCTCTGCTCACCGGACATGTGGGCCGGTACGGCAGCGGTGTGAATCCGCTGCGCGGACAGAACAACGTTCAGGGCGGCGGCGATATGGGCGCCATTCCGGATCGGCTTCCCGGGTTCCAGCATGTCGAGAACGATCAGCTGCGTGGCAAGTTCGAGAAAGCATGGGGCGTTAAAATCCAGCCAAAACGCGGCTGGCATCTGAGCGACATGTTTGAGGCGATGGAGCACGGGCATCTTAGGACGCTCTACGTACTCGGTGAGAATCCAGCAGACTCTGAAGCCGACCGGCACCGCGCGTTGAAGCGGCTGGGCGGGCTGGAATTTCTTCTGGTCCAGGACCTTTTCTATACCAAGACGGCTGAACTGGCGGACGTTGTGCTGCCGGCCGCAGCGGGCGCTTTTGAAAGCGAAGGCACCGTGACTTCCAGCGAGCGGCGCGTGCAGCGCGTTCGCCGCACGGTGCCGCCACCGGCGGGCGTGCGCGACGATCTCGAAATCATTTTCGATCTGGCGCGCCGCCTTGGGCATGAGTGGGGCACACCTGATCCCGAAGCTCTCTGGAATGAGTTACGCCTGCTGAGCCCGATGCACGGCGGCATGAGTTACCGCCGCCTCGAAGAGATGAGCGGAATTCAATGGCCTTGTTATGACGAGTCGCATCCCGGCGAAATGTTTCTCCACGGACGGCTGTGGAGCGACCCGCTGATTGGCCCGCGCGCCCCGTTTAACATGGTGGAGTTTGAACCGCCGGTGGACCAGCTTGACGAACACTATCCAATCCGCTTGACCACTGGTCGTCGGCTCGATGATTACAACACCGGGGTACAAACCATTCAATATCCATCGCCCCTTCGGCGTGATGAAGCGATCGATGTTTCTCCGGAAGATGGCGTGCAGTACAAGTTGCACGAAGGCGAAAAGGTTCGGGTCACATCGCGGCGTGGATCGTTGGTCGTTCCCGTGCGCTTTGACTCGGCGTTGCGGTCCAGTCTCGCGTTTTTGTCGGTCCACGCTCACGATCAAGCAGCGACCAACGAACTGACGATTGACGCAGTGGACCCCAAGTCAGGAACTTCGGAGTTCAAAGCGACGGCCATCCGTATCGAAAAAGTGTAAGAGGACTGGATTGGACCTTCATCTCACCGACGCGAAGCCGACTGCAGAAGAACGCGCTGCGGTGGACTCTGAATTGGGCGCGCCCGAATCAGGCTGGCGAGGTGGTGAGCGGCAAAATGTGGACACGCGCGCGGCGTTTGACGGCGACAACCGCGGGCCGCGGCATCGTCTGCTGCCGGTGCTGCATGCGGTGCAAAACCGCATCGGCTGGATCAGCCAAGGCGCTCTCAACTATGTCGCTCTCCGGTTGGACGTTGCGCCCGCCGAAATTCACGGGGTGGCATCGTTTTACGGAATGTTCTCGCTCAAGCCGCGTCCTCCGGTCGTCGCGCACGTGTGCGATGACATTGCGTGTCTCACTCGGGGTGCGGATAAAGTCTGCGCGGAACTGGAACACAAGCTTGGCCCCGCCGATTCGCGTAGCGCCGGGGGACGCGCCACCTGGCTTCGCAGCCAGTGTCTGGGCCTGTGCGAGCGCGCTCCAGCGGCGCTGATCAGTTCGGCTGGCCAGCAATGCCATCACCGAGTGCTTGCGCCGGCATCGGCAGAAGCAGTTCAGTCCTGGGTAAGCGACGCTGTCGCCGGACGAATATTCGGCGAGCCGGATTCTTTCAGCATCAAGACCAGCGTTCCACAGGCCGCTGCGCAGAAAAACGGATCCGGGCAGTTGCGGCTGCTGCATCGCATGAGCCGCGGCGGTTCGGCCAAGCTGGAGGACTATCTTCGACTTAACGGCTATGAGGGTCTGCACAAAGCTCTGGGGCGTGGCGCTGAAGGCACGCTGCGCGAGCTTTCGGCTTCGAAGTTGCTGGGGCGTGGCGGCGCAGCTTTCCCCACAGCCAAGAAATGGGAAGCGCTCTACTCGCAGCGTCACCTGCTGCAACCAGACTCTGGACGCGCGCACTACATCGTGTGCAATGCCGACGAATCCGAGCCCGGCACTTTCAAAGATCGCATCCTGATGGAGGGCGATCCTTTCTCAGTTCTCGAGGGCATGACGATTGGCGGCTTCGTTACCGGGGCGCGGCAAGGGTATATCTACTTGCGCGGAGAATATCCGCTGGCTGGCAAGCGGATGCAAATGGCCATCGATGCAGCTAATGAAAACGGCTTTCTCGGCGCCAGCATCCTTGGCAGCGGCCTGGAATTCCATATTGAAATTCGCCGCGGCGCCGGCGCGTATATCTGCGGTGAAGAGACAGCGTTGTTCAACTCGATTGAGGGATATCGCGGCGAACCGCGCAACAAGCCGCCGTTTCCCACGCAGTCCGGACTGTTCCGCCAGCCCACGGCAGTCAACAACGTAGAAACTCTGGTGAACGTACCTTATATCATCCGTGAAGGCGGCGCAGCATACGCTAAGCTCGGCACCCAAAACTCCGCCGGAACGCGGCTTTTTTGTCTGTGCGGGCATGTGGCGCGGCCCGGCGTTTATGAGATCGCCATGGGCGCAACGCTACGTCAACTCATCGATCTTGCAGGAGGAATGGCCGGCAATAGCAAATTGCAGGCGGTTCTTCTGGGCGGCGCGGCCGGAGCCTTTGTTTCTCCGGAGGAACTGGATACGCCACTGACTTTTGAAGGCACGCGGGCTATTGGAGCCACGCTTGGTTCCGGCGTGGTGATGCTATTAGACGATACGGTTGACCTGCGCCGCATCCTGTTGCGCATTGCCAGTTTCTTCCGGCACGAAACTTGCGGCCAATGCGTTCCTTGCCGCGTCGGCGTGGTGCGTCAGGAAGAAACGCTGCAGAGATTGGTGAACCGCAATCCGTTTGGCTCAACAGCGCAGGAAATCATCCTATTGCGTGAGATGGCCCAGGCCATGAGAGACGCGTCCATCTGCGGACTGGGCCAAACGGCCGCCAGCGCGCTGGAATCCGCCTTGCAACGATGGGATGTGTTTTCATGAGCGAAACAACCACAGAAATTCAGCATGTGCTGGACGCGCCCCAGCCCACAGTTCCAGTGCCTCGTGGCCCGATGCCGCAGATGCCGACTCAGCCCGAGCGGCGCCTTGTTGAGATCAAGATCGACGGCAAAACCGTCTCCATAGCCGAGGGCTCCACCATTCTCGATGCCACAAAAGAACTTGGCATTGATACTCCGACGCTCTGCTTCCTTGAGAGCCTCACTCCGGTCAATGTCTGCCGGGTGTGCGTGGTGGAACTGGAGGGTTCCCGGACACTGGTTCCTGCCTGCTCGCGTAAGGTGGAACCCAACATGTCCATCAAAACGGATTCCGAGCGCGTTCGCCTGAGCCGCCGGCTGGTGCTGGAGTTTCTGGCTTCGTCCGTGGATCTTTCCACGGCGCCCGCGATGCAGGAATACATTCAGCGTTTCGACGCGCATCCCGAGCGTTTTGGCATGGCTCCCGCAACCGTCGCCCAGCCGGTGAAGATTGACAACGATCTGTACGTGCGCGACTACTCCAAATGCGTTCTCTGCTACAAGTGCGTGGAAGCCTGTGGCGTGGACGCGCAGAATACTTTTGCCATCGCCGTGGCCGGGCGTGGCTTCTCTGCCCACATTGCCACCGAGTTTGACGTACCCCTGCCCGACTCGGCGTGCGTCTATTGCGGCAACTGCATCGGGGTCTGTCCCACCGGCGCGCTGATGTTCAAGAGTGAATATGACATGCGCCAAGCCGGCACCTGGGACGAGACCCGCCAGACCCGGACGGACACCATCTGTCCGTACTGCGGCGTGGGCTGCGATCTCACCGTGCACCAGCAGCAAGGGCAGATCGTTCGAGTGACTTCGCCGCTTGATCACAGCGTCACTCGCGGCAATCTTTGTATCAAAGGGCGTTTCGGCTGGCAGTTTGTGCAAATTCAGCCTTCCGGCCAACAAGCAAAATAATTCCGCTGCCGCTGCACCGCACAACGATTTGGCCATAGCTCTACTCAATGAATTGGCTGACCCGTGTGCCGAAGGAGCGGAGATTGGCTCCAGTAACGGGCTGACACCTCTGCGATTATTTCCGAATCACCGGCAACCAGACTTTATGCCCCACGACGGACGGTCGACGACGCTGGCCAAATTCTCTGAGAGTCTCCTTCTGAGGCTTAATCGCACGATGTGCTGCCGGGGCGCTACAAGATTCTGGCGATCGAAGACGGCTGGGATGTGGAATGGGCCGATATGTTGCTCTTCAAGAGCCGCTGAGGCACGGACTCGTCGAGTTGTTTCCGTGTGTTTGGAGAGTGCGATCGGGGTAGAACACGATGCGGTCACACTCGCAATTATTTTGGCTGAGAGCATTACCCCGCTGATGCTGGTGGGCGTGCGGACGCCGCGAATTCTGATTTCCGCGTCAGCCTGCAAAGTGCTGAACGATGGAGAACTGCGGGCGGCCATGCGTCACGAAACGGCGCACTCTCGGTCTCGAGACAATCTGAAAAAGGCAATTCTCAATTGTCTTCCTTTCCCGGGCATGGCAAGCCTGGAAGAAGCATGGCGAGAAGCATCCGAATTGTCGGCTGACGATGGTGGTATCGAGCCGTGATGAGGCACTGGACCTCGCGGCGGCGTTGATCAAGCTCGCCCGTCATTTTCCCTGTCAGGCCGTGCCCGACTTGGCCACGGGGCTGATGAGTGCCGTTGGTTTCGTTACGAGTCGAGTCAAGCGGCTTATGGCGTGGAAGGAAGCGCCCGTCGCAAATCCGCATCTCTGGCGCTACCTCATCGTCGTGGCATTCATTGGGTTCGTCGGCTTAGCAGCGAAGCTTGGGCCAGCACTTGTCTTGGTCCACTCCCTTACTGAACGACTTGTGCCCTAACGCGAGAGCATCACTCGTTACGTTTGGTCTCATGTCCCAGCCTCCAAACCCGGTCGCGTCGCAGCAGATGGCGCTTCTCGCATTAGCTACTCAGTTACTCAGGGCTGGGCGGCCAGCCGATGCCATCGCTCCGTTGCGCGTGCAGCGCTGCTTGAGCCGTTCAATTCCTCAATTCAGCACGACCTCGGCCTCGCCTGCCTGGAGGTCGGCCGCGTACCGGATGCGATCGCCGCATTGCAGCGCGCGGTCACTAGCAACCCGCGCTACGCTGATGCATATTTCCGCTTGGGAATCGCCTTTGAAAAGTTGGGGAACGTCCGCGGAGCAATCGCTGCCTACGATCGTGCCACTCAACTGCTCCCTTCCTTGACCGAGGCGTGGTTCCGCGCCGGTGCTCTGGTCTACATCGTGGGCCATCGAGAGGCAGCAGTCGCCTGTTTCCGGCGTGCGGCCGCGGCTGGAGGTAGGACGAACTTCGGCCGCCTCGGCAAAGCGCGAGCGCTGCTGATCGAGGATCGCAATCAGGAAGCCGAACACGTTCCTGATTAGTCTCTTCCATGATCTGGCCCTTTTGATCTGAAAGAGTCCACGACCAGTTAAGCTGGACGATCAATTCCGACCCTTCACTCGAGAGGTTCAGAGATGTAGACCACTGCAGGGAAAGCGAGCGCACGCAATACAAGCTGGTTAGGAAGGCACCAAATTGAAATGACGAGTGTTTCCGCCAACGTTATCGATTGAACTGCTTGGCTTCAGGACTTCAACAACACGTAGGTGCTGTAGCTCTCCTTGTCGATATTCATGAAGGGACGCATGGTCACGCGGCTGCCATCGGACGAATTCGCCAGCCAGTCTCCCGACGCGTTGTTGGTGGGCTCAGCTTGGAGCAATGCGTTACGATCAAAGCTTGGTTGAGAATCGGCAACTGCAAAGAGGACCAGCGGCCCGTGCATCAAAGCCACCAACTTCGGGTGATTTGCGTCTACGGTTTCAAGGCGCAGCGGCATTGGAAGTTCGAGTTCGACGCGATCGCCATCCTTCCAAGTGCGGCGAATGGCGGAAAATGTACCTGGTTGGACTGGATCCGAAACTCGTGTACCGTTGACGGAGAGCACGGGATCGGGCACAGCCCAGCTGGGAATGCGGACGTACAGTGTGTACTCCCTGGACTGCGAACCGGATACCTCTATCTGAATCTTGTTGTCGAACGGATACTTAGTTTTCTGCGTCAATCCGAAGTGCGCTCCGCCGTCATTCCATTGCACGCGAGAAGGCGTAAAGAGATTCACATACACACCGTCTGCCGACCGCAGATACGTGCTGATGTGGTAGTCCGCGGCCAATTGCGGGAAGGTTCCTGAACAACATGGCCACTTTTGCCCGTACCAGACTTTCTTGCCAGTCGCGGCATAGTCCGAGTAATAAAACGATGTGCCGTCGGCCTGGATCGGCCACGCTCCGAGAATTGTATTGTAGAGCACTCGCTCCATGCTGTCGCCATATTGTGGGTTCTTGGTTACGCGAAGCAGATAGCGAGTGATCTTGAAGTGGCCGTAGGCGCCGCACGGCGTCTCAAAGCTGGCGTGAGTGAGTCCTATACTATCCCCCAGTTGTCCGGTGCCCGGCTCTCCAAATGATTCATTCGGGCCCCAGCCACCGGTTGCGAAGCTTTGGGTCTTCACCAGCATGTCAAATCCGTTTTGCGCGGCACGAAGATGCTTTTCGCTGCCGAGCGTGATGTAGGCCTGCATGGCGGAGCTGAACGCGTTGACGTGGCTGTAAGCGTGTTCGAAAGGCAACACATTGTTGCCTTGAGAAAGAGGATTGAAATAAGTGTCATCCTCGAGATACTTCTTGGCCATGTCGCGGTAGAAAGGGTCGCCGCTTCGCTGATATGCGAGGAAGAGATTTTCCGGCAAAGTATAAGTTTCGTCCCAGGTAAAGGAGGTGTCTGGGTGCGGGCGGGAGCGCTGCTCCTGCCTGTTCAGTGCTTTTTCCGGTAAATATGCCATGATCGCGTGTGTAAGCCTTTCATGAACCTGCATCGCCATCGGGTCGCGAACGAACTCGTGAGCGTCAATTAGACCGCAGGAGAGCTTGTCGTAGGTATAAGCGGGCAAGCGGTAGCCTGCGAAGAATTTGGCCTTTGGATCAAGCGTTTCCGCGTATCCCTTGACCAAGCGATTAACCTTTGCTTTGGTTAGCTCCGACCCAGTGACCGCATAGGCTCGAGCAAGGCCAGAAACGTATTGTCCAAAAGTGTGGCCGGCAATGAAACCATGAAAATCGTTCTGATCAAGGCTGAATCCTGTTAGGTCGTACCAACCGCCCATGTCTTCGCCCGGAGCGGGCAGGCCGGCGACCTGCCGAAAAACTTTCAAGAGTCGATCGTCGTCGAGGTTTAGGAAGCGGGCATGATTCTCTTCGAACTGCCGTTTCATGGGACCGTCAAATAACTCCACGTCTGAATAGGAAAAAGTGGTGAGTGGCGTATTGATGGCGAGAGTGCCTCGATCCGTGGCGGCCCAAGCGGGCAGCACACGAGCGGCGTAGACGGCCGCGGTGCTGGCAGTGGCAGTTTGAAGAAAGGTTCTTCGGCTGAAGTTAGGGCTCATAGTGGCACATTTTCCTCTGAGACGGAGTGAAGCAAACGTTTGCTGCAATCAGTTCGCCCTCGAAGCACGATCTTGTCAACCGCTTTCTGACTTGCTGTCTCGACAATGGAAATGGGTGCGCTAGTCGGCGTGTTCTCGCCTCAGCGCGTCCTCAATTTCCTCCATCTCGGCGGACGACAAGAAAAGCTCGGCGGCGCCAACGATGCCGGAGGCCTGCTTCGGACTGCGGAAACCCACAATCGCCCCGGTCACTGCTGGGTTTTTGAGAGTCCATCCAATCGCCACTTCTCCCGGCGAACGTCGGTGGCGGTTTCCGATTTCACGCAGGCGCTCCACCACTCGCAGGTTGCGGGACAACAGCGGCTCCTGGAAGTTGGGAAGATTCTTGCGCCAGTCCTCTGGCGAGAAATTTGCCACGCGTTCGCGCGTCATCGCTCCGGTGAGCAGTCCCGCCGACATTGGCGAATATACGATGATTCCGATATTGTGCTGAAGTGCGAAGGGCAGAATGTCCTTCTCGATTTCGCGAGTGACGATCGAATAAGGCGGTTGCAGCGAAGTAATCGGCGCGATGGCCTGAGCGCGTTTCATTTGCGAAACGCTGAAGTTGGAGACGCCGATGTATCGGACCTTACCTTCCTGTTTCAACCGCGCAAGTTCCGACCAGCCTTCTTCGATATCCGCGTCCGGTTCCGGCCAGTGGATCTGGTACAGATCTATGAGGTCGGAATGCAATCTGCGAAGACTATCTTCGCACTCCTTCCGGATCGATGCTGCCTTGAGGCAAACTCCAATGGTTCCGCGAGAATCCCACACACGTTCGCACTTGGTGAAGATATACGGGCGTTGCGAGCGGCCTCGCAAGGCCCGCGCGATGACATCTTCCGAGTGACCCAAGCCATAAAGCGCGGCGGTGTCAATCCAGTTGAGCCCATGATCCAGTGCGGCATGAATCGCCGGAACGGAATCATCTTCATTTTGCGGTCCCATACTTCCGTTCCAGCCACTCCCGCCAATCGCCCAGGCGCCAATCCCGAGGCGAGTGATGTGAAGGTCGCTGTTGCCGAGTCGGCAGGTTTCCATTTGAGATCACCTGGCACAACCTAACTATTCGGCCGCCCAAATATAAGGAAAGCGATTGCTTGCAGAGCCTTCCAAATGATTGGAAGATATTTCGCCAATCAAAAACAGAAACACTATACTCCATGCGACAGCAAAACCTCGCGCTTGCGAAACGTCGGTGTAAACTCTTTCAGGGAGCTGTGGAATCTGCTGCATTGCGAGGTGCGTGCTCTCCAGTTTAGCTACTAAGTATTCCCTGACAGGGCGCAGCACATAGCATTATAAGCGGGTACCATTATCGGGAAAGCGTTTACTATGCGTGGACTCTCGCATTCCGCGTACAACGTTGCCGTAGTTCACGAATCGCCTTAGATTGAGAAGAACCAGTAAGAAAGGGTGCCATGCATAACTTTTCTTCGTCCAGACGCCGGTTCTTGAAGCCATCGACACGACCACCATGCAAAATAATGTTCATTTTGACGGGAAGTATGAAACGGTTACCATTGTCCGTACAACTTTCGATGTCCGTACAGCTTTCGATCAAAGTGGAGGGTCACCGTGAGCAAAAAACAGTCAAACGAATCTTCTCGAAACAATCGGCGGGCGTTTCTCAAATCAAGTGGAGCGATGACCGCGGCGTTCATTGGCTCGACCGCGCTTCCCAAGTTACCCGCCGCCGCAGCCGCAGCGCCCATCCCCGCCGATTCGCCCCTTCGTGAAACCATGCCAACGCGGAACCTCGGCAAGACTGGCTACAAGGCCGGTATTTTTAGTCTTGGGGGGCAGGCAGCGCTCGAACATCCTCATAACGAAGATGTCGCCGTCCCCATCATCGAAAGAGCTCTCGACCTCGGTGTGAATTACATCGACACGTCTTCAATCTACGGTGGGCCCGAACGCTGGAGCGAGCAATACGTCGGCAAGGTCATGAAACACCGGCGCAGCGAGGCTTTTCTCGCGACAAAAACGAAAGAGCGGACGCGGGATGGTTCCTTGAGCATGATCGAGACCTCGCTGAAGCTGCTGCAGACCGATCACATTGACCTTTGGCAACTGCACGACATCGGCACCATGACCGATATCAATGAAATATTTGCCAAAGGCGGGGCTATGGAAGCGTTGCTCGAAGCGCGTGACCAGAAGATCGTACGCTACCTCGGCATCACCGGACACTACCGGCCTGACGCGCTGATCGAAGCTATTCATCGTTTTCCGTTCGATACGATTCTTATGGCGGTAAACGCCGCCGATCCTCATCACTTCAGCTTTTCGGAGCGATTGTTGCCGCTGGCGGTCGAAAAACAAATGGGCATCATCGGAATGAAGGTTCCAGCACGGGGACGTCTACTCTCCACCTGGACGCCGCCATCGCTGGAGGAGCAGAAACACATGTGGGAAGGGATGGTCCCGGCGCCCACCGCTGGAACGCTCAACATGCGACAGGCGATGTACTATTCGCTCTCTTTGCCGGTCAGCACGGTGATCATCGGCTGCGATTCGATTGCCCAACTGGAAGAAAACGTGAACCTGGCGCGGGGCTTCACTCCGCTCAGCCAGCAACAGATGGCCACGCTCACTGAGAAGGCCCAACCGGTCGCGAAGCAGTCGCTATTCTTCCGCTTCTACGAGCGCGGGTAAGAGGTCGATTAGTCGGCACCCAATGAATCAGGAGAGGTAAATGGCATACACGCGGCGCAGCGTGCTGCTGGGCTTGGGCCTGGTTGGATTCGAGGCGGCAATGCCGCGACTGGTGAAGAAAGCAGAAGCATCGTCACGAGCGAGTTCGTCGCCGTCGAGTCCAGGTGAATGCCCGTTCAGGCTGGCAGTGATCAATGATGAGATTACTCAGGATTTCGAGAAGGCGTGCCAGATTGTCTCCGGAGATTTCGGACTGCACTGGATTGAGTTGCGCTCGATGTGGAATAAGAATGTAACCGAGCTCAATGCCAAAGAAGTGGACGATGCGAAGAAGCTTCTCGAAAAATACAAACTGCGAGTCACGGATATCGCTAGTCCGCTGTTCAAGACGGATTGGCTGGGCGCCCCGCGTTCGTCACAGAGCGAAGCGCGCGACCAGTTCCATGCGGATTTCGATGCCAGCGCACAGGACAAGCTGCTGGAGCACTGTATGTTGCTTGCCAAGACTTTCAACACGGACCGGATTCGTTGTTTCGACTACTGGCGGCTGGACGACCAGAAGTCGTTTCGGGCTGCCATCAATGTCAAGCTGCAGCAGGCCGCAGAGCGCTGCGCCAAAGACAACATTATCCTTCTGCTCGAGAATGAAATGTCCTGCAACACGGCATCGGGCGAGGAAGCTGCCGCAGTGTTGAAAGCGATCCCAAACAAAAACTTCATGCTGAACTGGGATCCTGGCAATGCAGCCGCCATAGGAAGCACGGCGTATCCAGCGGGCTATCAGTCGTTGCTCAAAGATCGCATCGGCCATTGCCACTGTAAGGATGTAATCCGCAAGCCAGACGGCAAATACGATTGGGCTGCAGTTGGCAGCGGAATAGTGGATTGGGTTGGCCAGTTGCAGGCTCTGCAGCGGGACGGTTTCCGCTCTGGACTCAGCCTCGAAACCCACTGGCGCGGAGCGGGGACACCCGAAGCATCAACTCGTGCCAGCATGGACGGACTTAAGGGAACGCTGAAGAAGGCTGGTATCTCCTGCTGATCGCAATATATCTTGTCGGTTAGCTACAAGCGCGGTGGCAAGCGGCGAGTTATTAAAGGAGAAGCGATGGTTACACGACGCGAGTTTCTCGATGCACTGGCAGTGGGCGCGGCGGGGATTGCTTTAGGGACGACCGCGAAAAGCTATGCCCGAATCATCGGCTCTAATGACTGCCTAAACTTTGCGGTGATAGGACTGAACGGCCGCGGCTATGCTCATCTCGCTTCACTCAAGGCTAACAAGAGTGCGGCCCGCATCTCATATGTCTGCGACGTCGACGGGGATATTCTCAGTAAGTTCGCGGGCGTAGCGCAAAAAGAAATAGGCGAAGCCGCAATACCTGAGAAAGACTTTCGCCGGGTTCTTGACTCGAAAGATGTCGACGCCATCACCATCGCCGCTCCTGACCATTGGCACACGCCGATGGCCATCGCCGGATTGCAGGCGGGTAAGCATGTCTATGTCGAAAAACCATGCAGTCACAATCCGGCGGAAGGAGAGATGTTGGTGCAGGCACAGCAGAAGTATCGAAAGCTGGTGCAGATGGGTACGCAGCAGCGCTCCTCTCCGCACACAATTGAGATCGTCGAAAAAATTCGGGCGGGCGTAATTGGCAGG
>Ga0210394_10002664_pt1 | contig 24098 bp, 17 predicted proteins | sample IncBWC12MmetaG_FD_160121 | JGI IMG/M metagenome (GOLD analysis project Ga0210394, IMG submission 160121) | Forest soil microbial communities from Barre Woods Harvard Forest LTER site, Petersham, Massachusetts, United States - Inc-BW-C-12-M | ecosystem: Environmental > Terrestrial > Soil >... | reverse complement strand
CCGTGGTGCCCTCCACCCGGGGGATCACGCCGCCCTTGAGATCCGCTAAGAATTTGTCCGCGGAGAGCGGATCTTGCAGCAGTGTCGCACGAATCGCATCGACGCCGGCCCGCCAGGTGATCATGATGATGAACATGACCGCCGCGAAGGTCAGCGGCAACCAGCCGCCCTCGGCAATCTTCAGCAGGTTGGCCAGGAAAAAACTCGCATCGACGAGCACAAACACCCCGGCGACGGCAACCGACGCGGCAAGCGGCCAGCGCCACACTTCGCGCATGGCACGGTACAGCAAGACCGTGGTCAACAGCATGGTCGTGGACACTGCAGTACCGTAGGCGCCGGCGAGTCGATCCGAGGTTCCGAAGCCGATGGTCACGGCGATCGTCGCCACCATCAGCAGCCAGTTGACCATTGGAACGTAAATCTGGCCGTAGATTCGATCCGAGGTTTGCCGGATCGAAAACCCCGGCAGCCAGCCAAGCTGCATGGCCTGCCGGGTCATTGAAAAGGAACCCGTGATGATGGCTTGGCTCGCAATGATCGTCGCCGCGGTCGCCAGCACGACGAGCGGATAGATCGACCAGGATGGCGCAATTTGGAAGAACGGGTTGCCGGAGACCGTTCCCTTGTCCATCAGGAACGCTGCCTGGCCGGCGTAACTCAGCAGCAGCGATGGCAACACCACGCCGTACCACGACCAGCGGATGGGCCCCTTGCCGAAGTGACCCATGTCGGCGTAGAGGGCTTCGCCGCCCGTTATGCAGAGAAATACGCCGCCCAATACCAAAAATCCGGTGCGGCCCGATTCGGCCATGAAGCGCACCGCAAAGCGCGGATCGATGGCGGCAACGATGCCCGGATGGCCCGCGATCGCCGCGATGCCGAGCGCCGCGATGACCAAAAACCAAAGAGTCATCACCGGTCCGAACGCGTGGCCAATTCTTTCAGTGCCGAAGCGCTGTGCCGCGAACAGACCGAGGAGAATGGCCACCGCCATGGGCATGACAAAGGGCTTGAACGAGTCGGTCACCACGTTCACGCCTTCCAGTGCGCTTAAGACAGAAATGGCCGGCGTGATGACGCCGTCGCCGTAGATCAAGGCCGCGCCGAGCAGTCCCATGCCCGTCAAGACCTTGACGCCGGGCGAGAAGCCGTTCGCTCCGATGAGCGACATCAATGCGAGGATGCCGCCTTCGCCCCGATTGTCGGCGCGCATCACGATGAGGCAGTACTTGATCGAAACCGTAATGATCAGAGTCCAAAACACCAGCGACAGCACGCCGAGCGCGCTCTGCGGCGTGAAGTGTCCGCCGGTCGCCTGCACCACGGTTTGCAGGGTGTACAAAGGACTGGTGCCCAGATCGCCGAATACGACGCCCAGCGCGCCAAATGCAGCCAAGCCTTGAGGTCGTCCCCCGCCAGCCGATTCGCCGCTTGTATTACTTGCCGTCAAATTCGTTGCGGCGCTTAGTTCACCGTCGCGCGATTGCGGAGGGCAGCGGCGGGACCACGTCGGCGAAGGCGCAGCGAACCGCGCAAGCGTGCCAGGCACATTGCGCAAAGACCCAGCACGGTGCCAAGCCCCAGGCCACCGCCACCGGAGTGCGAACCGCCCGACGCAGGAGCGGTAACGGTGAGGGTCACCGACGCTGCGGGAGATGTGCCTGCGTTGTTGGTACACGCGAGGCTGTAGCCATAGCTGCCCACGGCGGTGGGGGAAACGTTTTGCATGCCGCTGGCGGCGAGCGCGCCGGCCCAAGTACCGGAAGCCGTGCAACCTTGGTTATTCGCAGAAGACCAGGTCAGCGTCGTTGAACTGCCAAGAACTATGGAACTCATGCCCAGGGTGAGGGTGGGTGCGGCGGGAATCGTCGCGGGAATCTTGCCGGCAGCGGCATCGGCCTGCACGAAACCCCATCCTGCGGCAGCATTGGGGGCAGTGCCAATCGGTAGAGCCGTCTGACTCAACGCATCATAAAGCTGCGTGAGAGTGAGCGCCGGATTCGCCTGCAGGAAGAGCGCTGCAATGCTGGCCAAGTGCGGCGTCGCGGCGGAAGTGCCGAAGAAGTTCGGAAAACTGGCCGTGTTCATGCAACCGGCAATCATGGAGTTATCCACGATTGGTGGATTGGCTTTGGCAAATTGAAATCCGAGAAAGGTATCGTTGCCGCCATCCGGCCCGACGAAATCCGGCTTTTGCCGAATCACCGCCGCTGGGAGACGCAGTCCGTTGACGTCGAACAGAATCGGATCGCCACCCATGGACGAAAAGTATTCCAGTGTCGGGGTTGCGGCTCCGCAAGCCGGTGTATTCAAGAAAAAAGCTGCGCCGACCGCAATGGCGCCGGCGGCTCCTGGATGACCCTGAATCGTGGCGCTGTTGGTGGCAAAACTGTTGATGGTGCTGCCGGCGCCGTCATCCTCGACCGCGATTTTGATGCGGCCCGGCATCACGCCGCCAGGCACCAGACCCACCATGATGTTCAAGTTCTCCGCTTGGCTGTTGCCGCTGGAATTTGCAGGATTGGCGACGATCAGGACTTGGACAGGATCCGCGCCCAGAGCGTTCGCGCCGGTGCAGGTGACTGGGTTCAAGTTATCGTCATAGACCGCATCGTTGCCAGTGGCGCCGGTGATGCATAGATCGATTCGACTGGTGGCGCCCCCGCTGTTGGGCGCGCCGGTGACATAGGGCTGATCCCATTCCACGACAACCGCGACGAACTCTCCCGGAATCATCGCGGCTATGGTCACCGGCAGCGAGGTCACCGGGTTGCCGCCGGAAGTTCCGAAAGTCAGCAGATCTTCGCCCGCATTCGGTGGCGCATTCGACAGTGTCGCGAAGCTTGGCGCGGTGTTGTCGTAGGCCAGCGTGCCGTTATTGCCCGCTGCGGAAAAATACGCGACGCCCTGCGCCTGCACCGCATCGATGGCCTGCGCCACGATGCCGTCCTGAAAAAACGGCTCATCGAAGTAGCCCACATCGTCGGCGATAACCTTGGCGCCGGCAGCTGCCAGCTTGCCGATACCGGAGGCAAAATCCGCTTCGCTGTTCTCCGCGGTATAGAAGGCAAGGCTGGCGCCAGGAGCCACATCGTGCACGATTTGCATCATGGCGCGGCCTTCATCGCCAAACGGCAGCTGGACGGGCGCCCCGTAATTCATGCAGCCGCCCAGTCCGGCTCGCGCCTCTTCGAGCACATTGACGCTGGATGGCAGATCGCCGGTCGACATATCGGTGGCCGCGGTGGCGGTAAATCCATTGTTGGCATAACCGGACTGTCCGCCGGCAGACACGCCCATGGTCGCGTAGACGGCATAGCAATCGTAGCTATCGGAGAGGAAGCCGACTGTAACGCCGGCGCCGGTAAGAGCGTTGGCCGAACGCACCGCATCGCTATGCTGCACGAAATCACCCTGCGAGGTCACCGCACCGGTGCGGGTTCGCGACATCGCCGCGCGAATGGCATGCAGTTCGCCCAGCCCAGTTGCAGCGTCCAGTTGTGAAACCGGCAGCCATCCGCCCACGTCATTGGCATATACAGAGGCGTGCCTGAGCCCTAATGCGACCAGCGCGGCTTTCAATTGCTGCGGGTCACCCCGAGTGATGGCGTCGATCGACACCAGTGGCTCCGCGCTTTCCGCGGTCTGAATGAATTTGGCGGCAGGACTCAGCGAATGCAAGTCCGCGAGAGCGTGATCGGCACGCATACGGTTTAGATGGCGTGCGATGTCCGCAAGCGTCGCATCGAATTTCGAGCCGTATGCGCTTGCGCGTTGCTGCACGCTGCGGCTGCCAAAGGCATGCAACGGAGCAATCCCGGGCGAATTCCGGTGCAGTGCAGGCTGCGCGGGACCGACGGCAGAGACCGCCGAGATAGCCGTCAAGGCCGCTAGAGTGCCGAGTGCAAAGAAACGTGAAGTCATCCGCAGTCTCCCTAAGTTGCCTCGATGGGTGATCGAGGCTCGGACTCGCCCAACGGCAAAAAGTTTGGTCATGGTATCAGCAGTGAAGCAAGCCGCGAGAAAGTCGTGGGTTTGCGACGACCGAGCGACGGATTTCAAGGGGAACTTCGCACCATTTTAGGCCAAAGACCAAGTTGGATGACTATCGGGAACGCGCACGCGATAATCCCCTCATGCAACTCCGCACACGAGTCGAGGGCGGCGGCACACCACGCCTTGAGCGCTGGGGCGTCGACAGTGAATACGGCATATTGCGCGAGGTCCTGATCGGGCCAATCGATCATTTCTCGTGGCAGGGGGGCAATGCAGTGGCGCAGCGCGCGGAGCGAGTTGGCCTGCATTTCGATTTTAGCGCCGCCCGGCGGCAATACGAGGAAATGCTCGATGCCTATCGAAGCGCTGGGGTCAGGGTTCATTTTCTGCCGGCCGAGCCGCACCTGCCCTATCAAGTCTTCGCGCGCGACAGCAGCGTGATGACTCCTTGGGGGGCCGTGATCATGCAACTGCAGAAGCCCTATCGTCGCGGCGAGTACGCCGCCTGTCTGCGGTTTTATCTTGATTCAGGAATTCCGCTCTACGATTTGATCACCGCTGGCAATGTCGAGGGCGGCGATTTCATGGTGCTGCAGCCCGGCGTCGCCGCTTGCGGCTATTCGGGCGAGCGCTCCATCGAGCCGGCGGTGCGCCAGCTGCAAGGCTGGTTCGAGGCGGAAGGTTGGGAGCTGCACACCTATGCCTTCGATCCGCATTTTCTGCACTTGGACGTGCAGATGGGCATGATCGCCGAAGGCCTCGCGGTGGTATGCGTGGAAGCCGTCGAGCCGGAACTGCTCGAGTGGCTGCAATCCAAGCGCATTCGCGTCATTTCGATTCCCTATGGCGATGCGATGCAGTTGGGCAGCAATGTCGTTGCGCTGGGAGGCGAGCGGGTGCTGGTGCCCGCTTCGAGTAAAAATCTGATCGCCGCCTGTCGTGCCGAGGGTCTCACGGTTTATAGTCCGGATGTTTCCATGATCGGCCATGGCGGCGGTGCGGTGCATTGTATGTGTCAAGCGCTCAAGAGAGATCCAGCGGCGCGACGCTAATCGGCTCACATTTAAGGCCTCCCTAATGATATCCATTCGTCCCGCAACGTTCGCAACGCTCACCTCAAGCCTGTTGGCGATCGCCGGCTTCTACGCGCCCGTGCGTGCCGCAGCGCCGCTGGAATTGGAATCAAGGGATGGCATGGTCGTGACCGCCCAACATGCCGCCTCCGAGGTGGGCGCAGCCATACTGCGCCAAGGCGGTAATGCGGTGGATGCGGCGGTCGCGGTCGGCTACGCCCTCGCGGTGACTCATCCTTGCTGCGGCAATCTCGGCGGCGGCGGATTCATGACCATTCATCTTGCGGACGGCAGAAACACGTTCCTCAACTTTCGGGAGAAGGCACCCCTGGCTGCGCGTGCGGATATGTATCTTGACGCGCATGGCAACGTGATCAGCGACAAAAGCCTGGCTGGATACCTGGCGGTTGGCGTTCCCGGGACCGTGATGGGCCTGGAAACGGCGCGCGAGAAGTTCGCTACCTTGCCGCGCGCGACCCTGATCGCGCCGTCGATCCGGCTTGCCGAGGAAGGATTCATCTTGACGCGCGGCGACGTCGATATCTTGATGGATGGGACTAAGGCCTTTCGCGCACAACCGAATGTCGCCGCGATTTTTCTCAAGAATGGCGAGCCCTATGCGCCGGGCGATCGATTGATACAAAAGAATCTCGCCGCCACTTTGCGCGCCATCAGCGCCGGCGGGACGGATGCTTTCTATCACGGCGCGATCGCCGCCGCGGTAAGCGTGGCAAGCGAGGCTCATGGCGGCCTGCTCACCCGCGAGGATTTCGCGGCGTATACAGTGACCGAATCAGCCCCAATCTCTTGCCCCTATCGGGGCTACACCGTCATGTCCGCACCGCCGCCAAGTTCCGGCGGCGTCACGCTGTGCGAAATGCTGCAAGTGCTCGAAGGCTATCCGCTCGAGAAGATGGGATTTCATTCCAGCGCTTCGCTGCATGTAATGGCCGAAGCGATGCGCCACGCGTATCGCGACCGCAACACCTACTTGGGCGATCCGGCGTTCGTCGACAATCCGGTTGAGCGCCTGCTGTCGGCGCGCAACGCAGAATCGATCAGGGTACAAATTCTGCCGAATCGTGCCACGCCTTCTTCGGCTCTCAAGGGTGAGGCAGCTTCCAATGAGCACGCCACCACCACGCATTACTCGATTGTCGATCATTTGGGCAATGTCGTATCGGTCACGTACACAATCAACGATGATTTTGGGGCCAAGGTCATCGCGGGCAACACCGGCTTTTTCTTGAACAACGAAATGGATGACTTCACCGCCAAGCCCGGCTTCGCCAACTATTACGGCCTGGTGCAGGGCAAAGCCAACGCGATCGCGCCCGGTAAGCGACCCTTGAGTTCCATGACCCCGACGATCGTGCTCAAGGACGGCAAACCGATTCTGGTGGTCGGAGCGCCCGGCGGGTCGCGCATCATCACCACGGTCTTGGAAGTCATCGTCAATGTGCTCGACTATGGAATGACGCTGCAGGAAGCCGTCGATGCGCCGCGCATTCATCATCAGTGGTTTCCCGACACGCTCGCCGGGGAGCCGTTCGCCCTATCGGCCGACACAGTCAAGGCTTTGACGGGAATGGGCTACCAAGTCGTCGCACTCCCTCCCTGGGGCGCCGGCAACGCCGCCGAGTCGATCGGAATCGCCCCCAACGATCCGGCCTCGGCCAAGGCGCTGGGGTTCGTTAGGCCCGGCCGTTTATACGGAGCGAACGACTCGCGCGCACCGGCAGGTTCCGCCGCCGCGCCCTAATGTCCCTCCATGCCTTATTTCCGACGCTCATCTACACGGCCGCACTACAGAAAGGCGATCCCCGCGACTTCAACCGCCAGCTGTTGAAGGAATGCCGGCAATTGCGCGAAGACGATGCGGCCGGACGCCGCTGGTCCCTGAAGAACTATGCGGGCGGTTATACCTCCTACGGTTCAGTGCATCGCCTGCAGGGCATATCGCCCACTTTCGAGGCGTTGCGGCGAAAGCTCAAACGTCATATCGCGGCCTTTGCCGGGGAAGTTGAATGGGATCTTAACGGCCGCGAACTCGAAATGACCGATTGCTGGATCAATATCATGCCGCGGCACACGGTGCACAGCTTGCACCTGCATCCCCACTCCACATTGAGCGGGACTTACTATGTGCGGGTGCCGGCGGGGTCGCCGGGAATCAAATTCGAGGATCCGCGCCTGGATCGTTTCATGGCCGCGCCGCCGCGCCAACTTAAGGCCAGGCGCGAGGCCCTGCCGTGGATCACGTTTCCCGCCTCTGCCGGCAAGCTGATCCTGTTCGAAAGCTGGCTTCGTCATGAGGTTGTGTCCAACCGCGTCGATGCCGAGCGAATCAGCGTAAGCTTCAATTACAACTGGTTTTAGAACCGCGGGAATATTCATGTCGAGCCCAGCGTCGGATGCCACCATGGCGGTATTCTTGGATTTGGAAAACATCGCGCTTGGCGCGCGCGATGCCAAATACCCGAGTTTCGACATCGAAAAGGTGCTCGAGCGTCTATTGCTCAAGGGCCACATCGTGGTCAAGAAAGCCTACTGTGATTTTGATCGTTACAAGGACTTCAAGCGCGGCCTGCACGAGGCGGCATTCGAACTCATCGAAATTCCGCACGTCAGGCAATCCGGCAAGAATTCAGCCGACATCCGCATGGTCGTCGACGCGCTCGATCTGTGTTACACCAAGGGACACGTCGATACTTTCGTCATTTTGAGCGGCGACTCGGACTTCTCGCCGTTGGTCAGCAAACTGCGCGAAAACGCCAAGACGGTCATTGGAGTCGGCGTCAAGAATTCGACGTCGGATCTTTTTATAAATAACTGCGATGAATTCATTTACTACGACGACTTAGTCCGCAAGGAACCGTCAAAGGCGCGCCGCCAAAGCGCTGCGGCGACCCGCGCTCCTGCGGCATCGCCCGAGAACCCGCCCGGCGCGAGCAAGGGCCCCGACTTGGGCGGTGCACTGGACCTCATTGTTGAGACGCTCGAAGCCCTGACGGAGGAGCGCGGCGGCGAACCCATCTGGGGTTCGATGATCAAACAAGCGATTAAGCGCCGCCAGCCGGGTTTCAACGAACGATTCTATGGTTTCAAATCATTCAACGACATGCTCGCCGACGCGGAAAAGCGCGGCCTGCTGGCCTTGCGGGCGGATGAGAAGTCCGGCGGCTATACGGTGAGTATTCGCGCAAATACACCCGATTGACAGCTTGACCGCCCATCCACGCGGGGCGCTTTATATAGAGTAACGGCCACTGCTGCAGCGCAAACCTTCCGAGAGGATGGGCTGCAGCGAACCCTCGCGGATGGCCGTTGTCCGGTTCGGCCCTACCCTTGAACTTTGATGCGCCTGCCCGCATTCATGCTCGACATGGATAGCTACCGAAGAAAGTCGTGGATGTGGGCGGAAGCCTGTGCGCTGCTCGAGGAGGCTGAGCGCAAGCATCGCCAGTTCTTCGAGTTGCTGGCCGCGCCCACCGCCCAACCCGTCTGGGAACCACCGGCCGATATTTTCGCCGAGGGGTCCTTACTCAATGTCGTCGTCGCGCTACCCGGCGCCCGAGCCGATGAAGTGACGGTGCAAATAACCCCCACGGGCTTGCAGATCGACACCACCGTGCCGCCGCCTGCCATGGGAGCCGCCATGAAGGTGGTGCGATTGGAAATTCCGTATGGACGCATGCGCAGGCGAATCGACCTGCCGCCGGGTCGCTATGTCTTGGTTGAGCGCCGGCTGGATCACGGCTGCCTGCACCTGCGGGTCAGGAGGGAGGCGGCATGAACGCCGGTGAAGACATCCTGATTATCCTTCCCGTCCGCAACGCGGTGCTGTTCCCGGGCGTGGTGTTGCCGGTCGCCATCGCCGGCAAGACCGCGGTCGCCGCGGCTCAAGAAGCAGTACGCACTCAGCGTCGCGTCGGATTGCTGCTGCAGACCGACCCGAGTGTCGAAGAGCCGAGTCCTGATGCGCTGTATCGCATCGGCACCTCCGCGTCGATTGTGCGTTTCATTACCGCGCAGGACGGCTCGCACCATTTAATTTGCCAAGGCGAGGAGCGGTTTTCGGTACTGGACTATGTCAGCCGCGAACCCTTTCTGGTTGCCCGAATAGACACCCATAGGGAACCGACTGTGCTCGATCGAGAGATCGAAGCGCGCGGTCATACCTTGCGCGAAAGGGCCTTGGAGGCGGTGCAGCTGTTGCCGCAGGCGCCGGGCGAACTCACCAACGCAATTCGCAGCGTCGAGTCGATTCCGGCGCTTGCCGACATGATCGCGAGTTTCATGGACCTGAAGGTCGCCGATAAGCAGGAAATCCTGGCCACTCTTGACCTTAAGACGCGGCTCGATCGCGTGCTGACCCTGCTCGGCCGGCGGATCGAAGTGCTGAAGATGTCGCGGCAAATCGACGAGAAGACGCGCGAAGCGTTCGATGAACGGCAAAAGGAAGCCGTGCTGCGGGAGCGGCTGCATCAGATCCAAAAGGAGCTGGGCGAGATCGACGGTACGAAATCGGAACTCGCGGACCTGAAGCAGGCGATCCAGGATGCCGGCATGCCGCCCGAAGCTCTGGAACAAGCGCAGCGCGAACTTAGCCGGCTGGAGCGTATGTCGGAACAAGCCGCCGAATACTCGATGAGCCGCACCTATTTGGACTGGCTGCTCGCCATGCCGTGGTCCAAGCTCGATCCCGAGCAAGTCGACATCGAACAGGCGCGCAAGATACTGGACGAGGATCATTTCGGCTTGACCAAGGTCAAGCGCCGGATCCTGGAGTTCCTGGCGGTTCGCAAACTCAATCCCGAAGGCCGCAGCCCGATTCTGTGCTTTGTCGGTCCGCCCGGGGTGGGCAAGACTTCGCTCGGCCAAAGCATCGCCAAGGCAATCGGACTCAAGTTCGGACGTGTGAGCTTGGGCGGCGTGCATGACGAGGCGGAAATCCGCGGTCATCGCCGCACCTACATCGGCGCGCTGCCGGGCAATATCGTGCAGGCGGTACGCAAGGCTGGTCGCCGCAATCCGGTGCTGATGCTGGATGAGGTCGATAAACTCTCGGCCAGCTATCAAGGCGACCCGTTCTCCGCGCTTCTCGAAGTGTTGGATCCCGAGCAGAACAACACTTTTCGCGACAATTATCTCGGGGTACCCTTCGATTTATCGAAGGTGCTGTTCATCGGCACCGCGAACGTGTTGGATTCCATTCCCGCGCCGCTGCGCGATCGAATGGAGATCATCGAGCTGACGGGCTACACGGAAGAAGAAAAGCTGCAGATCGCCCGGCGCTATCTGCTCAAGCGTCAATTGCAGGCCAATGGATTGACCGCCGAGCAGGTGCAAATTGCCGACGAGGCGCTGCGCCGCGTAATTTCCGACTACACGCGCGAAGCGGGGGTGCGAAACCTGGAGCGCCAGATCGGCGCCTTGTTGCGCAACTCCGCGGTCACGATCGCCTCGGGAGACGCACAAAGCGTTTCGATCGACGCAGCCGCCGTGGAACGAATCTTGGGCGCGGCACGCTTTGAAAGCGATGTCGCTCTGCGCACCAGCGTCCCCGGCGTAGCAACCGGACTGGCCTGGACTCCGGCCGGCGGCGATATCCTATTCATAGAATCGAGCCGGGTACGGGGCAGCGGCAAGCTGATTTTGACGGGGCAATTGGGCGAGGTCATGAAAGAGAGCGCGCAGGCGGCCGTCACGTTGGTGAAGTCGCAGGCCGAGCGTCTTGGATTCGATCCCACGATTTTGGATAACAGCGATCTGCACATTCACGTGCCGGCGGGCGCCATTCCCAAGGATGGACCCAGTGCCGGTGTGGCCATCGCGACATCGCTGGCGTCGCTGCTCACGCGGCGCACGGTGCGAGCCGATATCGCCATGACCGGAGAGATCAGCCTGCGCGGAGTCGTGATGCCGGTGGGCGGCATCAAAGAGAAATGCGTTGCCGCGGCGCGCGCCGGGATTCGCACCGTAATCCTGCCCGCTCGCAATCGTCGCGATCTCGAGGACATTCCCGAAAGCGTACGCACGCGCCTCGAGTTCGTTTGGGCGGAAAAAATCGACGATGTTCTCGCCCGGGCGCTCGAAGCGGCCCCCGCCGAACGGGCGGCGGCTTAAGGGTTGGAACTCCGAAGCGCTGGGCGGGGCGTCTAGCCTCGCGCCGCTTGCACCAGACGATAGCCGACCGCCGTCTCGGTCAATATATGCTTCGGCTGCGTCGGGTCATCCTCGAGCTTGTGCCGCAGATGGCCCATGTAAACGCGCACGTAGTGTCCATCCTCGGAATGCGCGGGTCCCCAAACCTCGCGCAGGATTTGCCGATGCGTGAGCACCTTGCCGGCGTTGGCGATCAACAGACTGAGCAGGCGATACTCGATCGGGGTGAGATGGATCGGGGCATCGCCTTTGTGAGCCGTGCGCAGACTCAAGTCTACCTTGACGTCGCCGAACTCGAATACTGCGCCCACGTCGGCACCGGCCTCCATGCGCCGACGCGAGGTGGCGCGCACCCGGGCCAGCAATTCCCCAACTCCAAAGGGCTTGGTCAAATAATCATCGGCGCCGGCATCCAGCGCCTCGATTTTGTCCTGTTCGCTCACTCGAGCCGACAGCACGATCACCGGCACCTTCGACCAGCCGCGAAGGTCGCGCAGGAACTCCACGCCGTCTCCATCCGGCAAGCCTAAATCCAGAATGATGAGATCCGGCTTGCGTGTGCCCGCGTCGGTGAGTCCCTGCCGCAGGGTCTCGGCTTCGTGGACGCTCCAGCCTTCCGTCTCGAGCGCCGTGCGCACGAAGCGCCGGATTTGGCGCTCGTCCTCGACAAGAATCGCAACGGGAAGCGGCTCAGCCATCGGCGGTCTGCGCTTCCGGCTCGATCGCGGGTACCGGCGGATTTCCGATCGGCAGAGTGAAGGTGAAGGTTGCGCCGCCGCCGGGTCTTTGCGCCGCGACGATCTTGCCCTGGTGCGATTCAATGATGGCGCGGCAAATCGACAGTCCCAGACCCACGCCCGGTGTGGCCGGCTCGCGTTCTCCGCGAGTGAACTTTTGAAACACCGCCTCCTCGCGTCCTGCGGGCAAACCCGGCCCATTGTCCGATACGGACACGCTGAGTCGATCGCCAATCACCTCGGCCGACAAGGTCACGGTGCTGCCGGGGGGCGTATATTTCGACGCATTTTCCAAAAGATTCACCAAAACCCGCTCGATCAGCACGGCATCGATCTTCACCAAGGGCAAATCGGCAGGAATGCGCACTTCGACCTCGTGCCGCTGCAGCATGCCGCGCGTGGCATTGAGCGAGGCTCCCACCACTTCTTCCAGGGGCTGCCACTGCAAATTGAGGGTCACTTCGCCGCTTTCGATGCGCGCCATATCCAGGAGGTTGCTCACCAGGGTGCTCATGCGGCGCGCCTCGTCTTGGATGGCGTCTGTGGTTTCCAGTTGCGCAGCGGACAATCCAGGAGCCGTCAGCGCCAACGATTCCGCCAAGCCCACGAGCACGGTGAGCGGCGTGCGCAAATCATGGGACAACGCCGCGAGCAGCGAATTGCGCAGGCGCTCGGATTCCATCTTGAGCAGTGCGTCTTGCGCGACGCCGACATAGTGAACGCGCTCCAGCGCAATCGCGATCAACGCGGCAAAGGTGTCGAGCAGTTGTCGTTGCTCCGGGATGCGCAGCAAGCGGCGATTGTGCGCCTTGACGGCGAGCACTCCGCGAGCCTTGGTCGGCGCGCGCAGCGGAATATACAGAACCTCGCTGCCCGGCAGGGTATCCGTGCTGAAGCCCGCCGGCTGGCCCCGGTCGAATGCCCATTGCGCAGTACCGATCTCAACCGCCAGGGCGGCAGCCGGGGGCTTCGCATCTGCGCTGGGTGCCTTCACGACCAATCGCCCACTGGCATCCGGCAGCAGCAGCGCGGCGCTGGCGCGAAACGTGCGCTGAATGGATTCATCGCTGATTTTGACCACCTGCTCGACTTGCACGGCGCCCGACAGGTCGCGCGCGATCTCATACAGCGAGCCGGCGCGCTCTTCGCGGTGGGATGCCACGCGCGCCTGGAAACGCAGACCTGCGGTCAGTTGACCGGTGATCAGGCCCACCGCCAGCATGATGAAGAAGGTCAGCAGGTACTGCACGTCGCTGACTGCGAACGAGAAGCGCGGCGGCACGAAAAAATAATCAAAGGCACCGACGCTCAAAATGGCCGCTAGCGCGGCGGGACCCCGGCCGAACCGAACCGCCACCAACACCACCGTCAATATGAACACGGCGACGATGTTGGAGCGGTCGAAGCGCGGCGTTAGGGGCAGCGATACCAGAGTCACGGCGATGCAGGCCACCGCCGCCCACAAATAGCGCAGCCCTTTGGCTTTGCGCCGATCTCCCGACTCCGCATCCGGCAAGGAGGGGGCCGCTGCAACCTCGCGGCCGTTCTGGGTTGCACCCTCGGCGCGCCCGATTTCGATCAAATCGATATCGGGTGCGAGCATCGCCAGGCGTTGACCACTGGATCTTTGCCAGGGCCACAGGCGTCTGATCGGGTCGCGGCCGATGACGACCTTCGACAAGTTATGGCTGCGCGCATAGGAGATGATGCTCTCGGCAATCTGCGCACTGGCGATCACGGCCGTGGTTGCGCCGAGTTCCTGCGCCAAATTCAGCGTTGCCAGAATTTTTTCGCGCCGCGCCGGGGGCAGTCGCTGCAAGCTCGGTGTCTCGACGTAGATCGCATGCCAATCGGTGCTCAATTGGCTTGCCAAGCGTGCCGCGGCCCGAACTACGCGCTCCGCGCCTGCGTCGGGTCCTATGCAGGTCAGCAGCGCGGTCGCGGTTTTCCAAACGGACTCTATCGATTGATCGACGCGATAAGCCTGAACGTCGCCCTCGACCCGGTCGGCCGTGCGCCGCAACGCCAGTTCCCGCAGCGCCATCAGGTTGCCCTTGCGGAAGAAATTACTCGCCGCATGCTCTGCCTGGCGCGCGACGTACACCTTGCCGGCCTTGAGTCTCGCCAACAGTTCGTCCGCGGGAATATCGACCAGCACGACTTCATCGGCCGCATCGAATACCTTGTCAGGTACGGTCTCCCAGACGCGCACGTTGGTGATGCCGCCAACCACGTCGTTGAGGCTTTCCAAATGCTGCACGTTCAGGGTGCTGAATACGTCTATGCCGGCGGCCAGCAATTCATCCACGTCTTGCCAGCGCTTGGGATGGCGCATTCCCGGCACGTTGGAATGCGCCAACTCATCGATCAAAATGAGTTGCGGATGTCGCAGCAGTGCCGCGTCCAAATCGAATTCCGGCAACGATTTGCCGCGGTAAAAGATCGTTTTCGGCGCCAGTACTTCCAGGCCATCGAGCAACGCCGCCGTTTCCGCGCGGCCGTGGGTTTCGACCACGCCGACCAGCACCGTGCGTCCCTCGCTCGCGCGTTTGCGAGCGGCGATCAGCATGGCGTAGGTCTTGCCGACCCCGGCCGCTGAGCCGAAATAAATCCTCAGCTTGCCGCGTCGCGCCCGTGCCTCTTGCTGCTTGACCTTGGCCAGCAGCAAATCCGGATCAGGGCGTTGATCGTTCGATGTCGGCATCGCGCTATTGTGCGCGATCCAGTGCCAAATTCAGCATTAAGACATTGACCCGCGCTTCGCCGAAAATCCCCCATTGCGGCCCGTCGACGTGCTCCAGCACCACACGCCGCAGTTCGGCCGGATCCAAATGCCTGGCGCGGGCGACCCGCGCGACTTGGTACAGCGCTGCCGCGGGGCTGATATGCGGATCCAACCCGCTGGCGGATGCAGTGACCAGGTCTATGGGTATGGGCTGTGGATTGTCTGGATCAGCCGCCTGCAGTTGGGCAACGCGCGCCTTGACCGCGTCGACGAGCGCAGGGTTGGTGGGCCCCAAGTTCGAGCCGGTGGACGAGGCGGCGTTATTCGGCATGGGCGACGTTGCGGACAGCCGCCCCCAAAAGTGGCCGGGATCTTGAAAGGACTGTCCGATCAACGATGAGCCAATGACCTCGTTGTTGCGCACGATCAGGCTGCCGGAGGCCTGCTGCGCGAAAGCCAATTTTCCGATGGCCGCAACAACAAGCGGATACACCACACCGGTCAGCACCGTCAGTACGGCAAACAATACCAGCAAAGGACGCAATGTCGCGCGCATGTATACCTCTAGGTGAGCCGCAGGGCCGCGAGCATCAAGTCGATCATCTTGATGCCGGCGAATGGCACGGCGATGCCGCCCAACCCATAAATCAACAGATTCCGCCGCAGCAACGATGCGGCGCCCAACGCCCGATACTTGACGCCCTTGAGTGCGAGCGGAATCAGCAGCACGATGATGAGCGCGTTGAATATCACCGCCGACAGGATGGCGGAGTTCGGACTCGACAAGTGCATCACGTCGAGCTGCTTCAGCTGCGGATAGGTGGTCGCAAAGGCGGCCGGAATGATCGCGAAATATTTTGCGACATCGTTGGCGATCGAGAAGGTCGTGAGCGAGCCTCGGGTGATGAGGAGCTGCTTGCCCACTTCCACCACTTCGATCAATTTGGTCGGATTGGAGTCCAGGTCCACCATGTTGCCGGCTTCTTTTGCCGCCTGGGTCCCGGAGTTCATGGCCACGGCCACATCGGCCTGCGCCAATGCGGGCGCATCGTTGGTGCCATCGCCCGTCATTGCCACCAAGCGGCCTTCACCCTGATATTGCCGAATCAGCTTGAGTTTGGCCTCGGGCGTGGCCTCGGCGAGAAAGTCATCCACCCCTGCTTCAGCGGCGATCGCCGCTGCGGTCAAGCCGTTGTCGCCGGTGATCATCACGGTTCGGATGCCCATGCGACGCAGTTCACCGAACCGCTCCTTGATGCCGCCCTTGACGATGTCCTTGAGCTCGACGACGCCTAAGACCCGGCCGCCGTCGGCCACCACCAGCGGCGTACTGCCCTTACGCGCCACCTCGTCGACGGATTGGGATACGCCGATTGGAAAAGTGAAGCCCTGTGCCTCGATATGCTGACGTACGGCTTGAGCGGCGCCTTTGCGTACCTCGCGAGTGCCTAGATTGACGCCGCTCATACGCGTATGGGCCGAAAACGGCACGAAGGTCGCGTCCAATTGACTCAAGTTGCGCTCGCGCAGATTGAAGCGCTGCTTCGCCAGCACGACGATGCTGCGGCCTTCCGGCGTTTCATCCGCCAACGAGCCCAGTTGCGCGGTGTCCGCCAGCTGCTGCTCCGTGACGCCTTCGGCCGGGATGAACGCCGCTGCCTGGCGATTGCCCAAGGTGATGGTGCCGGTTTTGTCGAGCAGCAGCACATCGACATCGCCGGCCGCCTCGACGGCTCGACCCGAGGTGGCTATCACATTGGCGGCCATCATGCGGCTCATGCCCGCGACCCCGATTGCCGACAGCAGACCGCCGATGGTGGTCGGAATCAGGCACACCAACAGGGCGACCAGTACGGTGATGGTCACCGGCACACCGAGCTTCGCCACCGAAACGCTAAAGAGCGAGAACGGCAGCAGCGTGGCGGTTGCCAGCAGAAACACCAGCGTCAGCGCAATCAGCAGGATGGTCAAAGCGATTTCGTTGGGCGTCTTTTGACGTTTGGCACTTTCGACCATGGCGATCATGCGATCGATGAACGCCTCCCCGGGATTGACGGCGACACGCACGATGAGCCAATCCGACAGCACCCGAGTACCGCCGGTCACCGCCGAAAAATCGCCGCCGGATTCGCGCACCACCGGCGCCGATTCGCCGGTAATCGCACTTTCATCCACCGATGCGACCCCGTCGACGACCACGCCGTCCGCAGGTATCACGTCGCCGGTTTCAACCAGAAACAAATCACCCTTTCTCAAGTCGGGCGCAAGCGTCGCAATCCAATCGGAACCATACTTGGCAAGCTTCAGCTTTTTTGCGCTGATGGATTGCTTCAAGCCGCGCAGCGACGCCGCCTGAGCCTTGCTGCGGCCCTCCGCCAGCGCTTCGGCGAAGTTGGCAAACAGCACGGTGAACCACAGCCATATCGCAACGGCGAGAATGAATCCCGGGGGCGCCTCGCCGCTGCCGCGAACCGCCTGCAAGAACAGGAGGCTCGTCAAGATGCTGCCGACATAGACGACGAACATCACGGGATTGCGCCATTGCACTTGCGGCGCTAGTTTGCGGAATGAATCGACCAGGGCCGGCACAATCAGTTCTGGATCGAATAACTTGAGCGATTTGCGCACCACGATTGAATCCTTTTAGGCGCGGCGCTTATTGCGCCGCGAGCATCTGCAATTGTTCGATCACGGGCCCAAGCGCAAGGGCCGGCACGTAGGTCAACGCGCCGACCAGAACCACCGTACCGACCAGCAGAGCGACGAACAAAGGACCGTGAGTGGGTAAGGTGCCGGCGGTCGCCGCGATGCGCTTTTTCTTGGCCAAAGAACCTGCGATGGCGAGCACCGGCACGATGAAGGCGTATCGGCCGAACCACATGACCACGGCCAGCAGCGAATTATAGAAAGGCGTGTTGGCCGAGAGCCCCGCAAAAGCGCTGCCGTTGTTGTTCGCCGCCGAGGAGACCGCATAGAGAATTTCCGAAAAGCCGTGCGCCCCTGGATTGGCCATGCCGAGCCTGCCCTGCTCCGCCATCACGGCCAGCGCCGTGCCGACCAGCGCCAAAAAGGGCGTGACCAGAATCACGATCGAGGTCATCTTCATTTCGAACGACTCGATCTTCTTACCGATGTATTCGGGCGTGCGCCCTATCATGAGTCCGGCGATGAAAACCGCCATGATGGCGAAAATCAGCATGCCGTAGAGGCCTGATCCCACTCCGCCAAACACGACCTCTCCCAACTGGATCAGCCACATCGGCACCAGGCCGCCCAATGGGGTGAACGAGTCGTGCATGGCATTGACGGCGCCGCACGAAGCCCCTGTCGTGATGGTCGCGAACAGCGCGGAGGCCACGATGCCGAAGCGCGTCTCCTTGCCCTCCATATTGCCGCCGGCTTGCAGTCCGCTATGGGCTTGGTCGACTCCGAGGTGCGCGATGATGGGATTGCCTTGCTGCTCGGCGTAGATGGCGACTACCGCCATGACTAGAAAAATCGCCGTCATGGCGCTCAATACCGCCCATCCCTGCCGGGTATCGCCCACCATTCTTCCGAATACGAAACACAGCGCGGCGGGAATCAAGAATATCGACACCATCTGCACGAAATTCGTCAACGGAGTCGGGTTTTCGTACGGATGGGCCGAGTTCGCATTGAAGAAGCCGCCGCCGTTCGTGCCCAGCATTTTGATGGCTTCTTGGGAGGCGACGGGACCCATCGAGAGAGTTTGACTGTGGGTTGTCAGTGTTTCGGTGACGGCGGCGCCTTTGGCGTCCTTGAGCGGCTGACCCGCGGCGTCCAGTTTTGGGTTGTCGTAGGTCAGGCTCTCCAGTGTCGTCACAGTTTTGTAGGCGTCAAAATTCTGGATGACACCTTGCGCCATGAAGATCACAGACAGAACGAGCGACAGGGGCAACAGGATATATAGCGTGCTGCGCGTCAGATCGACCCAAAAATTACCGATGCCTTGGGCGGATCGGCGCGCGAAGCCGCGGATCAATGCAAAGGCAACCGCCAGCCCCGAGGCGGCCGAGAAAAAATTCTGCACCGCAAGCCCGGCCATTTGCGTGAAGTAGCTCATGGTCGTTTCACCGGAATAAGCTTGCCAATTCGTGTTGGTCGCGAAACTGACGGCCGTGTTGAAAGCCGAATCCGGAGACACGTTCGGCATGGCTTGCGGGTTCAACGGCAACCACAGCTGCACTCGCTGCATGAGATACACCACGAGCGCACCCAGCGCGTTGAACAGCAATAGGGCCATGGCATACCGGGGCCACGCCATGTCCTGCGCCACATCAATTCCCGAGGCGCGATAAATGAGGCGCTCGAATTTGCCGACGAGGCCATTGATGGGTCTATAGCCCGCGCCCGCGGCGTCGCCGATTCGGGTCATGTAAATGGCCAGTGGAAAGCCAAGCGCCAGCAGTACGCCGACATACAGCGCCAGCATGAACCAAGCTTGGCCGGTCACTTTAAAGATCCTCGGCGAATATCAGCGCGATCAGCAAGTAGACCAGCAGCGCGATGGAAACCAACCCGCTCAAGACATACGCCCACGTCACTTCTTTTTTTCCAGTGCCGCGCAGCCCGCGACCAAACCCAGCGTCAGCAATAAAAAAGCGATGATTGCGGCCGTATACACGAGATCCATGTCCACTCCTCGAATTGCAATGCGTGCGACGCCCCGGGGCAAAGACTCGCTGCGAGAAAGTAACGGTCTGCGTGGAAAAACAGGGCAGAATTTGCCGTTGGCCGTGTAAAAGCGGCGTAAAGGATGAAGGATCCCGTTTATTGAGGCTGGACGGCTTTCGTGCATCAAAATCGTGCAAAATATTGCGCAAGACAGGGGAGAAATAAAATGACGAGCACCGCAACGCAGACCGAAGCCATTCTCGAGCCGGATCTGCCGATCATCGATCCGCACCATCACCTGTGGGATTGGCCCGCGGCCTTGTTGGCAAACCTTCCCACTCCGCCGCACGGCTTCGGCGTGGTCATCCAACGCGCGATGCGATACCTGCTCCCTGAGCTTCTGGCGGATACAAATACCGGCCACAACATTCGCGCGACCGTGTTCATGGAGTGCGGGGCCATGTACCGTGCCGACGCGGCGGAAAAGTTCAAACCGATCGGGGAGACCGGATTCGTCAACGGCGTGGCTGCCATGTGCGCAAGCGGCAGGTACGGGGACATCCGCGCCTGCGCCGGCATCGTTGGGCATGTCGATCTGACTGCGGGCGCGGCACTGGTAAGCGAAGTGCTGGAGGGGCACCTCAAGGCCGGCGACGACCGCTTCCGTGGCATCCGCCACAGCGCCTCTTGCGATGCGGACTCCAACGTGCTGGGCCCCTTGGCGCGCATCGGCGGCGGACTGTATGAATCGAAGGCTTTCCGCGAAGGGTTTGCCCGACTGGCGAAGTACAATCTGTCGTTCGATGCCTGGCTTCTGGAACCCCAGCTACCCGAATTGATCGATCTGGTGCGCGCCTTTCCCAATACCTCCTTGATTCTCGATCATGTCGGTACACCGCTCGGGATTGCCAGCTATCAGGGCAAGCGCGAAACCCGGTTTCCGACCTGGCGCGACAACATGCGCAAGCTCGCGGCTTTTCCCAATGTGTCGGTCAAGCTTGGTGGCTTAGGGATGGCCTTCTGCAATTTTCCATCCTTTTTACAGTCCCCCCCGGCCTCCTCGACACAGCTGGCTGCCGAGTGGAAGCCGTACATCGAAACCTGCATCGAAGTATTCGGCGCGAATCGCTGCATGTTCGAAAGCAACTTCCCGGTGGATCTGGGAAGCTGCACCTATCCTGTGCTCTGGAACGCCTTCAAGGTGTTGGCCAAGAACTATTCGGCGGACGAGAAAACCGCGTTGTTCAGCGGCACGGCCAAGCGAATCTACAGGCTGAAGATTTGACATGCGTGTCGTAACATCCGACTCGAGCCTGACCAAGGCGGCTGCATATAGCGACGTGAACCAGCAATTGGCGGGGCTGTTTGCGGGTGAACGCAATGGCCTCGCCAATTCGGCCAATATGTGCGCGCTTCTGTTCCAAGTGCTGCCTGGATTGAATTGGGTTGGATTCTATTTCTTGCAGGGCGGCGAGCTGGTGCTGGGCCCATTTCAAGGAAAGGTCGCCTGTGTGCGGATAGCCCTGGGTCGCGGCGTGTGCGGTACCGCCGCCGAGCGCAGAGAAACGCTGATCGTGCCGGATGTGCATGAATTTCCGGGACACATCGCATGCGATGCCGCGTCGCGCTCGGAGATCGTCGTGCCATTGATTGAGCGGAGGCGTCTTTTGGGAGTCCTCGATCTTGATAGTCCGGAATTGGCGCGCTTCGACGCCGCGGACCGAGCGGGTCTCAACGCCGCCGTGGCGCTGCTGCTTGAGTCCTCAGAGTTTGGCAAATTGTGCGACTGACCTTAACGAAAGGGCAACAGGTGTCGGCGCAGAGTTGCTGCGGGCACGCCGGGACAGGTAAATCGCGGCTTTCGCGGCGTGACGCCATCGGGCACCTCGTCGCAGCTGCGGGTGTAGCCGCGTGCGGCACGAGAATTGGCCGCGCGCAGGATGCGACCGCCCCAGTGGGCGACTCGACACGGCTCGCGGACCTGGGGATGGAGCTTACCCCGCAACAGCGTGCGGCCGGCGTCGCATTTCTCGAACGGCATGCATCGGTAGACACGCATTCTCATCCCGGCCGTTTCTTTCTCAGCCACCTGCCCTACCAAACGCCGACCACGAAGGCGTTCGGTGAACCCTTCGAGGAGCGGGCGATTGCCGACCTCAATGCCGGGCAGGTCAGCGCCGCACTGTTTGCCGCGGTGGCGGACATGCGGCTACTCGAAATGTCGGCGCAGGGTCTGCATGCGGCCAGAGAATATCAGCCGGGTGAAGCCTACGCGGACTACCGGCGACAGCTCGGTGAGCTGAAGACGATGGTCAGGAACCGCGAGCTCGCAAGGGGACTGAGTCCTTCTGACGTTTATGCCGCCCAGCGCCAGCGGCGGACCGCGGCGATCTTCGCAGTGGAAGGCGGCGACTTCATCGAGGATCGGCTCGAGCGAGTACACGAGGCCTTTCGTGACGGTGTGCGCGCCATCACCATCGTGCACTATCACGTCAATCAGATCGGCGACATACAGACGGAAGCGCCGGTTCACGAGGGACTAACGACCTTCGGAAAGTCCGTCATACGCGAAATGAATCGGTCGGGCATCATCGTCGATCTCGCCCATACGACATTTGCCGTGACCAAAGATGTACTCGATGTGTCGACAAAGCCCGTCATGATTTCGCATACGAACCTGTCGACGCCCACGCTCATTCATCCGCGCTTGATCAGCGCCGAGCACGCCAAGCTCGTCGCCGCCGCCGGCGGCATCATCGGCTCGTGGCCGTCAGGCATTGGGCAGACGACGCTTGCCGACTATATCGATTCGATACATCGTCTGGTCGACGCGGTGGGCATCGACCATGTAGCGATTGGCACGGACATGGATGCGAATTTTCGGCCGGTTTTGCGCAACTATCGCGACTGGAGCCTCATCCCGGCAGCCCTGCTCGCGCAAGGGATGCGCGAGGCCGAAGTGGCGAACATCATGGGCGGCAATTTTCTTCGCGTGTTCAAGGCGAGCTTACTTCGTTAATGGTCGCATCCGGCTTGATCAACGAAATGCAATATCGGGATTGCTGCCTTGGCTTTGTCCATGTCGTTCTGACTCGCCGGAGCGTTGCTCAAGTTCAATGTTTTAGCCGACCCGTCTGCGTAGGTAACGATCGCGGATATGTAGTGTCCGCACTTTGTCGTTACAACCAAATCTGTTGCGTGGCTGGTCGGCGTTTTAAGCGAACTGCCTATGAGGTCGCCTAATTTTCTGCCCGCCCCATTTAATTGGTCTTGATTGCGTTTAATAATGTCGGGAGAAATCAGACTGGACGGACCTGGCGCCACATAGAGGGGACCATCGTCCGCTTCTGCTGAGATCGTCACGGCGGCGAGGGCTAACAGCAAACCAATGCGGATTAGCGGCCGGGCGCGCATGCAATTTCGAGCAGCGCGCAAGATCATGCGAGTCAGATAGTTGCCCATTTGAGGTCCTTTCTTCGCCCCTGATTCAAGGCTTCGCAACTCTATGAGTCTGAAAAAGAGCTGCCCGTGATGGGCCGCTCACTAAAGGGCGGTTTTATGATGTACGAGTCCCACTGCCCACTCCACTTTGCATTATGACAACTGAACGTGCGAGCCTGAGGTAAGCCCAGACCGCCATCGCTCAGGCGAGCAGGAAGCCCGCAGCCGTAGTTCCGCAAACAGCCAGGAAACTAATCATGACCGATCCAAAGTACAAGGCCTTCACGGCGCTCGACCCTTTCTTCGATATCGTCCAACAGGGTTTGGCCGGTCAGGTCGACGGCGACCATTACTTCGATACCGTTGCCGACAACGCGGTCTTCGAGTTTCGATATATTTTCCCTGGATGGCCAGGGAAGATTAATGGTCGCGAAGCGCTGATGGCACTTTATGTGGGATATGGCAACAACATCTTCCTGCACGGCGCGGACGCGCTCGTCGTGCATCAATCCCAGGACACTCGTACGGTGATCCTAGAATACGAGGTGCACGGAAAAATTATCAGAACCGGCGCATCCTACGACAACCGGTTCATATCGGTCGTTACGATTGAGAACCGCAAAATTGTGAAATGGCGGGACTATATGGATTCACTGACTGCCATGACTGCGCTTAGCCAAACGCAGTAGCAAGGATATGTGCTGAACTAGTTATTTCGTCGCCCCGGATGCACCGCTCCTAGGTATTCGTGAATTTGCTCCAACTCCGATTCGGTAGCAGTCCAAATCACATCGTGGCAGGTAGCTACCAGAAAAATGTCTGATCCCTTTCGCATGGCATCCGATAGTACGTCAACGGGAATCTCCGTTAGTCGCTCCCTCCCGCATTTCGGACACGCAATCGGAAATCTGACAGTAGGCTCATTCATCGCCGTCGCCTCGCGTCATGCATCGATACTGAGAATACGTTTAGCGCAACGGAATTAATCCGCGGCGGTTGACGCAAAGTGTCGTTTTTTTCGGCCTCTTCCATGCGCACTGGGAACCGGGCCGGAGTTTGCGGAGAACCACTGCCCGAGAAATCTCGCCGTCGGTGAGAGAATCGGGCGTATCAGTGAACTCAGAAGGCTGACGCCGCCAACATGATGTCAGAGTGTTTCCATGCGTCATCAAACAGTCGGGTGATCCGGATTGACTCGGCAGTCTTGCCTTGTGCCTTCAGCGCGGTGCTGAGCCCGTATAGCGACCATCCATTCGCGGGATTCTGTCGCAGGTCTTCTCGATATACTTGTTCGGCCTCGCCCGCTTTACCGGCCCGCAA
>Ga0210394_10002662_pt1 | contig 24101 bp, 15 predicted proteins | sample IncBWC12MmetaG_FD_160121 | JGI IMG/M metagenome (GOLD analysis project Ga0210394, IMG submission 160121) | Forest soil microbial communities from Barre Woods Harvard Forest LTER site, Petersham, Massachusetts, United States - Inc-BW-C-12-M | ecosystem: Environmental > Terrestrial > Soil >... | reverse complement strand
GGGCGGGGCAGGGCGGTGCCGCGGCGGCGAGCACCGCGCAGGTGAGCTTCCAGCCGGTGGCGCTGCCGGCGGTGCGCCCGGAGGAGATCGCGGATGACCGCGAGAATCTTGCGCCCGCCGATGCCGTGCTGCTGGTGGTGGAGGACGATCCGCACTACGCGCGCGTGCTGCTCGAGCTGGCGCGCCGGCACGCCTTCAAGGTGGTGCTGGCGCGCACCGGCGCGGACGCGCTCAGCCTGGCGCGCAAGTACCCGCCGACCGCGGTGTCGCTCGACGTGTTCCTGCCGGACATGCTCGGCTGGACGGTGCTGAACCAGCTCAAGCGCAACCCCGAGACGCGCCACATCCCGGTGCAGATCCTTACCGTCGAGGACGAGCGCCAGTACGGCCTCGAGCGCGGTGCGTTCTCCTTCATCACCAAGAGCGTCACCACCGAGGGCCTGGAGGAGGCGTTCCAGCGCCTCAAGAGCTTCACCGCCGAGCGCGTACGGCGGCTGCTGGTGGTCGAGGACGATCCGGCCGAGCAGCTTTCGGTGAGCGAGCTGCTCGGTCACCACGACGTCGAGATCACCACCGCCGGCACCGGCGCGGCGGCGCTCGCCGCCATGCGCAGCGGCAGCTTCGACTGCGTGGTGCTCGACCTGCGGCTGCCGGACATGTCCGGCTTCGAGCTGCTCGCGCAGGTGCAGCAGGATGCGCAGCTGGGCCGCACGCCGATCATCGTGTTCACCGGGCGCGAGCTCTCCGATGAGGAGGAGATCGAGCTGCGCAAGAACGCCAAGAGCATCGTGCTCAAGGGCGTGCGCTCGCCCGAGCGACTGCTGGATGAGACGGCGCTGTTTCTGCACCGCGTGATCGCCGACCTGCCGCCCGCCAAGCAGCAGATGATCGAGGCGCTGCACGAGAGCGACGAGCCCTTGAGCGGCCGCAAGGTGCTGGTGGTGGACGATGACATCCGCAACATCTTCGCGCTCAACAGCCTGCTCGAGCGCCACCACATGCAGGTGATTACCGCCACCAACGGGCACGAGGCGATCAAGCTGGTGGAGAGCACCGATGAGCTGTCGCTGGTGCTGATGGACGTGATGATGCCGGAGATGGACGGCTACGAGACCATGCGCCGCATCCGCAGCAACCAGAGATTCCGCATGCTGCCGATCATCGCCCTCACCGCCAAGGCCATGAAGGGCGACCGCGAGAAGTGCCTGGAGGCGGGCGCGTCCGACTACGTGGCCAAGCCCGTCAACACCGATCAGCTGCTGTCGCTGGTGCGCATGTGGCTGCATCGCTAGTACCGCGCGGCGCGAACGGCGGGGGCGACGGGGACATGGATGTTTCCGGCAAGGTGAACATCCTGCTGGTGGATGACCAGCCGGCACGGCTGCTCACCTACGAGGCGGTGCTCGCCGAGCTCGGGCAGAACCTGGTGACGGCACGCTCCGGGTTGGAGGCGCTGGAAAAGCTCATGCGCGAGGAGTTCGCCGTGGTGCTGCTCGACGTGAGCATGCCCGACATGGACGGCTTCGAGGCCGCGCGTCTGATCCACGACCACCCGCGCTTCGAGCGCACGCCGATCATCTTCGTCACCGGCGTGCACATCACCGAGCTCGACCGCCTCAAGGGCTACAAGCTCGGCGCGGTCGATTACGTCTCCATCCCGGTGGTGCCCGAGATCCTGCGCAGCAAGGTGGCGGTGCTGGTCGAGCTGTTCTGCAAGCGGCGCGAGCTGCGCGAGCTCAACCGCAACCTGGCGCTCGCCAACGAGCGCCTGGCGCAGGCGAACCTCGCGCTGCGCGAGGAGCGCACGCGCGAGCTCGAGCAGTTCAACGCCACGCTGCAGCGCGCCAACGAACAGCTGGCGCGCGCCAATCGCAGCCTGCAGAAGGAAGTCAGTGAGCGTGCCCGGGCGGAGGATGCGCTCAAGGAGGCCGATCGGCGCAAGGACGAGTTTCTCGCCATGCTCGCCCACGAGCTGCGCAACCCGCTCGCGCCCATCCTCAACGCCGTGCAGCTGATGCGCATGGACCTGTCGATGAAGCAGCTGAGCTGGTCGCGCGAGGTCATCGAGCGGCAACTGTCGTACCTCACCCGCCTGGTGGATGACCTGCTCGACGTCTCGCGCATCACGCGCGGCAAGATCTCACTCGCGCGCGAGCCGGTCGAGGTCGCGACCCTCATCGCGCGCGCCGTCGAGACCGTCGCGCCGCTGATCGACGAACGCGGGCACCAGCTGGCGGTGCAGGCCCCCGCCGAGCCGCTGCTGCTGTACGGTGACCTGCTGCGCCTCACCCAGGCGCTCGGCAACGTGCTCGGCAACGCGGCCAAGTACACCAACCGCGGCGGCCACATTCTGCTGCGCGTCCAGCACGGCGGGGATGAGGTCGAGTTCCGCGTGAGCGACGACGGCGTCGGCATCCCCGCGGAGCGGCTGCCGCTGATCTTCGACCTGTTCACGCAGCTCGACAGCCGCAGTGACTACGCGCAGAGCGGACTGGGCATCGGGTTGGCGCTGGTGCGGCGCCTGATGGAGATGCACGGCGGCACCGTCACGGCGGCCAGCGAGGGCAGCGGGCGCGGCAGCGAATTCACCATCCGCCTGCCGCTGCTGCGTGCGGCAGCCGTGCCGGCGCGCGCCACCGCGAGCGCTGCGCGCGGTGAGCTGGCGACCGTGGTCGGCCGCCGCATTCTGGTGGCGGACGACAACCCGGATGCGCTCGCGAGCCTCGCCGCGGTGCTGCAGCTGCAGGGTCACGAGGTGTTCAGCGCCGCGAACGGCACGCAGGCGCTCGAGTGCGCCGACCGTTACCGGCCGGAGGTCGCGCTGCTCGATATCGGCATGCCGCTGCTGGATGGTTACGAGGTGGCGCGCCGCATCCGCGCCCAGCCATGGGGTGCGCAGGTCACGCTGCTGGCGCTGACGGGGTGGGGACAGGAGCCCGACCGCCGCCGCTCGCAGAGCGCCGGCTTCGATCAGCACCTGGTGAAGCCGCTCGATCTGGCCAGGCTCAACGAGCTGCTGGGGCGATTGCCGCTGCGCGCACCCGCGCCAGCGGCGGCGCCAGCCGCCCAGTCCGGGGACTCATCACACCTATAATGTCGCGCCCCGATACGGCTTCGGTGTCTGCCGGAAGTGTTGCATGCACAAACTGACCTGTGCGCTCCTCGTGAGCCTCGTGCCGTACGCGGCCCAGGCCGCCGGGGACGCGAGCGCCACCCACACCGAGCGCGCCTGGATCGAGCGCAGCAACGCCTACACCCGCAAGCTCCTCGACGTGCAGCTCGAGCACGGGCCCGAGCAGGGCTCGCGCCAGGGACTGGCGAAGTACGACGAGCGCATCGCCAACCCGACGCTCGCCGACGAGCTCGCCGCTCGCCACGAGCTCGAGACGCTGATGAGCGAGGTGAATGCCGCACGCGGGACCGAGACCGATAAGCGCGTGCAGCAGGACCTCGACATCCTCCACCAGGCATTCGATCTGCGCTTTCGCCGCGAGGACTACGAGCTCAAGCACGAGGTGCCGTTCCTCAATGCGAGCGCCACGGTATTCGAGGGCGTGCGCTCGCTGCTCGATGACCAGGTAGCCGCCGAGCGGCGGCCGGCGGCACTGGCGCGCTTGCGCCGCTACGCGGGCCTGGAGAGTGGCTATCGCCCCTTCACCGAGATCCTGCAGCAGCGTGTGCAGGAGCAGATGGCGAAGCCGGGAGTTATCTACCCCGCGCAGAGCCAGATCGAGACCGAGCTCGGACGCAACCCGAATTATCTCGACGGCATGGCGCAGCTGTTCAAGAAGTACGGCCTGCAGGGCTGGGAGCCCGCCTTCGAGAAACTCAAAACGCAGTTGACGGACTACGACGGCTGGGTGCGCCAGAACGTTCTGCCCAAGGCGCGCACGGATTTTCGTCTGCCGCCGGAAAAGTACGCGCTCGATTTCGAGCAATACGGGGTCGACATCCCGCCGCCCCAGATCGCCGCCATGGCCCACGCGGCATTTACCGAGTACCAGGCGCAGATGGCGCCGCTCGCCGCGCAGGTGGCGAGCGCCAACCACTACCCCTCGAAGGACTACCGCGCCGTGATCCGTGAGCTGAAGAAACAGCAGATCACCGGCGATGCGATCCTGCCGTTCTTCAACAACCGCCTGCACGAGATCGAGCAGCTCATCGTGGCGCACGACCTGGTGACGCTGCCCGACCGGCCGGCGATCATCCGCCTGGCGACCGCGGCGGAGACGGCGCGCGAGCCCGCCCCGCACATGTCGCCGCCGCCGCTGGTGCACAACACCGGGCAGCGCGGCGAGTTCGTGCTGCCGCTCAATATCCCGGCGGCGAATGGCGGTGCGGCGGACCGCTACGATGACTTCACTTTCGATGCGGTCGCCTGGACGCTCACCGCGCACGAGGCGCGGCCCGGTCACGAGCTGCAGTTCGATTCCATGGTCGAGCAGGGCGTGAGCCTGGCGCGCGCACACTACGCGTTCAATTCCACCAACGCCGAGGGCTGGGGACTGTACTCCGAGTACCTCATGCAGCCCTACGAGCCGCCCGCCGGACAGCTGCTCACGCTGCAGCTGCGGCTGCTGCGCGCCGCGCGCGCCTTTCTCGATCCGGGGCTGCAGAGCGGCGCGGCGACGCCCGAGCACGCCTACCAGGTGCTGGAGCAGGACGTGGTGCTGAGCCACGCGTTCGCCAAGGAGGAGGTCGAGCGTTTCACCTTCCGCTCGCCCGGGCAGGCCAACAGCTACTTCTACGGCTACACGCGGCTGCTCGCGCTGCGCAAGGAGACCGAGCAGGCGCTGGGCAGCGCCTTCACCCCGAAGGCCTTCCACGACTTCATCCTCGCGCAGGGCTTACTGCCGCCCGACCTGATGCGCCGGGCGGTGCTCGAGGACTTCGTCCCCGCGCACAAGGCCGCAGCCGCGGTGCCGGCCGGCGGCGCGCGCGCGGCCCGCTAGCGAGGCGTCACTCCGAGAAAAGCCTCGGCAGCCCGCACGTAGTGCCACGTCTCGTCCGGATTCCTGGCAAACGCCTGCGCGAAGAGCTCCTCGCCCTTGTCGCGCTGACCGATGGTTATGTACCAGGCGCCGATCTCGGCACGGCCGGTGTCGTCGCTGCCCTTGGGATCGGCCGCCAGCACCTTCTGGAACGCCTCCTCGGCGCGCTGGTTCTCTTTCGCTTCGGCATAGATCTGGCCGACGCGCTGCCAGTCGCTCGCCTCGGGCTTGCCGTTGACGATCTGGTCGATCAGCGCCTGGCCCCGGGCCTTGTCGCCCGAGAGGTAATAGACGCGCGCGACGCCCAGCAGCTCCCAGGAACCGCTGCCGGCGAGCTTCTGCGCTTCATCGAGCGCGGCCTGCGCGGCTTCCTTGGGGGTCTTGCCGCGCATCACCTCGATGCCCGGCGCCTTCTCCCCCCTCTGCTTCGCCGCGACACCGGCGGCGACACCCAAAATCAGGCACCCGGCGGCGAGTGCTACAGCGAGACCCGTTTTCATGTTGTTTTCCCCTGAGTGAGCGCGGCGTCAGCCGCGATGCTTGCCCTTGTAGATGCGCAACTGCTCGTTGAGTCTGTCGGCCAGCGCCTGCTCCTGGTCCACCGCGGTGTTGTGGGCGCTGATGCCGAACGCCTTGAGGTTCTGGATGTCGGCGGCGGAGGCGACGCCGGCGTATTGTCCGGCGAGCCGCTCGACGGCCGCGTCGACGCAGTGGGTATAGGCCACCGTGGCGGTATCGTAGGCCTTGAAAGCACTGGTCGCCTCGACCATCTGCTCGCGCGAGGCGCGGGCGCCGTCGGGCATGGCGGGCTCGGTCGTCGGCGGACAGGCGAGGATCGCGGCGTTAATGCTTTGCGTCAGGTCGACGGTCGCCGGCGCGGCGGCGCTGGAGGCGACGGGCGGCGCAGATGGCGCAGGTGGCGGCACGGGCGGGGGTTCCGGTCGGATGAGCCAGGGCGTCGCCGCCCACAGCAGCAGTCCCACTCCGGCGAGCGCCACCACGACGCGCACCACGGCGGGCGTCCTGAAGCGCCCGAGCAGCAGCGCAGCCACGATGGCGATGATCCCTGCCGCGAGCAGGGCGATCCTCAATTCGTTCGGCATGGCGGCTATTGTAGGGCGATACGTTCGCTGCGCGCGAGCAGCCGCGGGGCCTCGAGCCGCTCGCTCCACGCGCGGAAAGCCGCCGTCGGCCCGCGCCACCTGAGCTCGGTAACATTCAGGAACAATTCGGCATCGGTGCGCAGCGTCGCGAGCTGCTTGAAGAGCAGCGCGAGCTCGCGGCGCTCAGCGAGCACCGCCGGCGGAAAGCTCTCCAGCGCCCCGTAGCGGCCGATGAGGCGCGCGGCGGTCACGCGGCCGATGCCGGCGAGCCCGGGGTAGCCGTCGGCACTGTCGCCGACCAGTGCCAGAAAGTCGGGAATCAGCTGCGGCTCGACGCCGAACTTGGCGCGCACCGCCGCGGCATCGCGTATCTGCCGGCTCTTGCGTTCCACCTGCACCACGCGCTCACCGCGCACGCACTGCGCCAGATCCTTGTCGGGGGTCCAGATGCACACCTTCTGCGCCTGTGCATCCGCGGCGGCGAGGTGTGCGGCGGAGGCGAGCGCATCGTCGGCTTCCAGCTCGACCATCGGCCACACCACGACCCCGAGTGCCGCCAGCGCATCTTCCAGTGGCTGAAACTGCGCGAGCAGCGCCGGCTCGACGCCTTCGCCGGTCTTGTAGTCGGGCCAGAGGCGATTGCGGAAGGATTCGATGACGTGGTCGGTGGCAACCCCGAGGTGCGTCGCGCCCTGCTCGAGCATCTCGAGGACCGTGCCCAGCACACCGGCCACGGCGCCGTAGGGACGCTCGGCGCCGCCGCTGTAGCGGCGCAGGCCATAGAAATGGCGGAACAGCTCGTACGTGCCGTCGACGAGATGGACGATCACGGGCGTGCGCGCCGCGCTCTAGCGCAGCTCCGCGAGTATCCACTCAACCAGGCGGCGGGTGTGCTGCTCCATCTGCGAGTACGGCCCCGGCTGGTAGTAGCGCGAGGTGATGCCCTGCTGGTTCAGCTCGATGATGCGCTTGTCGGCGAGGCTGGTGACTTTCCACAGCCAGGTGAGCCGCTCGAGGTCGTAGTCGGCGCCGGCGCGTGCATCCGCGCGCACCAGCCAGATGACCTCCATGTCGGTGCGCCCCACGCTGCGCGGCACGAAGCGGTAGATGAGGCCGTGATCGGGATAGGCGAGGAAGTTGCTGGTCAGGCCGACGTCGAAGAACGTCACCCCGCCGTCGTAGTCAGTGAATTCCCCCATGAGCGGGGCGAGTGGCCGGCCGTCCTCGCTGCCGCTCACGGCGCCCTCCGCCAATGCCGAGCGGGCGCTGTCGGCGGCTTCCTGACCGGGGCGGGCGGTGAGGCCCCAGTGGTCGACCTCGCGGATCGTGACCCCGAGCGCGCGGGCGCGGGCGCGCACGCGCTCGTCCGCCTCGCGATTGAGCGCCTCGGGGCGCGCATACAGGTGAAAGCGCGAGTATTCGTGGTGCGCCGGCCCGCAGTGGTAGCACTCCATATAGTTCTCCACCGCGAGCTTCCAGTTGGCATTCACCGGGTAGGTCTCGCGGTGCGCGACCCTGGCGTCGGCCCAGCCGTAGACGCGCGCGCTGCCGGCGAGCATCGCCTCGACGTGCTCAAGACCGAGCGGCGTTTCTGCCAGCGAGACGAAAATCAGGCCCTCGAGTACCCGCGCGTGCAGCGCGTGCAGCCCGTGGTCTCGGCGCTCGAAGTCCGGCGGCATCTGGCGCGCCGCGCGCAGCGAACCGTCGAGCCCGTACGTCCAGGCGTGGTACGGGCAGACGAACACCCCGCCACGGGCGTGGCCGGCGCGCTCGGTGCACACGCGCGAGCCGCGGTGGCGGCACACGTTGAGCAGCGCGCGCACCTCGCGGTCCTGGCCGCGCACGATGATGAGTGATTCGCCGCACAGGTCGACGGTGAAGAAATCGCCCGGCTCCGGTACCTGGCTGTGGTGGCCGGCGCAATGCCAGTGACGCAGCAGCACGCGCTCCAGCTCGCGTGCGAACAGCGCCTCCTCGCAGTAGAAGGGCTGGCTGAGCGCGTAACCGGCACGCTGCTGCGCCATGATCTCTGCAAAGCGATCGTCCATACACATCCCCGCCGGCACGCCCGCCGCAGTCTAGCGGTCCGTTTGCCGTTACGCGAGGCGCAGCCGCGCGAACAACAGCGACTTCACGAGGTCGAGGATCAGGGCAAACATCGCCGCGGCCAGCAGGATCGCGCCGATGAAGGACCAGGGCAGCGCGTGCATCAGGATTCCGCGCCCGGCGAGCACGGCGATGATCGCCACGTCGAGCAGTGACGACAACACGATCCAGCCGCTCGGCCGCGAGCTCCACAGGTGACGGCGCTCGCGCACCACGTAGAACGCGGCCTGGGTACTGAACACCAGCGTCAACGCCGCGAGCGTGCGCAGGCCGTGATTGTCGCCGATGCCGAAATGGAAGTGCGCGATGATGAGCACCGCGGTGCAGAACGCCGCGTTGCACAGCCCGAGCCCGACTGCTGCCGCCGTCACCTGCCCGATGCGCCAGGCGTTAGGCGCGGGCGAGGGGCGCACGTGGTCGGTGGTGGCCGACATCGCCAGGAAATCACCGCTGATCAGCAGCAGTACAATCAGCATCGGGGTGAGTATGGCGTGCCCGGTGATCATCAGTCCTACCGTCAGGAACACCATCTGGTTGATCTTGGCGGTCAGCGAACGCAGCGTGTAGGTGAGGATGCGCTGATAGGCGACGCGGCCGCAGCGCACCGCCGCCACGATGCCGCCGAGGCCGGGCTCGGTGAGCACAATGCCGGCGGCGGCTTTGGCGACGTCGGTCGCCGTCGAGACGGCGATGCCCATCTGCGCCTGGCGCAGGGCCGGGGCATCGTTGGCGCCATCCCCGCACATGCCGACCGCGTGGCCGCCGGCCTGGTAGGCGCGCACGATGTCGAACTTGTCCTCGGGAAAGACGCCGGCGAACACCGCGAAGTCGCCCGGCTGCACGCCCGCCGGTGGTTTGCCCGCCGGGCAGACGGCGCCCTCGAGCCCGATGGCGCGCGCCACCACGCTGGCAGTGGCGGCCGCATCGCCGCTGACCATGACGGTCTGTACGCCCAGTGTGCGCAGCTCGGCGATCAGCTCACGCGCATCGGGTCGCGGCGGGTCACTGAGCGCAAGCACGCCTGCGCACCGCAGCGCATCCGCCGCTCCGGCGGCCACCGCCAGCACGCGGTAACCCTGCGCCGCGTAAGCCGCGGCCGCCGCCGCCAGCGTGGCGTCCGGCGGGGTGAGCTGCGCGATGCTGGCGTAGGCACCCTTGAGAACGCGTGTGGCGCGACCTGCGGCATCGATCAGCTGCGCTTCGGCGGTGCGCCGGGACGGATCAAAGGGCACGAACGAGACGCGCTTCTGAAGAGGGGGTCCGCCAGCGCGGGCGGCGGCGGCGCGCACCGCGGCGTCCACCGGATCCATGCCGTGGTCGGCGCTCGCCAGCGCCGCGAGCGAGAGCACCTGCGCCGCATCGAAGCCCACGGCCGGCTGCACGGCGCTCACCGCGAGCTCGTTCTGCGTCAGCGTGCCGGTCTTGTCGGCGCACAACACGTCGATCGTCGCTGCCTCGTCGATTGCGGAGAGCCGCGTCGGCAGCACGTTGCGCGCCACCAGGGCGCGCGCGGCGAGGGCGGCGGCGAGCGTGAAGGTTGCCGGCAGCGCCACCGGGATTGCGGCCAGCACCGCGGTGAGACCGAGCGGAATCATTTCTGCGCCGGGCATCCCGGCAAACGTGGCGTACAGCAGCTGCACCGTCACCATCACGCCGCTGAAAATCGCCAGATTGCGCACCACGCGCAGTACCGCCTGCTGCTGCGAGCTGGCCGCGTGCGCAGCGCCGACGAGCTCGGCGGTGCGGCCGAACTTGGTGCGCGCGCCGGTGGCGACGACCTGCGCGAGCGCCTCGCCGCGCCGCACCAGCGCTCCGGCGTAGGTGTGCGCGCCGGCCGCGGCCTCTACGGGTAAGGACTCACCGGTCAGCATCGACTGATCGAGCAGCACCTCGCCGTCCAGCAGCACCACGTCCGCGGGCACGATGCTGCCGAGGGTGAGCTTGACGAGATCGTCGGGCACGATGTCGGCCGCCGGCAGGATCTGCCACGCGCCGTCGCGGCGCACGACCGCCAGCAGCGCGAGGCGCGACTTGAGAGCCTTGAGGGTTGCCTGCGCGCGACCCTCCTGCATCAGCCCGAGCGCCGCATTGAACAGCAGCAGCAGCGCAATCACCGCGGCCTCGAGGTATTCGCGCAGCATGAACTGCAGCAGGATCGCCGCCTCGAGCATCCACGGCACCGGCGCCCACAGCTTGGCGAGCAGGCGTCGCCAGGCGGGCGGCTCGCTCTCGGGAATGGTGTTGGAGCCGTACGTCTGCCGGCGGACGTTGACTTCCGCGCTGCTGAGTCCCGGGTGGTTCGCCATCAAGTCCCAGTGTTGTCCCGCACGGTCACGGTGTCGACCGCCGGCGCGACGCGCAGGTTGCGGCGCGTGCGGTTGAGCGCGCGAGCGCGTACGTCAGAGGGTTGCGACAGACGCGCACCGGCAGGCGTGTGTCGCCGCGCGATCGCGTGTGGAGCTTAACGACCGGGCGCGGGAGCTAAGGTTGTGGTGCTCACTTCACGCTGTAGTTGCGCGCCTCGAGGCAGGCGGCCTGAGCGCGCATGTAGCCTTCACGACTTGCCGCGTCGTTGCCCGACTGCGCGCCAGCGCTCCGTGACGCATCGAAGCCGGTCTGAGTCGCTGCCCAGCGGCGGCACTCATCCTTATCCTGCTTCTGCTGCGCGTCCGACTGGCCGCCCTTCGGGTAGGCGAAGAGATCTGCGGAGATCGCGGGAGAGCCCGCGGCTGCCGCCGCACCTGAGGGCGGCGCCTCGCTGAGATTGGCGTTGGCGGGAGGATCGACCTGCTGGTACTGACCGGCGCCACCGTCCCAGAGGTAGTACGAGCCGTCGGCGTAGTAGTACGGCAGGCCGCCCCACCAGTACGTGGAGTAGTACCACGGCAGGAACGGCACGTAGATGCCGAGGCCCCAGCCCCACCAGCCGTAGCCATAGTAGCCACCGCGCCAGCCGTAGCCGCCGTGCCAGCCGTAGCCGCCGTGCCAGCCATAACCATAGCCGCCGTGGTAGCCGTAGCCGCCGTGGTAACCGTAGCCACCGTGACCGGCGAACCCGCCACGGGCGCCGCCGTGGAATCCGCCGCCGCCACCATGAAATCCGCCACCACCGTGTCCGCCGCCGCCGGGCCCGGCGTTCGCGACTCCCGCCCCGCACAGCAGGACAGTTGCCGCCAGCGCCGCGAACCGCATGAAGCCCCGTGTGCTCATGATGGCAACCTCCTCATCGAGCGGCCATTCTACCCGCCCCGCTGGGGCGGCGATTCGCCGCCTCACTCATTTTGACAGACAATCCACACTCCGGGTTCGCCGACATGGCCAGGGCGCGCCGCGCCGGTGTTCCCCTCGGCGGCGTTCATTAAGATTCTGTCATGACGCGCCTGGCGACGGATGGCACAGCCGACGGATGGGACAGCGATGAGTGCGGATAAAACAGCCATGACCCTGCAGAAAGCCAGCGTGTGTCCGCTCGACTGTCCCGACACCTGCAGTCTCACCGTCACGGTGGCTGATGAGCAGGTGCTCGCGGTGCGCGGCAGCCGTGCCAACCCCATCACCCACGGGGCGGTGTGCGCCAAGGTGGCGAAGCTCTATCCGGATTTCGTCCACGGGCCGAACCGGCTGCGCCATCCGCTGGTGCGCACCGGCGCCAAGGGAGCGGGCGAGTTCCGCCAGGTCGGCTGGGACGAGGCGCTCGCGCTCATCCACCAGCGTGTGCAGGCGGTCATCGAACAGCACGGACCCGAGGCGGTGCTGCCGCTCAACTACGCGGGGCCCCACGGCCTGCTGGCCGGCGACTCGATGTCGCTACGCTTCTTTCACCGGCTGGGCGCATCGCTGCTCAGCCGCAACCCGTTGTGCGGCGGCATCCGCAGCACGGCCTACGCGGCGACCTTCGGCGCGACTCCCGGTACACCGCTGCAGCAGGTGGCGCTGGCGAACCTCATCATCGTGTGGGGCAACAACGCCAGCGTGTGCAATCTGCACCTGATGCGTCAGATCAACGCCGCCCGGCGTCACGGCGCGAAGCTGGTGGTGATCGACCCGCGGCGCACGCGGGTCGCCGAGCAGGCACAGCTGCATCTGGCCGTGCGCCCCGGCACCGACGTGGTGCTGGCGTGGGCGCTCGCGGTCGAGCTCGAGCGCAACGGCACTCTCGCGCACGAGTTCATCGCACGTCACGTGCACGGCTTCGAGCCCTTCATGCAAGCCGCGCGCGCCTATCCGGCGGAGCGGGCGGCGGACATCTGCGGGGTCGGCGTGGAGGAGATACGCACGCTGGCGCGCTGGTACCAGGAGGCAACGCCTGCGGTCATCGCCTGGGGCAACGGCCTCGAGCGCAATCGCAACGGCGGCTCGGGGTTGCGTGCCATCGCCGCGCTGCCGGCGCTGGCCGGCAAGTTCGGCGTCGCGGGCGGCGGGCTGATGGGCGGGGCCGGCCATGCCTTTCCCAAGACTCCCGAGCGGCTGACGCTGCCTGCTCTGCTGCCCAACCGCCCGCGCACCATCAATATTCTCGACGTATCGCGACTGATCCTCGACGAGGCGCTGGCACCCCCGATCAGGGCCGTGTTCATCTACAACCATAACCCGCTCATCGTGCACCCCGACCAGAACCGCATGCGCCGGGCGCTCGCCCGCGAGGACCTCTTCACGGTCGGCATCGAGGTGGCGATGACCGACAGCATGGCGTACGCGGACGTGATCCTGCCGGCGTGCACGCACTTCGAGCATGCCGATCTTTATGCCGCCTACGGGCAGCAGTACCTGCAGCGCGCGGCAGCGGTGATTGCGCCGGTGGGGGAGAGTCTGCCCAACACCGAGATTTTCCGGCGCCTGGCGGCGCAGTTCGGCTTCACCGAACCGGAGTTGCGCGCGGACGATGCCGAGCTGATGGACGCCTCATTGGACGCCGGCGACCCGCGCCTCAAGGGGCGCCAGCCGAGCCGCCTGCCGCTCGAGCAGGCACTCAGCATGGAATACGACGGTGCCGAGCCGGTGCTGTGCGGGAACGTCTGGCCGCGCACGCCCAGCGGTCGTATCGAGCTGCTGTCGCAGGCGCTCGCGGAACGCTACCAGGCGGCGCTCCCCGCCTTCGTCCCGCTGCAGTCGGAATACCCGCTGGCACTCATCACGCCGGCCTCGGACGAGCGCATCACCTCCACTTTCGGCGCGCTCGCGGCGAGCGATGCCACGCCGCCGCTCGACATGCACCCCGACGATGCGGCAGCGCGCGGTCTGAAGGATGGCGAACGCGTGCGCGTCTGGAACGAGTGGGGCGAGGTGTTCCTGCCGCTGCGCATCAGCGCGCTGGTACGCTCGGGCGTGGTCTCGTCGGACAAGGGCGCGTGGCTGCGCACCAGTGACAACGGGCAGACCGTCTCGGCGCTCGCGCCGCCGCACAAGGCCGACATTGCCGACGGCGCCTGCTTCAACGACGCGCGGGTCGAGGTGCGCTCAGCGCCCTGAGAATCTCAGCGTGCGGCCGACGTGTATGAGGCGGCCACTGCCCCGGCGGGTACGGAGGCGGCGGGTGCGGCTGCGGCGGCGGCTGGTGCGACGGCGGGTGCTGCGGCCGCGGGCGGTGCGGCCGGGGTGGATGCGGCCGCGGCCGGTACGGCCGCAGGTGGTGCGGCCGCGGCTGGTGCTGCGGCAGGTGGTGCGGCCGCGGCGGGCGGTGCGGCCGGCGTGGAGGGTGTCGGCGCCGGGGACGTCAACTCCGAGGTGGGCCGGGCCGCCGCTCCCTCCACGTCCAGGCTCGCCACGCTGACCACTGCAGGATCATCACGCAGCTTCACGTACAGCACCCCATCGGCCGGTCGCGGCACTGCCAGCGATTGCCCGGTATAGCCGTCCGGGACCGCCGTGGGCTGCCTGAAGGCGGCGTCACTCGAGACGGATTCGATCAGGAAGAGGTTGGTTCCCGAGAGCGTGCAACCTTCCTCGGATATACCGGGGCACTGCAGCCTCCTGAGGATCGGCAGCCGTACCAGTGTCGCGAGCGCGTGCCAGTCGCCCGCGACGCCGTCGTCGACCATGCGATAGCGCAGCGGACCGAATGCCGAGGGACCGAGCGTTTTCGACGCATCGAGGGTGGCAACCGCGATCTTCGAGTTCTGCAGGGTCAGGCCGTTGCTGTAGTCGAGCAGCGTCGAGGAGGAGCCGTCGCTGGTGGCGACCTCGACCTTCTCCTCACGTGTAAATGCAAGCGGCGACTGCGCGCGCAGCGCAAAGGTCAGCACGGCGTCCTGCGGCAGCTCGTCCTTGTTCGCCAGCTGGATGTGGCCGCTGCTCGCGGACTGCGAGCCCTGCGCGCTCTTGCCGATCAGCAGCGCGCTCGGCCGCGGCGATGCGACGGACGCCTTGACCGCGTAACTACGCCCGTCGTTGAGCGTGACGTGTGCCGTGAGCAGCTCGCCCGGCGTCAGCGTCGGGACGGACACTCCAGCCTCGGTCTGCATCACGAGCTCGTCATGGCCATCGCTGCTGGTCAGCGGTCCCGGTACGAACGCCACGTCGCCCAGGATGAGCTTCCCAACCCAGTCCAGGCGATTGCCCCGCAGTACGCCCTGCCGGTCGCCGGCATGTACGGTGAAGGCATCCAGATGCGCCCCTTCGGAGAACGCGCGCAGCGCCAGCTGTTGCGGGGGGCCGCTGCCGTACTGGCGGATGAGGAGGGTCATCTCACCGGGAGCCGCATCCTGCAGGGAGAGTTTCACCTCCGCCTCATCGGCCTTCACTGCCTTCCAGTTCACCGCCAGCTGCTTGCCGCCCGCGTCCTGCAGCACGATGTCGGCGATGCAGCTCACGCTGCCGGCGTGCAGGTGCACGACGTCCTCGCGGCCGACGATGAACGCCGACTCCTCGCCCGCAGCCAGCGCCCAGCTCTGCGGGCGGGCGTCGACCAGATGAAAGCTCGGACCCTCGTAGCGGTCGAATCCCCACTGGCCATGCAGCTGCGCGATGACGCTGTCGCTGGGGCCGGCGGCACGCAGCGCCGCCGTGTCGATCACGAACCCCCCGCGCATGGCATCCGCCGTGGCCGGCAGCTCGAGCGTCTTGCCGCCCGCGGCGGGGACACTCAAGGTCATGTCGTGCGCCAAGGCGGTCGCGAACATGAGCGGCGCGCCCTCCGCCGGCAGCACCAGCGGGTCCTTTCGCACGCAATAGCTCGCGTGCGGATCGAGCGCGCGCAGCGGCGGAAACTGCGCGGCGGTGACCGCCGGCAGGGCCATCACCAGTACCGACTTGGGATCGTGAAACGAGGGCGGTGCATTGAGCAGCAGCGCCACCTGCCGCCCCTGCGTCGAGGCGAGTGCCGGGATGTATTGATACTGCGCGGTATGCAGGGTGTCGAACAGTCGCGCGAGGTCGAGGACCGAGCCGATGAACGGGCCGTAGTAACCGGAGCGCAATTGCGGCGCATTGCTCGCCTCCATCGCCAGATCGCTCGCCGGGCCCGAGGTGAGCTGCTGGGTCACCGAGGCGCTGTGGCCGTCGGAGAGGATGAGCGACTCCTGTCCCTGCGTCAGGCAGGACGCCTGGGCGAGCGGATCCCTCTCCAGGCACTTCTCGTCGACCTTGATGCCGAGGCTGCGCGACAGCAGCGGCGCGCTCTCCTTGAGGCGCGCCGGATCGGCGTCGCCGAGCTTGCGGATCGCGGCGAGATAGCTCTCCAGGCGCGACCGATCGAGCTGCGCCTGGTTCAGATCCTGCGAGGTGCGCACGAAGGCGCCCGGGCGGCCGCGCACCGCGTCGAGCAGCGTCTTGTAATCCCCGCCGGTCTGCGGGGCGAGGAAGATGAGCAGTTGCTGAGCGTCCTTCGGAACGGTCAGCTTCAGCCCTTTTTCGGCGCACTTGCCGCCCCAGGTGTCGCAGCGCTCGAACCAGGCATGCGGCGGCGGATCGGTGGAGCCGCGCAGGAACGTGGTCACCAAGAGGTAGTGCGCCGACTCGTCGGTGGTCAGATCCGCCCGCACCCAGACGCGATCACCCGGCGCGAGATTCGGAACCTGGGCTGCCGGCAGCGTCGTATCGCCGCGCGTGATTTCGACCTCAAGATGCGGTCCCGTCAGATCGAAGCGCGCCGGATCCGCATGCGCCGCCGCAGCGGCACTGAGCGTGAGCACGAGCTTGAGCGTTCGGACGATCTTCTTCCTGGGCAATCGCATCGCGGCATTCTATGGCTCTCGTCGGGAATGTCACCCCGTCGCCGTCTGCGCACTCGTGACGTGGCTCTCAGTTCTTAGTTTCCCGCGGCGCTTGCCCCCTGCGCCCGCGTGGCAGCGACCACCACGCGCATGCCGTCGGCCGCGAACTTCACGCTGCCCTGATAGTGGCGCGCGATCGAGGCGCTCACCTGTGCGCGTGCCGCGTCGACCGCCGGCGAGAGGTGTGAGAGGAGCAGCGCGCCGATGCGGGCGCGGCCCGCCAGCGCACCAATGGCGGCCGGCGGCGTGTGCAGGGTGTAGAGAATCTGCGGCGAGCCGGGAGGGTCGAGTACCACAGCATGGAACACCAGCAGGTCGACTCCCTGGGCGATCCGCTCGAGCGCGGCAAGGCCGTGCGCATCGATATCACCGCTGAAGGCCACGCTGCATCCCCGGTAGTCGATCCGGTAGATGATGGCCGGTGCATCGCCGTGGTGCCCACCGATGGCGCTGATCGTCAGCGGCGGCGCACCGAGGATCGCGCGAGGATCGTGTGAGTCGCTGCCACGCTCCGGCAGGTCCGTAACCTTGAAACTGACCGGGGCGGAGAAGTCCTTGAGATAGGCGAAGGCGCCGTCCGCGCCGAACATGAGCTCGATGAAGCGGCTGGTCGATGGAAACCCCGCGCTGCCCTCATGCGCCGCGCGTCCGGCCGGCCCGTACACGTCGAAGCGAATCGGCTGTGTCGCGGACACCGCGCGCGCCTTGACGAAGCCCGGCAGCTCCGCGGAGTGATCGACGTGCAGATGCGTCAGCAGCACGATGTCGAGCGCCTCGAGCGAGACGTGCGCCTCACCCAGGCGCGCGAACGACCCCGGTCCCGTATCAACGACTATTCGCGGCGCACCGTCGAGCAGCACCAGATAGCTGGACGACGCCCGGCCGAGAGCCGCCGGTCCGCCCGAGCCGAGCACTATCAGTTCGAGCGGCGCAGGCGCGCCGGCGGTGCGCGCGGCGACCGCGGGCGCCCCCGCAGTGCCGTGCGATGCGAGGAGCGCCAGCGCCGTGCCGGCGTGCAGCGCTGCGCGGATCCTCCTCGTTCGTTGAGCATTGCGCATGTTGTACCTCAGCGCAGCGCTCCGGCCTCCCCAGGCACTGCGCCTCCCTGCCATTGGCATTGTCACATGCCTTCGCCGTACGATCGCGTGCCGACCGTGCTGCGCGCAAGTGAGGACGTTATGGCCGATGTATTGGACGATGCCGCACGCCGCGCGCAGCGCTACCTCGCGGGTCTCGAATCGCGCCCGGTGGCCCCGTCCGCCGCAGCGCTCGAGGCCCTCGCTTCGTTGGAACGCCCGTTCCCGGAGCGGGGCGCGGCGGCCGCGGAAGTACTGGCCGAGCTCGATGATATCGGCTCGCCCGCGACCATGGCCTCGGCCGGCGGCCGCTTCTTCGGCTTCGTCATCGGCGGCTCGCTGCCGGTCACGGTGGCGGCGAGCTGGCTCGCTGCGGCCTGGGATCAGAATGGTGGACTGGTGGCCACCTCGCCGATCAACGCCGCGCTCGAGGGGACGGCGCTCGCGTGGGTGAGGCAGCTCTTCGGCGTGCCGGCGGGCAGCGCTGGAGGGTTCGTCACCTCTGCTACCGCGGCGAACTTCTGCGCGCTGGCCGCGGCGCGCCACGCGCTGCTGCAGCGCCTCGGTTGGGACGTCGAGGCGGACGGTCTGTTTGCTGCGCCACCATTGCGGGTGGTCGTGAGCGATGAGGTTCACGCCAGCGTGCGCAAGGCGCTGTCGATGGTCGGCTTCGGGCGCGAGCGGGTGATCCGGGTGCCGTGTGACGCGCAGGGACGCATGCGCTTCGACGGGTTCCCAGACATCGACGAGCGTACCATCATCTGCGTGCAGGCCGGCAACGTGAACACCGGCGCGTTCGATCCGATCGGGGAGATCTGCGGACTGGCACGAGCGCGCGGTGCGTGGGTGCATGTCGATGGCGCGTTCGGCCTGTGGGCGGCGGCCTCTCCCGGGTACGCGCACCTCACGCGCGGCGTCGAGCTGGCCGATTCCTGGGCGACCGACGCGCACAAGTGGCTCAACGTCCCGTACGACAGCGGCCTGGTGCTGGCCCGCGATGCACAGGCACTGCGGGCCGCGATGTCCATCGACGGCGCCTATCTTACGCAGAGCGAGGATCGCGTTCCGTACCAGTACACGCCCGACTTCTCGCGCCGGGCGCGCGGTGTCGAAGTGTGGGCCGCGCTGCGGCATCTCGGCCGCGCCGGCCTCGCCGAACTGATCGAGAGAACCTGCCGCTTTGCCCAGCGATTCGCGGCGGTGCTCGCGCGCGAGGGTTACCAGGTGCTCAACGAAGTGATGCTCAACCAGGTGCTGGTGTCCTTTGGCAGCCCCGAGCGCACGCACCAGGTCATCGCCAATGTACAGAGCGACGGTACCTGCTGGTGCGGCGGTACCGTGTGGCAGGGTCACACGGCGATGCGCATCAGCGTGTCGTCCTGGGCGACCACCGCGAACGACGTCGAGCGCAGTCTCGCGGCCATTCTGCGAGCGGCGAAAGCGCCACCGCGCTGAGCGGCGAAGACCATGACGACGGCGGTGGAGTTCAGGCTTCGCGAGCGGCGCGCACTGGTCACCGGCGCCGCCTCCGGCATCGGGCTGGCGACCGCCGCAGCACTCGCGCGCAGCGGTGCCCGGGTCGCGATGAATGACCTGCCCGGAGATCGTCTCGCCGAGGCCGTCGCTCGTCTGACGCGCGAAGGCCTCATCGTCGAGGCCGCAGCGGGCGATGTGGGCAGTTCCGCGATGGCCCATGAAGTGGCAGCGCGTGCGCTCACCTGGCTCGGCGGCATCGACTACCTGGTGAACAATGCCGGCGCACCGTTCACGCGCGTGCCCATTGCGCCCTCCAACCTCGAGGCTCTGAGCGACGAATTCTGGGACTGCATCCTCAGAGTCAACCTGCTCAGCGCCTTCTGGATGACGCGCGCGCTCGCTGCGGATCTGAAGGCGAGCCGCGGTGCCGTTGTCAACACGGTCTCGATCGCCGCCTTTGGCGGCGGCGGCAGCAGCTCGGCCTACGCGACCGCGAAAGCGGCGCTGGCCGGCCTCACGCGCGAACTCGCCCGCGGGCTTGCCCCTGAGGTTCGGGTGAACGGCATCGCCCCGGGCTTCGTCCGCTCGAATTGGGAGTGCTCGTTCGGTGACATCGACGCCGCCGCCGCCACTACGGTGCCGCTGGCGCGGATCGGGGAACCGGCGGACTATGCCGAGGTGATCGTGTACCTGTGTGCCGGCGCTGCGTACGTCACCGGGGAGATCGTCAGTGTGTGCGGTGGCCAGAGAATCTGAAGCGGCTTGTGAATCGGGGATGTCCATGAAGCAGCGCACCGTGGCGGCGATCGGAGTTCTCGGCGTCTTGGCGCTCGCTGGCGCCTGTGCGCCGGCGCCGGCCGCGGATGCCCACGAGTCAGCCCCCGTCGAGATCGCGGTGTTCGCGTTCGAGCTGCAGGATTCGAGTCCCTCGGCGGCGCTGTTGCGCAAGAGCACGACGGATACCGCAGTCATGGCGAAGGTGACCGACGCGGCACGGCGGGAGCTGGCACAGTCCGGGCACTACAGCCTCGTCGACGTCAGCCCTGCCGACGCCGGGCCGGTGAGGGACGGGTCGCTGCGCAACTGCGAGGGCTGCGAGGCGGCGATCGCACGGCAGCTCGGGGCCGCCCAGTCATTGATCGGCGTGGTGACCAAGGTCACCCAGACCGACTATTACATTACGATCTGCATTCGCGACGCGCGTACCGGCAAGATCATCGACCAGCAGGAAGCGAACTTCGCCGGCAACGAGGAAGGCTGGTCGAGCGGTGTACGTATGCTGATCAGGCACCAGGTGTTGCCGGCCCAGGGGTGATGTTTGCGTTGAGGCGGAAGAGGTTCTGCGGGTCGAACTGCTGCTTGAGGTCGGCCAGGCGTGCGGAGTTTCGCCCATAGTTGCGGTCGGCCCCCTTGGGATCCGCATCGTTCAGGTTGACGTAATACCCGTCGGTATGCGGTGCGAGCTTGTCCCAGCCCGCATGAATCATGGCCCGACCCTGTTTATCGAACGACGCGTCGTCCCAGCTGCCTGCCAGCATCATGTTCACCAGCGCATTGCGGTGCGAGAACGCCGTGGCGGTCTCGGGCCGGTCGGCGACGGCGCCGTTGGCGTTCTGGCAGTAAACGTACAGGTGCGCATCGGGCTGCAGTTCGTGCGTGAGCGCATCGATGAGCGCGGGAGTAAATTCACGCACGAAACCACCCTTGAGGTAGTTGCGGTGCGGATCGAGCGGCGGACCGTCGAATTGCGTCTGCACCGAGAGATAAGTCGTGCGAGCGATGGTGTTCTTCGCAGGCTTGCCAAAGCGCTGCAGCGGCGCCAGCGCCTGCTCGGCGCGTTGCGCGTCGCCGGTGTAGGCGACGTAGATCCGCGCACCGGCCTGGCCGTCCGCACCGGTGCTCAGAGCCAGGTCCGCGCTGAGCTCGCGTGGCGCGTGCGCAATGAGGTCGGCGTAGAACCCGATCGCATCCCGTACCTGCGCGGCCGGGAAGTCGACGTGGCCGGCCACCAGCTGCGGATCCACCGGATGCAGCTGATACTCGAGTGAGGTCACGACGCCAAAGTTGCCGCCGCCCCCGCGGATGGCCCAGAAGAGGTTCGGTTCGTCCTGCTCGCTGACGCGTCGCAACCTGCCGTCGGCGGTCACGATCTGTGCGCTCACCAGGTTATCGCAGGCCAGGCCAAATCTGCGCGCCAGCCAGCCAAATCCACCGCCGAGCGTCAATCCACCCACTCCGGTGTTCGAGATCTCGCCGAGCGTGGTCGCCAGGCCGTCCTTCTGGGCGGCGGTGTCGACGTGGACGACCCAGGCTCCGCCACCGACCTCGGCAGTGCGTGCGCTGGCGCGCACGCGCACCGAATTCATCGTGGACAGATCGATCATCAGTCCGCCGTCACAGGTGGAGTAGCCCGGAAAGCTGTGGCCGCCGCCACGCACCGCCACCAGCAGCTCGCGCTCGCGCGCGAAAGTGACCGCGTGGCCAACGTCCGCGGCGTCGGCACAGCGGGCGATGAGAGCCGGACGTTTGTCGATCATCCCGTTCCAGATACGCCGCGCCACGGCGTAACCCTCCTGGTCCGGAGTCAACAGCGTACCGTGCAGGCTGGCGCGCAGCTCCTGCACCGCGGCCCGCTCGAGCGTCGTCGCGGCGCCGGAGAGCTTGATCGCGTGCAGTTCCCCGGACGCGGGCTGCGCAGTTTCCTCCGCGGCAGCGATGAGCCGACCGAACGGCAGCGACACCCCGGCGCCGGCGAGCACGGCCGCGCCGCAGAAAACGCGTCTCTTCATGATGTAAGCTCCCCCGATAGCCCGTTATTAGTTAGGAATGGTGGGCGTCGCTTGCATTATCCGCCTCAGCCGCACGTGTTACCAAGCGGCTCGTCGAGTGGCGCCGGTATAATGAAAGCTTCGCGCCCTTCGGTAATACTGCGGCCGCCTTTCGGCAGGTCAGGGGGAAGACATGCAGCTTCGTTTCATGCGATCGTGGTGCTCAGGACTGATCCGTAATGCTGTCGCTCTCGGCGCCTTGGCCGCGGCCTCCGCCGCGCCAGTGCTCGCCGCCGGTGCGGCGCCGGCGGCGCCGGCGAACGGCACGCCGGTCGCATCCGCCGTCGATCAGAGCCTGTTCGCGGCACTGCAGTGGCGCGGCATCGGTCCCTACCGCGGTGGCCGCGCGCTCGCGGTCGCCGGAATCCCCGGGGATCCCACCACGTTCTTTTTTGGCGCGGTCGCCGGCGGAGTCTGGAAGACGACCGATGGCGGCGCCAGCTGGCTGCCGCTGACCGATCACACGGCCATCTCCTCGGTCGGCGCGCTGGCGATCGCGCCCTCCGATCGCAACGTCATCTATGTCGGCACCGGTGAGGCGGCGCCGCGCGGCGACATGACCTACGGCGACGGCGTCTACAAGTCGGTCGACGGCGGCAAGTCCTGGAGCAGTATCGGGCTTCAGGATACCCGCCAGATCGGCGCGCTCATCGTCGATCCGCAGAATCCGGACATCGTGCTGGTCGCCGCTCTCGGGCATGCCTTCGGTCCGAATACCGAGCGCGGCGTGTTCCGCACCACTGACGGCGGCAAGACCTGGACCAAGGTCCTGTACAAGGATGCGCAGACCGGTGCGATCGACGTGTGTTTCGACCCACACGACGCGAAGATCGTCTACGCCGCGCTGTGGCAGGCACGCCGGCAGCCGTGGAATTTCTCCAGCGGTGGTCCGGGCAGTGGACTGTATCGCTCCACCGACGGCGGCGTGAGCTGGACGCGGCTCAGCGGCAACGGCCTGCCCGCGGGCATTCTCGGGCGCATCCACGTCGCGGTTTCGGGTGCGGACTCCAGGCGCGTCTACGCGATGATCGAGGCGGCGGAAGGCGGCCTGTACCGCTCGGATGACGGCGGGACACACTGGCAACGCGTCAACGATGACGGGCGGCTCACGCAGCGCGCCTGGTACTTCTCCACGATCGTCGCCGACCCCAGGCACGTCGACACGCTCTATGCCCAGAACACCGGCATGTTCCGCTCCACCGACGGCGGCAAGAGCTTCGAGCTGCTGCCGGCGCGCCACGGCGACCATCACGGGCTATGGATCGATCCGACCAACCCGGAGCGAATCATCGAGGCGAGCGACGGCGGTGCCTCGATCTCCTTCGACAACGGCGCGAACTGGACCACGCAGAGAAATCAGCCGACCGCGCAGTTCTACCACGTGTCGGTCGACAACCGCTTTCCCTACTACGTCTACGGGGCGCAGCAGGACAATACCAGCGTCGGCATCGCCAGCATGGACGATGACGGCGCCATCGTGGCGCGCGACTGGTACGACGTGTTCGCCGGCGAGAGCGGCTTCGTCATTCCCGATCCGAACGATCCTCTGATCGTCTACGGCACCAACGAGAACCTGATCGGCCGCTTCAACAAACACAACATGCAGCTGCGGGTGATCTCGGTATGGCCGATCGACGCCTCGGGCCACGCCGCCAAGGACCTCGAGCATCGCTTCAACTGGACCTCGCCGATGATCATGTCGAATTTCGATTCACACACGCTCTATTTCGGCATGGAACGCCTCTTCAAGACGACCGATGAGGGCGGCAGCTGGCGCGCCGTCAGCCCCGACCTCACGCGCAACGACAAGTCCAGGCAGCAGGCTTCCGGCGGCCCGATCACCAAGGACATCACCAGCGTCGAGTACTACGACACGATCTTCGCCATCGCGGAATCACCGCTCAGCCGCGGCATGATCTGGGTCGGGACCGACGACGGCCTGGTGCAGCTCACCCGCGACGACGGGGGCAGCTGGACGAACGTCACCCCGCACGACGTGCCGCAGTGGAGCACGATCAGCATGATCGAGCCGTCGCGCTTCGATGCGAGCACCGCCTATGTCGCGGTGGATCGCCACAAGCTCGACGACCTCGCGCCGTATGTCTTCATGACTAGCGACGGCGGCAAGACCTGGAAGCGCATCGATGCCGGCCTGCCGCCAGGGTCGTTCGTGCACGCGGTCCGCGAGGACCCGGCCAAGCGGGGCCTGCTGTACGCGGCCACCGAGACGGGCGTCTTCGTGTCCTTCGACGACGGCGGACACTGGCAGAGCCTGCAACTGAATCTGCCGCGCTCGCCGGTGCACGACCTG
>Ga0210394_10002661_pt1 | contig 24105 bp, 17 predicted proteins | sample IncBWC12MmetaG_FD_160121 | JGI IMG/M metagenome (GOLD analysis project Ga0210394, IMG submission 160121) | Forest soil microbial communities from Barre Woods Harvard Forest LTER site, Petersham, Massachusetts, United States - Inc-BW-C-12-M | ecosystem: Environmental > Terrestrial > Soil >... | reverse complement strand
CGGATATGGCCGCGTTGAGCTGGTGACGGAATTCGGGCAGGGATCCTAAAAGCTAAGGCCATGAGGGGAAGCCTCACCATATCGGCGATTGTGCACCTGGTCGCGCTGGGGATGTGCCTCGTCGCCTTCGCGGCGCAGCCGATGGAGGCGCCCGCCACCCCGACTATGGCCGTCAATACGATTTCGGTGAAGGACTTCACGGAGCTCACCAAAGGCGTGAAGGACACGCCCAAGCTGAAGGTCGACGATATCAAACCGGTCGCCGACAAGATCGATACGCCGAAGCCGGTCGATGAGGTCGCCCCCAAGATCGCCGACAAGAAACCGGAGATCAAAACCGACACCTCGGCGCAGCAGCAGCCTAAGCCCGATCCGAAGCCTGACCCAAAACCTGCGGACAAGCCCGCCAAGGCCAAGCCGCCGGACTACAAGCCCGACACGATTGCCGATCTTCTCAAGAAGGACGCCGCCAAGCAGCCGAAGCCGGACGACAAGGCCAGCCCCGACACGCCGCCGCGCGACTCGCCCAAATTCAACGCCGACCAGGTCGCCGCCTTGCTCGACAAGCGCGATCCGCAGCGCCAGATGGCGGCGGCCGAAACGCTCAGCAGCCAACCCAATCTCGGCGCTTCGAACGGCGCCGCGGCGCAATTGTCGCAAAGCGAAATCGACGCGCTACGCGCGCGCATTTCCACCTGCTGGAGCCCGCCGGCCGGCATCACCGCGTCGACGAAAATCTATGTCGTGCTTCGCGTCCTGTTCAAGCCGGACGCCTCGATGTCGCGGGAGCCGGTGCTGGTCGAGGCCACCGCGTCGGCGCTCGGGCCGGCGTTGGCCGAGAGCGCCAAGCGCGCGCTATTGCTCTGCCAGCCATTCACCATGCTCAAGCCCGAGCATTACGACCAATGGAAAGACCTCGAGCTCAAATTCGATCCGCAAGAGCTGCTCGGTGGCTGAGTTTTGAGAATTCAAACGTCATGAGTGTTGTGCGAATGCCCGATCTTTCCGTGACACGACGGCGCGCGCTCGCGCTCGGTGCCGCCGCCGGCGGCTTGACCTTGTCGGCGCGCTATGCGGGCGCCGTCCGCATCGACATCACCGAGGGCAATTTCCAGCCGCTGCCGATCGCCATTCCGAATTTCTTCGGCGGCGCCGACAGCGACAACGACACCGCGGTCGGCGTCACCCAGATCATTACCGCGAACCTAAAAGGCTCCGGCCTGTTCCTGCCGATCGATCCCGCGGCGTTCCTGGAGAAGCTCGCCAGCGTCGACAACGTGCCGAACTTTCCCAATTGGCGCACCATCAATGCGCAGGCGCTCGTCACCGGCCGCATCACCCGCCAGAGCGACGGCCGGCTGAAAGCCGAATTCCGGCTGTGGGACGTGCTCGCCGGCCAGCAGCTTGCCGGCCAGCAATATTTCACCACGCCCGACAATTGGCGCCGCATCGCCCACATCATCTCGGACGCGATCTACGAACGGCTCACCGGCGAGAAGGGTTATTTCGACACCCGCGTCGTCTTCGTCGACGAGACCGGGCCGAAGGAGCACCGCATCAAGCGGCTCGCCATCATGGACCAGGACGGCGCCAATGTGCGCTACCTGACCCGCGGCGACGAGCTCGTGCTCACGCCGCGGTTTTCGCCGTCGACGCAAGAGATCACCTACATGGCCTACGGCCAGGGCGATCCGCGCGTCTATCTGCTCAACATCGAAACCGGCCAGCGCGAAGTCGTCGGCAACTTTCCCGGCATGAGCTTTGCGCCGCGGTTCTCGCCGGACGGCCAGAGCGTGATCATGAGCCTGCAGGAAGGCTCCAACGCCAATCTCTTCATCATGGATCTGCGCTCGAAGGCGACGACGCGGCTGACCAACACGCCGGCGATCGACACCGCGCCGTCCTACGCGCCCGACGGCTCGCAAATCTGTTTCGAATCCGATCGCGGCGGCCATCCGCAGATCTACGTCATGCCGGCGGCCGGCGGCGCGGCGCAGCGCATCAGCTTCGGCGACGGCAGCTACTCGACGCCGGTGTGGTCGCCGCGCGGCGACTACATCGCCTTCACCAAGCAATCGGCGAACTCCTTTGCCATCGGCGTGATGAAGCCGGACGGCTCCGGCGAGCGCATCCTGACCGAGGGGTTCCACAACGAAGGGCCGACGTTTGCCCCCAACGGGCGTGTGATCATGTATTTCAGCGACAACGTCGGCAGTCCCGGGCCGTCGTTGTTCACCATCGATACCGCGGGGCGCAATCAGCAGCGGGTTCCAACGCCTAGCTTTGCTTCCGATCCCGCCTGGTCGCCGCTGTTGTCGTGAATCCGCGGTGCGCCATCACACGCCCGCCGCATTGAGGTCTCATTAACCATTGCCAAAGCTTTCAGGGGTTCGCTTGGGGTCGAAGCTTCTTTGCAAGGCCGCATCAAGGTTGACGGAACGTTCGTTTAACGAAGGCGCTGCTAGACCCGGTAGCAACACACACGGAAGCAATGGAGGCACCGGAATGAACGTCGTGAGCATCGTCCGCTGCGCCAAATTCGCGGCCGTCATCCTGGCCGGACTGATGATCGCCGGCTGCGCCAAGCAGCAGGTCGACCAGACCAGCTCGGCCGCGACCCCCGGCAGCCAGCAGGATTTCGTCGTCAATGTCGGCGACCGCGTGTTCTTCGAGACCGATTCATCGGAGCTGACCGAGCAGGCGCGCGCGACGCTGGACAAGCAGGCGCAGTGGCTCAGCAACTACAATCGCTACGCCTTCACCATCGAGGGCCACGCCGACGAGCGCGGCACCCGCGAATACAACATCGCGCTCGGCGCGCGCCGGGCGCAGACGGTGCGCGAATATCTGGTCTCGCGCGGCATCGCGGCGCAGCGCATGCGCACCATTTCCTACGGCAAGGAGCGGCCGGTTGCGGTGTGCGACGATATTTCCTGCTGGTCGCAAAACCGCCGCGCGGTGACGGTGCTCGATCAGAGCTCTTAAGCGGCGCGCCGACGGCTAGGGCGGACTGCCCGGCAAAAAATAATAAGTGAGCGCGAGCACCAGGTAGACGGTCAGGAGCTGCGCGCCCTTGAGCCAATCGGAGCGGCCATCGCCGGCAACCTGACCCGTGATCAACACGGCGAGTAGGACAGCGAGAACCAGGCCGGCCGGGAACGCAATGTCCATCGGCGCCGGGCCGACGAAGAGACTGACCAGCACCAGGAGCGGCGCCACGAACAGCGCCACCTGCACGCTCGAGCCGATGGCAATCGAGAGTGAAAGGTCCATTCGGTCGTTGATGGCCGCCCTGACCGCGGTGGCGTGCTCGGCCGCATTTCCCATGATGGCGACCACGAAGACGCCGACGAAGACGTTGCTGAGACCGAGCTCATGCGCCGTCGGTTCGATCGCCCCCACCATGATCTCGCTCATCCAGGCGATTGCCGCCGTGGCAGCGGCAAGCACCGCCACGGCGCGCGCCACGGATGGATGTTGCTCCCGCTCCTCGGCAACATGAGAGCCCTTGAACAGCGCGGCATGGGTGACCAGGGCGAACACCAGGTTCAACAGATAGGCGAAGAGGAGCACGACGGCGATCGTAACACTCAACCGGCCAAGTCCCGCCGCGGTCGTGTGCGCCGCGGCTTGAAAGGCCGCCGGAAGTATCAATGCGATCGCCGCGAGCGTCAGCATCGTCGCCTGGGACCGCGCGCCTGCCGGATTGAAGTGCTGCTCGGGACGGCGCAATCCTCCGCACAGCATGGCGGCGCCCAGCACCAGCAGGATATTGCCGATGATGGAGCCGGCGATCGACGCTTTCACCACGTCGTAGAGGCCGGCGCGCAATGCGGCCAGTGCAATGATGAGCTCGGCGGCATTGCCGAACGTCGCGTTGAGGAGCCCGCCGACACCTTCGCCGAGACGCTCCGCGAGCTGCTCCGTGGCCCGCCCCATCCATCCGGCCAAGGGCAGGATGGCGAGGCAGGAGGCCGCAAAAATAAGTAGATAACGTTCGGGCGACAGGATTTCCAAGCCGATCGTGATCGGAACAAACAGCAGAAGCCAGTTCATCGCCTATACTCCCCGGCCTAGGTTTTGCGGCGGACGTCAGTCCGGCCGATCCGTCCAATCCACCGCGTGGCTTTGCAGGTAACTGTCGGCGGCGGCCTCGATGGTCGGAAAAAAGAAACTTTCACCGATCCGTGCAAACAGTCCGAAGCGCTTGAGCTTGTCCTTCACCGGGTCTTTGAGTTCGGCGAAGCACAGTTCGATGCCCGCTTCGTGCAAGGTGCCGTCCAATTCGGCGAGCGCGTCGGCGGCGGTGACGTCCACGCTGGTGATCGGCTCCGCCGCCACGACCAGCCAGCGAACGGAAGCAACCGATTTTGCCACCGTGTCCAGAACACGCTGCTTGAACAGCTCGGCATTGGCGAAGAACAACGGCGCATCCCAGCGAAAAAGCACCAAGCCGGGGATTTGCCGGGCGTCGGGATAGCGGGTGATGTCGTGGAAGCCCGCGACGCCTTTGGCGCGGCCCAGCACCGCGGAATACGGCCGCCAAGCGTCCCACAGGAACTCGATGATCGCGATGACGATCGCAAAACCGATGCCGGGGATGGCGCCGAAAACGGCAACGCCGACGAAACAAACCACAGACAGCCAGAATTCCCACTGCTGGATGCGAAAGATGCGAACCAGATCGGCGAATTCGAACAAGCCGATGGCGGAGGCAATGACGACCGCGGCCAACGCGGCGGCGGGGAGATGCCGGAGCAGGTTCGGCGCCAGCAACAGCAGCAATGCAACGGCGACGGCGCCGACGACGCCGGTCAGCTGCGTTCGCGCACCCGCCGCTTCCGCAACCGGCGTCCGCGACGCACTGCTGCTGATCGGAAAGCCTTGAAAGAAACCGGCGGCCAGATTGGCGGCACCGAGCCCCACCATCTCCTGATTTGGATCGACCTGGGTCGCGGTCCGTGCCGCATAGGCGCGCGACAGCACGCTCGTGTCGGCGAAGGATACCAGCGCGACGGCGGCGCCTCCGAGCAGGACCGGCACGATATCCGCATAGGCGATCCACGGCACCGCGAATGCCGGCAGGCCCTGGGGCAAAGGACCCAAGACCGCAACATCGGCACGCGCGGCGAGGCCCAATAAACCGACGATCGCCGTCGCGCCGACGACGGCAACCAGTATCCCCGGCACGCGCTTATTGTTCCTGAGCAGCAGGATCACCGCCAATGCACCGGCGCCGATCGCCAGCGTCGTCCAGTTTGCTCTGCCGCCCACGATCGCGCCGCCGATGGCCCAGAGCTCTCGCAACGGTCCGTCGCCATCAATCGAGAAACCGAAGAATTTGGGTAACTGGCTGATCAGCACCGTCAGCGCAATTCCGTTCATGTAGCCGTAGCGGATCGGCTTCGACAGCAGCTCGGTTATGAAACCCAATCTGGCGGCGCCGGCCAGAATACAGACCGCCCCCGACACGACCGCCATCGTGCCGGCGAGCGCCACGGCGCGAGCGGGGTCGCCGTGCGACAATGGATAGACGACGCCAAATATGACCGCGGCCAGCGAAGAGTCCGGCCCCAGCACCATGATGCGGCTCGGGCCGAACAGCGCATAAGCGAGCAGCGGCACGATGGTCGCATAGAGACCGTAAATGCCCGGCAGGCCCGAAGCGACCGCATAGGCGATGCCGACGGGCACCAACATTGTCGCCAACACCGCTCCGGCAATGATGTCATGAGGCAGCCAGCCGGCCTGATACTGGCGCAGCGTCAGCAACCCCGGCACCCATCGCTGCCAGTTCATCTGATCCGGCATTTCCGTGCCCTCAAGAAGAGGCCGCGCTGCTACGATGGACTCTGCCGGCCCGTTTGACAACGGCGGGCGTCGGCCCGATACGACCGGATGGACCGAGGCGCGGGCTGCGCCGTTCGCACAGGCTGGACCCGATGTTGCGACAACTGATATTTGGCGGTGCCGTCAGCCTCGTCAACATCGCGGTCCACGCGGCGACGATGATGGTGATCATCCTGTCACGGGGCGCGATCCATGCCAATGTGCCGACCCATCCCGCGCTTCGGCTGGTGGCAATAATGATTGCGACCGTTTCGATGTTGATGGTTGCGCATCTTGTCGAGGTCGCGATCTGGTCGATCGCCTATTCGCTCGTGGGAGTGACTCCGCGAGACACCGATGATCTGTATTTTGCCTTTGTCAATTACACGACACTTGGCTACGGCGACATCATTCCGGTGGCGCGCTGGCGGCTGTTTGGTCCGCTGACGGCGATGAACGGCGTGCTGCTGTTCGGTTGGTCGACAGCGGTGATCTACCACGTCCTGCGGGCGTCGATCCCGGCGGACGAGCCGAACCGGCGGTAGCTGTCGCGGACGTCAGCCCCAGCCCAACTTCACACCGATATCTCTCGGGATGCCGCCCCATTCGTCGTTCGTTCCGAGATGGAACGCCTGGATAGAAGCAACCAGGTATGCCGCGCGATCATCAGTTCCTCGTCGGTCGGAACGACGTAGAGACCAATGCGACTGTCCCGCGCGGCGATGCACGTGTCGCCCGCCTCATTGGCCGCTGCGTCAAGCTTGGCGCCGAGCCAAGCGAGCCGCTCCACGATGCGAGCGCGCATGAAACTCGAGTTTTCGCCAATGCCGGCGGTAAACACGAACGCGTCGAGGCCGCCCAGCGCCGCGGCCAATTGGCCGGCATAAAGGCCGACGCGGTAAGCGAAGTGGTGAAGCGCAAACCGCGCCTGCGGCTCCGCGCTCGCTTGCAGCTCGCGGACGTCATTGCTGATCCCGGAAAGGCCTTTCAGGCCGCATTCGTTATAAAGGAGCGTTTGCACCTGCGCGGCGGTCATCTTCTTTTGTTGGATCAGATAGAGCACGACGCCGGGATCGATTTGTCCCGACCTCGTGCCCATCGGCAAGCCATCGAGCGCGGTAAATCCCAGCGTGCTTTCGATGCTGCGGCCGTCCGACAGCGCGCACATCGAGGCGCCACTGCCGAGGTGGGCGACGATCACCCGCGCGCGCGCGATGTCCGGCGCCACCTCGGGCAGCCGACTCGCGACGTATTCGTATGACAAGCCGTGGAAGCCGTATCGGCGCACGCCCTCGGCGTAAAACCGCTGCGGTATGGCATAGTGGTCGACAACCGCGTCGTGATCGCGGTGGAACGCGGTATCGAAGCAGGCAACCTGCGGCAGGTCGGGATCGCGGCCAAGAATGGCGCGGATCGGCGTGAGGTTGTTCGGCTGGTGCAGCGGTGCGAGCGGCTCATAGCCTTCGAGGTGACCGAGCACCGCGCTATCGATCAGGACCGCCTGGTCGTATTTCGGGCCGCCATGCACGACGCGATGACCGACCGCGATCGGCTCGAGTTTTTGCGTCTCGCGCAGCCAAGCCGCGCCGGCCTGCAGTGCCGCCGGGACATCTTTGATCTGTTCGACGGCAAACGATCGATCGACCAGCGTTTTCTTGTCAGCCGTCTCGGCACGCAGCCTGGGCCGCGTTCCAATCCCGTCGACTTGTCCTTTGATCAGCCGCCGCGGTCCGTCGTCCCCGCCCGTGGCGAACACCTGGAATTTGACGCTCGAAGACCCGGCATTGACGACGAGGATCGTGTCCATTACCGGTCACGCCGCCGGCAGCGCGGCGCTCGCCCGGCGCGCATGGGCGTAGAGCGCGGCGGCGGCGCACGAGGCCATGCGCGCGCGTACCGAGTCCGCACGCGAGGTGAGGATGATCGGCACGCGGGCGCCGAGCACGATCCCAGCCGAGTCGGCCTTGGCCAGGAATATGAGGTTCTTGGCCAACATATTGCCGGCTTCGAGATCGGGCACGACCAGGATTTGCGCCCGGCCGGCAACCTCGGACTTGATGCCTTTGATCCGTGCCGCTTCCACGTCGATGGCGTTGTCGAAGGCAAGCGGTCCATCGAGCAATCCGCCGGTTATCTGGCCGCGGTCGGCCATCTTGCACAGCGCAGCGGCATCGATGGTGGAAGGAATCTTTGCCGTCACGGTTTCGACCGCGGAGAGAATTGCGACCCGCGGCGTGCCAAGCCCGACTTGAGTGAAGAGATCGATGGCGTTTTGAATGATGTCGCGCTTGGCGTCGAGATCCGGGAAAATGTTGATCGCGGCGTCGGTGATGAACAAGGTCTCGGCATAACCCGGCACGTCCATGATGAAGATGTGGCTGATGCGCCGCGCTGTGCGCAGGCCGGTTTTGCCCGAAGCCACCTCTCGCATTAGCTCGTCGGTGTGCAGGCTGCCTTTCATCAACAGCTCACCTTTGGACTCGCGGACCAGTTCGACCGACTTGGCGGCGGCCGCTTCGCTATCCGGCACGTCGACGATCTGGAAGCGCCCGATATCCAGACCGTGCTGGCGCGCCAGGCTGGAAATCTTCGCGCCCGGCCCGACCAGGATCGGCACGATGATGCCGGCGTCGGCCGCCTCGAGAGGCCCCCGCAGCGCCGTTTCCTCGCAGGGATAGGCGACGATGGTGGTCGCGGCCTGCACCTCCTTGGCGCGCGCGATGAGGCGGTCGTATTTCGAGGACGGCGGCGCGCCGAACGGGCCGATTGCCGCAAGCGTTCCGATCTCACTGTCGCTGTTGCCAAGCATGTTCATTCTTTCGCTCCGATCGCGTTCTGCCGCATCGTCATGATGCGCGCGCCTGAGGTTCCCTTCCGATCTGCCGAAAGGGTGTCGGAGTGGAGTCGCCCTCGGCATCGACGCCGAATAGTCGGGCGACTTCAGCCAGTCGCCGCGTATCCTCGGCGGTCGTTTTGCCGCGCGCGTCCAGTGCGGTCTTGATCAGCGTGAACGCCTTGAGCCGCGTTTCGGCATCCGGCGGCAACATGGCCGGAATTGCCGCGAGCGCGGCTTCGGTGTCGATGAGCAGAATATTGAACTGCTCACGCACCAGAGCCTTGAACGCCGCAAGCGGCATGTCGCCATGGCTCTGGCGAATCCGACGGACCGCCTCAAAACCGCGCTCATCGACGGCGGCTCGCGCCAAGCCGGCGTAGATCATCGCACGCATCATCGCTTCGCGCAGGCCGCCTGCGGGGATGCGCGCTTTGAGCTCCGCGATCCGCTTCTGCAACAAATCCTGATGCATCAGATTCTTGCTTGCTTTGCGTAACGGCTGCTTGCCGGTCTCGTCGATGCCTGCCGCCGCCTGCAGCATTGGCGAGCCGTAAATGGTCAGGAAAGTGCGCTCGGCGAGCATTTCAGTCATGTCGCGCCAGCTGTCGAGCGCCGCGACGGCATGGCGCGAGGCGTTCTCCTGCATGGCGATGAAGGGATTGCTGGCAGCGACCGGCTTGCGGCCCTTGCGCACATGATCCGCCATGGTGGCGACCATCGCCATGAAAGGATTGGCGTTGGAAAAAAGCTCGTATTGCAAACGCAAGGGATGCATTTGTTGCATCCATTCGGCGACAGGCGAGCTTGTCGCGGCGCGGATCGCGGGCTGCACAAAAGCGCGGTAAAGCGCGAGATTTATCTCAGAGACGCGGGCAGCGGTCGCGAAACGCCGCTCATCCTCCGCATCGTTGCCGCCGAGCGCCCGAATGTCTTCGAGCGTTCGCATTTCGCACCGCATCACCCAATTCCCGGTCACCAGATCGGGATTGGCCGTGTCCTCGGTCTTCCGCTCGAACACGGCCTCGTAGAGACCAGGCGGTAAGGTGTCGATTAGATCGATATTGCTTGAGAACTCTTCGTGCTGCTTTTTCGCCACACCGCCGGAGACGAATATGCCCAAATGGCCGACGCTTTCATGGATGGTGTAGACGATGGTCTGGCCGAAGCTGCGAATCTCATCGACGCTTTCATAAAGATCGAGAATCCAATCCAGCGCCTGCTGCGGCGGCGTGATGTTGTCGCCCTTAGAGCAGAACACCACGATCGGGGAGCGGATATTGCGCAGATCGACGGTGACGCCGTCGGACGTTTGGATATTCCCGGCAGCCAGATTGTTGCCGATGAAGAGCTGATCGACGATGAACTGAATTTCCTCGGCGTTCAAATTGACGTGGCCGCCCCACCAGCGCTCAAAGCCGAGATAACGCTGTGCCTCGGTATCGATCTTAGAATAAAGATTGTACTGCTTGCTCCACAACGTGTTCGCCGGATTCTGGTTTTCAAAATTTTGCACCAGCCAGGCGCCGTCGAATTTGCCGTGACCGAGGTCGCTCGTTAGCGCGGTCAGCCAGCTGCCTCCGAGCAGGCCGCCGCTGTAACGCATCGGATTCTTGCCGTGTACGCCCGCCCAATAGGACAGCGGCGAGCCGGCAACGATGATGGGTCCGAACAGCTCGGGCCGGATTGCGGCCAGCATCACGATGGCCCAGCCGGCCTGGCAATTGCCGATCACGCACGGCTTGCCATCGGCTTCCGGATGCAGCGCGGTGACCTTTTCGAGGAACACGGCCTCGGCACGAGCGATGTCTTCGATGGTCTGGCCGGGCATCGGATCGGGCAAGAAGCCGACGAAATAACAGGGGTGTCCGGCCTTGAGCGCAACGCCGATTTCGCTGTCGGCCTTGAAGCCGCCGATGCCGGGACCGTGCCCGGCGCGCGGATCGACGACGACGAACGGCCGGCGCGTGAGATCGATCTCGGTGCCTTGCGGCGGAACCACCCTGGCCAGGATGTAATTGACCGGGCGCTCGAAAGTGCGGCCATCGAGCACCAGCTCGACGTCGTAGTCCAGGACGTGAGGTGCCTTCTCGGTTAGGTGTTCCCGATACTGGTTGCCGCGCTGTCGCATGACATCGAAGAACAGTACGCTGCGCTGCGCCGCGTCAATCATGTAATCGAAGGCGGGATTGAATGGACCAAAAAACGACACGGGTGCACCGAATGACGATTGAGCTTTTTGATCAGGCTGCATTTTGTTGCTCCTTCGCTCAAATTTTCGGTGTTTTGTCGTAATCTTTTTCGTTATCGATGTAATCGACGCGGCCCACCAGTTTCACAAAACCGTCGCCTTAGAAAGCGACAGTAGTCCTGTCATTTTTCAGGAGCGGACTGCGGTATATTTTTCAACATTGGAGCTTAGTGAGGAATTGTGTCTGGGCTTTGACCCAGATCAACTGCGGCGTAAATTCGTCGTGATATTCGATGTTCGTCTCAGAAACTGCGAATTTCTCGTTTATCGATTCGGGAGCACAGATTCCTCACAGCGCGCCGGTCGGACACTGACGAGCGCAAAAGGAAATCCTCCATGATTCCCGCCGTAAAGGCCAAGCTCCTTGAAGGCAAAAAGGGGCTTATCGTGGGTATTGCCAACGAGAATTCGATCGCCTGGGGCTGCGCCAAAGCCTTCCGGGCTTTCGGTGCCGAGCTCGCGGTCACCTATCTCAACGATAAGGCAAAGAAATACGTCGAACCGCTGGCCAGCGAGCTCGAAGCTGCGATCGTGATGCCGCTTGACGTAAACGCCAAAGGCCAGATGGAGGCGGTCTTTGAGCGCATCGGCAAGGAATGGAGAAAGCTCGATTTTGTCGTCCACTCGATCGCTTTTTCGCCGAAAGAGGCTTTGCAGGGGCGCGTCGTCGACGTATCGCGGGACGGCTTTCTCGCTACCATGGATGTATCCTGCTGGACTTTCATCCGCATGGCTCATTTGGCTGAACCGCTGATGCGCAATGGTGGCACATTGTTCACGATGACCTATTACGGCAGCCAGATGGTGGTGAAGAACTACAACATCATGGGCGTCGCCAAGGCGGCGCTGGAAAGTTCGGTTCGTTACCTTGCCGCTGAGCTCGGGCCGAAGGGTATCCGCGTCCACGCCATCTCGCCGGGGCCGTTGGCGACGCGAGCCGCGTCCGGCATTCCTGAATTCGACGCCCTGCTCGACAAGGCGAAGGCGAAAGCTCCCGCCCGTAGCCTTGTCAGCATCGACGATGTCGGCGTCGCTACCGCGTTCCTCGCGCACGACGCAGCACGGCTAATAACCGGCGAAACGCTTTATATCGACGGCGGCTATCACATCATGGACTAAAAGCGATCAGCCCAGAGTTTTGCTGGCCGATGATTTGGCGGGTCGCGTGGCGCACCGGCCGCGGCTTCGCCTATCGTCGTAGCGAACGAAACGAAGGACGGGGGGTTCAAGCCACTTGCTGGAAAATCGGCAACGTAGTCTAGTTGGTATGTGTCTAACCGGGAGAATGACAATGCGTAAACTTTTACTAATAGGAGCCACCGTCATCGGTGCTGCGTTGCTTTCTATCTCCCCGATCTCGGTGAATTGGTCAGTAAACAACAGCGTGTCCGTGTCTCAGGACCGGGCATTCGCGGAAGTGGGAAGGCCTTTAACGCCGGGAAGCGTAGCTGGCGTTCACCGGCGACATGAGCGACGGGCCGTACGGCGTTGCGCGGCGGGCGTGACCTGCCCCCACTACTAGGTCCTACTACGCTACAGCGAGGCGGAATCTGATCCGGTTGATCTCGTTGAGCCAGCAGCAGCGATGATTTGGTGCTGGTTTCCGCAGACCGGGTCTAGGATTGCCGCCGCCCCCAGCTTGGCCGTGTTCGCGCGGCGTGGGCGCGCTCGCGCTTGCGTCTGAGATTATCGAAGCCAATGCGCAACACGACAGCACCTAGCGGATCCGACCGATCCGCTGAATTACTTTGGACGTCGTCGCGCGGTCCAATCAGGTGAGTCAGCGCTGCAAGCGCACCCCGTGAGGAACTTGCGCGCCCGATCCGAGCCAGTGCGCATAGCTTTCGAACGGCACGCCGAGCTTGTCGTAGTACACACGCAGATAGCCGTCGCGATCGCGCGCGACCGCTTCCGGCATGACCTGCTGCACCTCCTGGGCCATGACGCCGACATAGGCCTTGTCGCTGCCGTTGTAGCTGAAGCGATAGAAGCCGAGGCCGTTGTCGAGGTAGCCGAGCAGCGTGATGTTGTGCTTGAGCATGATGTCGGACCGGCGTCCGCCACCGCCGCGCCCGCCGCCGCCGCCGCCCCCGCGCATGCCGCCACCACCGCCTCGCGCGTGCATGGCAGCGCCACCCCCGCCACCGCGATGAACAGCGCGGGCGCCACCACCACCACCGCGATGGGCAACGCCGGCGTTCGACCTTCCGCCGCTCGGTCGTTGCGCGGCGCGATTGCGCTGACCGCCGCCCGACGGACGTGTTCCGGCGTTCGGCCGGTTACCGGCGCCGGCACTGGGGCGATTGGACGGACGATTTTGACCGGCGTTGCCGCGGTTGCCTGCGCCGCCCGGCTTGATCACCTGCTGACCGCCGCTGCCGCGGAAATTCAGCTGTTGCGGGCGATTGCCGCGATTGCCGGCGCCTTGGCGATGGTCGACGCGGGGCCGCCAGGCCGTGCCGGCGCCGCCGCCGCCGGGCCGGACATTGATATTGTTGTTGTTCCAGTTGACCCCGCCGCCCCAGTAATTTCCGCCGTGCCAGCGCCCGAGCGCGTAGCCGGCGCCGAAGCCGATTCCAGCGGCGATGATGCCGGCGCCGATATAGCCGGGCGCGGGCCAGTAATCCGGCGGATAATCCGGATACGGCCAATCGCCATAGACGACGCCCGGGTCGTAATAGGGAACATAGACCATGTCGGGGTCGGTCGGCTCGATGGCGATGACCTGCCTATTCTGGACTTGTTGCACCGTGACTTTCTGTTCCTTGGTCGATTGCAGCTTGTTGTTCGCTTGCGCTTTGGTGCGCAGACGCTGGACGGCGTCCATCACATCGGCCTGCTGGGCGACAACCGCGTCGCCGAGCTTTTGCGTCCAGTCGAGCTTCGAGCTCATCATCTGCAGCACGTCCGGCGTCGCCACGAGCGACTTGATGCTGTCATCCCACGGCTGTTTGTCGACCGCGGCCTTCAACGCGTCGCCCTTGAGATTCTTGTTCGCTTCGAGCCAACGCTCGGCTTGCACGATGTCGAGCGGATAGGCCGACGCCATCAGCACTTGGGCGAGCAGAGGATCGGGATAGAGCGCGATCGGCGCGACCAGCTGATCGAGCTCGGCGGGTTTTAGCAGTTGCGCGCTGGATGTGGCCGTTGGCGAGGCGGAGGTTTGCGCCATCGCGCAGGTCGGTCCGAGAATGATTGCTGCCAGTGCTAGCCACCGGATGGTCGACAAAATCATGTACGCCTCCCGTACTGCTTACACATTCGACGCATCCGCGTCGCCTTGGGCTTCTTCTCGTCGTATAGCGACGGTTCTTTGCGCTATTGCAGTAGCCTCGCCGTCATTGCCAGCTCAAGGTCACGCCGACATCCCCCGGCATGCCGCCAGGAAAATCGACGATCTGGAATCTCAGTTTATAGCCACGTGGCTTGAGGTGTTTCTGCCAGAATTCATATAGCTCTTTGGGCAATCCGGTGAGCGTGCTTTCCCAGCCGGCTTCCTGCTGATTGATGGCGCGGCCGCGATCGGTGCAAAGCTTATTGGGAAAGCGGAAGACGAATACCTCGGACAGGCCGTTATTGGCGGCGCGCTGGATGATCGCCGCCGCGCGCTTCATTCGCTCGTCGTCAGAAACGCCGGACGGTTTTGCGAACTTTTCCATCAATGCTTGCTTTTCGGCTTCCTCGGCGGTCTGGGCCTTCAGGGCCGCGGACGCTTTTTCGGCTTCCCGCAAGGCAATTTGCTTCATGAGATCTTTGGCCGTCGGCAGTGCGTCCAACGGATTGCCGCTCTTTGCCTGCTTTGTCTCGGCCATCGCCGTGCTCCTCATCGGGCGAACTGTCGCGCTCGAAATTACATGCCGTATCAGTAGTTAAACCGATGCCGGCGTTCTTTGATCTATCGCAATTATTTAAACAGCGAACGATGCATTTTTGGCACCGCCGCCCATGCGAAAGGCTAGGCTATTGTAGCACTGCGCGCAATGCGGGATGATGCAAAGACGCTGCCAGGCTCAGAACGATGGCGGGGCCAAGCCATAGGAGCGTTCCATGCCGTTCGGCGATCTTCCGGCTTTGTTTAAGCGCATGAGCGGTCGCGGCTTTGTGACGCGGAAAAATTCGCGCTGGCGCGCCTTTGCCGTCGCGGTGCTGGCGCTCAACGTCGCCGCCGCCGTTCCGGCCGCCGCGCAGCAGGCGCAGCCGGCCGCGGTTCCGGTCGGCACGGTCTATGCCGAGCGGCAGTCGATCTCGAACATCCGTGATTTTGTCGGACGCGTCGAAGCCATCGGCCGCGTCGAAATTCGCGCAAGAGTGCAAGGTTATCTGGAGCAAGTGCTGTTCAAAGAGGGCGACATTGTCAAGAAAGGCGACCAGCTCTACCAGATCGAAAAAGGCTTGTTTCAAGCCGCCGTCGAGGCGGCCAAAGGCGCGTTGGAGCGCAGCAAGGCGGCAAAGACGCTGACCGCGATCCAGCTGCAACGCGCCCAGGAACTGTTGGAGAAAAACGCCGGCACCGCGGTCGCGCGCGATCAGGCGCTGGCGGCGGATCAGCAGGCGCAGGGTCAAATCCTGGCCGATCAGGCCAATCTCGACACCGCCAATATCAATCTCGGCTATACCGACATCGCTTCGCCGATCGCGGGAAAAGTCAGCAAGACGAATGTCACGGCCGGCAACGTCGTCGGGCCCGATAGCGGCATCCTGACGCTCATCGTCAGCCAGGATCCGATGTACATCAGTTTCCCGGTCAGCCAGCGCGAACTCTTGCAGGCGCAGTTGAGCGGGCGCATGGGGGACATCGCCGGCATCAAGATCAAGATCCGTTTTGCCGACGGCTCGACCTACAAGCAAGAAGGCACGGTCAATTTCGTCGACGTCTCGGTCGATCGCGCCACCGATACGGTGCTGGCGCGCGCGACCATGCCGAATCCCGACGGCGCCTTGATCGACGGCCAATTGGTCAGCGTCGCCGTCGAAGCCGGCGCGCCGCAGGACAAGGTGGTGGTACCGCAGGCGGCGCTGATCGCCGATCAGCAAGGCGTTTACGTGTTCGCGGTCGAGGATGGCAAGGCTGTCGTGAAACGGATCAAGACCGGCGGCGAAAGTGGCACCAACATCGTCGTCGATGAGGGCTTGAAAGGCGGCGAGCAGATTATCGTGGAAGGGCTGCAGAGCATTCGTCCCGGGCAAGCGGTTCAGGCCGCGCCGGCGGCGACCAGCCTGAACCGGTCCTAAATCCGATGTTGTCCGCAATCTTCGTCGATCGCCCGCGGCTCGCCATCGTCATCGCCGTCGTCACCACGATCGCCGGCCTGCTCGCGCTCTTCGCCATCCCGCTGGCGCAGTATCCAGATATCGTGCCGCCGCAGGTCGCGGTCACGACGCTTTATCCCGGCGCCAATGCGGCGGTGGTGGAAGCGACCGTCGCCCAGGTCATCGAGGCGCAAGTCGTTGGCGTCGACAAGATGATCTACATGAAGAGCACCAGCGGCGACGACGGCAGCTACGCGCTGACCGCTTCGTTCGAGCTCGGCACCAATCCCGACATCAACACCGTCAACGTCAACAACCGGGTCCAGGTGGCTCTGGCGCAACTGCCGCCGGACGTGCAGCGCCAAGGCGTTACGGTGAAGAAGAAGTCGTCGGCGCTGCTCGGCGTCATCGCGGTCTACTCGCCCAAGCACAGCCACGATCCGCTGTTCCTCTCCAATTACGTGACCATCAATCTGCTCGATCGGATCAAGAGCACGCCCGGCGTCGGCGACGCGACCATTTGGGGCCCGCAGGATTACGCCATGCGCGCCTGGGTGCGCACCGATCGGCTGACCGGGCTCAATCTCACAACCGGCGACATCATCAGCGCGATCCAGTCGCAGAATATCCAGGCTGCGGTCGGCCGCATCGGCGCCCGCCCGATCTCCGACGATCAGCAGCTGCAGCTCAATATCCAGACCAAAGGCCGCCTCGCCACGGTGGAGGAATTCGCCAATATCGTGATCCGGACCAATCCCGACGGTTCGGTGCTTCGTCTCGGCGATGTCGCGCGCCTTGAGCTCGGCGCCGCCAATCTCGATCGCGACACGCGGCTCAACGGCGGTCCGGCGTCGGCCATCGCGATTTATCAATCGCCGGGCGCCAACGCGATCAACACCCTGAAGGCGGTGAAGGAGCGCATCGCCGAAGCTGAGAAGCGGTTTCCCGACGATTTGACCTGGAAAATGACTTACGACCCCACGGTGTTCGTCACCGACACGATCCACGAGGTGCAAAAAACTCTGATCGAGGCCTTCATCCTCGTCGTCATCGTGGTCTTTCTTTTCCTCGGCAGCGTTCGCGCCACCTTGATCCCGACGCTCGCGGTGCCGGTCAGCCTGATCGGGACGTTCATCGCGCTCTTAGCCGTCGGCTATTCGGCCAACACCGTGTCGCTGCTCGCCATCGTGCTGGCGATCGGCATCGTCGTCGACGACGCCATCGTGGTGGTGGAAAACGTCGAACGGGTGATGGAGGAGCATCCAGAATTGACGCCCGCGGAAGCGACCAAGCGCGCCATGGCCGAGATCACCGCGCCGATCATCGCCATCACGCTGGTGCTGCTGTCGGTGTTCGTGCCGGTGGCGTTCATTCCCGGAATTTCCGGCGAATTGTTCCGGCAGTTCGCGGTGACGGTCGCTGTGTCAATGTTCCTGTCGGCGATCAATGCGCTGACCTTGTCGCCGGCGCTGTGCGGCGTGTTGCTGCGGCCGCATCACGGGCCGCGCCGCGGTGTCATGGGCTACGTGATGCGCTCGATCGATCGCGTCCGCGATGCTTATGGTTCCGCGGTCGCGCGCATCGTGCAATGGTCGATCATCGGGATTGTCATGGTGGCCGTGGCCATGGCCGGCGTCGTTGGTCTCGCCAAATTCACGCCGACCGGATTCCTGCCCGAGGACGATCAAGGCGCGCTGTTCGTCGTCGTGCAATTGCCCGGCGGCGCTTCGGTGGCGCGCACTACCGACGTCATCGAGCGCGCCGAGGCGATCCTCAAAGACGAACATGCCGTCGAAGACGTTACTTCCGTCATCGGCCTGAACTTCATCGACAATTTTTCGCAGGCCAATGCCGGCTTCATGGTGGTCACGCTCAAGCCGTTCGAGGAGCGCAAGGATAAGGCGCTCGGCGTCAACGCCTTGATCGGACGGCTCAACGAAAAATTCCGCCAGATCCAGGGCGGCCAGGTGGTGCCGCTGGCGCCGCCGCCGATCCTCGGTCTCGGCACCGGTGGCGGCTTCGCCTATGTGCTGGAGGATCTGCGCGGCGGCGATGCCAAGGCCATGGCGCAGGCGATACGCGGACTCACTGTCGCGGCGAACCAGGACCCGCAGCTCAGACGAGTGTTCAGCACGTTCTCGGCGACCAATCCTTCGATCTATCTCGATATCGATCGCGACAAGGCCCAAATCATCGGCGTGCCATTGAGCGCGGTGTTCCAGGCGCTGCAGGCGTCGCTTGGAGGCTACTTCGTCAATAACTTCAATCTTTTTGGCCGCACCTGGCAGGTCCAGGTGCAGGCCGAGGCCGCCGATCGCTCGAGCATCGACGACATCTACCGCATCAACGTGCGCAGCAACGACGGCAAGATGATCCCGCTGCGCAGCCTCGCCGAAGTCCGCCTCGTGGTCGGCCCGCCGGCCCTGATCCGCTACAACAATCTGCGCGCCGTGACCGTGCAAGGCTCGCCGGCGCCGGGCATTTCGTCCGGTCAGGCGTTGAACGCGATGGAAGCCGTCGCCGCGAAAACGCTGCCGCAGGGCTATGCCGGCGAGTGGACCGACACCGCGTTCCAGGAAAAACGCGCCGAGGGCAAGACCGCCATCATCCTCGGCTTCGCCGTGCTGTTCGCCTACCTGTTCCTGGTCGCGCTGTACGAAAGCTGGACCATTCCGGTGCCGGTGCTGCTGTCGGTGTCGGTCGGCGTCTTGGGCTCCTTCGCGGCCATGCTCATGGGTGGCCTGACGCTCGATCTGTATGCCCAGATCGGCATGGTCGTGCTGATCGGGCTTGCCGCCAAGAACGGTATTCTGATCGTCGAGTTTGCCAAGGAGCAGCGGGAGAAGGGCGTTCATCTGCTCGAAGCCGCAACCGAAGGCTCGCGGTTGCGCTTTCGGCCGGTGATGATGACGTCGTTTGCCTTCATCCTCGGTCTCCTGCCGCTGGTGGTCGCCACCGGCGCCTCGCAATTGGCGCGGCGTGACGTCGGCACGCCGGTGTTTGGCGGCATGATTCTGGCCTCCTTCATCGGCATATTCGCTATTCCTCCGCTCTACGTCTTCTTCCAGGCGATCCGCGAACGGCTCAGGCCATCGTCGCGGCCAGCTGAAAAAGCGGCGTCGGAGCGGAGCGGCGTCTAACGCGGAGTTTTGACATGGCGAAGAAACACAAGACCGCCGCGAATGGCCAGGGCGAGAAAATGAAGCGCAAGCCTTACGAAAAGGAGCTGCGCAAGCTTCAGGTCGAGCTGTGCCATCTGCAGGAATGGACCAAGGCCAGCGGCGCGCGCGTCATCGTCGTGTTCGAAGGCCGCGACGCCGCCGGCAAGGGCGGCACCATCAAGGCGCTGACCGAGCGGGTCAGCCCCCGCGTGTTTCGCGTGATGGCGCTGCCGGCGCCGTCGGATCGCGAAAAGAGCCAGTTGTTCCTGCAACGCTACATCGAGCGGTTTCCGGCCGCTGGCGAGATCATCATCTTCGACCGCAGCTGGTACAATCGCGCCGGCGTCGAATATGTCATGGGCTTTGTCAGCGAGGGGCAGCACCAGCGCTTCCTGGAGCTTTGTCCGGAAGTCGAGAAATACATCATCGACGGCGGCATCACCTTGATCAAGATCTGGCTCGAGGTCGGCCAGGAGGAACAGGAAAAGCGCTTCCTCAAGCGTATCAGCGACCCGATGCGGCAATGGAAACTGAGCCCGATGGACCTGGAGTCATATCGGCGCTGGTACGACTACTCACGGGCGCGCGACCTGATGCTCAAGGCGACCGACAGCAAGCACGCGCCGTGGTACATTGTGCGCTCCGACGACAAACGCCGCGCCCGGCTCAACTGCATTTCCCATATCCTTTCGCTCTTGCCCTATAAGAAAGTTAAACGGGAAGAGGTCAAGCTTCCCAAGCGGTCCAACAAGCATCAGTATGACGATGTGACATCTATCAAGGATCGCCATTTCGTCGCCAGCAGGTATTGAGCGCTTTGCGGGGCGGAACGCTCGATTTAGTATCACCGCAATGACATCACCCGTGCCGGAAGACGCCGATAAAACCGCCGCGGCCGACGGAGCGGATAAGACATTTATTGTTGCCGCAATCCGCATCGGCTGTCTGGCGCTCTTGGCCTACTGGTCGTGGCTGTTGCTGCAACCGTTCCTGTCGAGCATCGTCTGGAGCATCATCTTCGCGGTCGCGCTTTATCCGGTGTTCGACTGGCTGGCGGGAAAACTGCGCGGCTATCGCGGGCTCGCTGCGGCGGCGATCACGATTTTCAGTCTTATCCTGATCTTCGGCCCGGTCACTTGGCTCGGCGTCAGCCTGGGCGACAATCTGCGAACGCTTTACGCGCGCCTTGCGGACGGCAGCCTGACCATTCCGCCGCCCTACGAGTCGGTGCAGACTTGGCCGTTCGTCGGCGGCGAGGTCTATCAAATCTGGTACCTCGCTTCGACCAACATCAAGGCGCTGCTCGGCGAGTGGGTGGAACAACTCAAGGTGATCGGCGGCAGCGTGCTCGCCATCGCCGGCACTGCCGGCCTGGATCTGGTCAAGTTCATCATCGGAATTTTCGTTTCGGCATTCCTGTTCGTGCCCGGGCCGGCGCTGGTGCTGTCCGTCAAGAATGCCGTGCGCCATATTTCAACGGACCGCGCCGAAGAGTTCGTCGAACTGACCGGCGCGACGATCCGCAACGTATCGCGCGGCATCATCGGAATTTCGGCCTTGCAGGCGTTGGTCGCCGGCATCGGCCTGCTGGTGGCCGGCGTTCCCGCCGCCGGCCTGCTCAGTTTTTTGGTGCTGCTGTTCGGGATCATTCAAGTCGGCCCGTGGATCGTTTTGGTGCCGGTGATCATTTGGAGCTGGTTTGCGCTGGCAAAAACGGCGGCGGTGATATTCACGATCTACATGGTGCCGGTAATGCTGTTGGATAACGTGCTACGTCCGCTGGTCATGGCGCGCGGGCTGGCGACGCCTATGCCGGTGATATTGGTCGGCGTCATCGGCGGTGCGCTGGCGCATGGTCTCATCGGTCTGTTCATCGGCCCGATCGTGCTGTCCATCGCCTGGCAATTGCTGGTCGCATGGATGCGCGAGGGGACGGATGGGATGGACACGGCCGGCACTCAAGAGTAGCGGTCGGCGCGAAACCGCCCGCCTTGTCGCCGCAATTTCATCTATCTCGGCGGCGCTAAACTAACCGTCCCAATTCATCGCAATTCGCTTAAGATCGCCTCGTAGCGACCATTCGCATCCGCAAGGGCAACTGTCGTCATGACCCATCGTGCGCTCGCGACCACGACGCTGGCTCTGACCGCTTTCCTCGCCGGCTGCGGCCAGAACAACCAATACGCCGCGCCGCCGCCGCCGAAGGTCACCGTCGCCTTGCCCGTCGCCCAGGACGTCACGCGCTATTTCGACGCCACCGGAAACGCGGCCGCGGTCAACTCGGTCGATCTCGTCGCCCGCGTGCAAGGCTTCGTCCAGGCCATCGGCTATACCGACGGCCAATTCGTCAAGAAAGGCACGTCGCTCTTCACCATCGAGCCCGAGCCCTACCGGCTCAAGGTCGATGCCGCCAAGGCGTCCGTCACCAGCGCACAAGCGACGCTGACGCAAGCGCAAGCCGAGTATCAGCGCCAGGCCGATCTGATACAGAAGCAGGTCTCGACCCAGGCCAATTACGACAAGGCGCTGGCGCAACGCGATTCATCGCAGGCCGACCTGCAATCGGCGCAGGCCAATGAGCGGCAGGCCGAGATCAATCTCAGCTACACCGACATCACCGCGCCGTTCGACGGCGTTGTCTCCGCCCGCCAGGTGTCGGTCGGACAATTGGTCGGCGCCAGCTCGCCGACGGTGCTCGCCACCATCGTGCAGCTCGATCCGATCTGGGTGAATTTCACCGCGAGCGAGAGCGACGCGCTGCAGGTGCGCGCCAATCTCGCGCGCGAGGGCCGCACCGTCGCCGATCTCATCGGCGACAAGGTCGAGGTCGCCCTGCAGAACGAGAGCGATTTTCCGCACGTCGGCAAGCTTGACTATGTCGCGCCGTCTGTCGATCCGTCGACCGGCACGCAAGCCGCGCGCGCCGTTTTGGCGAATCCCGGTCGCGCGCTGGTGCCTGGCTATTTTGTGCGCGTGCGCGTGCCGTCGAGGCCGATCCCGGCGCTGCTGGTCCCCGATGTCGCGATCGGCAGCGACCAGGGCGGCCGCTACGTGCTTGTCGTCAATAAGGACAATATCGTCGAGCAACGCCAGGTCGAGGCTGGCCAGCTGGTCGGCGATCTGCGCGTCATCGACAAAGGCGTGACCATGGACGACCGCGTCGTCATCGGCGGCATTATGCGCGCGATCCCGGGCCAGAAGGTGGATGCCGAGCTGAGCTCGCCTACGGCAAAGAACTAGCGCGTGGAGATTAGGCGATGATCTCCAAATTCTTCATCGAGCGTCCGGTGCTGGCGAACGTGCTCGCCATCCTGATGATTCTGATCGGCGCGGTCGCGCTCTACGGCTTGCCGGTGGCGCAATATCCCGACGTGGTGCCGCCGACCGTGCAGGTGACGACGCGCTATCCCGGCGCCAGCGCGCTGACGCTGCTCGACACCGTGGCGCTGCCGATCGAGCAGCAGGTCAACGGCGTCGAGGACATGATCTACATGCAATCGACCAGCTCGAGCGACGGCAGCTACACGCTCACCGTCACGTTCAAGATCGGCACCAATCTCGATAACGCGCAGATCCTGGTGCAGAATCGCGTCGCCAGCGCGCTGGCGCAGCTGCCGACCCCGGTTCAGGCCCAGGGTGTCACGGTGCAGAAGCGCTCGACCGCGATTCTGTTGTTTGTCACCTTGACCGCGCCGGACGGCCGCTACGACAGCCTCTATCTGGCGAATTACGCCACCATCAAACTCAGGGACGAGTTGTCGCGCCTGCCCGGCGTCGGCAATGTCAACGTGTTCGGCGCCGGCCAATATTCCATGCGCGTCTGGCTCGATCCGGAGAAGCTGAAAGCGCGCAGCCTCAACGCCCAGGACGTGGTGGTGGCGCTGCAGCAGCAGAGCCAAGAGGTCACCGCGGGCCAGATCGGCACGCCGCCGACGCCGCCGGGCGTCAATTTCCAATACACCATCGACCTGTCCGGCCGTCTCACCGATGTCCGGCAGTTCGAGAACGTCATCGTCAAGACTGGCGACAACGGACAGATCACGCGGGTCAGCGACGTCGGCTCGGTCGAGCTTGGCGCCCAAACCTACAGCCAGTATTTTAACCTCGACGGCAAGCAGGCCGCCGGCATCGGCATCTATCAATCCCCCGGCGCCAACGCGCTCGACGTCGAGCACGCGGTCAAGGCCAAGATGGCAACGCTGTCGCGCGATTTCCCGCAGGGGCTGGTCTATGCCGTTCCGTTCGACACCACGATCTTCGTCAATGCGTCGATCCACGAAGTTTACAAGACGCTGATCGAGGCCGGCGCCCTGGTGCTGATCGTCATCATGGTGTTCCTGCAGGATTGGCGCGCCATGCTGATCCCGGCGACCACCGTGCCGGTGACCATCGTCGGCGCCTTTGCCGCCATGTATGCGCTCGGCTTCACCGTGAATTTTTCGACGCTGTTCGCCATCGTGCTGTCGATCGGCATCGTGGTCGACGACGCCATCGTCGTGGTCGAGGGCGCGGCGCACAATATCGAGCGTGGCATGAGCGGCCATGACGCCGCGATCCGCGCCATGGACGAGCTGTTGGGACCGATCATCGGCATCACGCTCGTGCTGATGTCGGTGTTCCTGCCGGCTGCGTTCCTGCCCGGGCTTACCGGCCGCATGTACGCGCAATTCGCGCTGGTGATCGCGGCGACCGCGCTGCTCTCCGCGATCAATGCGGTGACGCTCAAGCCGACTCAGTCTGCATTGTGGCTGCGGCCGCCGGTGCCGCCGGAACGGCGCAAT
>Ga0210394_10002660_pt1 | contig 24127 bp, 20 predicted proteins | sample IncBWC12MmetaG_FD_160121 | JGI IMG/M metagenome (GOLD analysis project Ga0210394, IMG submission 160121) | Forest soil microbial communities from Barre Woods Harvard Forest LTER site, Petersham, Massachusetts, United States - Inc-BW-C-12-M | ecosystem: Environmental > Terrestrial > Soil >... | reverse complement strand
TGAATTCACCAGAATCAATCGTTGATCTCCGCAGCGACACCGTAACTCGTCCCACGCCAGCGATGCGCCGCGCCATGGCCGAAGCCGAAGTGGGCGACGACGTTTACGGCGAAGATCCGACCATCAATCGTATCCAGGCGCGCGCGGCGGAAATGTTCGAGCGCGAAGCCGCGCTTTTCGTTCCCACCGGGTCGATGGGCAATCTCCTCGCCATCAAATCGTGGACGCAGCCTACGAACGAAGTAATCTGCGAGCAGCGCGCGCACGTAAATCTTTACGAAATGGCGTCGATGTCCGCAATCGCCGGCTGCATGCCGCGCACCACTCCTGCGCCGGACGGCATCCTCACCTGGGACATGATCGAGCCGCTGATCCGCCCGAAGATTTACTACGACTCGCAGACCGCGCTGGTCTGCCTCGAAAACACGCACAACATGCACGGCGGCACGGTGTACCCCACGGCGATTGCCGAAGACATTTGCGACCACGCGCACGACGCCGGTCTTCGCGTACATCTCGATGGCGCGCGCATCTTCAACGCCGCTGTCGCGCTCAACGCTAGCGTCGCCAGGCTCACGCGCAGATTCGATTCGGTGATGTTCTGCCTCTCGAAAGGGCTCGGCGCGCCGGTTGGCTCGATGCTGGTTGGCTCGCGCGAGTTTATCGCGAAGGCCCACGTCGGCCGCAAGCTTCTCGGAGGCGGCATGAGGCAGGCTGGCGTTCTCGCGGCGGCCGGGCTCATCGCGCTGGAGGACACGCCTAAGATTCTCGATCGCGACCACGAAAATGCGAAGCATCTTGCGGTGGGCCTCGCGCAAATAAAAGGTATCGCACTCGATCCGAAGAAAGTGGTCACCAACATTTTGATTTTCGACGTGCGCGCCACCGGCCGCACCGCCGACGAAATTTGCGCCGATCTCGCCAAGCGCAACGTCCTCTGCGGCTCGACGGACAAATTCTCGGTCCGCATGGTCACTCATTACGATGTGGACCGCGCCGGGATCGACCGCGCCCTGGCCGCGATCGCAGAAGTTCTGCACGCCTCCAGGCTTCAATCCCAAGGAGCTCAAGGAGCAGCATGAGCGCACGTTTACTTCGCTTTATTTGCATCGCCACTGCCATTGCAGGAATACTAATCGCAGGTGGAATCATGACCATGCACGCAACGAACTCAGCAAGCGCCTCACCACTAGCGCCTGCTGCTACTGCAGACGACGCGCGCCGCTTCGTTGAATCCGCCGAAGCACGTTTGATGGAGCTCGGCGTCGCGTCGAGCCGTGCCAGCTGGGTGCACGAAACCTTCATCACCGACGACACCGAGAAAATAGCGGCCGACGCGGGCCAGGCTCTCCAGGCGGCAACGGCGGAGCTGGCCGCGCAAGCGACCAAATTCGACGGTCTCAAGCTCCCCGAAGACGTTTCGCGCAAGCTCATGCTGTTGAAGCATGCCGTGGATATTCCAACTCCACGCAATCCCGCCCAGCAAGCCGAACTTGCGCAGATTCTCGCGTCGCTCGACGGCGACTACGGCAAAGGGAGGTGGTGCCCCGATTTGGCTGGCGGCGGAAGCAGAAATGAAAAACAGAAATGCCTCGCGCTCGGCGAAATGGAAAACATTCTGGCCACGAGCCGCGATCCCAAACAGTTGCTAGACGTCTGGCGCGGCTGGCATGCAATCGCGCCGCCGATGCGCAAGCGCTACGACCGGATGGTCGTCCTCGCGAATGAAGGGGCGCGCGACATGGGCTTTTCCGACGTCGGCGCGATGTGGCGCGCCGGTTACGACATGCCGCCCGACGCATTCGGCGCCGAGCTCGACCGCCTCTGGCAGCAGGTGCGCCCGCTTTACGTTTCGCTGCACGCCTACGTTCGTTCGCAGCTCGTAAAGAAGTACGGAAGTGAAATCGTTCGCGGGGACGCTCCCATTCCCGCGCACCTCCTGGGCAATATGTGGTCGCAGGATTGGGCCAACATTTATCCCCTTGTTGCTCCGCCGAACGCCGATCCAGGTTATGACCTCACCGAAATTCTGAAATCGAAAAACACCGACGCGCGCGGCATGGTCCGCTACGGCGAGCGCTTCTTCATGTCTCTCGGTTTTCCGGCGCTTCCGCCCACATTTTGGGAGCGCTCGTTGTTCACCAAGCCCGCCGATCGCGATGTCGTTTGCCACGCCAGTGCTTGGGACGTGGATTTAGTCGACGATCTCCGCATCAAAATGTGCATCGAGATCAAATCCGAGGACTTCTCGGTGATTCACCACGAGCTGGGCCACAATTTCTATCAGCGTGCGTACAACACGCAGCCGTTTTTCTATCGCGATAGCGCCAACGACGGCTTCCACGAAGCGATTGGCGACACCATTGCCCTCTCCGTGACTCCTGAATATTTGAAGCAAATTGGTTTTATTGAAACTGTTCCGCCGGCTTCGGCGGATCTTGGTTTGCTGATGCACAAGGCGCTCGAAAAAGTCGCCTTCCTGCCGTTTGGCTTGCTCATCGACAAATGGCGCTGGGGAGTGTTCTCCGGAAAAATTTCGCCGGCCGACTACAACAAGGCGTGGTGGGAGCTTCGCCGCCAGTATCAGGGCATCGAGCCGGGTGTGGCGCGCAGCGAAGCCGACTTCGATCCCGGCGCGAAATACCACATCCCCGCCAACGTTCCCTATGCGCGCTACTTTCTTGCCGCGATCTTGCAGTTCCAGTTTCACCGCGCCATGTGCCGCCAGGCCGGTTACACCGGCCCGCTCCATCGCTGCTCGATTTACAACAACAAGGAAGTTGGCGCCAGACTCGCGAAAATGCTAGCCATGGGCAAAAGCAAACCCTGGCCCGTGGAGCTAGAGGCCCTAACCGGCGAAAAGCAAATGGACGCCACCGCCATCCTCGACTACTTCGCTCCACTCAAAAAGTGGCTCGACGACCAAAACAAAGCCAGCGGCGCCAAATTGGACTGGTAATCGCCATGAACAGCCCAACTACGCGCAGCCAAAAAATGGGTGCTTTTGGTATAAAATGCTTTTATCGATGCCATAAATCTAACGATGTGAGGAATCGTGGAATTTTCACTAACTGACGAGCAGCAGCAGCTTCGCCGCACCGTGCGCGAATTCGCCGAAGGCGAAATCCTTCCGCACGTGATGGAGTGGGACGAAGCTTCGAAATTTCCATCCGAACTGATTCCCAAGCTCGCGCACATGGGTTTTCTCGGCGTTATTTTCCCCGAAAAATATGGCGGCGCGGGAATGGGCTACATCGAATACGCCATCATCATCGAAGAGCTTTCTCGCGTGGACGGTTCGATCGGCATCATCGTCGCGGCCCACAATTCGCTCTGCACCAACCACATCTACAAATTCGGCACCGAGGCGCAGAAGAAAAAATACGTCGAGCCTCTCGCGCAGGGCAAAAAGCTCGGCTGCTGGTCGCTCACCGAACCCGAAGCTGGTTCCGACGCCGGCGGCACGCGCACCAATGCCGCAAAGAAAGACGGCGGCTGGCTGATCAACGGCTCAAAAACATTCACCACCAACGGTCACTATGCGGACGTATGCGTGGCCATGGCCGTCAGCGACTCCTCGAAGAAGAGCCACGGCATCTCGGCGTTCATCATCGAGAAGGGGACTCCCGGTTTCCGCCCCGGCAAGAAGGAAAACAAGCTTGGCCTGCGTGCGAGCGACACTTCCGAAGTTGTTTTCAGCGATTGCCGCGTTCCGCAGGAAAATCTGCTAGGCAAGGAAGGCGAAGGTTTCGTCAACAGCCTCCAGATTCTTGATGGCGGACGCATCTCAATCGCGTCGCTCGGCCTAGGCATGGCGCAAGGGGCATACGAATGCTCTCTGCGTTACGCAAAGCAGCGCAAGCAATTTGGCAAAGCCATCTCCGAGTTTCAAGCTATTCAGTTCAAGCTCGCGGACATGGCCACGCAAATCGAAGCCGCGCGCCTGCTCACGTATCAGGCCGCGTGGCTTGCCGACGAGGCAATTGCGAAGGGCGCCTCCGGCGATCACGATGGCCGCATCACGCGCGAGTCCAGCATGGCAAAACTCTATGCTGGAGAAGTGGCCGTGCGCGTTGCAAACGAAGCCGTGCAGATTCACGGCGGCTACGGCTTCATTAAGGATTACCCGGCCGAAAAATATTATCGCGACGTCAAACTCTGCACCATCGGCGAAGGCACCAGCGAAATCCAGCGCCTCGTCATCGCCCGCCAGCTCCTCGGCAAGTAGTCGCAGGGCCGGCGTTTCGTCGGGCTCTGCAAATCTTCGTGAGCCGCGGTTCTTCGCTTTGAACTAGCCGCGTCACCTGATAATTTAATCGACTGGCAATGACGACGACCGTCGAGAGCTGGGCCGAACAAATCCGCGCGGGAGACGTGCGCGCAATTTCGCGCGCCGTTTCCGCCATCGAGAATCGTTCGCGGGACGCCGAAGAAATCTTGCGCCAGGTTTTTCCTTTTACCGGCCACGCTTACCGCGTTGGAATCACGGGCGCGCCTGGGACCGGGAAGAGCACGCTTGTCGATCGCATGGCCACGCACTATCGCAGCGAGAAAAAAACGGTGGGCATCATCGCCGTCGATCCATCGAGCCCGTTCACGGGCGGCGCGATTTTGGGCGACCGCATCCGCATGCAGGGGCACGCGACTGATTCAGGTATCTTCATTCGCTCGATGGCGACGCGCGGCTATCTCGGAGGTCTGGCGCAAGCGACCGGCGATGCCAGTCTTCTCCTCGACGCTGCGGGCAAGGAAATGATTCTCGTCGAGACAGTCGGCGTGGGCCAGGGAGAGATTGAAATCGTGCGCCTTGCGGATTGCACGCTGGTGGTTCTCATGCCGGGCATGGGCGATGACGTGCAGAGCCTCAAAGCGGGGTTGATGGAGATTGGCGACATTTTCGTTCTCAACAAGGCGGATCGCGAAGGAGCGGGCCGGTTCGAACAGCAGTTACGCGCGATTCTGGCGCTCGTTCCCGAGCGCGAGGGATGGAAGCCCCCCGTCGTGCGCACGATCGCGATGGACAGCAAGGGCATCGACGAACTGGCGCATCAGATTCAGGCATTCCGCGAGCATTTCGAAAATGCGCACGACCGTCGTACCCGTGAGATCTCGCACTGGAAAGAATGGCTCCTGCGTTTGCTTCAGACGCGCTTGATGGAACGCGTGGCGCGCGGCCATCTCACCGAGAGCGATCTCGACAAACTTGCGGCCCAAGTGGCTGAGCGCAGCATTGATCCCTACACGGCGGTCAACGAAATCCTCAGCCGCGCGGGACTCGGAGAGACACGTTGAAACTCGGTGATCTCGAATTCCACGTGCTCGTCGATGGCCACGTGCGGCTTGATGGCGGCGCGATGTTTGGCGTTATTCCCAAGCCGATGTGGGAGAAGAAAGTTCCGGCGGACCCGCGCAACCGGATTACGCTGGCGATGAATTGCCTGCTGATACTTGCGAGCGGCAAGCGCATCCTTGTGGAGACGGGGGCGGGCGAAAAATTCGGCGCGCGGTTCCGCGAGATTTACGCGCTCGAAGGGCCCAATCTGATTCCTCAGCTTCGCGGTTACTCGCTCAAGCCCGAGGACATCGACATCGTCGTGAACACGCACCTTCATTTCGACCATTGCAGCGGGAACACGCGCATCGAGAATGGCAAGGCCGTGCCGACGTTCCCAAACGCGCGCTATATCGTCCACAAAGATGAATTCGAGCACGCCAAGAATCCCACCGAGCGCGACCGCGCCAGCTATTTCCCGGATAATTTCATCCCGATGGAAACCAGCGGGCAATGGCAATTCGGAGGCGACGAAGTTGATGTTGCGCCCGGCGTGCATCTAATCAGCGTTCCCGGGCACATCGCCAACATGTATTGCGTGAAGCTGGAAGGCGGCGGCAAGACTGCGTTCCTGTTTGCAGACCTGGTGCCCATGACAGCGCACCTCGGTTATCCCTGGATCATGGGTTACGATCTCTACCCGATGAAGACGCTTGAAAATAAAAAGAAATGGATTCCCAAAGTTGGACGCGAAGGATGGCTTGCACTTTTCAGTCACGATCCCTGGACGCCTGCGGCCTATCTTCGCGAGCACGAAGGGCAGTGGGAGGCCGAACCCATGAAAGTCGAATAGGTTCAAGGGATCTGGGCATACATCGAACGAAATGCGGCGGCCGCAATGGGGGGAACTCAGGAGGGTTGATATGAAGGTTGTCCTCGCTATGCTCATGTTCGCAGTTCTAGGGAGTTCGCCAGTTGCAGAAATGAGTTCGGAAAACAACGAATGCTTATGCAGATTTATCGCTCCTGAATATCCGCCGATTGCTCGAACGGCGGGTATCCAGGGTGTAGTTCACCTCAAAGCTCTCCTGGATCCGACAGGCAAAGTTAACGGGGTAGATGTCGTCGACTCTGCCCATCCAATATTGCGTGAAAGGGCGGAGAAATCTGTTGCGGGATGGGTTTTTTGCTCCTTAGACGGGAATCGCGCGGCGCGCGAAGTAGTCATTACCTTCGAATTCAGACTGCGTGAACCTGCGACACAAGCCTGGGCACCGACTAGCGTGACCTTCGAGCCTCCGGCAACGGTAAGAATTGCGGCACCCTCGGCTGCGACCTTACAACGCGACGACTCTAAGTCAGGAGATTAGCTAGCAGGTGATGTGAGGCCATAGAATGGGAAAGTCTAAAACAAGCAAGCGTAAGTCGAAGAGGGACCCGGTCAGAATTGGAATTATTGGTGGCAGCGGCCTCTACACCATGCCGGGGCTCACGGAAACGCGCGAGCTCCGCGTGAGGACGCCTTTCGGCGATCCCTCGGACGCGATCGTTACCGGCACGCTCGAAGGCCGCCGCGTCGCGTTTCTGGCGCGGCACGGACGCGGGCATCGCATCTCGCCGAGCGACATCAACTACCGAGCGAACATTTGTGCGCTGAAAATGCTCGGCGTCGAGCGCGTGATTTCCGCAAGCGCCGTTGGTTCGCTGCGCGACGATCTTCCGCCGCTCGATTTCCTCATCCCCGACCAGTTTTTCGATCGCACACGGAGCCGCGTTTCCACGTTCTTCGGCGGCGGCGTTGTTGGCATTGTGGCGCACGTCAGCTTCGACAAGCCGACCTGCACGCATCTTTCCGCGCATCTCGCGGAGGCGTGCGACAGCGCCGGAGTGAAAGCTCATCGCGGCGGCACGTACGTCTGCATGGAAGGCCCGCAATTTTCGACGCTTGCCGAATCGCACACGTATCGCCAGTTGCGCTTCGATGTCATCGGTATGACGAACCTCACCGAAGCAAAGCTCGCGCGCGAAGCCGAGCTTTGTTACGCCGCGTTTGCGATGATCACGGACTACGATTGCTGGCACCCGCAACACGACGCCGTGACGCTGACGGAAATCATGACCAATCTCGGCAAGAACACGGAAAACGTGCAGCGCGCCATCCGCGAAGTGGTTCGCGAATTGCCCGCGGAGCGCAGTTGCAAGTGCGGTTCGGCGCTGGCGCACGCGATCGTGACTGACCGCAAAGTCATCCCGGCAGCCGCGAAAAAACGACTCGCCGCAATCGCCGGCAAATACATTTCGTGACTTGTCATATCTTTTCGTAACTTGGAGACACATGTCGCTACTCGTAGTCGGTTCGGTCGCGTTTGACGGCATCGAAACTCCCTTCGGCAAGGTGGAGCGAACTCTCGGCGGCGCCGCCACTTATTTCGCGTTAGCCGCGAGCCATTTCACGAAAGTTCGCGTCGTCGGTATTGTCGGCGACGATTTTACGGAAAAGGACAAAGCCGTCTTTCGCGCGCGCGGCATCGATCTCAACGGCCTCGAGCACGCCACCGGCAAAACGTTCTTTTGGGCCGGCCGTTACAGCCAGAATATGAACGAGCGCACCACGCTGGCCACCGAGCTAAACGTGTTCGCGGATTTTCGCCCCACGCTGCCCGATTCCTATTGCGACTCGTCGCATATTTTCCTTGCCAACATCGATCCCACTTTGCAGCGTTCCGTGCTCAAGCAGGTTCGGGTGAAGCCAAAGGCTGTTGGCCTCGACACGATGAACTACTGGATCGATCGCACGCCCGCCGAACTCCGCGAGACCCTCAAGCACACGCAAATCCTGATGATCAACGACGACGAGACGCGGCAGCTGACCGGCGAGCACAATCTGATGCGCGCCGCCAAGCACGTTTTCAAGATGGGTCCTAAGACGCTGGTCATAAAGCGCGGCGAACACGGCGCGCTCATGGTTCACGACAAATTTCTTTTTTCCGTGCCTGCGTATCCTCTCGAAGAAGTTCACGACCCGACGGGCGCCGGCGACGCCTTCGCTGGCGGGTTTATGGGATATTTGGCGAGCGCAAAAGGCGTCAACGAACGGTCGCTGCGCAGCGCCATGGTCTACGGCTCGGTGCTAGGCAGTTTCACGGTCGAGCGTTTCGGCGTCGAGCGCCTTATTCATCTCAAGCGCAGCGAGATCAACGCCCGCGCGCGGCGTTTCTCGCACCTCACCAAATTCAGTCTCTGACGGCACGCAAGGGAGGCGTCATGTTTCACGATCTCAGCGTCTACATGGTCGGCAGGCTGCTACTCGCCGCCCTTCTTGGCGGGGCAGTCGGGCTGGAACGCGAACTTCGCCACAAGCCTGCAGGGTTGCGCACCATGATGCTCATCGCCATCGGCTCCGCACTTTACTCGATAATTTCCTACGAAGCCGCCGGCGCTTTCGGAGGCGACCACACGCGCATCTCGGCGCAAATTATTCCGGGCATTGGATTCATTGGCGCCGGCGTTGTGATCCGCGACCGAGGCTCGGTTACGGGGATCACCAGTGCGGCGACTATTTTCGTCATCGCCAGCGTTGGCATGGCTGTTGGTTCTGGATTGCCGGTCACCGCCATTTTCACGACGCTCTTGCTGCTCACCGCGCTCGTGATTCTCGGGCTATTCGAGGACCGCGTCGGCATCCACACCCGCCTCATGACCTTTTGCGTCACCACGGCGCAGGGAACCGCCGTGGTCGACCAAGTACACAAGCTCGTTCAGGACGCAGGAGTGCAGACGCAGCGGTGGCGAACGCGTCGCGAGCCAGGCGGTCTGCAAGTCGAGTTCGATGCTGAGTTGACCACTCCTCAGGAGCGCGCCCTGCTCTCGAAGTTCGAGGGTTTGCATTTGCACTGCGAAGCGCGCCCGGCAATCGCTTAGTTTTGGCCCGCGCCTTGAGCCTCCGCCGCGGCAACCATTCCGGTTGCCTTCGAATCCGAGTTGACGGGTTGCGGGGCGGGATGCTATCAATTCTGTGCGTCGTTACAGGGGATTTGGCGCTCGGTGATCGTTTCCCTCGTTCCGTTTACCCGGCCGCTTAAGGTCGATGAATTCAGGCGGCCCTGGGCCCGTAGGAGCTTACAGGAGGCAGGGATTGATGCGTTCGCGCTGTGCCGCAACCGTTGCGCTGGCGGCCATGGTTATGCTGCTCGCGAGCTGCAGCAGCAGCGGCACCGTTGCAATTAATCCCTCACCGTCCATCACTGGCGTTTTTCCTGATACCCAAACAGCCGAGGGTTCGGACTTTACGCTGAACATTATCGGCACGAATTTCCTTACCACTTCCCAGGTTTTTTGGAATGGCAGCTGCGTTCCGGCGCCTGGTTCGTGTGCGACCAATCTCTTTAACGTCAGCACACAGCAACTGACGATTACCATTCCAGCGATCGACATTGCAACCGCCGGCTCCGCGCAAATCACGGTCGTGAATCCTCCCACCGGCAATCCTCCGGTGGGGGGCGGCACTTCCAATTCCGTCACATTCCCGATACTCTCGCCGAACAATCCGGTTCCAACGATCACCTCGCTTTCTCAAACTAGCGCCGCCTCGGGTAGCGCCAGCTTCGCACTCGTTGTCACGGGCACGAATTTCATTTCCACCTCTTCCGTCAACTTCAATGGCAGCCCGCGCACCACCTCGGTCAATTCGTCAAATGAACTTACGGCCGTTATCCTGGCGCAGGATTTGCTATGCCCCGGAGTGGACCACATCACCGTCACGAATCCGGCGCCCGACGGCGGCACTTCGAATGCCCTCGAATTTGACGTTACTCCGCTGAACAGCATGCAGCCTTGCGTCACGGCGCTTTCGCCCGCTAGCGCGAACGCAGGTGCAGCCGGATTTCCGCTCACGGTGACCGGCAGCAATTTCAACGCAAACTCCGTGGTGTTCTTTGGCCCGAATGCTCGCGTTACGACGTTCAACTCCGGGACCGGACAGCTGACCGCCGCTGTTCTCGCCTCCGACCTCGCCACCGCAGGAACGGTAAACGTCACGGTTGTAAACAGCATGCCCGTCGGCGGTACCTCGGCCCCATTTCCTTTCACGATTGAGGCTGCTGCATCGATGGCCGCCAGCCCCGGGACTCTCAAGCAGCCATAACTGGATTCCTGGCGATTCGTCCGTCCTTTTACCGTCATCACTGTTTATCGCGTTTCATCTGTGCCTAAGCGCCGTTGCATTTCCGCTGCGTACCCTACGCGCGCGTCTGGACTCGCCTCGCGAATTTCCTTATCCTCGATTGCGCCACATGCCGCAACCTCTCAAGCCACCCGCGCTCCATCCCGGCGACGCAATTCGCATTCTTTCGCTATCGAGTCCAGTCGAAGAAGCCCGCGTCCAGTCAGGATGCGAGGAACTTGTGCGTTTGGGCTATAAGCCCAACTTCGACCGCAGTTCCGTTCTAGCGCGCGACGGATTCTTCGCAGGATTAGCCGCGGACCGGCTCGTTGCGCTGAAACAAGCGCTGTCCGATCCAGCGGTGCACGGAGTGTGTTTCACGCGCGGCGGATACGGCGCGAACTACCTTCTTGAAGACCTGAGCGTCGCCCTTGCCAGGCCGAAGATTCTCCTCGGCTACAGCGATCTCACGTCGCTTCAGATTTTCTTGTGGCAGAAGTTCCGCTGGGTCGCATTCTACGGCCCCATGGTCGCTTCCGGATTTGACAAAGGCGCCGGCGCTCTCCAGGGCTACGACCGCGATTCGCTTACCCGCGCGCTCACAGAAACAAAACAAAAATGGTCGATCGACCTCCGCGGAGAAACGCTGGCAAGCGGGAGGAAACAAGGCATTCTTCTCGGCGGCTGCCTCACGCTTGTTGAAACCACGCTCGGCACGCCGTGGGAACTCGACACCAGCGGCGCGATCCTCGTCCTCGAGGATCGCGGCATGAAGCCCTGGCAAGTCGACCGCGCGCTCATGCATCTTAGGCAGTCGGGCAAATTGCGCGGGCTCGCCGGGATTGTCCTGGGCGACTTCCCGGATTGCGAAGGACCCGCGAGCAGCGAAACCGTCAAAGATGTCGCGCGTCGCATTTTGGCGCCGCTTGAAATTCCCATTGTCTGGGGCGCGCCGATCGGACACACACAACGCCCAATCTTGACTCTGCCCCTCGGCATTCGAGCTGAACTGCTTGCCACCGGAGAGGGAAGCGGATCTGCCGCTCGCCTCAACATTCTTGAGCCAGCGTGCGTCGCATGATGATCCCTAGCATGCAACGAAAAACTTTCGAGCACATTCACCTGCTGGGTATCGCCGGCGCGGCGATGGCGCCCGTTGCCGGGATGCTCCAGGAGCGGGGCTATCGAGTCACTGGCTCTGACGTCGGCGTCTATCCGCCGGCATCGACCCTGCTCGATTCGCTGGGAATACGGTGGAGCGACGGCTATCGCCAGGAAAATCTTAAGCCCGCGCCCGATCTTGTAGTTATCGGCAACGTGATCGCTCGCGGCAATGCGGAGCTGGAATATATCCTCGATGAGAAAATCCCTTACTGCTCGATGGCACAGCTTCTTGAGGATTTTTTCATTACCGGACACAAATCGATCGTTGTCGGCGGAACTCACGGTAAGACGACTACCACCGCGATGCTTGCTTGGATTTTTCACGTCGCCGGGCGGCGGCCGGACTTTCTGGTGGGCGGCGTGATTCCTAATTTCAACGACCGCAGCTATGGCCTCGGCGGTGGGGAAGAGTTCATCATCGAGGGCGACGAATACGAGACCGCGTTCTTCGACCGCGGGCCCAAGTTTCTTCACTACCATCCCGACGAGTTGATTCTTACGTCGCTGGAATTCGATCATGCGGACATCTATCCGGACCTTGCTTCCATTGCGAAGCAGTTCCGGTTGCTGGTCAATCTCGTGCCGCGCCGCGGGCGGATTTTGATCTGGGGCGAGAGCGCGGATCTGAAGGCGTGCGTCGCGAAAGCGCTGTGCTCGGTCGAGACTTTTGGCCTCACGCCCGATTGCGATTGGTATGCGGGCGATATTCTGTGGAATGATTCGGCCACCGAATTTCGCGTGGCCTATAAGGGCGCGGAAGTGACGCGCATCCGCATGCCGCTTGCAGGCCGTCACAACGTACTCGACGCGCTGGCGGCTATTGCCCTGGCTCACGGGCGCGGCATTGAATGCGACGCCATCGAGCGTGCCTTCGCTACATTTCAGAGCGTTCGTCGGCGCATGGAAATCAAGGGCGAAGCGAATGGCGTGTTGGTGGTCGAGGATTTCGCGCATCATCCCACCGCGATTCGGCTTACGCTCGAAGCCGCGCGCACTCGTTGGCCGGGGCGGAAGATTTGGGCGGCGATAGAGCCGCGGTCGAACACCATGCGGCGCAAAATATTCCAGGACGTTTTGCCCGAAGCGCTTGCCGTTGCTGATGCGGTTGCGATTGGGCCGGTGAGTCGCGCGCAACTGCTCGTTGACGAAGACCGCTTCTCGCCGGACGCGGTGGCTGAAGCGATTCGCAAGCATGGGCGCGAGGCGAAGGCGTTCGGCTCCGCGGATGAAATCGCGGAGCATTTCGCTTCGGCTGCCAAGGCGGGTGATTTGGTAATGGTCATGTCGAACGGGAGCTTCGACGGCCTCTGCGGCAAACTGCTCGAAAAATTGAAAGCTCTCTCAGGTGCCCATCGATGATTTCGATTCGAATTTTGCGAAGGTGTCCGTTTTTTCTTTTGCTCGTTTTGTTCTTCTGCGTTCGCCGTGCCTCGGCCACGGTCCATTACACAGTTTCCCTCGAAAATGAGGCGAAGCATGTTTTTCACGTTTCCGTAAACATACCGATGCCTGCGTCGAACCTGAGAGTTGCGCTTCCGGCGTGGAATGCACTGTATCAGATTCGCGATTTTTCCTATCGTATCCGCGACGTTCATGGGGTCAGCTTGAACCCACACCTGGGACTCGTACCTGAGAAGATCGACAAACAGATGTGGCTCCTCATCGATCCGAATTCGCTCCTCGGTCACGTGCCCGTGTCCGAGATTGCTTTTGGCTATTCTATTGAATGGAATGATCCCGGCCCATTCAATTCGCAACTCGATGTCCACCACGCATTCCTGAACTTCGCGGAAGTCTTGATGTACGTCCTCGATCGCCGAGGCGAGGACGTCGTCGTGAAGTTCGACCATCTGCCGGAAGGGTGGAAAATCGCCGCTGAGCTGCCCAAGGGCGAGGAACCAAACTCTTTCATCGCGCCGAGCTACGATGCGCTTGTTGACGCGCCGGTTGAAATCGGGAAATTCGAAGAGTTCACCTTTACGGAGGCGGGCGCGCCGATCCACGTTGTGGTGGACGCCAAGGAATGGAACAAAGGTCGCTTGGAAGGATCTCTTCGTCGCATCACCGGGTACGAACTGAAGCTCATGGGCGGTGCGCCGTTCAAGGAATACACATTCTTCTTTCGCATCGGGCCGTACGCTGAAGTCGGAGGGGGAGGCATGGAGCACGCGAATTGCACGGCCATTTCTGCCGGATCGATCGAAGGAGCAGTGGCCACTGCGGCGCACGAATTTTTTCATCTCTGGAATGTGAAGCGCGTCCGTCCGCAGACGCTCCAGCCAGTTGACTACACAAAAGAGCAGTACACACGCGCGCTGTGGTTTGCTGAGGGCATCACCAGCACGTATGGCGCGTACGCGCTCGAGCGCTCCGGCGTTTATACAAAGGAGCAGTGGTACGGTGATCTGAGCGAGCAAATCACCGAACTTCAGGCGCGTCCTGCGCGTCTGTGGCAAAGCGTCGAGGAATCGAGCCTCGATGCGTGGCTTGAGAAGTACGACGACTATCGCCAGCCCGACCGCAGCATCAGCTACTACAACAAAGGCCAGATCGACGGCGTGCTTCTGGACCTCGCGATTCGCGACGCTACCGGGAACAAGAGGTCTCTCGACGACGTTATGCGCAGCATGAACGAAAAGTACGCGAAGGCGGGGAAGTTTTACAACGACAGTGAAGGGATTCGCGGTGTGGTCGAGGAGGTCGCGAGCCAGAGCTTCGAAGAGTTTTTCCGCCGCTACGTGGCTGGCACTGACGAAATTCCGTACGACAAATTTCTTGCTGCCGCAGGTCTCGAACTGAAAGTCGATTCGAGTCAGTTGTCCGATCTCGGATTTCGCGCCGGCCGTACGCCCGGAGTGGGTCCAATCGTAGCGCAGGTGGTTACGGGCAGCACGGCAGAAGCCGCTGGATTGCAGAAGGGCGACGTGCTACTCGGCTTGAACGGTGAGGGGTTTCCGAGGAACATTCGCGGCTGGCTTCGCGATCACCATGCCGGAGAAAAAGTGAAGCTGCGCGTGCGTCGCGATGGCGAGGAAAGAGAAATCACCTACGCGCTCGCTCAGGGTGGCGGCGATCGCCATTATTCGATCGTCGAATCGTCGAATCCGACTGACAAGCAGCGGCGGATCCGCGAAGGCATGCTGCACGGGACCACTGATTAACGCGATGCTCGAAAGCGCCATCTCAAATGTCGTGACAAACTTCGCGAGATTTGTGGTGTCAGGGCGAGCCGCCGCGGCGCGTACACACGCAAACTGCTTCTTCGCATGATCCGCACGGTCGCTCTCGCCATATATTTCGTTCTCGCTGTCGCACTGGTGTTGCCGTGGCTCATACTTTGGAGCCTGCTCACCGGTAGCGTGGAGTTCATGTATGAGACGGCGATGAAGACCGTTCGCCTCGGCAACCGCATCGCCGGAATCCAGGTGCGCGTCGAAGGCCTCGGAAATATTCCCGCGAGCGTTTGCGTTTTCGCGGCGAACCACATTTCGAACGTCGACCCGCTCGCTTTCGTGCCGGCGATCCCTCGCCGCGTTTCTATCCTCGCCAAAAAAGAGCTTTTTCGAATTCCGTTTCTTTCGACGGCGATGCGTCTCGCGAAATTCGTTCCGGTCTCTCGCGGCGATCCGGAAGCAGCGGCCGCTAGCGTCGACACCGCCGTCGCCCTGCTGAAGCAAGGGCTTTCGTTCGCGGTTTATCCGGAAGGGACGCGAAGTCCCGACGGCCGGCTGCGCCCGTTCAAGAAGGGAGCGTTCGTGATGGCGATTCACGCCGGAGTTCCGGTTGTTCCCGTGTCGATTACCGGTGCACAGAACTTGATGCGCAAAGGCGATCGCGCCATTCATCCCGGCGAAGTCGTCGTGAGGTTCGGGCCGCTTGTCGACGCATCGCAATACACGATGGAACATCGCGCGGAACTTCTCGCGCGAGTCGAATCGATCGTCGCCTCCGGACTTCCGCCCGACCAGCAGCCGCTGTGACCGGCTGCTTCGCCTATGGCTGCACTCATTCCTTGAGCCGGCAACTCGCCGAGTCGTCCCAACTTAGAAATTTGTAGGTTTTTGCCCGTGCAATCGAGCAATCTCGTCGCGAAGTTCCCGAAGTTCGCGCTGGAGTTCCGGCAGGCGGTTGAAAACTGCGATGGATTTGCGCCATGCGAGGCTGTCCATCGCGGGGTAACCGGAGAAAACCGCGTCCGGGGGAACATCGTTCGGCACGCCGCTTTGGGCCGTCAGCGTGGCGCCGTCTCCGATTGTGAGGTGGCCTGCAGCGCCGACTTGTCCGGCGAGGATGCAGCGGTTTCCGACGCGCGTCGTTCCGGCGAGTCCTACTTGACCGCAGAGCAGAGTGTCCTCGCCGACTTTACAGGCATGGCCGACTTGCACGAGATTGTCGATTTTCGTGCCGCGCGCGATTCGTGTTTCGCCGATGGTGGCGCGATCGATGGCGCTGTGAGCCTGGATTTCGACATCGTCGTCGATCACGGTGATTCCGGCTTGGCGCATCTTGTACCAGCGTCCGTCAGCCTGCCGCGCGAAGCCGTAACCGTCGCTGCCTACGACTACGCCATTTTGCAGGAGGACGCGATTGCCGATGCGGCAGGCCTCGCGCACGCAGGCGTGCGAGTGCGCGAAGAAATCGTCGCCGATTTTCGCGGCGTGATAAATCGCAACGAAGCTGTGCAGTACGGCGTTGCGGCCGATCTCGACGTTTTCATCGACGAAGCAGTAGGGGCCGATGTGCGCGTTAGCGCCAATTTTCGCAGATTTCGCCACGACGGCGGTCGCATGAACGCCAGGCACGAATTGCGGCGCGGGGTGAAAAAGTTCAATCGCGCGGGCGAAATCGAGATACGGATTCTGCGATCGCAGCGCGGCCATGCGCAGAGGGCTCCTTTTTGGGTCGGCAGCGGCGTCTTGCGCGATGAGGATCGCCGACGCGTGCGTGGTTTGCAGCGCGGGACGATATTTGCGATTTGCGAGAAACGTCAGCTCGCCCGACCGCGCGTCTTCGATCCCGGCAACACCCGTAATTTCGAGATTGGCATCGCCCTCGAGCGTGCAGCCAAGTTTTTCGGCGATTTGTCCCAGTTTCATCGCGACTCTCCTCGATGCAGCTCTTGCAGCCCGGTCAATGTACAACAATTTTGCGGACGCGAGGACTAGCCGTTCGAGTATTTCGGCAGGCCGCAGTGAACGCAGCGGGGCGAGAGAATGCCGAGACGATACCACCATTTCTTGTGGAACGTTTTGCCGCAGCGGGGGCACGGCCAATTTTCGAGATAAATGCCGATTCCGAAGATAAGGGCGAACCAGATCCCCATCATCACGAGGTGGGGAACCTGACTGCCGAACTGCTCCATTCCGAATCGGCCCGCGAGAACCAGTACCGGAATCAAGGTCACTAGCAGCACGGAGAGGAAATTTCTCAGGCGCTTGTACGCCTGCCAGGATTGTTGGTAGTTGTTTGTCGACATTTCGCTCACAGGTAACACTATTCGCCGAAGAGTTTCGACTGTTCGGCGACGGGGTGGACGTCGGCCGCCGGGCGTGGCGTGCGTCGTGCGACGCCGACGACTCCAAGAACTTTCATCTCCGCAAGAGCGGAGCGGGGAATAAAGATTTTCAGGCTGTTGCCGTGGAGATCCGGTGGGGTGAGCTGGACACCTGTGTCGAGCAGATCGAGAAGATTGTTCGCGACGATACCCTCCAGCACGTCCTCGTCGCGGAAGCGCAGGCGTACCCAGAGGCCGTCGAGCTTCGGACGGCTGAGAAAGGTTTTGCGGTCGGGCTCGAAGTGCTCCGGGAATTCGCGGACGAAGTAGACGGCTTTCACTTCCTTCATGTCGACGGAGCGGTGCTCGCCGTCGGGGGTTAGCAGATCGATTGGCTCGGCGCCGCCGAGGCTCGAGCCATTCAGATAGCCGCGCACCGGACTGCCGTCGAGCAGAAGGACGACGACCTTCTTGAGCGTGGTGGCTGTGGGCCGGCTTTTTGCGCGAACCATCTGTCCTCAGAGTTGCATCCGACGGAACCCATCGTACCGCGGTGAAACGCGAAGGTGAATCGCGGGATTCGGAAATGGTGACGATGGGTTACGGTGCGTGGAGAGTTCGTCGCGGGCAACATCGGGAGCGCATGCGGAGGGACTCGAAACGGGTTGCCACGGACTGTGTGGGCGAGTAGCTGCCCACACCCTTCGCAAGAAGCGCGAAGAGCGGGAAAGCTGCTGTTTATCGCTCATTTCCAGAAAATGGACGGAAACGCACGAAGAAAGCGACTCCGACAGGACGCGAGCCGTAGATCGGTTTCAACGTATCCGCTACTCCATAGGTGGTGAATTGAGCGCCGATGGCAGAAGCCACGCGAGGAATGAAATCGACGTCGTGGTCGTACCCAAATGTATAGGCTTGAACGCGGCCAAGCGGTTCCTCGCGGAAGTTTTCCGGAAGGGGATTTTCGCCGATGAGCAACTCGTTCGAGCGGTCTACATTTTCAATTCGCGTCCAGGCGTAGTTGCGGGTGCGGAAGCGCACGGTAGATTCAAGCAGATAGCTGTTGAAGATCGAATTGTCCTGGAGCGAGCGCGTACGTCCCCAAAGCAGCGTGCTCGCCCAATTGCCGTTGTGCAGGGGACGGTTATACATGATCGAGGCGGTCATGCGTTCCTGATCCTCGTTGGCGAATACGGCTTCAGGACTCGTGATTCGTGCGTACGAATATTGACCGCTCCAGTTTTTTCCCGGCTGGATGGTGAGCCGAGTGGACCAGGAGTCAATCTTGCCTTGATCGATGTCCCAGCGAAACTCGTCTGGCTCGCGACCGTGAAATCCGGACGCCTCGACTCGGGCCATGCCGTAAGCCAATCCGACGGTCACAACGTCATCAGCGATGTGAGTGGAGTCTTCTTGGTGATGGCCGAGCGGGCCGACCGGATTCTCGGCCGCAGAGGCGCGGTGGGGATAGGCTGCGGGCCCCATGGCGGGGTCGCCCATGGGAGCGAAATAGAAGGAGAGCAAACTCCTCTCTCCCAGCTTCAAGTCATACAGCGCCGCAAGTTCCATGATGAAGTCGTGCGGGTGTTGCCCGTCTGCGATGGGAACGCCGAAAGCTGTCTCGCCCTGCTGGAAGAGGAGCGGGTACCGGCGGTCCGTCACCGTAGCGGGTTCGAGACTCAGCATCGCGCGAACCGTGAAGACGCCCGGCCCAGCTTCTCGCTGGGCCATTCCCATGAACCAATTCGTCGAGAAGAGCTTGTCTCCTCCGCGCGAGCTGGATTGCTGCAAGTCCGTAATGAAGACGTTAGCGTGGAACATGAGCATCCACGCTCCCTTTTGCGCCATGAGCATCGGCGCGGGAGTGGAATTCGGCTCGGCGTCGGTGCCAGAAGCGCCGTGATGAACAATCTCCTGAAGGAAGGTTGCAGGAGGCATGTTCATCAAGCTGTTTTGATCCATTTGCATGCCGGGCATCTGCTTCTGATCCATTCCGGGCATGTTCTGAATGTCATCGGTCTTTGCCTTTCCGGATTGCTGGTCAGGATGTCGCGAAGATTCCTTCTGTATCCCTTCCATATGGCCATCGCTGCCGCCCTGTTGCGCGGCGACCGCGGCGGGCAAAAGAACATAGAAAATGATTACGCAAAGAACTTTCATTTGAAATATTGCTCCTCGTATCGATCGTATCGACGAAGACTGTCAGTTCAATGCATCGCGAACGCATACCGTCGCGAAAGCGTGCCTATTCAGAGATGAGGAGAAGCTCTAGATTCTGAGAGTTGTCGAGAGGGAGTCTAACGCAGACACGTTGGGTGGAAAGTGGCCGCCGTCGAAACGGCGCATTGCAACCAGGGAATCCCGGGGCTGGAGAGTTGCAATGCCAGTCAAAACGGCATGAACAAACTCTGGGGCCGTGGGCCTGATCTTCTGGAGGGAATTGCTCGCAGGCTTGTCGCAAGGTTGATGCTGGCACAAGCCCATGCCCGACGAAGCGTGGATAGTTGCCAGTCGCATTTGGCCGGGTTTTGATTCATGTGCGTGATGCGTGCGATTCGTCCCACCCATGCGCATCGGCATCTGCATGGGCTCAGGTAGGCGACCCGCGCGAGCGGTGGCTACCTGCGAATCACAATTTGGTGAAAGTTGATGGAATGCACAGGAAAGATCGCAAGCGGATGAGAGTAGCGATGCCGAAAGCAGCAGCGCTGCGAGGAACGTAGCTGATATTCCGCGTATTCTCACGAAGCAATTCTACATCTTTTTCGATCAGATGCCCGGCGGAATCAGCATTCAATATCGAGCTTCGTTCAACTGTATCCGCACCACCTGCGAACGGAATATCTTTTGGGGTGAGATCGAGTAGCGGGAAGTACGCCCAGGTACCAAATGGAGGGGGCACCGCTTGCAGCCTTGCCGGTGACATTCGTCACACGGCAAGGCTGCCACGGTCGATTGACTTCACGGCTAACAAGTGATAACCGCAAGCGACTAGTCCTGGTCGTTGTGATCCTCCCCAGCGTTGAGTTTGCCGATAAACGTGCCCCAGTTCGCGCCGACTCCCTGTGGGAAGCCATTGCTTAGTTGGGCCGGAATGTACTCGGTAGCGAACCAGAGATTGCCGTGCTCGTCCACTGCGGCGGCGGAATAATCGCCCCAGCGTCCGACTCCGTTGCCGCCGAATTGCGGGTACATCGTGAACCCGTCGTCAGGGAATGCACCTGCCCCGAGGACGTGGATACGGCCTGCACCGTTGTCCTCATTAATTCGAGTATAGGCCGCACTGGGGAAGAAGCCCGGCCCGGAAATCGTGAATCCAACGATTCCGTCGCCGTTTCCGTTTATGGCGATGGCGGGATAGAGAACGTTTTGCCCGGCTGCGGCGATGTACCCTTGTGTCTGCATGCGCGCGTGCAGATGGTCACCCCCGAAGTCGGGACGGATAACGAAGAACGCAGCTCCATCGAGGAAATTGCTCCCCTGCTGGACGACGGTCGTAAGCCCCGTCCACAGCAAGCCCTGCGAGAAAAAGACTTGCTGCATGCGGGTATCGCCCGGGGACAGCGCTCCTTCGGGTTCCGGCGGCGTGAGTGAGGCGCCGAAAGGGTTCGGCCCGGCCTTCTGAGTAGCGGGAGGCGCATCGCCATAGACCTCACTGTTGATGATTGTGCCAGTCAATTCGATACTCGGGATCGATTGATCAAGCGTCCTGGTGTCGGAGATAGCCCATACGGCGAGGCGGTTATCCAGCGTGTGCGTGAAGTTCAAATGGCTGACAAAGAACTCAACACCCCGGTCGTGGGATCCATGGTCGTTGGATTCGCTGTCGCCTTCGCCATTAAACAAAGACTGTGCCGGTTGAAGCGACCGCGCGAAATGCCCCGCGGTCAGCGGGATGTCGCCAAGATGGACAACTGTCGGGGTAGCATTGGCTGCTAATTCCCGTTTGGAGAGAGCGTAAACCTGTGCCCCGTTTGAAAAGACGGGACCTCCTCCGGTCAACGCCGTGATGGAGAATTCGTTGGTTGTGTAGAAAAAGCCGTTTGAGTCGGTGCCCATGAGAGGCTGATCGCCGAAGCAGGGGCAGCCCACGTGGTTCTGCGTGCCGTTGCTGCCATCGTCGGTCGTATCGATCGAGAAAATGTTGAAGGTCGAGAGTGGGCTGTCCGTGGTGCTAACCGCAATCAACCCGTGCGAATGGTTCGTCACACCGCCCGTGACCGGGTCGATATCGATCTGGAGAATGGTGACAAACCAGCGGCGAACCTGGGTATCGAAGAAGCACCGTGGGTCGCTCATGAACTGGGCTGCGTCCAGGCCGAAAAAAGTATTCGCAAAAACTGGACCTGCGAGCAGCTTATGGCTTGAAGCATCATAGACAGCGAGAGCGACGTTGACCCCTTCAAAGACAAATCCGTTGGCGACGCAGAGTCCTTGGTCGGGTGGTTCGAGCAGGAAACCGCTTTGCAGACCCTGGTCTATAACATCCAAGCCATTAAATCCAAAAGCGTTTGGATTGGCGCTGGCAATCTGCTTGGGCGCTGGTCCCGGGACAGAAAGCTGCGGCCCTGATCCCGCCTGGTCACCATCATCGGAATCAGGGTGATTCTTCACACGCAAGGTCGTTATGCCAGACGGAACAGCGCCTGGCGTGTTTCCAAGGGACGACGTTCCAAGGTGTTTCAACTGAATCGTGGATACTTGATTTGCCGCGCTCTGCGCGGTAGCGTTTGTTGCACCCACGATCGCCAACAAGGCTGCAAATACAACGAGCTGAGCTATCCTATTTTTCACGATGATGCTCTCCTTTTCGACGAGACCGATAGACCTCTGGCCGCGCGCGTGCAGAAAACTACGTTTGGCTGACTTATATTCCAGGCAGTTTGCTCTAGGTGCCAGAGCTGTAGACGAGAATGAGCCCGAGCACCAAAACGCTGACGCGGATTCTGCACGTGCGGCGGCTAGAGTGTCAAGAAAAAACAATAATTCCTATAAGCCAAATTTATGACGACCCAAATCATCGACGGGAGGACGCCTATACTTACTAGCACTCCTCGGGACAGTAATAAGGGACGCAGGACCCGACTGCAAGTAAGAGCTCGCCGGGATTCAGTCGAATTTAGGCTGACAATAGCGCAAAGCGCCACTAACAAGGCAGCCAGCGCAGGCCTCCGGAGAAGGAGGCCTGTGGCCGATTGGCTGTAAGCTCCGCTAACCCCTGCCGGATACTTTCGCCTGTTGGGTCAGGCTTTGGCTGCTTGTGTTAAAGGCACCGCGACGAGATGCTCGGCGAGGAACCAGACTTGTAGCTCGTTGGTGCGGATTACTTCGCTTACGAGCAAATCGTTGGTGCCGTCGTCGCCGTTGTCGTCGGCGGTTTTGGCCATGGTGTGTGCTTCCTTGAGCAGGATTTCGTGAGCTTCGAGGAGGCGCGAAATCTGGACGGGAGCTTCTTCGCGGCCGCGCGGAGGGCGGGGAATGATGGTGGTTTCGGCAACGTCGGCAGCCATGGCGATGCTGATCCCGCCAAGGAGCTGGATGCGTTCGGCGATGGAATCGACGAGTTCGTCCTGTTCGTCATGATGCTTATCGAAGAGCAGATGGAGCTGGTAGAACGTGCTGCCGGCAACCTGCCAATGATGCTTCTTATACATGTCGCGGAGAGTCATGGTGTCGGCGAGGATTTGATTTAGATTCCCGACGCTGTCCGAACAGACTTTTTCGTCGAGGGCGATGGGGAGCTTTGCGATTTTGCCGTAAGGCTGAATTTCACGGGCGTGCTGATGCAGTTGGGGCCGGGCGCGCTCGGCGCCCTCCTCTACTTGCGAGTAACTGGGGCCGCGCTTCACTTCTTTTGTAGCCATGGGGTTCTCCTTTAATCAAGAGCTGGGGTGGTTCCGAAGCGGTATTGCTCACGCTATCAGGGAGCGGCTGCGTTCGGCATGGCTCCTGTTGCGAGGACGGCATTATCTCGCAACGGGTGCGGATTACGCCAGTGGTCGCCTGATTCTGGCGCGGCGGGCGACGAACCCTCTGGGCGCGCTACTTTCACAGAAAGTTTGATAGACTTGCTGCATGGCCAAGAAAAAAGCAGGACGTAAGAAGAGAACCGCTGGCAAACAGAAATCAAACGTCAAACGGAAAACCGCAGCAGCGAAGCCGGCGGCAAAGAAGACGGCGAAGAGAAAAAGTGTGGCGGCAAAGGAAAGACCGTTTCCACGGAAGAAAATTGCCACACGCGCTGAAGTTGCGAACTCGGTAGCGATTCGAGGGCGCAGAGGCCTCGGTTCGGCGTCGGGCGGTCAGTCGGGGGATACCCAGGGACTTTCGCGCAAGGAAAATTTCGATTCCGAGAGCGTGGAAGAACTGGCGGAAGAGGGGCAATCATTCGAAGCGGAAGTGGTCGGCGGCGTTGAGAATGCCAAGGATCCGGATCAAGGAGAGGTGACGACATCGGAAGTTCCTGAGGACGAGGTTCCACCCGAATACACGGACCGCAATAAGATCTAGGGTCCAAGAGAAAGTGCCAGCTCAGAGTTGGGGTACGCCAGTAAGAAGAACTAGCGGATATTTCACGTCGGTCGGGTAATGGTTTGAGCGTTGGATAGTCCTGTCTTGATCCCCTAAAAAATTGCTATGCAGGGTAACGTTATGTTAATCTAGCCCCGGTTTTATAGGCAAGTTATTGTTAACAATAGGGTTAGCACGGGGAGGACTTGCGCCGAAGCCGCGCAGGGCTGAGCTCTCACCAATTGTCCGAAAAATGCCAGATCCCAAAGTCCTTTAGCGCCATAGCTCGGTTACCACTAACGTTGATCTAACGATGGGGAGTAAAGAAGTGCAATCGGAAATTCAGCCGTTTCTCAATTACCTGCGGATCGAAAAAGGCGTCTCCGATAACACGTTATACGCCTACCGGCGCGACATCTTGAAGTTCGCGTCGTTTGCTACGAAGCGCGGGCTTTCGACAGCGAACGTGACGCGCGGAGACATCGTCGATTTCTTGGCATCGCTGTATCGTCAGGAACTCGACAGC
>Ga0210394_10002657_pt1 | contig 24144 bp, 20 predicted proteins | sample IncBWC12MmetaG_FD_160121 | JGI IMG/M metagenome (GOLD analysis project Ga0210394, IMG submission 160121) | Forest soil microbial communities from Barre Woods Harvard Forest LTER site, Petersham, Massachusetts, United States - Inc-BW-C-12-M | ecosystem: Environmental > Terrestrial > Soil >... | reverse complement strand
GAATTGATTCTTGATCGCAAGGTTTCGGACAAGCGCACCTTCCCCGCGAACGACATTTCGCGCTCCGGCACCCGCAAGGAAGAATTGATCACCGATCCGCAGCTCCTGAAGAAAATGTACGTGCTGCGGCGGATCCTCAACCCGATGGGAACGATGGACGCGATCGACTTCCTGCTCGACAAGCTCCGCAACACCAAGAACAACGCGGAATTCTTCGAATCGATGAATACCTGAGCCGATTCGCTGGTCGTGCGTTGGGCGTCCCTGCATCCCGCAGGGGCGCCCTTTTAGTTTGAACCGGCTGCGCAACATGCTGCAGCATCCGCATGGACGAGGCGGGCCAAATGCCGGGGTCTGTGGATGTTGCGTTGCGTTTTCAATGGCTCGGGCACAAATAGGCGATGCATCCGAGAGAACAGACCATCTTTGCGTTGTCATCGGGCAGGCCGCCGAGCGCCATCTCGATCGTGCGGGTTTCGGGCTCCCAGGCGAAGGCGGCGTTGATCGCCCTTGCCGGCAAAGTGCCCGAACCGCGGATGGCCTCGCGGGTGTTGTTGCGCGATTCGGGTCGGCAGCCGATCGACGAGGCGGTGGTGCTGTGGTTTCCCGGGCCAGCCAGCGCGACCGGCGAGGACGTCGCCGAATTTCATGTCCATGGCGGCCGTGCGGTACTCGCGGCGCTGTTTGCGGCGCTCTCGGCTTTCGAAAATGTCCGTGCCGCAGAGCCGGGCGAGTTTACCCGCCGCGCGTTCGAGAATGGCAAGCTCGATCTCACCGAGGCGGAAGCTCTTGATGATCTGATTCGCGCCGATACCGATCGGCAGCGCCGCCAGGCGCTTCGCCAGCTCAAAGGCTTGCTTGGCGACAGAGCACGGGATTGGCGCGCGCGGATCATCGAGGCATCGGCGTTGATCGAGGCGGGGATCGATTTTTCCGACGAGGGCGATGTGCCGGCCGGACTGATCGCGCCGGCATTGGCCAGGATCAGTTCGTTGCTCGACGAGATTCAGGAAGTCCTTGCGGGACAGGGGCGAAGTGAGCGTCTGCGCGATGGCCTGGTGGTCGCGATCTCGGGTCCGCCGAATGTCGGAAAATCGACCTTGCTCAATCAGCTGGCGCGGCGCGAGGTGGCGATCGTCTCGCCGCATGCCGGCACGACACGCGACGTGATCGAGGTACAACTCGATCTCGATGGTTATCCGGTGACGGTGATCGATACCGCCGGGATTCGCGAAACCGACGATCCTGTCGAGCAGGAAGGTGTGCGGCGGGCCCGCTTGCGTGCGGCGGAGGCCGACCTCGTGTTGTGGATGATCGATGCACCGCATGAGGACAGTGGGCGCGTGGAAGAGACGCCGGTGTGGGTGGTGCGCAACAAGATCGATCTCGACAGCTCGGGCGACAAAGCCGGAGGCTTGCGAAGGGCAGGGGACGGTACCCGCTTTAAAATTTCTGCCAGCCGGGGCGATGGGGTCGCGGAATTGATCGAGGCGCTGGTCGCCTTTGCCCGGGAGTATTTCGGCTCAAAGGAGGATGGCCTGATCGGGCGCGAGCGGCAAAGAAACCTGCTCCAGGGGACCATGGGTTCGTTGCAGCGCTGCATTTCGGTCGCGGGTGAGGGCGAGGAACTGGCGGCCGAGGAATTGCGGGCGGCGGCACATTCGCTGGGACGCCTGCTCGGTCGTGTCGATGTCGAGGACGTCCTCGATGTGATTTTCAGAGAGTTCTGCGTCGGAAAGTAAATTATCTCTTAAAGTTCGGATCGGTGTTCATTCTTTCAGTGCGGACGTTTCACGTGAAACGATCCGGTCGCCGTCCGAACGACCGTTTCACGTGAAACGCCAACTTAGTACTTCCGGGATGGATGACCGCGATATAAAACGCGCGGCATGATCGGCAGCCCGGAATCATTCGACGTCATCGTCATTGGAGGAGGTCACGCCGGCTGCGAGGCCGCCAGCGCTGCCGCGCGTATGGGCGCGAAGACGGCCCTTCTCACTCATCGCTTTGCGACCATCGGTGCGATGTCGTGCAATCCGGCGATCGGCGGGCTCGGCAAGGGCCACCTGGTCCGGGAAGTCGACGCGCTGGATGGCCTCATGGGCCGTGTCGCCGATGCCGCCGGCATCCAGTTCCGGATGCTCAATCGGCGCAAGGGTCCCGCGGTGCGAGGACCCCGTGCCCAGGCCGACCGCAAGCTTTACGCGGCCGCCATGCAGGCCGCCATTATCGAAACCGCGAACCTCGAAGTCATCGAAGGCGAGGCCAATGAGTTGATCGTCTCGAAAGGCCGCGTCACCGGTATTCGGCTTGCCGACGGCCGCGAGTTTTCCGCCGCCGCGGTCGTCATCACCACCGGAACATTCCTGCGCGGGCTGATCCATCTGGGCGAACGAAACTGGCCCGCTGGCCGAGTCGGGGAAGCCCCAGCGATGGGACTGTCCGCATCCTTCGAGCGCGCCGGCTTTAAATTGGGGCGGCTAAAGACCGGCACGCCGCCGCGGCTGGATGGCACCACCATCGACTGGGCGGCGGTTGAAATGCAGCCCGGTGACGATCCGCCGGAGCCGTTCTCGGTGATGACCGAGCGCATCACTACCCCGCAGATCCAGTGCGGTATCACCCGGACCACGCCGGCCACTCATGATGTGATCCGGGCCAATGTGCACCGCTCGCCGATGTATTCCGGACAGATAAAGAGCAGCGGACCGCGCTATTGCCCTTCGATCGAAGACAAGATCGTTCGATTCGGCGACCGGGACGGACATCAGGTCTTTCTGGAGCCCGAAGGCCTCCACGACAGCACGGTTTATCCGAACGGCATCTCGACCTCGCTGCCGGAAGAAGTTCAACTGACGATCCTCGCGACGATTCCGGGCCTGGAGCGCGTGCATATGGTTCGCCCCGGCTATGCCATCGAATACGATCATGTCGACCCGCGGGAGCTGGATGCCGGCTTGCAGGCCAGGCGATTGCCAGGGCTGTTCCTGGCAGGACAGATCAATGGCACCACCGGCTATGAAGAGGCCGCGGCACAGGGATTGGTCGCGGGTCTCAACGCAGCCCTGGCGGCTGCCGGCTCGAAACCGATCATCTTCGACCGCGCCGATGGCTATCTCGGGGTCATGATCGACGATCTCGTCACGCGCGGCATTACCGAGCCGTATCGGATGTTCACATCCCGGGCCGAGTACCGCCTGACGCTGCGCGCCGACAATGCCGATCAGCGTCTCACCGACAAAGGGATCGCCCTCGGCTGCGTAGGGCAGGCGCGTTCGCTACGTCACGGCGCGAAGATGGCCGCCTTGAATGCCGCGAAGGCCCAGACAAGATCGCTGACCCTGACGCCGAACGAAGCCGAGAGACATGGTCTCGCGCTCAACAAGGACGGCCAGCGCCGCTCGGCCTTTGAGCTCCTTGCGTATCCGGAGATCGGATGGCCGGAGGTTCGCGGCATCTGGCCCGAGCTGTCGGCCATTGACCCGGTCATCGCGATCCATCTTGAGATCGATGCGAAGTACGATGTCTATCTCAAGCGCCAGGTAGCGGACGTCGATGCATTCCGTCGTGACGAAGGGTTAATTCTCAGCGACGTGGATTTTGGCACTGTCCCGGGGCTTTCCAACGAGGCGCGCTCAAAACTCGAAGCGGCGAGGCCACGCACGGTGGGGCAGGCGGGTCGCCTCGATGGATTGACGCCGGCCGCATTGGGCATCCTGGCCGCCTATCTACGGCGCGAAGCCCGACGGAATGCGGCTGCTATCGGAGCCTCCGCCGCCAGCTGAGGTGTTTCACGTGAAACAACAGAACCGGCACTCGGCCACGATCGGGCTCCGCCCGATCCACCCCTGCCTCGCGAGTGTCAAGCGATGAGCGCCGCAGCCGGCCGGCCCCCACCCAAGACCTCGTTCAGCAAGCGGGACGGGAAAGTCACTGCCTCAGATAAAGCCGCGGCGTTGAAGCTGACGCCCGTTTCACGTGAAACAGAGGCGCGGCTGGATCGCTACGTCGAGCTGCTCATGGAGTGGCAAACCAAAACCAACCTTGTGGCGCCCTCGACGCTGCCCACTGTTTGGACCCGCCACGTCTCCGATTCGCTTCAGCTCCTGACCCTCGCACCCACGGCAAAGACATGGGCGGATCTCGGCAGTGGCGGCGGCTTTCCTGGAGTCGTGCTGGCTTGCGCGCTTGCAGAAACGCCGGGCGCGATGGTCCACTTGGTCGAGCGCAACGCCAAGAAGGCGGCCTTCCTGCGCGAGGCGCTTCGCATCACTGGCTCGCATGGGACTGTGCATCTGGCTGACATCGGGGATACTGTGGATAGAATCACGGGCCCCATCGATTGCGTCACCGCCCGCGCGGTGGCTCCGCTAAACCAGCTGATCGGCTTCGCGGAGCCATTGGTGGGAAGAGGCGCGAAAGCGTTGTTTCTCAAAGGCCAAGATGTAGAGGCTGAATTGACCGAAGCCACTAAATATTGGATTATCGAACCGCATCTGCACGCCAGCCGCACCGGTGGACAAGGCTGGATCGTCGAGCTCGATCGCATCGAGCGGCGCAACCCGTCCGCACCAGCCATGGTTACCCGCCCATGACCGTCATCGATCAGATATATCCAGAAGCTAAGGCCCCGAGCGCGGCCGGCCATCCGCGCATCCTGGCGCTCGCCAACCAAAAGGGCGGCGTGGGCAAGACCACGACCGCCATCAACCTTGGTACGGCGCTGGCCGCGATCGGCGAGCGCGTGCTGATCGTCGATCTCGACCCGCAGGGTAACGCATCGACCGGACTCGGTATCGATCGCCGCAGCCGCAACTGTTCGACCTACGATGTGCTGATCGGCGAGGCGCCCTTACGAGACTCTGTTGTGCAGACGGCGGTGCCACGGCTGCATATTGCCACCTCGACCATGGATTTGTCCGGCCTCGAACTCGAACTCGGTTCGACGCGCGACCGCGCATTTCGGCTGCGTAATGCGATCGCGGCGCTCAACACCAACACCACGCCGGATACCGACTACACCTATGTCCTGATCGACTGCCCACCGTCGCTCAATCTCCTCACCGTCAATGCGATGGCGGCTTCCGATGCGATCCTGGTGCCGCTGCAATGCGAGTTCTTCGCACTCGAAGGCCTGTCGCAGTTGCTGCAGACGGTGGAGCAGGTGCGCGCCACGCTCAACCCCAATCTCTCGATCCATGGCATCGTGCTGACCATGTTCGACTCGCGCAACAATTTGTCGAACCAGGTTGTCGCCGACGTCAGGCAGTTCATGGGAGGCAAGGTTTACAAGACCATGATCCCGCGCAACGTGCGCATCTCCGAGGCGCCGTCCTATGGCAAGCCGGTGCTGGTCTATGATCTCAAATGCGTCGGCAGCGAGGCCTACCTCAAGCTTGCGACGGAAGTCATCCAACGCGAACGCGAGCTTCGCGCGCATTAGTTTTTTGATGTCATTACGGACAATCCGCGCCCGGCGGATTGATCCGGAATCCCGAGAAGGTGAAACGAAATTCTTTCGGCCTCTTGCTTTGGGATGCCGGGTTCGCTCACTTCGCGAACGCCCCGGAATGACGGAAGCGAGAGTTCGGAGCCGAAGCGAAACAGGAGTGCCCTAAGTTGAATCCAAGGGAGTTGGCGATGGCCGACGAAGCGCGTTCGCGACTGGGTCGTGGTCTTGCAAGTCTGATCGGAGATGTCGGCGGCGAAGCCGCGCATCTGGATCGGCCGCGCGCGCAGCGCAAGGTGCCGATCGAATTCCTCAAACCCAATCCGCGCAATCCGCGCCGCGAATTTGCCGATACCGAGCTCGGCGAACTCGCCGACTCGATCAAGCAGCACGGGGTGATCCAGCCGATCGTGGTGCGGCCGGTACGCGGCGCGCAGGATCGCTACGAGATCATTGCCGGCGAGCGCCGCTGGCGTGCGTCGCAGATCGCCGGCCTGCACGAGGTACCGATCGTGCCGGTCGACGTCAGCGATTCGGACGCGCTCGAGATCGCGATCATCGAAAACGTGCAGCGCGAAGATCTCAATGCAATGGAAGAAGCGCAGGGCTATCACGCGCTCGCGGATGAATTCAAACGCAGCCAGGAAGACATTGCGAAGATCGTCGGCAAGAGCCGCAGCCACGTCGCCAACATGATGCGGCTGACGAAATTGCCGGCCGAGGTTCAGGCCTACATTGCGATGGGCCAGTTGTCGGCCGGCCATGCGCGGGCGCTGATCGGGGTGCCCGATCCCGCCGCCGCCGCCAAGCGCATCGTCGAGGAAGGTCTCAACGTGCGTCAGGCCGAGGCGCTCGCCCACGTCGAGGGCGTGCCTGTTCGCAAGCCGCAAAAGGCGCGCGGCGGCAAGGAAAAGGATCCGAATACGGTCGCGCTGGAGAAAAGTGTCGGCGATGCCCTGGGACTTGCCGTCAGCATCGATCATCGCGATTCCGGTGGCACCGTGCACATCCGCTACCGCGATCTCGACCAGCTCGACGAGATCGTGCGAAGGCTCGGTACGAAGGGTTGATATCTCACCCTCTCCCGCAAAGGGCGGAACGAGGGAGCAATGCATCATCCCCGCCGTTTCGAGTTGACCGCGATTGCCAGCAGCGCGCGTTGGGCGATGACCGAGGAGAGCTGCGCCTGCTTGCGCATCTCAAGTGCCGTGGTTGCGAGCTGATCGATGATCAACGCGAGCCGCGCCACACTGAAATTGCGCAATGCGGTTTCGACATTTGCCTTTCGTGAAAAGTGCAGGCGCGGAAATCCGCTGTCGAGCAGTGCCGAGATCGGCGTTCCGTCGGCCACCGCGAGCGCGGACTTGTGCAGCCATGCCGCATGGCGTTGGGCGGCGGAGATGATGAGGCCGGGATAGGTTCCTGCCACCATCGCCTTGGAGAATTCAGTTTCGACAACGGCGGGATTCCCTGCAAAAGCACCATCGATGATCGGATCAATCTTCAGCTCGGAGGCGTCGGCCACGACGGCCATCACGTCGTCGAGCGTGACCTCGCCCTTGTCGTGGGCATAGAGCGTGAGCTTGCGCAATTCGTTGCGCGAAGCCTGGCGGTCACCGCCGAGCAATGTCAGCAGCACCGCGCGGGCATCCGGTGCGATCCGCAAGTTCGAGACCCGCAGCTCATCGTCGATCAATCTCGCAAGATCGCGCTCGCCGTCGGGATAGCAGGCGATCGCAACCGCGGACCTGGCGCGCTCGCAGGCCTTGCGCAGCGGCGATTCGGGCCGCAGCTCACCGGCCTCGATCACGACGCGGCAATCCTTCAGAGGCGTCTCCGCCAGGGTGTCGACCCCGCTGGCAAAACTGCGCGAGCCGGCGCGGACGCGAATCGCGCGGCGGCCGCCGAACAGCGGGATCGTCAGCGCCTCGTCGACCAGGCGCGACGGTTCGGCTGAAAGCTCATCGCCGTCCAGCCGCACCAGCGAAAACGGATCGTTGGGGTCGTCGACCGCTGAAGCCAGCAGCGCGTCGGCGCGTTCGCGCACCAGACCGGCATCGGGGCCATAAAGCAGGATGATCGGACGCCCCGGATCGGGCCGGGCCAAGAAGGCGTCGATTTCTTTTCCGCGAAGCGCCACCATGACCGGATCAATATTTGGGATTCAGGCGTCGCGCAGTCGGTTGCGCCGCTGGCTGACGACGTGTCAAGTGCCGGCGTAGAAGTACGATGCCAGCCGGGTCTGGATGCGTTCCGCGATTTCCTGACACGCGCGGTCCTCCGCGTCGCGGAAGGCGCGGGCGCGGGCAAACCGCTGGTAGCTGCCGGGGATATCGTAGGTGACGCGCGAGAACGTCGAGCCGGTCATCACCGATTTATCGGTGGCGATCTCGATCAAATTGTACTGCGCATCGATGCCGTAATTTTCGCTCGTGGGCAGCGCGGTGTTGGGATCGGTCATCAGCGAGGAGCGGTTGGTCGTGAATTTGATCACCAGCCGGTGGGTGGGCGGCATGCCGGTCGCATTGCCGTAGAGCTTGAACGCCAGTGCATTGCGGATTTCCACCCCGAGCCGGGCGTCGCGCGAGGTGTTGGCCTTGTCGACGGGCGGGAGGTCTACCGCCAACAATTTTTCCCGCAGGCCTGGCGTGCCATCGGTATGCTCGGCATACATCGGATGAAAGCAGCCCGCCGTCAGCGCCGCAAGGGCGGCCACGGCGAACAGCCGAGCGGCAATGCGGGTCCTAGCCAACGACATTCACGATCCTCATGGGAACAACGATCACCTTGCGGACGGGTTTACCGCCCAAGGCTTGTTTTACCGCATCAAGCGCCAAAACGGCAGCCTCAATTTCCGGATTCTGGGCAGTGCGGGCCACAGTCACCTCACCCCGTTTTTTGCCATTGACCTGAACCACCAGCGTCACGGTGTCTTCAACCAGCAAATCGCGTTCGATTTGCGGCCAATTCGCCTCGGAAACCAGGCCCGGCTGCCCCAATACCCCCCAACACTCCTCCGCCAGATGCGGCATCATGGGCGCGAACAGTTGGACGAGAATGACCGCGGCTTCCCGGATGGCCCAGACCAGATCCGCCGGCGGCTGCCCCGGAGCGGCCAGCACCTCGCCCAAGGCATTGGAAAATTCCCGGATATAGGCCAGGCAGACGTTGAAGTGCAGCTTTTCGATGCCGGTCGAGACCTTGTCGAGTGCGCCATGGGCCGCCTTGCGCAGCGCCAACGCCTCAGTGCCGAAGGCGGCCGGTTTTGCCGCGGGCGCGGCTGCGCCGATCTCGGCTGATTCGTTGATCAGCCGCCACAGCCGCTGCACGAAGCGCGATGCACCCTGCACGCGCTCGTCGCTCCAGATCACGTCGCGGTCCGGTGGCGAATCCGACAGCATGAACCAGCGCGCAACGTCGGCGCCGTAGGTTGCGATGATGTCATCGGGATCGACGGTGTTGCGTTTCGATTTCGACATCTTCTCGATGCCGCCGATTGTGACTTCTTCGCCAGTATCGATCAGGCTGGCGCGGCGGCCGTTGGCGCTGGTCTCGATCCTGACCTCGGCCGGCGTGACGTAGCTGCCGTCGGCTTTCTTGTAGGTCTCATGGACGACCATGCCTTGCGTATATTGTCCTGCAAATGGTTCGTCGAACGCGATGTGGCCTGTGGCCTTCATGGCGCGGGTAAAGAAGCGCGCATATAGCAGATGCAAAATCGCATGCTCGACGCCGCCGATATATTGATCGACCGGCATCATTCGGTCCACGACGGCGCGTGTGGTTGGTGCGTTTTCGTTCCACGGATCGGTGAAGCGCGCGAAATACCACGACGAATCCACGAACGTATCCATGGTGTCGGTTTCGCGCGTAGCTTTGTTGCCGCATTGCGGACAGGTCACATGTTTCCAGGTCGGATGATGGTCGAGTGCGTTGCCGGGTTTGTCGAAGGTGACGTCCTCGGGCAGCACCACCGGTAAGTCCTTGTCCGGCACAGGCACGACGCCGCATTTCGGGCAATGAATCACCGGAATCGGGCAGCCCCAATAGCGCTGTCGCGAGATGCCCCAGTCGCGCAAGCGGAAATTCACTTGACGCTCGCCAACTGGCCCACTGCCACGGACCTCTGATTCCAGCCGCTTCGCCACTTCTTCCTTGGCCTCTTCGATCGTCATGCCGTCAAGGAAGCGCGAATTGATCATGCGGCCGTCGCCGTCATAGGCGGTGTCGGTGATCACGAAAGTTTTCGAATCCTGGCCCTCCGGGCAAACCACAGGCGTGTTGCCGAGGCCGTATTTATTGACGAAATCGAGATCGCGCTGGTCGTGCGCGGGACAGCCGAAGATCGCGCCGGTGCCGTATTCCATCAGAACGAAGTTGGCGACATAGACCGGCAGCTTCCAATTCGCATCGAAGGGGTGGAGCGCCTTGATGCCGGTGTCGAAGCCGAGCTTTTCTTGGGTGTCGATGATTTCTTGCGCGGTGCCGTGACGCTTCGCTTCCGCGATGAATTCCGCAAGCTTTGGATTTTTTTTAGCGGCGGCCTGTGCCAGCGGATGATCCGGCGCAATCGCCATGAATTTCGCGCCGAACAACGTGTCGTGCCGCGTCGTGAATATCTTCAGCTCGCTCTCGCCGGATAGCGTCGTGGCCGGATCGAGCGCGAAACGCACCAGCAGACCGTCCGAGCGCCCGATCCAGTTGCGCTGCATCAGCCGCACCTTGTCGGGCCAGCGATCCAGGGTATCGAGCGCGTCAAGCAGCTCCTGCGCGTATTTCGTGATCTTGAAAACCCACTGGTTCATCTCGCGCTGTTCGACCACAGCGCCGGAGCGCCAGCCACGGCCGTCGATGACCTGCTCGTTGGCCAGCACGGTCATGTCGACCGGATCCCAATTGATCTTGCGCTTTTCGCGCTCGGCCAATCCTGCTCGCAGGAAATCGTTGAACATCTTCTGCTGGTGTTTGTAGTAGCTGGGGTCGCAGGTCGCGAATTCTCTGCTCCAGTCGAGCGACAGCCCGATCGAGCGCAGCTGCTTCTTCATCGCGGCGATGTTGTCGTAGGTCCACGCCTTCGGCGCTACCTTGCGCTCGATCGCGGCATTTTCCGCCGGCAGGCCGAACGCATCCCAGCCCATCGGGTGGAGCACATTAAAGCCCTTGGCGCGCATGAAGCGCGCCAGCACGTCACCGAGGGTGTAGTTGCGGACGTGCCCGATATGGATGCGCCCGGACGGATAGGGGAACATCTCGAGCACGTAATATTTCGGCCGCGGGTCATCGTTTTTGGCGGCGAAGATCGCCTTTTCGTCCCACCGGCGTTGCCAGCGCGGCTCGGCTTCGCGTGCGTTATAGCGTTCGGAGGTCATGGAATCATGAGGCTTTAGTGGATTCGGGGCCGGCCAAAGGGAGGGCGGACTAGGCCACAAAAGCGGCTTTGGGGTCAACGGGTCTGCCGGCAAGGCGCCGGTCGCTGAGCGGGCAAGGCGGCAGGATTGGATCAGCTCGCCAACGCTATCGAGCCGTTGTCCTCGGCGGTTCGCTCAAGACCGTGCTCGGCAACGGCGTTGCGGCCCCGACGTTTGGCGGCATAAAGGCTCGCGTCGGCGGCTTCGATCAGATCGCCAGGGTGCTGGTTGTCGTTCGGCCTGGCGCAAGCTACGCCAACGCTGACGGTAACGCGCTGATGGCTGGAGGTGGCGTGGGGCATCGCGAGATTCTGGACAGCCACGCGCGCCATCTCGCCGATCTCCAGCGCCCGACTTACGCCGGTGTCGGGCAGCAGCAGGCAGAATTCCTCGCCGCCGTAACGCCCGGCAAAGCCCGCGGTTTCGGCCGCAATGCCGGCGAGCGTTTCGCCGAGCCGGGAGAGACAGGCGTCGCCTTCCGGGTGACCGTAGGTGTCATTGAACAGCTTGAAATGATCGACGTCGATCATCAAGAGCGACAATTCGCCGTTGTATTGCCGAGCCTTCATCCATTCGAAATCAAGCCGGCTCTGGAATCCGCGCCGGTTGGCGAGGCCGGAGAGCATGTCGATCGATGCCATCACGGTCAGCCGGTCATTGCTGGCGATCAGCTCACGCTCGCGCTCGGCAAGCTGGGCTGCCATCGCGTTGAACGCGCAAGCCAGCGGAGCAAATTCAGCCGGCAGCCGTCTGTGCGCCGCGCGTACCGACCATTCGCCGTGGCCGAAGCGTTTCGCGATCGCCACCATCATGTCGATCGGCTCGATGATGAGCTTCTGCGCGGCGAACAAGGCACCGAGCAGCACGAACAGGCAGACAAGCCCGAGTTGCAGATAAGCGGTACGGATCTCGCGGTTGATGTCGGCGGCCACCACCGCTTCATCGACGCTGACGATCAGGCGCGATTGGGTGCCGGGGATGCGTGCAAAGGTGACCGTGCGCCTGGAGCCATCCTCAGTGACGAATTCAGGCGATCCTGCCGCCTGGTCCGGACCGATCGCCCTTGTTGCGATCGCCGACAATGGCGGCACGTTGTCCAGCGGGCGGCCGATAATGTTGTTCTGACCGGCGGCCGCCGCGAGCACGATGCCGGCGCCGTCGACCAGGACCGCCAAAATACCGGGCCGATCGTCGAGGTCGCTCATGATCTTCGACATCCAGGCGAGATTGACGCCGGCAACGATGACCGAATCCGACTTGGCATCGATGGCAGATACCGGATAGGCCGCGCTCATGATCGGCTCATTGTCGGACTTGGCGAGCAGAAAATCGCTGAAGACGATGTCGAGGGCTTGCTGCGCCTGCTTGAAATAGGCGCGATCGCTCAGGTCGAGGCCGACAAGTGTGTCATGCGTCGCGCATTGGACCCGGCCATCCTTGCCGGCAATCATCAGGTTGCGAATCCACGGCACATTGACCGGAAGGCTTGCGCGCAGGAGGTCGCAATTGCGACCGGCGCCTTCCCTCGAAGCGTGGATATAGGCCGCGGATTTCAACACCGTTTCGACCGATGAAATGACTTCGCGCTGGCCGTCGGCGCTGTGCTGCGCGATCCTCGAGAATTCCGCGTAGGCAAGCGCGATCTGCTTGTTGCCGGCGTCCTCGAGCGAGCGGGCGCGTTCCAGCATCAGTGGCGCCACGAGGATCAACCCAAGCAAGGCCAGCCGCGCGCGGATTCCGAGAAGCTTCTTGAGTTTGACTCTTTTGCGGTTGAAACTAGCGCCGAACATCTCAAACCCCGGACCCCTCCGGAGGGTATGAAAAAGGATTCAAGAAGCTTTTCTCGAACTCGGTAAAATTGGAACTATCCCACAAGTTGCGAATCGGCAGATAACATGGTGCCTGAAAACTCGGCTTCGCTAACTGCGCATTTACCAACCGGGCTTTCCGCGGTTGAGCAAGAGATTGCGCGCGCCTGCAAGGAGGCGCGCCGGGATCGCGCATCCGTCACACTGGTCGCCGTCTCCAAGACTTTCAATGCCGACGCGATCGCACCGGTGATTGAGGCCGGACAGCAGGTGTTCGGCGAGAATCGCGTTCAGGAGGCCAAGGCAAAATGGCCGGGGTTAATGTCGGCCTACCCCGGCATCGCGCTGCATCTGATCGGGCCGCTGCAATCCAACAAGGCGAAGGAGGCCGTGGCGCTGTTCGATGCCATCCATTCGATCGATCGCCCGAGCATTTGCGAGGCCCTGGCCAGGGAATTCGCTTCTCAAGAACGGCGGCCCCAATTGTTCGTCCAGCTCAACACCGGCGAGGAGCCGCAAAAGGCCGGGGTCGCGCCATCGGAGGCGGACAGCTTTATCGCGAGCTGCCGCGAGAAATACCAGCTGCCGATTTCCGGATTGATGTGCATTCCCCCGCTCAACGACCCGGCGGCGCCGCACTTCGCGCTGACCGCGAAGATCGCCGCCCGCAATGGACTGAAGAACCTGTCGATGGGCATGAGCGCCGATTTCGCGACCGCGATTGCGCTCGGCGCCACCCATGTGCGCGTCGGTTCGGCGATTTTCGGGAAGCGGTGAGCCGCAGGTTGACCAGCTTGCGCCCGCTGTGACCACTCGGCGCGCACCCTATCCGATCACAATCTTCGTCCGCGGTCCGAGCCGCCGCAGCAGCCGAAGCATCGCCGCCTTCGTCATCGAAACGCATCCTGCCGTCGGCGAAAAATTCTCGCGCGCCAGATGCAGGAATACCGCACTGCCCCGCCCCGCAATGCGGGGTGAGGTGTTGTGATCGATCTCGACAATGAAATCGTAGAGGTGGTCGTCGCGCTTGAGTCGGTCGCCGCCTTGATCGCGATCCAGCCGCACCGGCCGGTTGTAATGGCGGCTATCGGGGTCCTCGCACCAGGCATCCTCAGGCCGAATGGCGCGAATCGGCAGCAAGGTGTGCGGTCGGGGGTGACGGTCGGCCCGCCACCACAATTGCCGCGGCCGGAAGGTGCCTTTTGGGGTGCCGCCGTCGCCCTCACGCTTGTTGGCGGTGATTCCGCCGCCGCCCAGGGCGACCGGGATCGTTTGCCCGCCGGCGGTAAGCCAGCCCCGGCGGCGATTGCCGGCGGCGGCGCGGATCCTGATCGCCGGCAGTGGCCGATCACAGCGTTTTGTTCGGTAAGCAATTGAAATACCGGAATTATCCATGCAACCCGAGGGTCTCCAGATTGCCGCATATAGAACCTCGATTTGGCGGCATTACAGGACATTCATCTAAATCCATCCGAAATCTAGAGTAGACTGCGATTTGGCTTGTGAATCCGTAACAGCGGCTTACCTCAAGACGAACAAGTTCTGCCGACCCTTGATTTTGACCAACCAAGACCCGGCCCAAGCCGCCGCCTCCAAAGGATTGTACCCATGGCCAACGCCCGCAAGATCCTGATCGTGGACGACGACACCGATCTGCGCGACACCCTGGTGGAGCAATTATCGCTACACGACGAATTCGAAGCCTCCGCCGTCGACACTGGCGCCAAGGGCGCTACCGCCGCCAAGGCCGACGCTCCCGATCTGGTGCTGATGGATGTCGGGCTGCCGGATACTGACGGCCGCGAGGTCGTGCGTTCCTTGCGCAAGGGCGGCTTCAAGGCTCCCATTATCATGCTGACCGGGCACGACACCGATTCGGACACCATCCTCGGGCTCGAATCCGGCGCCAATGATTATGTCGCCAAACCGTTCCGCTTCGCGGTGCTGCTCGCTCGGATTCGGGCGCAGCTTCGTCAGCATGAGGCCAGCGAAGATGCGGTGTTTTCGGTCGGCCCCTATAGTTTTCGGCCTGGCTCGAAAATGCTGACCGGCGCCAATGCCCGGAAAGTGCGCCTGACCGAAAAGGAAACCGCGATCCTGCGGTTCCTGTACCGCGCCGGCCAGCTGCCGGTATCGCGCGAGACGCTGCTGCAGGAAGTCTGGGGCTATAATTCGGGTGTCACCACACACACCCTGGAAACCCATATCTATCGTCTGCGCCAAAAGATCGAGAAAGACGCGGCCAATCCCGAGATATTGGTGACGGAAGCCGGTGGCTACAAGCTGGTGCCGTGATACGATTCTTACGATTCGTCATCGCCCAACTGGCCTTTCATGTCGATCGAAGATGATGTTGCCTTGCTCGAGCGTGTCCCGACCCTGCGGCTGCTGGGGACGGCGGCCTTGCGTATGCTGGCGATCGGCTCCGAGCAACGCGATGTCGCGCGCGGCGACGCGCTCTTCCATGCGGGCGATGATGCCGATGCCGGATTTATCGTCCAGCTTGGCGCGCTTCGAATCGAGGACGGCGGCGGCGCGGCGATCGTCGCCGGTCCGGGCGCACTGATCGGCGAGCTCGCACTCATCACCGCGATGCAGCGGCCGTCCACTGCGATCGCACTTGAGCATTCATCGGTGATCCGGATCGCGCGCAGCCTGTTTCAACGGGTGCTGGAGAGCGATCCCGCAGCGGCGCGCCGGCTGCGCGATGAAATTGCCAGCCGCACCAGCCAGATCGCCAGCGATATCCTGATGGCAGGTGCAAAGCTGAGTATTTGACGTTCCGTCGGGCAGTGGCGCTCACACCTCCAGCGTCACCGTCACGGGGACGTGGTCGGACGGCCGCTCCCAGCCGCGCGCGTCGCGCGCAATGCGGAAATCACTGACGCGATCCTCAAGGGCGCGTGAAATCCAGATGTGATCGAGCCTTCGGCCGCGATCGGCCAGTGTCCAGTCCGCGGCGCGGTAGCTCCACCAGGTATAGACTTTTTCAGACAGCGGGATGCGGTGCCGCGCGACGTCGATCCACTCCCCCTGTATCTGCGCCGCCAGGAGTTTCTCGCATTCGATTGGGGTATGCGACACGACTTTCAACAATTGCTTGTGCGACCAGACGTCGTTCTCATGCGGCGCGACATTGAGATCGCCGACCAGGATGTGACGATCGCCGCCGCGCGGATGCAGCGGCTCGCACGCCCTCATCTCATCGAGAAAGCGAAGCTTGTGCTCGAACTTCGGATTGAGCGCGGGATCGGGAATATCGCCGCCGGCCGGCACGTAGAAATTATGCAGCACCAGCGGCTTTGACAGCTGGGCCCTGTCGCCGAACTCGACCGAGATGTGACGCGAATCGATCTTTTCGCAGAAGGTGCGGATGTCGGTCTTCTCGAACGGCAAGTTCGAGATGATGGCGACGCCGTGATAGCCCTTCTGTCCGTTCAGCGCGACGTGTTCATAGCCAAGACGCCTGAAACGCTTCAGCGGAAACGCATCGTCGATGCATTTGGTTTCCTGCAGGCACAAAACATCCGGCCTCGCCAATTTGATGAATTTCGCGATGAGATTGATGCGCAGGCGCACCGAATTGATGTTCCAGGTTGTCAGGGAAAAGCGCATGGAGACCGGCGATGCAGGAAGGCGTGCGGTGATGACGCACGTCCCGGTGCCGCAATCAAGAATGATTTTCCAGATCATGGTCCACAGAAGTGGAAAACCGGTTTTCCGAAAGGACCATGCGCCGGCAAGAAACAGCTTAGCGCCGATTAAGCTCTGTTGAATTCGACTCTAACCCGGCGGCATCGGCACCGAATGATCGGTGAAGTCGATCTTGAACAGGCCGGGATCGACCTTCCTGGAGGTATCCAGATTGTAGACCGCGACCGTGGTGTCATAGCCTTGCGGGTCGGTCACCGTCCACTGCTTGAGCTGGCCATCCTTGGCGCCGACCATCAGCATCAGGCGGCTGGTGCCGATCAGCAACTGCTTTTCCTCGATGGTGACACTGATGAAAACGTCGTCCGCGGTCACGCTCACGACGTTGGTGTCCTTCAAGAGGTCGATGCGGTCCGACAGCAGATATCGCAGCGGCGTTTGCGACAGCGGATAGATGTCCTGGGTTGCAAGCTTGCGGTCGCGCACCGCCAGCATCGATCCGTCGGCGATGATCGCGATCGGGCTCGGCGGATCGTATTCGAATCGCACCTTGCCGGGCTTCTGGATGTAGAAATCGCCCTTGACCTTGCTGCCGTCGGGCCCGACCTGCACGAAGTTTCCGGACACCGTCTGCAGCGATGACAAATAGTTGCTCACCCTGGCGGCCTGCGCTTTTTGCTTGTCATCGAAGCTCGCAAAAAGACTGGCGGGGACATTCCGGCGCGGATCGGGAATGATCGGATTAGGCGCCTGCGTTGCCCCGGTCGTCATGGGTCCGTTCATCGGCGCGTCGCGGCCCTTTGGCGCGGGCTTGGGAATCGGAATCGCCTGTGCATTTGGAATGGTCTGTGCAAAAGACGGCGTCGCGATGCCCCCGACCGACGTCGCGATCAGAACCGCCAAGACGGTCCGCGTGGCACGGATCGGGAATAGTTTGGCCATCCGAGGTTTCTGATCTCTAGTCACGCGGCTTCCTGCCTGGCATTCGGGCCTTTTATCGCGCTTTGTGCAAAAGGAAATATCGTTTTTCCGTGAAAAGATATTGGCAATTCCTGGGTTTCCCGGGCTCGAAGGCGGTCCTCAAAAGCCGCTTTCTTCCTCTTCGACCAGAATTTCGCGCTTCCCGGCATGATTGGCCTGTCCGACGATGCCCTCAAGTTCCATCCGTTCCATCAGCGAGGCGGCCCGGTTATATCCGATCTGCAGCCGACGCTGAATATAGCTGGTGGAGGCCTTGCGGTCGCGCTTGACGATCGCCACCGCCTGCGAGAACAGGTCGCCGGCGCCGTCGCCACCCATGCCGGTGGAATCGAACACCGCGCCGTCCTCGTCGGTCGGCTCCTCCGCGGTCACTGCTTCGAGATATTCCGGCGAGCCTTGCGACTTGAGATGGCGCACCACCTTCTCAACTTCCTCATCGGAGACGAAGGGGCCGTGCACGCGGCTGATGCGTCCGCCGCCGGCCATATAGAGCATGTCGCCCTGCCCAAGCAGCTGCTCGGCGCCCATTTCGCCGAGGATGGTGCGGCTGTCGATTTTCGACGTGACCTGAAACGAGATTCGGGTCGGGAAGTTTGCCTTGATGGTGCCGGTGATCACGTCCACCGACGGCCGTTGTGTCGCGAGAATCACATGCAGGCCGGCGGCGCGCGCCATTTGGGCCAGCCGCTGCACCGCGCCCTCGATGTCCTTGCCGGCGACCATCATCAGGTCGGCCATTTCGTCAACGATGATGACGATGTAGGGCAGCGGCTCGAGATCGAGCTTCTCGTCCTCATAGATGGCCTTGCCGGTTTCCTTGTCGAAACCGGTATGCACGGTGCGCGTCAGCTCCTCGCCCCTGGATTTTGCCTCCGCCAGGCGTTGATTGTAGCCGTCGATGTTGCGCACGCCGAGCTTGGACATCCGCTTGTAGCGCTCTTCCATCTCGCGCACGGCCCATTTCAGCGCGACCACGGCTTTCTTGGGATCTGTCACGACCGGCGTCAGCAGATGCGGGATGCCGTCATAGACCGAGAGTTCGAGCATCTTGGGATCGACCATGATCAGCCGGCATTGGTCCGGCCGCAGCCGATAGACGAGGCTGAGGATCATGGTGTTGATGGCGACCGATTTGCCGGAGCCGGTGGTGCCGGCGATCAAGAGATGCGGCATGCGCGCCAGATCGACGATGATCGATTCGCCGCCGATGTTCTTGCCGAGACAGAGCGGCAGCTTGGCAATCGACTCGTTGCCGTCCTTCACCGAGAGCAATTCGCGCAGGTAAACCTTTTCGCGGTGCGCGTTCGGCAATTCGATGCCGATGGCGTTGCGGCCGGGAACCACGGCGACGCGTGCCGAGAGCGCGCTCATCGAGCGCGCGATGTCGTCGGCCAATCCAATCACGCGCGATGATTTGATGCCAGGCGCGGGCTCGAGCTCGTACAGCGTCACCACCGGGCCGGGATGGGCCTTGACGATTTCTCCGCGGACGCCGAAATCGCCGAGCACGCCTTCCAGCGCGCGCGAATTGGAATCGAGTTCCGACTTGCTAAGCGGCTGGCGGTCGGAGGCTCGCGGTGCAGTCAAAACCGATACCGATGGCAGCTCGAACCGGTCGGATGATCTGCGCGCGGGGGCGCGAGCGGCGGCCTTCTTGCGCGGGGGGCGGCGAATGTCCTCGTCTTCTTCGTCGTCCAAATCTTCTTCGGTCCGCGGCGCCGGCGAGGGACCCGCGCGGCCGCCAAGGACAGGCTCCTGGCGTTCGAACGAGGATGCGCGTTGCGGCGGCGCGCTTGCGACCAGCGAGCGGTAAGCGAGGCTCGCCAGCCACGACAGCCGCGCCTTCGCGCTCATCAGGGCGTGCACTACCCGCCCGAGCGAGACCGAGCCGCTGTCGTCTTCCTCGACGAAGGGTGCTTCGTCGTCCTCGATCGGCGTCAACTCCTCGTGTTGCCGGCGCGAGCCCATGCCGCTTGCGACGAGGAGCGTCACGGCCGTGGCGGCGCCGAGAATGGTCCCGAGCGTCAGGTGATAGACGATGCCGGGTGGGCCGAACACGACGGCCGGCGCGCGCACCAACGCATCGCCGACCACGCCGCCAAGTCCGGTTGGTAGCGGCCATGCCCCGCCACGCGGCCAGCAACTTGCAAAGCCTGCCGCCAATACCGTGCACAATATCCACGAGCTGAACCGCAGCGCTTCGCGGTCGAAGGTGCGATGGGTCAGCATGCGCCAACCCCAAACCGCGATCGGCAGGATCAGCATGATCGCGCCGAGCCCGAGAATCTGCATCAGGAGATCGGCGCCGATGGCGCCGGGATAGCCGACAATGTTGCGAATTGGGCGCGATGTCGCGTGGCTGAGGCTCGGATCCTGCACCGACCAGGTCATCAGCGCCGCTGCCGCGCCGCCGGAAAGTGTCAGCAAGCCCAGACCGGCAAGCTCGCGCAGGCGCCGCGCCAGCACTTCGCGGATCGCCGCCGGCAACTGGCCGACGAGGGGAATGACACGTTCGATCGCTGGCATGCTCATATGGCCTTCGCGACTAGATTGTGATGCGATTGACTGGCATCACAATCGCATCTTCCTGTTTGCGCATGATCTCTTCGGAAAACCGGTTCCCACTTTTCCCCATCATGCTTCAGCCCAGAATTTCGACCAGCCGGTGCAAGGCCTCGGCCGTTGTTTCACTGTCCGCCACCAGCGCCAGGCGAATATAGTCGGCACCGGGATTGCTGCCGTCCGGCTGTTGCCGCGCCAGGTAACTCCCGGGCACCACGCGGACGCCGCCGTCCCTGTAGAGCCTCACGGTTGCGGCTTCGTCGCCACCCTTGGCCGATACATTGAGCCATACGCAAAAGCCGCCGGCCGGGCGCCGATAGCCATAGCGGTTGCCGAGAATCTGGTCCGCGAGATCGAACTTGATCCGGTAAAGCCTGCGGTTTTCCTCGACATGCGCCTCGTCGTCGTAAGCCGCGACCGCGACATGCTGCAGCGGCACCGGCACCTGAGGGGCGGCGACATTGCGCAGTTCGTGAAACAGGTGGAGAAATCTTTTATCACCGGCGGCGAAGCCAACCCGCATGCCGGGCAGGTTCGATCGCTTCGAGAGCGACTGGAACGCCACCACGTTGGTAAAGTCGGCGCCTGCGCATTCCAGCATGCTGCCGGGCGCCTCCTGGGTATAGATTTCCGAATAGCATTCGTCGCTCAGGATCATGAAGCCGAAGCGATCGGCGAGCTTTTTCAGGCGGCCGAAATATTCGGGTGTCGCCACCGCGCCCTGTGGATTAGCCGGCGAGGCAATGTAGATCGCAACCGTCCGGGCCAGCGTAGCGTCATCGAGCGTGTCGAGGTCTGGCAGGAATCCATTCGCAGGCGTGGTCGGCAGGTAGATCTGCTCGCAGCCGGCGGCGCGGGCGCCGGCGCCATAGGCCGGATAAAACGGATTGGGCATCAGGATCGCGGGCCTGCCCCTGCGCTCACCGACATAGCGGGCGGCGGCAAGGGCTGCGAAAAACAGGCCCTCGCGGCTGCCGTTGAGCACCAAAAGCTCGGACTCGGGATCGATCGCCCGCGGCAGGTCGAATCGCCGGGAAAGCCAGTTCGCCGCAGCTTTCCGAAAAGGCTCGATGCCCCTGGCGATCGGATAGCGGCCGAAATCGGCGACGTGCTTGGCCAGCACCGGGCCCACGAAGTCGGGCAACGGGTGCTGCGGCTCCCCCAAAGATAATGTTATCAATGGCTTAGCTGGATGATGCGGGGCCAGCAATTCGGTCAGCCGCGCAAAGGGCGAGCGTTCGCTGTCCTGACTTCCGGCGCCCTGCGGCGCTCGGGATGAAGCGGTCATGGCCATACTTGTCGCGCTAGCACTCTTGAGGCCTCCGGTCGCGTTTTGAGACCGGTGGGATACAGATCAAATCACCATAGATACGGCGAGGTTAAGACGCGATTAACCATCGGGTTTTTCGGATCGGGTTGCAGCCCTTAAGCCGGACTTCTGTCACCCAAATTCGCCCCCGGCAACCTGACCTCGCTATCGAACATTTCGAGAGCGGATTTGCCTCGGATTTCGAGGCGGCCGGCTTCCGCCAAAGCGCCGATGCGAGCCCTCAGCACCATGTCGTCAACCAGACGGATATCATCATCCATCCCGGAGGTCATTGCGTTGCCGACGATGCGCGTCACTTTCTGCCAATTGTCGGTCACACAGGACATCAATAGCGAATCGAAAAACGAGAGCGGCGCCGAGACAAGCTCGTCGCCATCGATCACGCGCAACGGCGCGTTCTCGATACGAAGCTGCCGCCAAAGATCGCGATAGCGGCCGCGCGCATTGATTTGCAAGGGCTCAGCCAAGTCCCAGAGATTGTTGTTACGTATCGTATCGTGATGAAGCATGCCAAGACTCACCGCCAAACGGGCTGGCGCGGGCGGACCATGCTCCGGGAAGTAAGTGACCATGACTTCGCTCAGATCAACCACATCACACGGCGCGTCCCCTAAGCGCCACAACCAATCGAGGAAGCCCGCGTATTCCTTCGCTGATCGCCGCGTCAGCCAGGCGACCTTTCGATTGTCCGGGAAACGCGCCTCGTCCCACACGCGCTCTGAGCTTGTGGGAGGCCTGTTCCAGTCTTTCTCGCCGAGTTCACGCTCAACCCATTTCGCCCGTGACGAGGCATCACAGGGATTAATTGGTCCGAAGCTCAGGTCATCGGAGGGAGCAATGACCTGATCGTCTCGGCCGGCCTTCCTTAGCGCCTGAACCAGGCAGCCCGCGCCCGAAGCCGTGAAAACGAAGTGAAGCACGGTCTGTGTCATCGCTGGTCCCCGACGGAGCAACCTCTGATGGCATCTTCAAAATCCGCTGTCCACTCAAGCTGGAGTGAAATCGCAGTCGCGGTCTCCCAAAAAAAGAAGGGGCCCCAACTTGCGCTGGAGCCCCTCGACGGTCCGGGCATTGCCGGGTATGTGCCCAAACCGTAGTTCTGGGCGTGACCCCCGAAGGGATCACGCCCTCGGGAGAACTCACATATTGTATGCCCGCTCGGTGTGCTCGGTGATGTCGAGGCCCTCGCGTTCGCTTTCGACATTGGTGCGCAGGCCGACAATGACATCGACGATCTTGTAGAGAACCGCTGAACCCACCCCCGACCACACCAGCGTGGTGCAAACGCCCCAGAGCTGTGAAGTCATCTGCGCGCCGAACTCGTACTCCGCAATCTTGCCGGCGGTGTAGTCCATGATGCCGGTGCCGCCGAGCGCTGGATTGACCAGAATGCCGGTGCCGAGAGCGCCGATGATTCCGCCGATGCAGTGGACGCCGAAGACGTCGAGCGAGTCGTCATAGCCGAGTGCATTCTTCACCACGGTGACGAAGAACAGGCAGACCACCCCGACAACGAGGCCGAGCACGAGCGCTCCCATCGGACCCGAGTAGCCGGCCGCCGGCGTGACCGCTACAAGTCCCGCCACCGCGCCGGAAATGGCGCCGAGCACGGAAGGGTGACCCTTGATCATCCACTCCGCGAACATCCAGGATAGCGCCGCTGCTGCTGTTGCAACGAACGAATTGGTCATGGCGAGCGCGGCGCCGCCGGTGGCTTCGAGATTCGATCCGGCGTTGAATCCGAACCAGCCCACCCAGAGCAGCGAAGCGCCGATCATGGACATGGTCAGCGAATGCGGGGCCATCAGATCCTTGCCGTAGCCGATCCGCTTGCCGATCAGCAGCGCGCCGACGAGACCGGCGATGCCGGCGTTGATGTGCACCACGGTGCCGCCGGCGAAGTCGATCGCGCCCTTTTTGTAGATCCAGCCGGCGTCGGCGGTGACATCAGCAAGCTTGGCCTCGGCCGCGGCCTTCGCCGTCGCGTCGCTTCCAGCCGCCGCAATCGCCTTGACCGCATCCGAAATCGCGTCCGGTCCAGCCCAGTACCAGACCATGTGCGCGATCGGGAAATAGATCACCGTCACCCAGAGCGGGATGAACAGGGCTACCGCCGAGAACTTCATGCGTTCGGCGAAAGCGCCGACAATGAGGGCAGGTGTGATGGCCGCGAAGGTCATCTGGAAGCAAACATATACCAGCTCCGAAATATTGGCGTCGACGCTGTACGTCGAGGCCTTGGAGTCCGGGGTCACGCCCATCAGGAAGGCCTTCGAAAAGCCGCCGATGAAGTCGGATCCGCCGGTGAAGGCAAGGCTGTAGCCGTAAAGCGCCCAGACGATGGTCACGATGCATACGGTGTAGAAAACCTGCATCAGCACCGAGAGCATGTTCTTGGAACGAACGAGGCCACCGTAGAATAGTGCAAGGCCAGGGATGGTCATCAACAGCACCAGCACCGTCGAGGTCAGCATCCACGCGTTGTCGCCCTTGTTGACAGTCGGCTCCGCACAGGCAGCGGTCGCGGCGAACAGGCCGACTGCGAGGGCCGCCAATCCCGCGCTATAGGGACGCTTGAACGTCATTTGGTTTACTCCCGATTGGAAAAGGATGAGCGCGAGATCAGAGTGCCGCGGCATCTGCCTCGCCGGTCCGAATGCGAACCGCATGGTCGAGGTTGATGACGAAGATCTTGCCGTCGCCGATTTGTCCGGTTTTTGCGGCCGATGTGATTGCCTCGATGGTTTTCTCAACCTGATCCGTGGCGATCGCGACCTCGATCTTGATCTTGGGCAGGAAGCTCACCGCATATTCAGCGCCGCGATAGATTTCCGTGTGGCCTTTCTGGCGACCATATCCCTTGACTTCCGTCACCGTTAGACCGTGAACGCCGATGGCAGTCAGGGCGTCACGGACCTCTTCGAGCTTGAATGGCTTGATGATCGCCATAACAAT
>Ga0210394_10002656_pt1 | contig 24145 bp, 23 predicted proteins | sample IncBWC12MmetaG_FD_160121 | JGI IMG/M metagenome (GOLD analysis project Ga0210394, IMG submission 160121) | Forest soil microbial communities from Barre Woods Harvard Forest LTER site, Petersham, Massachusetts, United States - Inc-BW-C-12-M | ecosystem: Environmental > Terrestrial > Soil >... | reverse complement strand
TCGAACCGGTATATTCATCGTTGTTGTCGAGCCCATCGACGGAGATATTGTTGCTTCGCGGGCGCAGGCCGCCGAAGGTGAAGCCACTGTCTGCAATCACGGAGCGTGACCCTGTTCCACTTCGCTGCGAAGAACTCGCTACGCCGGGCAACAAAAGGGCAAAGTCTAACGAATTGCGGCTGAGCACTGGCAGATCTTCGATCCTATCCCGGTCGATGGCGGAAGTGACAGAAGTCTGACTGGGGTCAATGGGCGACGGTTGCGCGGAGACGGTCACTTGGGTTGCGACGCCGGCCGCCGGAAGGACGATATCCAGGTGCGCGGTTGTGCCCACGTCGAGGAGAACTCCCGTATGCACGTAGGGCGCAAACCCAGGACTCTCGATGCGAACCTCATAGGTGCCCACGGGAAGGTCGGTTGCGCGGAAGAACCCTTGGTCGTCAGCCCTAACCGTGCGCGTTTGATTTGTTTCTGTCTCCCGCAAACTGACTTTGATGCCGGGGATTCGCCCCCCGGAGGCGTCGCTGATCGTTCCCTCCAATGTCCCGCTCGTCTTCAAAGTCTGGGCTGCAGACGTGGCCACGCCAACTACAGCGAGCAGCAGCACAAAGAAGGCTCTACCGAGCGAACGGCTTGCGGATAGTGGTTGGTTGAAGTTGAGGAACGGGTTCAAGTCACACACCCCTGGTAGAACTTGATTCGCATGATGATTACGCGGAGCCGAAAACGATTCAGTAAACCGGGAAATCTTATCCTAAAATCGAGAACGAAGCGATGCGGAGGCGATCCATTTCGACAGGTGAGAATCACCCTGCCAACGGCCCTGTTGATCGCGCGTACCTGTTCGGAACGGATTATTTTGACGGTACTGCGGAAATTGAGGAAGCGAGAATCGTGCTGCCCGAAATGGTCCCTTGCGCAGTGACCATTTGAGTCTCACCGGTGAGCGTCCCCGTTACGGTGACTAATTGAGCCGCATACTTGGCGGCCTGATCCTGCGGATTCAATACATATAGCTTGTTATTCACGACGTCGAAGAGCGCATATTTAGCGCCCTTATTGCTCAAGCAGAGATTCGTACATGCCACCGTTGGCTTTTCCGTCTCGCGGTGTAAACCGCACCAGGTGTCCGTCACGTAGCCTTTCCAGGTTTCCGTTTTGCTGTTTGCCGCCGCCAGGAAATTCAACGCGCCGGCGAATAGGATCACTGCACACGCTGTCAAAAATCGCTTGCTCATCGTATTCATAACTGTTGCCCCCCTGAGATCACAGAATTCACGGCCTGTGAACCGCACTTTCCAGGAGCCTGCCGAAGTGTAGCACCGCATCGATGTGCCGTGAAGCTAACCTTCTTGGTCCTATGTCTACCATCCTTATAGACCACTCTGGAGTCCACTGGATCGAGAAAGGACTATGTACGTGGGAACCCGGCCGCTGATTCTGGCGCGGTTTAGCTGGGCACGTTTATTTTTGCGGTGAGGACCAACGGCGAAGACTGTAGGGGGGCTTTGGAATTCGAGCGCAGGCGTTACGCTGAGTGTGTCATTCAGCCTGCGCCGGTCCGAGTCAGGTCAAATCAATAGCGGTGAGAGCTGTCATACTGAAGGCGCGCTCGATGCCCATCTTCTAATCGGCAGTGAATCCATCGGGAATGGTTATCAAACGAAGGTCGGCGGCAACCCCTTGCGGGAAAATGTAAGGCTGAAATCCACCCTCTTTCTGTGGAACCCCCAAATAGTACATGAACCGTGTCTGATGGGTAGGGGCATCTGGCTTTTCAAAGGACGACCTGTAACAAACGCAACCCACAAGAACAAACGCCACTTTGCCATTGATATCGCGAGCCTCGTTGCGGATTACTGCCTCAGCGACCTTGGGCATTTGGGGACCGACACTCGATTGTTCTATGGACGGGTCATGCGGGAAGAGAGTGTATCCAGACAACCCCCTTGGATCGGGGTGACGGTTGGCGTCGCACCATTCTTTTTGTCGTGCACGAGCCGTCTTAGTCGAATGGTCTGGGTCCATTGGGATCACATCTTCCCAAGAGAGTACGTTCTCAGCTACGCTTTGCCCGATATTTTCTATCGTGTCCTCTACGGTCATCATAGCAACCGGAATGCTGCTGGCTCTGCCCCCGATATTGAAAGTTAATGGACTTACAATGCGGTGCTTTATTTTGACCCAAGGCCGCTGTCCCAGCACCAAGCCAGCCGCCGCAGTCTCAGCATCGCTCTTGGCGGCATCTGCAGACTCCTCTAATTTCGGGTATTGCCTAGCCATTTCGGCCAGTTGACCACCCATCACTTTCCATTGTCTACGAGCATAGAGCACATAGAAGAAATTGGACAACGCAATGGTGAACGTCAAGAGCACGATCAATTTGTTTCCTATCGTAGTTTTCTTCCACGCCTGCTTCAATCGAGACCAGCGGGAGCGGGTGTCGCTGTGCCGTGAACTTTCGGTTTCTTGCACGTTGTTATTGGCGTCGTCCATCTTTGAGTTTGACAGGATGGATACCGCTCGCGCGCCGAGTTTGTCAAGGAATGGCTAGGCAACGCACCTTCCTGCCCGATTCTTTAGTTGTTGACGCTTGCGATAAAATAGATATACGTCTGCTTCGCAAGTCTGCGGGGCGAGTTCCTGCCGGACTACGACCTTGCACAAGTGGGCGGCGCAGCGTGTTGAGTCTCGCCAAAAAATTTTACCCTCCTGAACCGACCGACATCCCAGTTGCCCTTAGTTCGAACGGAATGGCAGAGATTTTCCGTTTCCGCCATTCCACTCTCGCTCAATCCAGGAACGCCGTCATCAAGAGTGAGTTCGCCCTCCGGCGGACGAGAGAGGGATCTGCTTTCGCTCGAAATTCAGTGCCGCCCATTCGGGGAGATTTGCCTTTTCGGGTGCCGCATGACCATGTCACGCGCAAGACGGGTGATGCTAAGTCATGCATAATGAACACTTGTACAAAAATGGTAGGGGGGTGGGGCGTCATAACCGGCTCTTATCGAGAACGAATGGAGAACTCAGTCGTGGCAAACCGGGAAGCTAAGCCCCATGGATTGATATCGTTGCACAAAAACGCGAAGCAACTCCCATGGAATGATATTCTTGCGGAAAAACATAGGGGGGCGGGGGGGTGCCTCAACTGGAACTTTAACTCGTCCGGCTGTCTCTTGGGGATGAGGCTAATTCTTCTGAAACGAGCTGGTCTGAGCGGGCACCCAATCCGGTTGCTTCAGTTCGACGCCCCAGAAATGAGGAGCCGGGGAGACAAATTCGACGCCCACGCGCTGGCCCTTCTCGGCGTCATCGCCGAGATAGACCACTCGGCATTCCTGCTCCTCCTGCGTGGAGGCATTGGTGAGAACGAGCAGCGATCCTACTTCCAGGTCCTGCTCGGAGTAGAGCAAAGCGCCATGGGCATTGATAACGATCGTTTCGCAGGCATGCTTGAACCGCCGGCCCTGCTGATTCTTGCCCGCGAGCTTCACCCGGACTCGCATGAACATTCGGGAGCTGCGTCGTTCGTGTTCGTAGACGGCTGTATTCATGGCACAACCATGGTCGGCTACGGCCTCGTATGGGGTCAATTCTTGCGCTGGATTCGCGTGCCTTGGGGGGCAACTGCCCTTTTGGACAACGTTTGGACAAGGTTTGGACGAGGGGACTCCGCAGCCGGAGCCGGGCCGTGTTGCGCGCCCCAAAACCCCGCGGCGCGGATATCGCGCCCGCCTTGCACCGCAAGGGGCTGCGCTCCTAGAATCGGAACGCCGCTTCAGGAGGGCCGATGGAGCTGAATGAATACGTCGAGCGAAAGCATAACGAGCATCTGAACGATCTCTACGAGTTTCTGCGCATACCCAGCGTAAGCGCGCAGGCCGACCACAAACAGGATGTCGAGCGTGCGGCGCAGTGGGTCGCGGACAGGTTGCGCCGTGTTGGCCTAGACGCCGTCGAAATCGTGCCGACGAAAATGCATCCCGTGGTTTACGGCCAATCGCTGCAGGCGCCCGGCAAACCCACGATTCTGTTTTACGGGCATTACGACGTGCAGCCTCCTGAGCCGCTGGAGCTGTGGACTTCGCCTGCCTTTGAGCCGACCGTTCGCAACGGCAATCTCTATGGCCGCGGCACCGCGGACGATAAAGGCCAGGTGCACATCCACCTGCGCGCGATGGACGCCTTGAAGCAGACGGCGGGAACGCTTCCGATCAACCTCAAGGTCATCATCGAAGGCGAAGAGGAAGTCGGCAGCGAAAATCTCTGGGATTACGTCAATCACAACAAGTCCAAGCTCAAGGCCGACGCTCTGGTTGTTTCCGATACGGCCATGCTGGCGCCTGGCGTCCCCTCGATTACTTACGGCCTACGCGGCCTCAACTACTACCAGCTGGATATCACCGGGCCTGCGCAGGACTTGCATTCGGGAGTTTTCGGCGGCGCGGTGCCGAATCCGCTCACCGTGCTGAGCGAGCTTTTTGGCAAGCTCCACGATAAAAATTTCCGCGTGGCCATTCCCGGTTTTTACGACGACGTGGCCGTCGTTTCTCGCGCGGAGCGCAAAGCGCTCAACAAACTTCCCTTCAAGGAAAAAGAGTTCCGCAAGACCGTCGGAGCGCCCGGGCTATGCGGCGAAAAGGGTTACACCCTCGTGGAACAGCTTTGGGTCCGGCCAACGCTGGAGCTCAACGGCATTTGGGGAGGCTATATCGGCGAAGGCGCAAAGACGGTCATCCCCTCGAAAGCGCACGCCAAATTTTCCACCCGGCTCGTTCCCAATCAGGATCCCGCCAAAATCGCGAAACTGGTCGAGCGCCAGATACGGAAGCTGCTTCCCAAACAGGTTAAGTGCGATTTCCAGCTTTTGAGCAGTGGCAAGCCCTGGGTAGCGCCCTATACGCACCCGTTTTTTGAGGTGGCGCACAAAGCTCTGGAAACCGGGTTCGGCGAGCGCGCCGTTTTTATCCGCGAAGGTGGCTCGATTCCCTTTGTCACTCAGATGTACGACACGTTCAAGGTGCCTTGCCTCTTGATGGGTTTTGGCTTGCCCGACGAAAATGCCCATGCCCCTGACGAGCACATTCTGCTGGAAAACTATTTTGGAGGCATCAAGGCCATGGCCAATTTCTACCAATCCTTGGCCAAACTCTGACTTTCGGTGAGCTCGGAAACTCAATTGCGGGCGGCTGGCTCTCGCGTGCCTGCCGGGGTAATAAGTTCGTTAACTGTGCCGGAACGGTTGTGATCGAATCGGAGAAGGAGAAAAAATCTGCCATCGCAATCGCCAACCATCGATTTTCCGGGGCTTTTTTGCATTTTCTCTTGCGTTGCGCAGGGACTCTCTTTATAGTGTCGCGCGTGTGCGGCCTGATTCGGGCCTCCACGAAGGCTCGAAGGAACCGAACGCTACAGGAGGATAGAAGAACAAGATGGCAAAGCCAATGAGCAAGTCTAAGATAGTGGGCCATCTGGCGGAGAAGTGCGAGACGCCGAAAAAGATGATAAGTACGTTTTTTGAAGAGCTCTTCAAGTTGGCTGTAAAGGAATGCAAGGGCGGCGCGGGCAAATTCGTAATTCCGAACCTCGGACGTGCAGTCAAAGCCCATCGTAAAGCGCGCATGGGCCGCAACCCCCAAACCGGCGAGCCCATCAAGATTAAGGCGAAGACGGTAGTACGTTTGCGGGCCGCAAAGGCCTTCAAAGATGCGGTTCTGGGCTCCTAAGCGCGAGCGAAGCCCCGAACGATCCGGATCATCCCAGCCCTGATCATCAGTCGGGAAAAGTTTTGGCCATAGCAGCCGAAGCCACAGGGCGTTGACTGCCTGGGCTCTGGCGTCGCGCCGCACCTTTTTCGATGCGGCCCTGCCAGAGGCGCAATCGGTGGCATAATGGTCTGGTAACCTTATGCCACCTATCGCGCAGCCTTCCGGCCTGCTGGCCGACCTGTATGAATTGACGATGGCGGCTGGGTACCTCGAAACCCACTTCGAGGCCCGCGCCACCTTCGAGCTTTTTGCCCGCAGCCTGCCCCCCAAGCGGAATTTCCTGATTGCAGCCGGCTTGGAGCAGGCGCTCGAATTCCTGGAGACGCTGCGCTTCAGTCCTGAGGATATCGCTTACCTTCGCAAGCATCCCGCCTTCGCCCGCATCAGCGCGAATTTCTTCGAGTATCTTGCCGGCTTTAAGTTCACTGGCGACGTTTGGGCCATGCCGGAGGGAACAGTCTGTTTCCCCGGCGAACCCCTTCTGCGCATCACCGCACCAATCGCGGAAGCGCAGATCGTGGAAACCGCGCTGCTCGCGACGATCAGTTTCCAGACCATGGTCGCCTCAAAGGCAGCGCGGATAGCCAAAGCCGCGGCCGGGCGGCCCATCGTGGAGTTCGGCACACGCCGCGCTCACGGCATTGAATCCGGCGTGCTGGCTGCTCGCGCGGCCTATATCGGCGGGTGCAAAGGAACCTCGAATGTTCGTGCCGGTCAATTGTTCGAGATTCCAACGTATGGGACGCAAGCTCATTCCTGGATCATGGCCTTTGAGAGCGAAGAAGAAGCCTTTGCCCGTTTTATGGATATCTTCCCGCATCATTCGGTGTTGCTGCTGGATACGTACGACGTTCGCGCCGCCCTCGAAAAGATCATCGCGATTGGACGAAAACCTCGAGGTGTTCGGCTGGATAGCGGCGATCTAACCGCCGACAGCATCTGGGTACGGCAGAAACTGGACGAAGCGGGTTGGGGCGACGTGGAGATCTTCATCTCAGGCGATCTCGATGAAGAGCGGATTTCCTCGCTGCTGGATGCCGGAGCCCGTGTGGATACGTTTGGAGTGGGCACGTCGCTCTCGACGTCTTCAGACGCGCCGACACTGAGCGTTCTTTATAAGCTCGTCGAGATCGAACGAGGCGGTGAAGTACGGGAGGCCGCGAAATTCAGCGCTGCGAAGGTAACTTACCCGGGCCGCAAGCAGGTCTATCGTGATATCGATTCTCAAGGCGATTACGCGGGCGATGTAATTGCTCTTGAGGAACAGCGCATGCCCGGCGAACCATTACTCGTTCCGGTGCTTCGGGCGGGAAAGCGCGTAAGTAATTCCCCTTCTTTGGCGGAAATGCAGAAGCGCTGTCAATCTCAAATAGAGCGTTTGCCAGCTCCACTTCGAGGCCTGGCGCCTTGTGGCCTCGTATATCCCGTGCGGCACAGCGCGCGCCTGGAAGCGCTGCTCGAGCAGGTTCGCGAGCGCATCACGCGGACGGTCTCACGGGCCTAGGAGTTCTGGGTGGTTTCCCGCCGAATCATTTTTTGGGACGTTGACACGCAAACCGACTTCATGCTTCCGGGCGGGAATCTTTATGTTCCCGGCGCGGAGAAGTTGATTCCGAACTTAAACCGGCTTACGGAGCAAGCGCGTAAAGATCGAGTTTTCCTTGTTTCGGACGCTTGCGTGCACACGCCGGACGATCCGGAGTTTCAGCGGTTTCCACCACACTGCGTACGCGGCACTACCGGCGCGGAAATAATTCCAGAGACGATCGCGAAGCGATTTCTGATCCTGCCAAACCGGCGGGAGGCCTCGGTTCCGAACGATTTGTCGCCCTACCAGCAGGTAATTCTCGAAAAGCAGACGCTGGACGTTTTCGATAATCCACTCACTGAGACGGTAATCGAGAGACTGAAACAATTTACGGACGCGGATGCTGAGTTCGTCGTCTTTGGAGTGGTAACAGAATATTGTGTGCGCTGCGTGGCGAAGGGCTTGCTCGAGCGCGGGCGGCGTGTCTCCCTGGTGGAGGACGCCATCAAGACGTTGAAGCCGGAAGATGAAGAAAGGGCGCTAACTGAAGTGAAATCTCTGGGAGCCAGAATGACCACAACTCGCGAGGCAATCGACTCACTCCGGGCGGCGAAGGCAAAGGAGGCATGAGGCTCGGCGGGTGCCTAGGCTGATACCTATCGGGTCTTTATGTAGGAAATCAGTTCGCGAATCTGCCCGGGTGTGATGTCGTCTTTGAAGCCGGGCATGTTTTTGCCTCCGACTTCGATCCACCTGGCAAGGCTCGCGTCGGTCACCTTCTTCCCGTCAGAAAAAGTGAGCCGCCGGTAAAGGTCTTTGAGGCCTGGTCCAATCTTCTGAGCTGTGGTCTCCGTAAAATGACACGAGGCGCAATGTTCGTTAAAGAGATCTTTGCCCGCAACGGCTTGTTGAGCCTCTGAAGCGCTAATGGCTGGTTTTGAATCCTTCCGCAAAGCCTGAGCAGAGGCGGCTACCGGGAAGAAGATGGCGATCAGCAGCGCAGCTAGCGACGTGGCTGCGGCGCTGCCGCTCTTTAGAGTGCCCCTCTTTCCACAAAAGTCTCGTTCCAAAGATCCTCTCAATGCTAATCGGCCGGTGGGGAATCCGCGGCTGCAATGGGCTTGAACACCATATTGTAAATCCACATCAGCAGCGTGGTCGCGAATCCAATGGCGGAAATCACCCACCACATTTCGGCGGGCCGATGAAGGACCTCGCCAAAGTAGTGAACCAGATATCCGCCCAGCCTGCCGCCGATCAGATAGCCAATCGCGATGGGCAGAAATGCGTAGCCCATGTAAGTGCCTTGTTGCCCAGGCGGGGCCAGGCGCGAGACATATTCGTAATATCGAGGAGATTGGATGATTTCGCCAAGCGCGAGGATGAAAAGCGCTGCGATCACGAAACCCGTGCTGGCGTGCAGCACCAAGACCAGCCAGGAAAAGCTGGAGATCAGAATGCCCAGGGTCATGGCCGTGAAGACTGGAATTTTGCGCGTGAGATAACTCACAACAATCTGAAAGAGAATTACGGTGGCCGGATCGACAGATAGCAAGAGATCGATTTTGGCGTTGGGGTCAACGTATCCACGGAGAAAAAGGGGCAACGCTATGAATTCCTGCCAAAAAATAATCCAGAAGCCGGAAAAGATAAGCAAAAAGATTACGAAGGGAAGATTAGCGAGAACGACCAGCATGTTTCGCAACGCTGCGCCGATCGTGGGAACAGATCGCTCTTCGGAACGGCGGGGCTCTTTGTAAAAGGCCAGCGTGGCAAAAAACATCAAGAAGACAAAAAGAGACGAAACGCGAAAAACGTTTTCAATTCCGAGCGATCGCCGAACAAGAAAGGCGATAATAGGACCGAGCGTCCCGCCAATATTGACCAAGGTGTAGTAAATAGAATAGCCAATCGAGCGCACGGACTCGCTCGACGCGCGCGCGGTCGTCCCAGCAACGACCGGCTTAACAACGGATGGGCCCAGCGCCGGAATCATCAGGACCAACAGCACGACCCAGAAAAGAGGAAGCGCCTGCCGCAGGGGAGCCATCCAACTTGCGCTGAGAGAACCCATCAGAAAATAGCCGACCGCAAGCGTCAGGTAAGCCAAAGCCAGCGACTTGCGGAAGCCAAAGCGATCGGCCAGGCTGCCGCCAAGAATTGGAAGAAACCACACCGCGAAGCCGAATACCCCCATGAGAGTTCCGGTCTGCTCGGTGGAAAGATGAAGCGATTCGTGCAGGAAAATCGCGAGGACGGCAGCTTGCGCGTAATAGGCGACTCGCTCGAAGAGTTCGGTGATGTTTGCAACCCAGAAGGCAGGTTCAAAACCGCGGCGAATTTCGAGGAGTCGATCCCGGAGACTCAAGTGTTTCGCGTCTTTGCTGCTTATGCGTGCCGTGGCCATCTTATGCGTTTCACATCTTATAGGATAAGCTGAACCAAGGGCACACAGAGAAGCCTTCAACGAATGAATCAGAAACTGCCATCCATCGTTATTGTCGGGCGTCCGAATGTGGGCAAGTCTACGCTTTTCAACCGGCTCACCGGCACGCGGAGGTCGATTGTCACGGACGAGCCGGGAATCACACGCGATCGAATTTACGGCACCGCAGTGTGGGGCGGGCGACCATTTGAAATCGTGGACACCGGAGGTCTGCTGCCGGATGACCGCGCCCTCATCCCGCGTGAAATTCTGAAGCAAGCGCAAACGGCAATTGAAGGCGCAACCTCGCTGGTGCTCGTCGTCGATGCTCGCGCCGGCGCGACTCCGCTCGATATGGATCTCGCTCGGCGCTTGCGGAGGACGGGCAAGCCTTTCGTCGTGGCAGTCAATAAAGTCGACACGCTGCGGCAGGAGGATCTGGCGGCTCAATTTTATGAAATTGGCGCAGAGGTTTTTCCCTTTTCGGCGGAACACGGGCTAGGAGTGGACGATCTGCTGGACGCATTGACGCGCGACTTTCCGGCGCCAGCAGAAACGGAAGGCGCCGCTCCGGAAAAATCCGACGTGAAGGTGGCCATCATTGGCCGGCCGAATGTGGGTAAGTCGACGCTGCTGAATCAATTGGCTGGCGCGGAACGCTCCATCGTGTCCGCCGAACCGGGAACCACCCGAGATGCGGTGGATACGGTTGTCCTTCGTGGCGGGAAAAGGTATGACTTCATCGACACCGCGGGCATCCGGCGCAAAGGCAAAACAAACCTCCTTGCGGAAAAGCTCAGTGTGATCATGGCCCGCAAGCATCTGGAACGCGCTGACGTGGCCCTGCTCGTGGCCGATGCGGCCGTCGGCGTCAGCGCCGGGGACGCCACGATCGCCGGATACGCCCAAGAATCGGGCCGCTCGGTAATCGTGGTGATGAATAAATGGGACCTGGCGCTGCAAAAGGCTCAAGAAGCGGCTGAAAATGCACGGAAGCAGCAAGTAAAACAGCCGCAAGGGCGACTACCTCGAAATGCAAGGCAACTCCCGGCTGGCCCTCCGCGATTAGCCTCTGAATACGAGGTGCTGATCCGGGAAAAGCTGAAGTTTCTGCCGTACGCGCCCATTGTTTTTATTTCTGCACTGACCGGCGAGCACGTCGAGAAGCTCTATGCCTTGATCGATCGCGTCGCCCAGGCGCGCAAGAGGCGGATATCTACGGGGGAGCTGAATCGCTGGCTGGCCAGCGTCGATCTAGCGCGCGGAACTTCGCCCTCGGCTCACCGCGTCAAAATCTATTACATGACCCAATCCGGTGTGTCGCCGCCGACTTTTATTGTCTTCACCAACCAGCGTGAAAGACTACATTTCAGCTACGAGCGCTTTCTGGAGAACCGTTTGCGCGAGGAGTTCGATTTCTTTGGGTCGCCGATTCGCTTCATCCAGCGCTTTCGCGAGCGGGCGCGTGACGATAGGGAACGTCCAAAGCAAAAGCGGCGCAGAGCGGATTGACTTGCCTGCAAATCGGCATAGGATAAAGCGGTAATGTCCAGTAACGGCCATCAGGAAATCACAGAAAAGAATCTTTATCGCATTGGCGAAGTGAGCCGCATCACGGATACGAAGCCCTTTGTTCTGCGGTATTGGGAAACGGAGTTTCCCATGTTGCAGCCGGTGAAGAGCCCGAAGGGGCACCGGTTGTATCGGCGAAAAGACGTCGATACCGTGCTGCTGATAAAGCGGCTGTTGTATGACGAAGGCTTTACCATCGCGGGCGCGCGGCGTCACCTGCGGGACAACAGCGAAGATCCGTCGGAAGCGGCTGCTGCCGGCCCTGCCGAGCCGCAGCAAGCTCCAGCGCGCCAAACGGAAACTGCCCCGAGTATCAGCCGCAAAGTGCTGCTCGACCTGAGGGATTCGCTGCGCGCATTCTTGACGCTGCTCGAAAGCGAGTGATAGGCTCAAAGGGCAGAAGTCAAGTCCTGGCGAACGTCTGAGGACGAGCGCTTACTCGACCGGTCGGGACGTAGCGCAGCCTGGTAGCGCGCACGCTTGGGGTGCGTGAGGTCGCTGGTTCAAATCCAGTCGTCCCGACCATTTTTCCGGCTTGTTGGATAGAAGATCATTCGGATGACCGGCCTCAGTTTGTTGCCTTCGACCCCATCGGCCGCTCGCAAGTAAAGTGCCTCATATCCTGATCACAAATGACGATGGAATTCATGCCGCGGGTCTGCGGGCATTAGTCAAAGGCTTGGCCGGTTTCGCCACGGTGAGCGTCGTCGCACCTTCCCAGGAGCGGAGCGCCGCGGCGCAATCCATTACCGTACGCCAACCCATTTTCTGCGAACAGGTTGCCGAACGCGAATGGGCCGTCGATGGAACGCCGGCTGATGCGATGATGGTGGCGCTACACAGGCTCTTCTCCAAACCGCCGGATTTGGTGATCTCAGGAATCAATAAAGGACCGAATCTAGGCGAGAACGTCTTCTATTCCGGGACGGTCGGAGCGGCGACAGAGGCGGTTATCAACCACGTGCCGGCAATCGCGATCTCACTGGCCCACCGAGGTGAAGGATTTGTGTACGACCGTGCGGCGCAGTTCGCCAAACGGCTAGCCGAACTTATTTTGAAGAAAGGCCTGCCGAAAGGGGTGCTGCTTAACGTCAATGTGCCGCTCGAGTGGAACGGCGGGGTGCGTCTCACCCGCCAGTCAGGCAAGATAACCAGGACTGTGCTGCAGGAAGGTGCCGACCCGCGAGGTCGAGTCTATTTCTTTCTGAGCGAGGAGCCGGTGGACGGGCCCGTGGACCCTAAGTCCGATTACGCCGCCGTGTTTGCCGGCTTGGCATCTGTAACCCCCATCGAATTAGAACGTACCCACATGCCCTCTTTGAATCACCTCTCGCACTGGGCGAAGCTGTTGGAGTCGAGCCCTAAGTCCAAAGCCAAGCGAAGCTAAACACCACAATATCAGCATCATAGATGTAAGCTACTGAAAATGCGCTGGTTATTTCTGGGCCGCGTGGACGTGGTTAGCCGGAAGTCGTTCTAATAAATATAGCTAGTATTATCAGTTACTTACCAGCTGGTGCATCGCCTCTCTTCCTAGTACCCCCGTACCCGCCAAAATGAAGCTTTACGGCCATAGGCCGACGACCGGGGTGAAAGGTAAATTGTTTCCCATCGAGAGGGTATCCGGCCTCAGCGGTAAGCAGTCACGGCAATGCCGACGAGGCGGGAAAAGGCCAAGAAGGGCTGTCCCAATCTTGATGCGGGGAATCGAAAGGCTAGTGGAGGAGCCGAGGTAATCCCGCCAAAGCTGTCCAGAAGTTACCGACTCCGGAGGGTCAACCATGCAGACGAAGCTACGAACGACGTCATTAATTTTCGCAGCAAGCCTGCTCTCGGCTTCCATGATTGCCGCCGTGTCTCATGCCAAGACGCGGACGGTTAAAAAGGAATCGCACTTTGTAGGAGTTGCCTCCTGGTACGGGCTCCAACACCAGGGCCTCAAAATGGCCAATGGCAAAAGGTTCGACCGCCGCAAAATGACCGCGGCATCGTGGTATGTGCCTCTCGGAACGATACTTCGAGTTGTCAATCTGGAAAACGGCAGAGTGGTCACGGTCACTGTAACGGATCGCGGACCCAATTTTCGCCTGCATCGCGTTCTGGATCTCTCGGAAGCGGCAGCCAGGCAGCTCGGTTACGTCGAAAAGGGCCTGACCCAGGTGCTCATTACTCCTATGCCCCCTTATCAACCGCAACACGCGGAGCTCCGTCGTACGCTGATCCAACCCTCGCAACCGCAGCTCGTGGCTGCTGAAACAGCGCCGGTATTGGCCTCAGGGATCTTTCCGCGGCCCTGATCCCTTCGAGAACTCCCTCGGACAATCGACGTCTGCGCCTGTCGGCCTAACTATCGGGCCGGGGGCGGTGATCAATCGGGCGTTCCGGCGACGCGGAGCAGCAGGGCCAGCATTCCCGATAGGACCATACACACCAGAAGAAAAATTAGTCCCGGCGTGAATGAGTTCGTCACCGTCCGCAGATAACCGATAAGAAAAGGACCGGCGAACCCGCCGAGGTTGGCTACCGAGTTGATCAAACCAATTGACGCGGCTGCGGCGGACTCCGTCAGGATAGCCGTGGGCAGGGCCCAGAAGCTGGGCATGAACGCCGTCGTACACGCGCCAGCGATAATCATGCACAGAAATGCCAGCGGCAGATGAGCGCTCGAACGTATGGCCACCGCCAGGCACGCCGCGCCGAGGAAAAGCGGAAAGGCGGTATGCCAGCGGCGCTCAGCTGTTCGATCGGAGTGCCATCCGTTCCAGATCATGGCGGCAAGTCCGGCCACGTAGGGTAAGGCCGAGAGCAGGGTTACAGCCATGTTCGGCAGGTTTGTGGCGCGCTGGACAATCGTAGGAAACCAGATCACGAATCCGTAGATTCCGATAATTGCGAAGAAATAAACCAGCGTGAGCAGAATCACCTGGCGGCTGGAAATGGCCTGCCAGATGGTCCACGCGCGGACTTTTGATTTTGCCGCTTTCTCGCGCTGCAATTCGGCGTCGATCCAGGCGCGTTCGTCGACGGCCAGCCATTGCGCTTGTCGCGGCCAATCCGTCAGGTAGATGAGAGTGAGGATGCCGAACAGGATTGCCGGGATTCCCTCCACGACGAAAAGCCATCTCCAGCTCGCGATCCCCGACCAACGGTGACTGAGAATCCAGCCAGCCAGTGGCGAGCCGATGATACTGGACATGGGAATCGCGGCCATAAAGATTGCGCCGGCCTTGGCGCGGTCCTGGTAGCGGAACCAGTGGGTGAGATAAACGACGATACCGGGGAAAAAGCCCGCTTCCGCAACTCCAAGGAGGAACCGAGCCAGATAGAATTGGCGCGGGGTGTGAACCGCGGCCATGAGGATGGTAACGATTCCCCAAGTCACCAGGATTCGCGCGATCCACTTGCGGGCGCTCCAGCGCTCCACGATGAGAGCGCCGGGGATTTCGAAAAGGAAGTAACCGATGGAGAAAATGCCGGCGCCCAAGCCAAATATGCGGTCGCTGAAGTGCAGGTCGCGCGACATCTCCAGACCGGCGTACCCCACGTTAACCCGATCCAGAAAGGCGACGACGTAAAGCACGAAAAGAAACGGGAGCAAGCGGCGAGCGATGCGCCGCGTGGCGCGCTGTCCTACGTCCGGCAACACAGCAGTGGCAGACATTTCGGCCATGAGTTTGTAGCATAATTCCATCGTTTGCGACGGGGCGGATAGCGATTGATGCCTGAGATGCAGTGCCGCTTTTGTGGCAGTATACGGAGGCCCTGATTAATGACGCGAGTGGCCATTCTCGACGATTATCAGGACGTAGCTCTGGCGATGGCGGACTGGCGGAGCCTGGGCCGGGAAGTCACTGTCGTGGCGTTTCACGAAAGGCTGGGTGGCGAAGATGCCTTGGTGAAACGCCTGGGCGATTTCGAAGTGCTCGTGGCTATGCGCGAGAGAACCCAGTTGCCGCGTTCCGTTCTCGAGCGCCTGCCGAAACTCAAGCTCCTGGTGACTACGGGCATGCGCAATGTGGCGATTGACGTAAAGGCAGCCGCTGATCTCGGAATCGTGGTGAGCGGAACCGGGCTGCTTACGCCTCCGACCGCCGAGCTTACGTGGGGATTGATCCTTGCTTTGGCGCGACATATTCCGGAGGAGGCGCAGCAGATGCGCCGCGGAGGGTGGCAGACCACGGTTGGCGTGGGCCTGAACGGAAAAGTGCTGGGCGTATTGGGCCTGGGCAAGCTCGGTAGCGAGGTGGCGAGGGTCGGCCGAGCCTTTCAGATGGAAGTGATCGCCTGGAGCCAAAACCTGACGGCTGAACACGCGAGCTCGATGGGCGCAACGCGAGTGGAAAAAGACGAGCTATTCCAGCGCGCCGACTTCGTGACCATTCACCTGATTTTGAGCAAACGAACGCGTGGACTGGTGACGGCTCGTGAACTTGCGCTGATGAAGCCGGAAGCGTACCTGATCAATACCTCTCGCGGGCCAATCGTGGAGGAGCGCGCGCTGATCGATGTCCTGACGAATCGCAAGATCGCAGGGGCGGCGCTGGACGTATTTGACGAGGAGCCTCTGCCGGACGAGCATCCGCTGCGCAAGCTCGATAACGTTGTGCTTACGCCGCACCTCGGCTACGTGACGGCAGAAAACTATCGAAAAGCTTACGGTGAGGCCGTCGAAGACATTCGCGCGTTTCTCGCCGGTCACCCGATACGAACAATTTTGGCGTAGCGAGTGGCCGCAAGGGAATTCTGTCGTCGCTGCGGTAGAGCCCTAAACTAATTCGGCCTGGTCGAGAAGTTCGCCTGTGTAGCTGTAGGTTTCCAGACTCACGCGCGCGCCGCGCACTTGGATCAGACAATAGGACCAAGTGTGGGCCACGAATTTCTTGACGTTTTTTGCCCAGGGCGCGGTGTAGTCGCGAGGATAGAAAGGCGCGCCGGCAGCGCCCTGTGTAATCTGCCAAGTCGGCTTGGCAAACTCGGGATTAGGCGTGCCATCGCGGTGTACGGGCGTTTTGCCGTCAATCAATGTGCGGCTGTAGTTGTGTTCGTGACCGGAGAAGACCCCGCTGGCGCCCGCCTTAGTAACAATGCTCCAGAAGCGGTCTCGCACCATCGCTGCTTCCGGGTCGCCTCCGCCCCAAAGCGAGTCTTGCATATGCCCGCCATTTGGAAACGCCGGCTCGTGGACGAAGACGAAAATGTGGCGAGCTCCGGAAGAGCGTGCCGCTGCTAAGTCTTTCTCCAGCCATTCGAGCTGCCCGGGAAGCAACCGCCCAAATGGGTTGCCCTCATGCTCCTGGGGATGGCTCGAATACCAGTAATCCGAATTCAGCTGCGTGAAATGGCAGCCGGCATAATCGAAGCTGTAAACGCTGCCCTTATATGGCGGAAGCCCAGCGCGTTCAGGCTCAGGTCCGTTCATCGGGTGTACAAACTCGGAGGCGAACACTGCTTCGGCGCTTTGCTCGCCCTGCTTATCGACTTGCGTGGTATCCGCGTAAATATTGATGAGAGATTCGTGATTGCCCATTCCCGTATAGATGGGAACCTCGTGCCAGAGCGGGCCGTAGATGCGTTTCCAGGAACGCAATTGCGCGCGGAAGTCGTCTTCGCGCGTGGTGTAGCCGTTGATGAGGTCGCCGGTAAAAATCAGGAGGTGAGGCGAATGACGTGCCATCTGCGCGGCGAGGGTGCGCGCGGAAATGCCGTTTATGCCTTCAAGCGCGGTATCGCCGCCGCCGAGGCCGCCGGTGCGACCGTCACAGGTGAAGACGAATGAAAATTCAGGCTCCCGCGCAGACGTTCTCAACGTGTAGGTACTCGAGCGGGTCTCTCCCTCCGATCCGGTGCTAATCACGAGGTAGCGGTATTTCGTATTCGGTTTAAGCCCGCCCACGCGAACGATGTGGCGGCTCGTGAGCCCCGCATCGCTCGGGATGGTGGCTCCGTCAACCACCCGGACCTCGCCTTTTGTGGGCGTGTCGGTAACCCACCAGACGATCGCCGAATCCACGCCGATCTGGCTCAGGAAAGGTCCTTCCAAAATCGTGGGAGTCTTCCGAAATTGATCGCGATCCACCCGAAAAGAGAAATGGCGGTCGATAAATTGCGCCGCGCCTTTTCGCAGATCGAAAAGCTCCAAACGATAGGCAAGAGTGCCGCCATCGAGGAACATGCGCGCGGCCGACCGAGTGGCGTACGTGCGAACATCGACGCGCGCGCTGTGTTTCAGCCGGGGGCTTTCTTCAGTTATGGACTGGTTCGCATTGTAGATTGGCCAATCCAATGCGATCTCGTCGTTCGGTACGCCAATGTAGACTGTCCCGCCTTGGGTCGGCACTACGGTCTCCCACTCGATCGTGGCCTCGCCTTCAGGGCTGAGCGTCGCAACCGGCTCGGATTGGAGCAAGCGCTCCGGAGCTCGCTCGATTGGTGATCCGGGTGCACGCTGCCGCTGCTGATTTGCGCCTGTGCTTTGCGACTGCGCGTGTTCGGGCAAAGCTCCGGCGAGAACCGAAGCGACGGCACCCGAGCCGATAGCCTTGAGAAGATCTCTGCGATCGATGGTCATGGTCTCTCCCTGCGGCGCTTCATAGTGAGGCGAGTCGCGTCCGGCGGAATACTGAAGTGCTGATGGGTCGGATAGAAATTTTGAGTGCAGGCCCTCACGGTGGCGGCTGTTAGAGTACTACACTGCTATGGAAGCCGCACGTTCGCGCGCCATGATTCCGAGCCTGTTTGCCGGTTACGACCTAGGGAATTTCTACGACGAAATGTTTTCCCGCCCGGGCGAACCGCGACGCCCGTATGCCAAGGTTTTTGAGAGGCTTGCGTCAATTTCGTCCGAGCAATTCGACGAACGGCGCAAACTTGCGGATCTTTCCTTTCTGATCCAAGGGATCACGTTCACCGTGTACAGCGACGGCCGCGGTACCGAACGTCTCTTTCCCTTCGATCTGATCCCTCGGATCCTCCCGAATTCGGAGTGGCGTCATATCGAGCGTGGCCTCACCCAGCGCGTTTTGGCGTTGAATCTTTTCTTGCAGGACGTGTACGGCAAGCAATGCATTTTGAACGACGGCAAAATCCCCCGCTCGCTTATCTATTCGTGTCCCTATTTCGTTCGCGAAATGGTTGGCGTGGAGGTTCCTCGAGGAATCTTTACGCACGTTTGCGGCATTGATTTGGTCCGAGACTCCAAGACGGGCGAGTTCTTCGTATTAGAAGATAATGTGCGAACTCCCAGCGGCATTTCCTACGTGCTGGAGAACCGGCTGGTGATGACGAGGATTTTTCCGGACGCTTTTCACGCTTCCGAAGTATTGCCCGTCGATCACTATCCCGCTGAGCTTTCGCGAATCCTTCGCAGCATCTCCCCTCGCGGGGCCGATGATGCCCAGGTGGTGTTGCTTTCCCCGGGCATTTACAACAGCGCCTATTTCGAGCACAGCTTCCTGGCACGCCAGATGGGCATCGAACTGGTTGAGGGCCGTGATCTGATCGTTGACGGCGGCATTGTATTCATGAAGACCATCCGAGGACTGCAGCGTGTCGACGTCATCTACCGCCGCATGGATGACGAATTTTTGGATCCGCTGGCTTTCCGGCGCGACTCCCTGCTTGGCGTACCGGGATTAATGAGCGCTTACCGGTCCGGCAACGTTGCCCTGGCAAACGCAGTTGGCAATGGAGTCGCGGACGATAAAGCCATCTACGCTTATGTTCCGGAATTTATTCGTTACTACCTCGGCGAAGACCCAGTCCTGCGAACCGTCGAAACATATATCTGCGACAAACCGGGCGACCTGAATTATGTCCTCGCCCACCTTCCTGAGCTGGTAGTGAAAACGGTGGGAGAATCGGGCGGCTACGGAATGCTGATCGGACCAACGGCTGATCGGAAGACGCTGGAGCTGTTTCGAAAACGTATCTCCCAAAATCCTCGCAATTACATTGGCCAGCCGGTGATCCCTCTCTCCCGGGTTCCTTCGTATGACGTATCCAGCCACCGTTTGGGCGGACGCCACGTGGACCTGCGTCCTTACTGCCTATTCGACGGAAAGAAAGTGACCATCGTGCCGGGAGGATTGACGCGAGTTGCATTGCAGCGGGGCTCGCTGGTGGTGAATTCTTCGCAGGGCGGGGGCAGCAAAGATACCTGGGTACTGCGAGGGGAGGGTTGATGCTGTCACGCATTGCCGACTCCCTGTTCTGGCTGGCGCGTTATATCGAACGCGCCGAAGACACGGCGCGCATTCTGGACGTGAATTATCACATGCTGCTCGAACAATCGCAGGATTCGTATCAATTGCGCTGGGAGCCGCTCATTGTGATGGCTGGAGAAGAAAATCTCTTCCGGCGCCTGTATTCGGAAGTGAACGCCGAAAACGTTTTTGAGTTCCTGGCGTTTCGTCCCGATAACCCCAGCTCCATCATTGAGTGCATCTCCAAAGCTCGCGAGAATGCCCGCACGATCCGGGATTGCATCTCGCGCGAGATGTGGGAAGACATCAACGGGCTCTATCACATGGTGGGCCGCTTCAATCCACGAGAGGAGATCGTCGCCGGCCCACATCGCTTTTGCGACAGAATCAAGTTCGGCACGCATCGCTTCCACGGTGTGACCGATGCCACTTTGCCGCGTGACGAAGGCTGGCAATTCCTGCGCATCGGGTGGTCGCTGGAACGCGCCGAAATGACCTCCCGGTTAGTGGACGTCCAATACCAGAATCTGCTCGACGAACTGCCTACGACGGGGACGCCCGATAATCACCAGTGGATGGCAATCCTACGATCGGTGGGAGCTGTGGAGGCCTACCATCGCCAGTATCATTCCGCTATCGAGCCCGAAAAGGTGGCCGGCATGCTCATACTTAACCCACAGCACCCGCGATCGATCAGCTTCAGCACTACGGAAGTCCAATCGGGCCTGCGTGCCATCAGTGGCAGTGACCGTGGCTACTATGCAAATGAAGCCGAAAGGCTCGCAGGCAAAGTCGTGGAGAGGCTCAGCTACGACAGGATCGAGGAAATCTTCAAGCAAGGACTGCACAGCTATTTGAATGAACTCTCCGCGATGTTTGCCTCGATGGGGAGCGATATCGCTCGCAACTATTTCTATTACGCGGTGGGCGCGTGAACCGATATCGCCTGATCCACGTCACCGAATTCGCCTATGACGGACCCGTTTCAGAAAGCTATAACGAGGTTCGCATGCGGCCCATTCACGATGAGCGGCAGAGTTGCCTATCCTTCCGCATTACTACTACGCCGCAGGCAAACGGCACGTCTTACCTCGACGCTTTCGGAAATTCTGTATACCAGTTCAACGTCCTTCGCGAGCATCAGCGGCTGACGATCGAGGCGGAGTCTATTGTCTTGACGCACGACCTACCCGAGGCCCTGACCGAATCGCCGAGCCTGGCGGAACTGGATTCGCTGAAAGAAAGCCTGCGGGAGGAACACTTCGAGTTTGTCGCACCTACCGAATACGTTCCCCACCTGCCGGAACTTGGGGAATTCATCGAGGCTGCCGAGAAGATGGGCGGTGGGAAGGTGATCGGCTTCGTACAGAGTCTTTCCGATCTGATTCATAAGCGCTTTCAATATGTGCCGGGCGCCACCCACGTGCATTCATCGATCAAGGATTCGTTGTCGATCAGCGCCGGAGTTTGCCAGGATTTCGCGCATCTGCTCCTCGGTGCGGCGCGGATGCGCGGTCTGCCGACCCGGTACGTCTCGGGCTACCTGGTTCCCGCCGGTGCCGCGACTCCGGAGAGTAAACAGGAGGAAGTGATCGGGGGCCAGGCGTCCCACGCCTGGGCCGAAGTTCTGATTCCGGGAAGAGATTGGATGGCATTTGACCCCACGCTCGGCGGACCCGTGGGCCTTCGCCACGTTCGAATTGCATATGGTCGCGATTATGGGGACGTCGCGCCTGTTCGCGGCGTTTACAAGGGCCATGCCGGGCAGCGTCTCTCGGTCGATGTTCGCGTGCGTCCGGCGCTTGATGATGAAGGCCGCGAGCAACTCGCCAAGACCACGGCGGCGCCTTCGGCTCCGACCATCATCGAACGGGCGCAGCAACCCGCGCAACAACAACAATAGCCCTCAAAATCAGCCAGCCGCACATTCGACGCCCAGTTTTGTGCGACGCAATCAGTTTGATGACCGAAAATGATGGCGTAGCGCAGCAAACCTAAAGCTCGCTTGTTCTATCAAACTTAGGAGGCTCTAGGCAGCGTTTGAGGACAGTTGCTGATGCCGACTGGCTGTGCCCAGCAAGTTTAGAGGATTCAATTCATGTCAATAAAAATAGGGGCGCTACTGCTCGTCGCGCTGTGCGCGGTTCCTCTATATGCGCAAGGCAATCAAGAAGAACTTCCGCTCCAAAGCGCCGCCCAGCCACAGGAGCAATCCGGCTCGGATACTGAACCACACACCTCGCAGGCGCCTGATCTGCCTAGTGAAACACGCCAAATCAGTTCACAACCAGAGAAGCAGCCCAAGCGCATACTTTGGGTCATACCGAATTATCGTGCGGTGAGTGCAGACACGCAGCTTCCGCCCCTTTCGCGCAAAGATAAATTTTGGCTGGCAACGGAGGATAGCTTCGATTATTCCTCCTTTGTTCTTGCCGGCATCATTGCCGGCATCAGCCAAGCGCGAAATGACACTCCGGAATTCCACGATGGCGCCGCCGCTTATGGGCGTTACTACTGGCATAGCTTCGTCGATCAGGCCGTGGGGAACTATTTCACCGAGGCGCTTTTGCCTGTGGCGACTCACGAAGATGCCCGCTATTACACTCTTGGCCGTAGCGGCGGAGGATTTCTCCATCGGACCGGCTATTCGCTCACTCGCCTTTTGATCACCAGGAACGATGCGGGGCGAAATACCTTTAATTTTTCCGAAGTCGTCGGCAACGCAGCAGGAGCGGCGATTTCAGATCTCTACTACCCCCGACAAGAGCGCACGTTGGACAAAACCGCGCAAAAGTGGATACTCCAGCTGGGAATCGACGGGTTCTTCGACATGGCCAAAGAATTTTGGCCGGATATCGATCAGCGCATCTTTCACGGCCGTTACGGATCAGCTCAGCGCTAGATTAGTGGATTTCCGTACCGTAAAAGGTGCAGTCCGTCTGAATTCGCACGTCGAACTGAACGATCGGCGCAACAATCATCGACTTTACTCAGCGGAACCTCGGGTGTATAAGTGCGCCAGTCCGACGGGAGGGTGGCATGCGAAGTAAGTTCCTTTTCTATTTTGGTTTGGGTGCGGCGCTTTTGGCGTTTTCCGGGGCGGCGTTCGCGCACCACGGTTCCGTGGTCTCCTACGACACAAACAAAATGGTTACCGTAGAAGGCACGGTGACAGAATTCCGATGGCGGAATCCGCATGTCTACGTCATGTATGACGTGAAGGATGCAGAGGGAAAAGTCGTAAATTGGGGAGCCGAAACGCACTCTCCGATCGTGTGCGAAAACCAGGATGGGTGGACGAAATCGACGCTCAAGCCTGGAGACAAGATCACCATTTCCGTTTTTCCTTCCAAGATCGGCACCACTCGCGGGCTTCTGGCTAAAATCGTGCTCGACGGTAAAGTAATCATCGACGATACGGGACGAGGAGCACAGGTAGGCCAGTAACGCGCTGCAAGCATGAAATGAAAGTACCGGCTGCGGGCCAGGAGTTCCCAGATGCGAAAGTCCTTAACCAAATGCACTATCGTTCTAATGGCTGCGCTGGTGTCATCGATGATGGCGTTCGGCCAGACCGAGGGAGGCCAGGCCGGCCAGCAGGCAGCAAATCCGGGCCGCGGTCGCGGGCGCGGTGAAGCGAGTGCCCCGTCTCCCACTGCGAATCTGCCGTATGATCCGCACGATTTTTCCGGGGTATGGATGGGGCGCGGCGGAGCGTTTAACAGTTTAAGTAAGAATCCTCCGCCGATGACTGCTTGGGGCCAGGCACGTTACGACGCCGCAAAACCGGGGATCGGGCCGAGAGCGCAGCCGTTAGGCAATGATCCGATGATGGGTTGCGATCCGATCGGTTATCCGCGCATCGCTTTCTACAACGCGTACCCCATGGAGTTTGTGCAGACGAAAGACCGGCTGATCGAGTTTTTCGACTTTTTCTACACACATAGGACGATCTACCTCGACGGCCGCAAGCTTCCCGACGACCCGGAACCGACGTGGTATGGGTATTCGGTGGGTCACTGGGAAGCAAATGTGCTAATTGTCGACACCATCGGCTTCAACGATCAATCCTGGCTCGACAACGACGGACACCCTCACAGCGATCAGATGCGGATCCAGGAGCGCTTTCAGCGAGTGGACCACGACACGATCGAGTCGACGATGACGCTGACCGACCCGAAGGCCTACACCATGCCCTGGGTGAGCGACAAAAAGACCTGGAAGCTGACACCGAAGCAAACCATGCGCGAAGACGTATGTGCGCCTTCCGACGAAGAAACATACCGGAAAGATATGAGGGAACCGGCCGCGGATAAGAAGTAATGAGACCGCAGAGCACAGGACCGGCGTGTCACGCTGACCGAGCTGAGCTTTACTTCTGGTCTTTGCTGGGTTTGCCGCCATTTGGGGCTTGGCCGCCGGACCACGATGGATCGATGATCGACTTCTTGAAGGCGGCATTGTCTTCCTGAAGGCAAAACGCTTCCGCAAGTTGCCAATCCGGATGCCAGGCGAGCTTTACGGGCCCCGCTGTCCAGGGTTTGGTATATGCCTTGGAATCGCTGGCAGAGATGCTGAGTTCCAATGTGTCCAGATCGGGGCGCCGGTATCGCTCCACGAGGTGCGCTGAGTCGCTGAGGGGCATGACATT